>Ga0209180_10000099_pt1 | contig 38298 bp, 30 predicted proteins | sample CZO8metaG_3_FD_188355 | JGI IMG/M metagenome (GOLD analysis project Ga0209180, IMG submission 188355) | Vadose zone soil microbial communities from the Eel River Critical Zone Observatory, Northern California, USA - CZOApr15con2H2.8 metaG... | ecosystem: Environmental > Terrestrial > Soil >...
TCGCTCGTTGGATTGAGGAGTACAATCACGACCGGCCTCACCGCGGAATCGAAAATCGCACTCCGCACGAGGCTTTCTTGGCTTTCGCAGTTCTAACTAAAACCGAGGCCCTGACGGTCTAAATTAGAGGGGAGCACTACACCAAATGATAGCTGCCGGAGAACAGATTAAGGTCCTGGTGGCCGACGATTCAGCCGTTTCCCGCAAGCTCGTTGAGCACGCGTTGTCCGGGGAACAGTACTCCTTGGTCTTCGCGAAGAGTGGGCGCGAAACGGTCGACCTTTTTGCGGAGCATCATCCTGCTCTGGTGATTGTCGATTGGATAATGCCCGATCTGACTGGGATCGAAATCTGCCAGCATATTCGGTCGAGATCACAGGCATCCTACACTTACATTATTGTTCTGACCGGCAAGTCGGGGAAGGAAAGCGTAGTTGAGGGGTTGGCGGCGGGGGCCGACGACTACCTTACAAAGCCTTTTCATCACGAAGAACTCATAGCCCGTGTGGGCGTGGGTCGCAGGATTATTGCACTCCAACGAGAGATCGAAGCCAAGAATCTCCTCCTGAAAGAACTTGCCCTCACCGATGCTTTGACCGGCCTCCCTAATCGGCGCGCAATTGAAGACTGGGCGACGCGACAACTGAGCGGGGCGGCCAGGTACGGCTTTCCTTTCTGGGTCGCGCTGGCCGACTTGGACCATTTTAAGACTGTCAATGACACCCATGGGCACGACGCCGGCGACACCGTTCTCAAGGCATTTTCTGAAATTCTGAAACGTAATTCTAGACGCAGCGACATTTGCGGTCGTATCGGAGGCGAGGAATTTCTTTTTGTTTTGACGCACGCAACCGAGGAGGGCGCGAAGGGTGTGATCGAACGTGTCCGCACAGAGCTTGGGGCAACGAAATTCAATTTCGATGGCAACAGCCTCACGGTGACGGCAAGTTTCGGGCTTGCGGGCTTCGTGGGAACGCGGGCTCCAGATTTCAATCGTCTAGTCGCCCAAGCAGATGCGGCTCTATATTCGGCGAAGCGCCAAGGGCGTAATCGAGTTGAACTGGCAGAAGCTCAACCGTTGTAAACAAATCTGTTTATGTGTCAGCTCTTTCGGTATTTGGTCAGCCAATAGAAGGGAGTGTCCGTTAGTTGAAGTCCGTCCCTTGGACCACAGCGTTGGAACCCGCACTGGCGACGCGAGGCCGCGTTGCTCAGCCCTAAAGACTCGGCCCATTCTCTCCTTGACTGTAGCTCATGGATCTGAAAGATCCATGAGCTACTCATACTTTGTCCCCGAATGTGGTCCACAGTTGGGTGTTCTCGATTCAGTAGGTGCTGCCACCTGATAATCGACCTCTGCTTCCCTTTTTTGGGAGGGAAGTGTGGGCCAGGACTTAGTCGCAGTCACCTAAACTCGGCGGTCGAGCTCAGCTGTTCGGTACAAACTCTCTAGGCCACCGCGCGCATCACCTTCTGGCTATTGCGCAAAGGTTCGTAGACCTCTCCGCTCACCCACAACCGATGAAGCAATACCGCCAGCTTTCTGGCTACTGCCACCACCGCTCGTTTCTTGGCGTTTTTCCCTCCTCGCGCAGCCAGTTTCTGTCCCCAGCGCCGCAAATCACTATCTTCCCCAAAAGGTCCAAGAATGTAGTGCGCCCCTTGCACCAGCAGCGTCCGTAGATACTCGTCTCCTTCTTTACTGATGTGCATCTGTGGCTCGCTCTCACCAGAGTTCCTCCGCCCAGGCTGCAGCCCGACAAAACACCCGGCGTCGCGACTCTTCCGGAATCGATGCGGGTCCTCGATTGTCAGGACATACCCCAGCGCGATCAGGTCTCCTACCCCCTTCACCTGTTTGAGCAGCGCTGTTTCCGGATACGTCTCTTTGGCCATTCTTTCGATCCGCCGATCGTATTCCTTGATGCGTTCGTTCAGCGATTCCACCTCTCGCAACAGTGGCTCCAACGCTTCGCGCAATCCTGTGCTCAACTCACTCGTGGTTTCCCGACGGAATTGCTGCGTGCCACACTTGCGCAGCCGTTCGCCGTACGACTTCACCAATCCTCGTGCGGCATTCACTAGGGCCGTTCGAGCGCTCACCAGTCCCGCTCGGGCACGGATCTCCGTCAGGTGTAGCTGGGCCTGGGCACTGCGATGTTGCATCGGGCTTAGCAGCTCCGGATCGATTCGTGCCAGCCGCGCCAGCGTTCGCGCATCGAGGCGATCATCTTTCCGCGGGCTCTTGACGATCAAGTGCACGTTCTGTGCGTGGGCCACGATCACTTCGTGCCCCAGCGCCGTCAACAGTCGGCTCACCCGGGAGAATGCGTTCCCGTCTCCATCGCGATGCGACACCGCGCCATCCTTCCAAAGGTCTGCTTCATCGCTTCCGGGGTTGTCGCCAGCTTCTGTTCCAGGAGGATTTCGCCTGCTTCATCCAAAACGCAGTAAGAACTGAAACGATCTCCCAGCTCCAACCCAATGGTGAGCTTGTCCGCTTTCAAAATCCTGTCTCCAATCGTCCGCATAGTGCTAATCTTCTGCATTGCCGGTCTCCTTTTCTTTGTGCTTCGAGCACGTCGATCATTGGGAGCGTAACGCATCCCGCGGAGACCGGCCTTCTCATCCCATCTGATTAACGCGCTAACCGGACAAATGGAACAGTCCGGGACACCCCTTCGGGACACGTTGGGCGACACCAGTCACGGGGGTTTGGCGGGTGATGCGGGCTAAAGCGCTTGTGAACGAGCCGGGCTATTCGATGCGCAGGGCGTTCATGGGTGAAATGGAGGCGGCGCGGTTGGCGGGAATGATGGCCGCGAAAAAGGAGCAGATCGCAAGCGCCCCCGCTGCTACGCTCAGCGCGAAGGGGTCCCACGAGGAGACGCCGTAGAGTTGGGCGGAGAGCAAGCGCCCGGCACCAACCGCCAGGGGCAACCCCAGGATCAGCCCAATCAATACGCGCTTGAATGCCCCGCCGAGGATGAGGCGAAGCACTTTCGGGCTGTCCGCGCCGAGCGCCATGCGAATGCCGATTTCGTTGGTTCTCTGAGCAACGGAATAGGCGGTGACGCCGTAGAGGCCAATCGCGGCAAGGATCAGCGCGACGGTGCCAAACAGGCCGGCGAGACTGGCCACGGCGCGCTCCTGGTCGAAGGAAAGTTCAATCTGCTGCTGCATGGTCCGGATGCTGTTGATGGTCAGGTTGGGATCAAGTTCCGCGAACATCCTGGTGAGCTGGGCTTCGAGGGCGCCAGGGGGCATATCGGTTACGAGCATGATTCCGCCGATGAAGTGGGACACCAACTCGATTTTCTTCATCAGTTCGTCGGGATAGTTCACAGTTTGGGCCAGCGGCACGTAGAACATGGGGCGCGCGGGCCTGCGGAGGCCCCCGCCGGCAAACTTGGCATCGCGCACGACGCCGACGATCCGGAAGGTGCCGGCATACTCCGGGACATCGAGGCCAAAGTGCTGATCCAGCGGGTCTTCGCCGCTCTTGAAAAAGCGCTTCACGAAAGCTTCGTTGACGATGGCCACGGGCGCGGTAGTTTCATTGTCCGCCGCCGTAAACGCGCGCCCGCGCAAAATCGGCGTGCCAAGATTCTGAAGATAGTTGGCGCTCACGCGGTCCCAAGAGGCGCCCGCTTGCTCGTTGAGCTTGGCCGGGGGATGTCCGGCAACCATGATGAGTTCGCCCCAGTTGTCGGTGAGCGGGTTATAGAGGGCGAGACCGGAGCCCTGAACGCCGGGGAGACGGTTGAGATGATCTTCAAGCTGGCGATAGAGCGAGGCTAACTGAGGCTGCGTGTACGTGGCGGGAGGCCGGTTCATGCTCACTTCCACGCGGTTTTGCACCTGGTATCCGAAGTCCTGATGCTCGAGCTTGTTGAGGCTGCGCGCCAGCATGGTGGCACCGGCGACGAGCACAACCGACAAGGTGGCCTGCACAACGAGCAGCGCTTTGCGGGCGAACGAAGAACGATCCTGCGTGCCGCGTCCCGATCCCCGCAGCGCTTCCGCAGGATCGGTGCGCGTGGCAAGCCAGGCGGGAGCCGCGCCGAAAATGATTCCGGTCACGAGAGCCAACCCGAAGGCAAACGCCAGGACCACGAGCGATGGTGCGGTGCTGATGGGAAGGAAATGTGAGCTGTGGAAAGCGAGGGCCAGCAGCAGACGCGCCGCAGCCATGGCCACCAGAAGCCCGACAATGCCTCCGCCAATGGCGAGCAGGACGCTTTCCGTGAGCGCTTGCAGGACGATTTGCCGGGGAGTGGCGCCGACGGCCAGTCGCACCGCCGTTTGGCCACGACGCGCTACCCCGCGAGCGAGCAGCAGGTTCGCCACGTTGGAACAGGCAATCAGAAGCACCAAGCCGCACACCGACAGAAGGATCTGCAGGCTGCGTCCGTACTCCTCTTTCATCACCGCCACGCCCGCTCCGGCGGGTACCACGTTGAGCACCTGCTTGGGAAGCAGGCGGATCACGTCCGCCATCCAGTTGGCAGGATAGCCGGAATCGTTCTGCAACCATTGGCGCAGCACCCCCGTAAGACGCGGGGCCATGCCATCAATCGAAGCTCCCGGACGCAAACGCCCAATCATGCGAAGCCACGCAGAGACGGGCTGGCGCAGCAGACTACCTTCGGCATTCATCATGGGTTCCTGCTGAAGGGGAACCCAAATATCAGGAGGGTCGCTTTCCAGAGTTTCGCCGAAGAATCCGGCGGGCGCGACTCCGATCACGGTCAGAGGATGGCCCTCGACGACGAAAGTTGAACCCACCACGGAAGGATCGGAGGCGTAGGCGGTCTGCCAGACACGGTGGCTGAGCACGGCGACAGGGGGAGCGGCAGGCTTGTCGTCATCCGGCGTAAACAAGCGTCCGCCGAAGGCGCGCACTCCAAGGGTTGAGAAATAACTGCCGGTGACGTACTCCGAACGGAGAGAATTGGCCACGGATGCGACACCCTGACGCCGTACGCCCATCCGCCAGCGCCCGGCCTGGAACGCGGTAACCTCTTCAAATTCAGGGGTTTCTGCTTTGAGGCGCTCGTACAAAGGGAAGGAAAACATGCCCCAACGATCCTGAGGCCCCCCCTCTACGCAGCACTCGTCGCCTTCGCCGACGCGGTAGAGCCCGCCGGGGTCAGAGACGGGCAAGGAGCGGAGCATTACGGCGTGCATCAAGGTAAAGATGGCGGTGGTGCCGCCAATTCCCAAGGCCAGCGTCAATACCGCGGCAGCGGTAAAAACAGGCGACAACCTGAACTGTCGCAGGGCGTACCGAAAATTGCCTGGCAAGCTTTGCATGGAACACCTCACCCTACTCTACGCACTTGAGTCGCGGCAGGTTCCCAAGGCCGGCAACAGGCGGACCTCGTCCGCAGTTCGACGCACTTTCGCAGAGTGCTGCTTTATTGACGATTCAAGAAGTCGATTGTCACGGAGCGGCAATCGTGAGGAAAATCCGAAATCCGATTCGCGGGCGGCGCAAAACAATACTCGCGACGAGCAAGAACGCGCACACGTCTTCCGGCAGCCTCGCAAATCGCGCAGTTTCAAAGAGATCCAAGGCAGATCAGCCTGCTCTCCCCGGCCGAACCGCCAAGCGGCCTATCGATGGGCGCCGACGATGATTGGGACTCCTGAACATAATTTCGGGGCCTGCACACGTGACGAATCGGCTCGGGCATCGTCCATATCCGCAGGGAGGGACCTTTCATGCCTTTACGTAGCGTTGCTTTGCTGGTTTCCGCGTCTGCCCTGTTCGCCCTCGGGTTTACCAGAGCACGAGCGGCCTGGCATCACCACTCCGTGAGCATTTCGGACGGCCACAAGCAGCCGATCACCGATTGCTCCGATCTGCATATCCGCTTTGACGACCGGGACGCCGTGGTGCGCTCCGAGGAGCGGAGCTTGATGAAGACCGAAGCTCCCGTGCTGCGGGTTCAGCCGCATGCCAACGGGGGTGTGCAGGTCTCCGGCTGGGACAAGGACAAGTATTCCGTGACGGCGTGCAAAGCCGCCGCGGGCCCGGAAGATGCGGCGGAGCGAATTCTCTCGCAGATCACCATGTCCATTGAAAACGGCAGGATCTCAACGAAAGGTCCCGCGGATGACGAGGAATGGACGGTTTACCTGCTGATTCGAGCGCCGAAATCCGCGTCCGTCGAACTCGATACGGAGAACGGGCCGATGTCTTTTTATGACGTGGACGGCAAGCTGACCGCACACGCGCATAACGGGCCGATCAGCCTGAAGAATTTTTCAGGCGACGCGGAAATCACCGCGGTAAACGGTCCGATCAGCCTGACCGGCATCAGCGGAAACGTGCGCGTGCGCACGGAGAATGGACCGATCTCCGTGGCCCTGAAGGGAAAGACCTGGAGTGGCACGGGGCTGACCGCTGATGCGCAGAATGGGCCGGTGACGTTGCTCGTGCCATCCGGCTATCAATCGAGTTTCATGGTCGAATCGCGGAACTACGCGCCGATGAGCTGCCAGGCGAGCATTTGCGACAGTGCACGCAAAACGTGGGACGATGAACACCGGCGCATCGAGTATGGCAGCATGCCGGCGATGATCCGGCTATCCACCGTGAATGGACCAATATCCGTTCGAGAGTCGTCGCGGGATAAAGAGACACTGTAAGAGGCGAGAACGCCGCGGGGAAGGCGGGGGAGCAAGTCTTGGCCCACCCTGAATGGACGCGCGCGCGGCGATGCGGATAAGATTTGACGCATGCTGCTGGAGGCGCGCGTAGCTCAGCCTGTGACCGCGGCGGAAGCCGCTCGCCTGGCTCGCGAACTGTACGGGCTGGAGGCCTCGGCGCAGGCGCTTCCGGGCGAGTACGACGAGAATTTTCATCTCAGGACAAGCGATTCGCGCGCGTACGTGCTGAAGGTGATGCACCCGGCGAGGGAGCAGTCCTTCATTGATATGCAATGCCGGGCGCTTGTGCACCTGGCGGAGCGCGCGCCACATTTATTCCTGCCACGCGTCGTGCGTAACCTGAAAGGCGAACTTTTTGCATCCATCCCTGGGGCGGAGGGTTCCGCGCGCCTCGTCTGGCTGCTGACTTTCGTGGATGGACGAGTTCTCGCGGAAGTGCGGCCGCACTCGCCGGAGCTCCTCGGCAACCTCGGGCGTTTTCTGGGCGAGATGGATGCCGCGCTGCAAACCTTCTCGCACCCGGCGGCGCACCGGGAATTAAAGTGGGATTCTTCGCGGCCCGCGTGGATAAAGAACATTCTTCAGCATGTTGCTGATGCAAAGCAGCGGGCGCTGGTGGAAAGATTCCTGGCGCTTCACGAAACGGAAGTTGTTCCGGTTTTGCCGCGGCTGCGGCGCAGCGTGATCTACGGGGATGCCAACGATCACAATGTGCTGGTGAGCGAGCCGTGGCCGCTGCCGCGCAAAGTGGCAAGTGTGATCGACTTCGGCGACATGCATCATGGATTGATCGCGTCGGAGCCGGCGATTGCCGCGGCTTACGCCATTCTTGACAAGGAGGATCCATTGCCCGTGGCCGCGGCGATCGTGGCGGGTTATCACGGCGCGTTTCCGCTCGACGAGCTGGAGCTATCGGTCTTCTGTGCGTTGATCGGGGCGCGGCTGGCCGTGAGCGTGACCAATTCCGCGCATCGCAAGACGGTGAAGCCGGACGATCCCTACGTCACGGTGAGTGAGGCGCCGGCATGGGAGGCGCTTGAGCGGCTGGGAAAAATTCATCCGCGCTTTGCACACTACACGTTTCGTGCGGCTTGCGGGCTGCCCCCTGTTCCGCACGGTGAAAAGATCAAGCGGTGGCTGGAGGCGAACGGCGGTTGCGCTTCATCGATACTGGAGAGCGATCTGCGGACTGCGCCGAGCGTTGTGTTTGACCTGAGCGTGGGCAGCACGTTTCTCGGCGCCGATCCAAGTGCTTCGGTAACGCCTGCGGTCACAGAGAAAATGCTTCATGAGATAAAACGCGCTGGCGCGGTGGCCGGGATTGGACAGTATGACGAGCCGCGGCTGGTTTACACTTCGCCGCTGTTCGGCGCGAGCGGCAATCCCACAGACGAGCGGCGGACAATTCATCTCGGGATAGATTTGTTTGTGGAGCCCGGCACGCCGCTTCGGGCGCCGCTGGACGGCGTGGTCCACATCCTTGCGAATAACTCTGCTCCGCTGGACTACGGACCGCTGGTGATTTTGCGGCACGAGATCGGAGAGGGAGAGGAATTCTTCACGCTCTACGGTCACTTGACAAAGGACACTCTCAGCGGTCTTAGAGTTGGCCAGCGCATTGCGCGGGGAGAGAACTTTGCGCGCGTCGGTGGGACGTCGGAGAACGGCGGCTGGGCGCCGCACGTACACTTTCAGATTATTCTCGATTTGCTTGAGCAGGGCGCCGATTTCCCCGGTGTGGCTTATGCTTCGCGGCGCGGAGTGTGGACCGCATTGTCGCCTGACCCGAATCTGCTGCTCGGAATTCCGGCAGATCGCTTTCCGGCGAACGAACCGGAGTTCAGCGAGACCCTTGCGAAGCGGCGCGCGCTGCTGGGAAAAAACGTCAGCATCTCCTACGAGCGTCCGCTGAAAATCGTGCGCGGGTGGATGCAGTATCTCTATGACGACACGGGGCGGGCGTACCTCGACGTCTACAACAACGTGCCGCTGGTGGGGCATAGTCACCCGCGTGTCGTCAAAGCCGTGCAGGAGCAGCTGGCGCTGCTCAACACCAACACGCGCTACTTGCATGACAACGTGAACCGTTATGCCGAACGGCTGACGCGGCTGCTGCCAGAGCCGCTGCGCGTCTGCTACTTCGTCAACTCTGGCAGCGAGGCCAATGAACTGGCGCTGCGGCTGGCGCGCGCGCACACAGGGCGAGAAGACGTTATCGTTCTGGAGCACGCCTACCACGGGCACACCAGCACACTCGTAGACATTAGCCCGTATAAATTCGACGGACCCGGGGGCGGCGGAAAGAGGCCCTGGGTGCACGTGGCGTCGCTGGCGGATGATTACCGCGGGCTTTATCGCCGAGACGACGGACAAGCGGCCGCGAAGTACGCGCGACATGTGGCGGAAATTCTCGAGCGCACGCGCGCGGAAGGCCGTAGGGTCGCCGCATACATCGCGGAGACTTTGCCCAGCGTTGGCGGGCAGATTGTTTTTCCGCAGGGTTATCTTGCGGAGGTCTATGGCCACGTCCGGACGGCTGGGGCCGTGTGCATCGCCGATGAAGTGCAGGTGGGATTTGGGCGCCTGGGCACGCGCTTCTGGGGATTCGAAACGCAGGGAGTAGTGCCGGACATCGTCGTTCTCGGCAAACCGATCGGTAACGGATTTCCGTTGGCGGCAGTCGTCACTACGCCGGAAATCGCCAATTCATTCGACAACGGAATGGAATTCTTCAGCACCTTTGGCGGGAATCCTGTGGCTTGTGCGGCGGGTCTTGCCGTTCTGGACGTGCTCGAGGAGGAGCAGTTGCAGCAGCGCGCATTGCGCGTGGGCACCTATCTTATGAACGGCTTGAAGGCGTTGCAGGGGCAACACGCACTGATCGGCGATGTGCGGGGCTCGGGACTGTTTCTCGGGGTTGACCTGGTGCTCGATCGCGACACTCGCGAGGCCGCGCCCCGGCAGGCGGCGTACGTGGTCAATCGTCTGCGCGAGTGTGGCATTCTGACGGGCACCGATGGGCCGCATCACAACGTGATCAAGTTGCGTCCGCCGCTAGTGCTCACCGAAACCGATGCGGATCTTTTCGTCAAGACATTTGATTCCATTCTTCAAGAAGACGCGGCGCAGCCCTACTTGACAAGTAGATTACCGTGCAACTAGGCTCGCCTCGCGATGCAGCTGGACGGTTCCCTCTCCTGGCTCGCGCTGGCGCTCACGCCCGGCTTGGCTGCCCGCTTGTCTGCTCGCGTGCTGCGCCGGTTTGACTCGCCGGACGGCGTCTTCCGCGCTTCGCTGGCCGATCTTGAATCTTGCCATCTCCCAGGCCAGGTTGCCCAGGCCGTCGTGAAGAAGGAGGCGTTCAAGCGCGCCGAGAAGGAGTTGGCGGGCGTTCGAAAGATCGCGGGCTGTTCTCTACTCAACTGGACGGAGCCGGAGTATCCCCAAGCACTCCTGCAGATTTACGACCCGCCGGTCCTGCTTTATGTCCGAGGCGATCCACAAGTTCTGAACTTGCCCAGTGTCAGCATCGTGGGCACGCGTCGCCCGACGCTTTACGGCACGCAAATGGCCCAGCGGCTCGGCCATGACCTCGCAGCCCGCGGACTGGTCATCATCAGCGGCTTGGCCCGCGGCATCGACGCTATAGGGCATCAGGGAGCGATGGATGCCCATGGCCGCGCCATTGGGGTTCTCGGGACGGGCATTGACGTCTGCTATCCCAAAGAAAACAAGAAACTCTACGAAAAAGTACTGGAGCGCGGCGCCATCATCAGTGAATTTCCCTTGCGCTCGCATCCCGCGCCGGAAAATTTTCCCGTGCGCAACCGCATCGTCGCAGGCATCCCGTTGGGCGTGGTGGTGGTGGAAGGCGCGCAATACAGCGGCTCGCTGATAACCGCCCGCCTGGCGATGGAGTTCGGCAGGGAAGTTTTCGGCGTGCCGGGGAACGCCACACAACCTGTGAGCTTTGCCCCGAATCAACTCATTAAGCAGGGGGCGAAGCTTGTCACCTGCGCGGAAGACGTGATCGAAGAGCTTCCCACGCCGGTTCGCGCCGCGTTGGTGCAGGCCGAGCAACCCGAGGCGGAGCAGCGGAATCTATTGGCTGCTGCCTCGCTGAATGGCTCGGAGAAGAAACTCTATGAACTGCTCAGCGCCGAGGAAGCGGTGCCCATTGACGATATCGTGGAGCGCTCCGGCTTGAACTCTTCGGAAGTTCTGGCCACGCTTTTTGACTTGGAAATGAAAGGCATCATCCGGCAGCTGCCGGGCAAACAGTTCAGCAAGGTCTTGCTGTAGAGGCACATAGGGGGTTTGCATCGCCGGCCCTCAGGCGGCATCAAATAGCTCAAAACGTGCCCGCAAGGCCAATCGCCGCATCTGATTGTTGGCCCCGCCCGGCTTGAGATAACAAGCATAAGGTAGCGAGAAGGACACACGCCGCGCGGACTGCCGTTCCTGCAACGCCCTACGGAGTTACAAAAGCAACATGGCTCGTTCGCTTGTAATTGTCGAATCGCCCGCAAAGGCGAAAACGATCAATAAGTATCTGGGACGCGACTACATAGTCAAGGCGTCTCTCGGCCACGTCATGGACCTGCCGAAGAAGACGCTTGGCGTCCTTTTGCCCGGCGAGGAAAACGGCAAGCGCAAGAAAAAGGCTAAGTCCAAAGCCAGGGGCAAAGCAGCGGAGAAATCCCTCAAGCGGTCGGTCAGTGACGACAATATCTTCGAGCCCAAGCTGGAGATCATCCCGGGCAAGAAAAAGATTATCGAGGACTTGAGGTCGGCGGCGAGCGACGCCCCAGCCGTCTATCTGGCGGGCGACCCGGATCGCGAGGGCGAAGCCATCTGTGCCCACCTGGCGCAGGTGCTCTCCAAGCCGAAGAGATTTGTGATCCCGGAGGACGAAGAGAAGAAGACCGCTGAAGCTCAAGATGGAGATAAGAAGACGCCCGAGGTGAAGAAAAAAACCAAGAAAGTAGAATTTCGCGCGGTGGATCCGAAAAAGATTTTCCGCGTCACCTTCAATGAGATTACTCCCAAAGCGATTCGAGCGGCTTTTGAGAAGCCTGGAGAGATAGACACCAATCTTGTCGAGGCCCAGCAAGCGCGGCGCGTGCTGGACCGGCTCGTCGGGTACAAGATTTCGCCGCTTCTGTGGGACAAAGTGCGCCGAGGTCTTTCCGCCGGACGGGTTCAGACCGTGGCGCTGCGGCTGATCGTCGAGCGCGAGCAGGAGATTCGCGCTTTTGTTCCGCAGGAATATTGGACCATCCACGCCATGCTCGATGCTGGGGAGCCGCCGATCTTCGAGGCCAAGGTCTTCAAGTATAAGGGCGAGGACATCGAGGTTTCGAACCAGGAAGCGGCGGAAAAGATCGTGGCCGCGGTCACCAAGGCCGAGTGGCAGGTCGCCACGGTCGTGCAAAAAGAAAAGAAGCGGAACCCACCTCCGCCTTTCACTACCTCGAAATTACAGCAGGCTGCTTACAACCGGCTGCGGTATACGGCGAAGCGCACCATGGCGCTTGCTCAGCGATTGTATGAAGGCGTGGAACTGGGTGACGAAGGATCCGTCGCGCTGATCACCTACATGCGCACGGACTCCGTGCATGTTTCGAATGATGCACTGGCGCAAGTCCGCGAACTCATCCCCGACCGCTTTGGCGCAAATTATCTCCCGGAAAAGCCCAACTATTACAAATCCAAGAAAGACGCCCAGGAAGCGCACGAGGCGGTCCGTCCTACCGACGCCACGCGCACGCCGGAAGACGTTAGCAAGTATCTGGATGACGATCTTTTCAAGCTCTATCAACTCATCTGGCAGCGCTTTGTCGCCTCGCAGATGCTCCCGGCAGTTTTCGATCAGACGACCATCGACATCAACGTGGGCGATTACACCTTCCGCGCCACCGGCTCGGTACAGAAATTCGACGGCTACCTCCGCGTGTACCAGCTTCCCGCGTCGAACGCGGACCGCGAAGACGAAGAGAAGGACGAGGAAGGTGAGGGCAAAACGCTTCCGCCCGTGACGGAGGGCCAGGCGCTCCGGCTCGACCAGATTCGTCCCGACCAGCACTTTACCGAGCCGCCTCCTCGCTATACGGAAGCGACGCTTGTCAAAGAACTCGAGGAAAAGGGCATCGGCCGCCCCTCGACCTATGCCTCGATCATCTCAACGATCGTTGAGCGCGAGTACGTCAAGAAAGATCAGGGCCGCTTTACGCCCACCATGCTCGGTGAGCGCGTCAGCATGCTGCTGGTGAAGAGTTTCGAGGACATTTTCGACCTCACCTTCACCGCACGGCTCGAGGAGGAGCTCGACGAAATCGAAGAAGGCAAACTGCCGTGGCGCGAGGCCGTGAAGGACTTTTGGGAAAAATTTGAGGTGGACCTCGATAGAGCAGGCGGCGAGATGCTCTCCTACAAAGCGGGCATTCCCACCGGAAAGAAGTGCGAAAAGTGCGGCCAGGGCGAGCTGCTGGAGCGCATCAGCCGGCATGGCTTCTTTTATGGCTGCTCGCGGTACCCGGACTGCGATTTCATCCAGGATCTTTCCCCGGAACTTGGCGGCGAAGAAGTGGAGAGCGAAAACACCGTCGAATACTGCGAGAACTGTGGCAGGGAGATGGCCATCAAGCGCGGGCGCTTCGGTCCGTTTCTGGCCTGCACGGGCTACCCGGATTGCAAGACCACGCGCCGCCTCGTGGAAGGCACGCGCAAGGCGCGCAAACCCGACGAACCGCTCGATGAAAAGTGCGCGCTTTGCGGCAAAGGCCTGGTGAAAAAGCACGGCCGGTATGGCGAATTCATTGGCTGCTCCGGCTATCCGAAGTGCAAGTACACGCGCCCGATCACCCTGGGGATCAAATGTCCGAAGTGCAATGAAGGCGAATTCGTGCGCCGCGGCAGTGCTGGCAAAGGTGGCCGCGGACGCCCGCGCGTCTTCTACGGTTGCTCGCGCTATCCGGATTGCGACTTTACCACGCCGCACATGCCGATCGCCGAACCATGTCCCAAGTGCGGCGCGCCTTTCATCGTCGAAAAGAAAACCAAGATCGGCGCCGTCCGCGCCTGCCTCAAGGAAGGCTGCGATTGGGAGCAACTTGTCCCAGAAGCCCAGCCACAAACACAGCTGGAAGAAGCTCCGGTGCCCGTGGCAGCCAAGTCCTGATTCGCCGGCACCTACAGAAACGGGATCGCGATTCTTCTATCCGCAGATTCGTACGCGCCTATACTGTATCTGGGCTTTCTTGCGGAGTCGTGGCGGCGAATGAAAGAATCCATCGCGAAATATATCGAATACCTGCGGTCGGTGAAGAATTCCTCGCCGCATACGGTTTCGAATTACGGCAAAGACCTGGACCAGTTTGTGACTTATCTTTCGCCGCCGGGCGCGCGGCCGCCCGCGCTCTCTGGCATCACGCACAGACTGATCCGCGAGTTCATTGCGCATCTGCATGATCAGGGCCTTGAGAAAAGTTCGATCGCGCGGAAGCTCGCAGCGTTGCGCTCCTTTTTTAAGTACTGCGTTCGCGAAGGCCGTCTGAAGGAAAGCCCCGCGCGCCTTGTTCCCACGCCGAAGTTGCCCAAGCGCATTCCTTCGGTGCTTTCTGCGGAAGAGATGAATGGCTTCCTCAATCAGCTTGCTAGGATGGCCCAACCTGCTCAAGACCACCTGTCATCCGCCAAAGGACGCCCGTCTCACGCAAGTTCTTCACCTGGCAGGCGGCCAGACAGTCCAAATCCATCCGTCCGCTCGAAAGAAGATCTGTTCCTCCGGCGGGACCGCGCCCTCCTCGAACTCCTTTATGCTGCGGGCCTGCGCGTCAGCGAACTTACCGGCCTTAATCTTGCCGACATCGAGCAAAGAGAACGCATTCTCCGCGTACGTGGCAAGGGCAACAAGGAACGCATCGTTCCGTACGGTGCCAAGGCCCAGGAAGCCCTTGAGAAATACTGGCCACTGCGCGAGCAGCTTCTCGAGCAGACGCACGGAGCGAGCGGCAAGCAAGCCCCGGAAACAGAAGCGGTCTTTCTCAATTATGCGGGGCGGCGCCTCACGCAGCGTTCTGTCGGGCGCATCGTCAAAAAATACGTTCGCCTCGTCAACGTCAACTGGGACCTGCACCCGCACTCGCTGCGTCATGCTTTCGCGACGCATCTTCTCGCCGATGGCGCCGATCTCCGCGCCATTCAAGAACTCCTCGGCCACCAATCCCTCTCCACCACCCAGAAGTACACCCACGCTTCCATTCGCCAGCTCATGGAAATCTACGACAGGACGCACCCCCACGCTTAGGTTTTGTGCGCACTCTCGGGAAAACTTGCTTTCCAGCCGGCTCAATTCTTGATTGCAACGCGGTCGTGCAGCGGAAAAATACTTACCCGCGATAATCCTCAGCGCTACTTCTTGTGGCTGACCAAAATTGCTCCTAGAAGGTGATTCTGGCTGAGAGCTGCAGGATTCTCGCGCCTGGACTGAAGTTGAGTTGTGTGCTCAGTGGCGTTTGAAAAGGCGTATTGGGCCGTACCAAACAGAGGTTGGGATTGGCCGTTCCCGCGCAGGTCACATCCGGGGGATTGGCTGCGGGCTTGGTGACATGGACGGAAAATTGCGTCGAGCTCACGGAGGTGTAGTTGGTGCGGTTGAAAACGTTGTACGCCTCAAGAATGAGCTGCAATTTGACTCTTTCCCTGAGCGGTATGCTCTTTGTGAGTCGCGGATCAAGCGAAACAAAGTTAGGAAGATAGAATGTGTCCCGACCCACGCCTGGCACGCGGTCTGTCCTGCTATTCCCGTCTCCGTTCAAGTCGAAGTTGACGAGTGCCGAGTACGGCTGCCCCGTTTGCGCGGTAAAGATTCCGCTGAGTTGCCATCCTCCCAGGAGATATTTCCCCGTGGTCGACATGCCGTGCGCGTAACCGTCCAGGTCCCAAATCGGGCTTAGGACGAGCCGCTGACGCTGATCGTTGACCCCTGGCCCTCGATCCCCTCGAAAGTTCAGTGGATCTTGCACCATCTTCGCGTCATCGGAGGAAAACGGAACTACGGACGTCGCATCAGGAGTGTCGTCAATAACCTTTCCAAAAGTATATGAGGCCAGGAATTGGTAATGCTGAGAGAACCGCTTGCTAACCTGGACGGTCAAACCGTTATAGACCGAATTGGAGTTGCTCTCGAAGGCTTCGATGCGCGCAAAACCAGAAATCGGACGAAGCTGAGTAATCTTGTTGTAGGTAAACGTCTGCGTGGTGCCGGCAAGGCCAATCACCGTAGGCGTCTCCGGCCCCTGGAGATTGGTATCCACGGTACGCGTCAGATGCGTTCCCTTGACCCAGAGATAGTTGATTTGGACGGACATGGTGGGCTGGATCTGATATTCGAGGCCCAGGTTCGCCTGCTGCACGTCCGGTTCATGATAGTTCGGCTGGAATACAAAAATGGAAGGAAAGCCAGCAGTCACGCCAGCGGGGGCAGCGCAGCTGGGAGCCACGACAGGAGCACCACACTTCGTGTTGGGATATTGCGGGAAATCGAAAACGGGATCGTTCGGTTTAAAGGTCAGCGTCTGCACGTTCAAAGCGTTGTTGGAAAACGCCGTGCCAACCGTAATCGCTGGCGTGCGCCCGAAGAAGATGCCATAGCCGGTACGCACCACGAGTCTCCTGCCGAAGGGAGTCCAGGCGATGCCGACCCTTGGACCGAAATTGGCGTAATCATTGTGAATTCTGTTCGTGAAAATTCCCGCGGCGGCGAGGCTTGCGCTGGGGTTCAGCACCGGTGGCTGAGCGATCAGGTCCAGGTCATATCGCACCCCGAAGTTGAGCGTGACGTTGTTGCGCACGCGCCATTCGTCCTGCGCAAATGCAGAGTACTCCTGCAGATTCGGTTCTGTCGTGGGGCCGGTTGTGTTTGGACCGCCGAAGGCTTGCGTGAACGTGTCGGCTGTGTCAGGTCCCGTAAAACACGCCGCGCCACCAGCGTTCAAATTGCAGCCGAAACCCTCCAGGCTGTTGAAAACGTACGCGCCGGAAAAATTGCCCGGGAAAAAGTTCGAGATACGGTCAACGAGGACGTTTATCCCGGTCTTGATCGTGTGGCGGCCCCGGACAAGCGAGATGGTATCGCCAAACTCACCGCGGCGAATGTTGGTGAAGCGAGGACTGAAAAAGTTTCGGCCGACAACGAGAGCGGTGACTCCGCCCTCACGAATGGTAGCTTCCGGATTGATGCTGTTCGCTTGGCCCGGCTCGTTGTCCCGCGTATACCCGCCGTGGGCGACGTTCACGATATTGGAAGAAATTGTCGAGGTGAGCGACCCGGTCAGGGTATCCGTCGTCACATCGGAGGCGCCGGTGTGCTCAAAGCCATTCTGAGGCCCACCATTCTCGAACCCGGCGCCCACGAAGCGCTGGACATTGTATCGAACGCTCAGCAACTCGCTTGAGCTCGCACGCCAATCCGCTTTAGCCAGATATACGTTTTGGTTTTGCGTTCGTACCCAGGAAGCGGCGCGAGCTTGCAGGTACGTCAAAGCTGTTTGCTGGTTGGCCGTGGGGGTAGCCGGTGGGGCAACACTGAGAAAGACCAGATTGGGGAGGGTGTTCCGCTGGCCGTCGTAGTCAAAAAAGAAGAACGCTCGATCACGAATGATCGGGCCGCCGATGTCTCCCCCGAATTGATTGAAATGGTATGGTGATTTCGGTAGACCCTTGATCTTATTGATGGGATCATTCGCATTTAGACTTCGATCGCGAAAGAATTCAAACCCTGCGCCGTGAAAGTTGTTGGTGCCGGATTTTGTGACTACGTTAATCACGGCACCACCCGCATGCCCGAGTTCTGCGGAATAAGCGTTGGAATTCACCTGAAATTCCTGCACCGCGTCTTCGCTGAACTGGTAGGGCGCGCGGCCCGACCCCGTCCGGCCAGCGGACTGCCCGAAGAACGTGTTGTTGTTGTCCGATCCATCCACGATGAGGGAATTGAGAGTGCCGCGCTGGCCCGCAAAGCTGATGTCCCCGCCACGAATGTCGAGAGTGACACCGGGCGTGAGGAGCGCAAAGTTGATGAAATTGCGTCCATTCGTCGGGAGGTTCTCGATCGCAACATCATTTACCGAGGAGCTCACCTGGCTGCGAGTGGTTTCGACGATCGGGGTTTCGCTCGTCACCGTCACTGATTGAGACTGTCCCGCAACTGCCATGGCCAGCGTTAAATTCAGTCTCGCGCCGACCGTCAGTTGTACGTCTTTCTGCATAAGTTTGGCAAACCCTTGATGCTCCGCTTCAATCGCGTAAGTGCCCACCGGCATGACGGGAAATGCGAAGAGCCCGTTGGAGTCACTTGTCGCCACGAAGCGAATACCTGTGGCGGTGTTTGTGGCAGTCAATTTGACGCCCGCCAAAACTGCGCCGGACTGATCGAGGACAGTTCCTTCCAGTGAAGCTTGGTTGCCCTGGCCCCAAGCACACGATGCGATCAGAACAATTCCAACCAGGGTTGCAAGCAATCCGAGCACGCGCACTGTCTTCATATGGGACCCCCCCTAAAGAATTAAATCGTCGGCAACGCGTACGCCTTGTTCCCGAAATGAGAATTCGTCACCGCGCTTCACAAGACTGATTCAGGGGCCGGCTTCACAGAAAAACGCCGTGTGATCAGGACCACCCCTGGGAAGTCTTCCGCCCAGTTATTTTCTAGCACGTAAGAGTTCCAAGAGCAATCTGTGGCCATGAAGATTCCTGAGAAAAATCAAGAATCGCTGCTTTCGATTTGCAGCCTTATTAATGCGGCGTTACTCTTCGTTTAAACATTCGCAGAGGCTACCGAGTGAGCCTTCGATTTTTTGTCCGGAGTTCCTTTCTCGTCTGCGCTTCGCTTTTTGTTGCGAGCTCGCGGACCCGTGCTCAGGACAATTACGAGATCCAGGTCTATAGTTACGACACGGTCGCGCCGCACCGCACCATGGTCGAGTTGCATAGCAATTTCACCATTGACGGCAGCAAGACCACTCAAGATGGAATTCTTCCTACCAACCACGCCGAGCACGAAACCATTGAGATTACCCATGGCTTCACGGATTGGTTTGAGACCGGATTTTACATCTTTACCTACCAACGCAATGGAAATGGTATCCAATGGGTGGGCGACCACATTCGCCCGCGCGTGCGCGTTCCGAAAGAATGGCGTTGGCCCATTGGGCTCAGTCTCTCGAATGAAATAGGCTATCAGCGCCGCAAATTCTCCGCGGATACCTGGACCTGGGAGATGCGCCCGATCATCGATAAGCAGATTGGCCGCTGGTATCTGGACTTCAACCCTACTTTCGACAGGTCCTTGCATGGCGAAAGCGTTCATCAGGGCTTCATCTTCTCACCGGATGTGAAAATCAGCTACGACATCACAAAAAAGATCACGGGCGGCTTGGAGTATTACGGTTCCGTCGGCCCAGCCACCGATTTCTCTCCCATCAGCGAGCAACAGCACCAGATCTTTCCGACGATCGACCTGAACCTTTCTCCGAAATGGGAGGTCAATTTCGGCTTAGGTGTCGGTGTGACGCGCTCCACGGATCACTTGATTGCGAAAATGATCCTCGGTTACCGGTTCAACTTCTAGCGCATTCCCGAAGTGCCCGCCTTTGGGGGCAAAGAAAGTCCCGGAATTGCTGTATGGCGAAGCTAACTCTTGCACCCCTTCTGTCGTCAATACTCTCAGCAGACTCGAAACCAGGGTGCGCCTTGCGACCATTCCCTGACCCTCTTCGATACCTGGGAATCCGTTTTGGAGACTTGTAGTGTGCCATCCGTCGTCCATCAAGCATTCTTTAGTCCTGCGGCTGGTTCTTCTCGTCATTCTGGGGCCTTCTCTCTCGACTCTGGCAGGTCCTCCTGGCAAAGATCCTGTCACATTCACCAATCTCCACATCCCGCGCCTGGAGCACCGCCCAGCCATCACCGACTTTCTTACGATGCAGCCTTCTCCTGCCTTCGCCGGCAAGATGCTCAAGGTCGAAGGCTTCATGCAACGCGATCCCAAGGATGGGTCGCCCATCTCTCAAAAAACCGAAGTCTACCTCGGCTACACCAATCAAAATCTCTACGTCGTCTGTGTTTGTTTTGATTCGGAGCCGAACAAAATTCGCGCTCACATGGTCCGGCGCGAACAGATCAATGACGACGATCAATTCGGCTTCGTCCTGGATACCTTCAGCGACCGCAAAAACGCCCTCTTCTTTTACACGAATCCCTTAGGCGTTCAGCAGGACGGCATCTGGAACGATTTTCGGGAGCCGGATTATTCCTACGACATGCTCTGGAACTCACAAGGCAGGATCACGCCACAGGGTTTTGTGGTCTGGTTCGAAATTCCCTTCCGCTCGCTCCGCTTTCCCCGCAATCCGGAACAGACCTGGGGCCTCTTTTTTGAGCGCGACATCCGTCGCAACTTTGAATTTTCCTTCTACCCGCACATTAGCAGCAATACCCAGGGCTGGCTCACTCAGGAAACGCACGCGGATGGCCTCAGAGACATTTCTCCCGGCCGCAACATGCAGTTTGTTCCCTATGGTTCGCTGCGCTCCTTCCACGGCCTGGACGATCGTCCCGGCGGCGTCCCTCATTTCTTCGGAAAAAGCTTCGAACCTCGTGCCGGTCTCGATTCCAAAATCGTCCTCAAGGATTCCCTTGTCTTCGACGCCACTGTGAATCCTGATTTTGCCCAGGTCGAATCCGACGAGCCTCAAGTCACCATCAATCAGCGTTTCGAAGTTTTTTTTCCGGAAAAGCGTCCGTTCTTTCTCGAAAACTCAGGCTACTTCGGCACGCCCATCAATCTTGTCTTCACGCGCCGCATCGCCGACCCAGACTACGGCTTGCGCCTCACCGGCAAACAGGGTCCCTGGTCCATCGGCGCCTTCTTCGCAGACGATAAATCTCCGGGTGACTCCGTTGCTCCGGCCGACTCTCTCTCGGGCGCCAAAGCCTATTTCGGAGTACTTCGCGTGAATCACGATATCGGCAAACAATCAACCATCGGCCTCCTCTATACCGACCGCGAGCTGGCTACCGTGCCCAACACCGCCTGCACTGACAATCGCTGTATCGTCGGCTCCAACCGCGTCGGAGGCCTCGACGCAAAGATCACCTTCAGCCCCACCTGGTACGCCACCGCACAAGCGCTCGTCAGCTCCACCGATTTCAACAACGGTTTCCACAAGGGCGGGCCTGACTTCTGGGAATACGTCGAGCACAGCACGCGCAAGGTCGAATACAACGTGTTGTACCAGGACACTTCAGAGGGTTTCCAGACCGAGACCGGTTTCTTTCGCCGCCCCGACATTCGCCGTTTCAGCCAGTTCGCTCTCTACCGCTTTCGTCCCGAAGGCAAGCATCTCGTCTGGCATGGTCCGAGCCTCTTTACCATCAACAACTGGGACCACAAGGGCACGCGTCTCGAATGGTTTGCCAACACCAATTACCGTTTCCAGTTTCAGCGCCAGACCTTTCTCGGCTTCTTCGGCAATCTCGGCCACGAGCGCCTTCGCCCTTCCGACTTCAGCGCTCTTCCTGATAATCGCGACTACGCTCACCGCCATACCGGTTTCTTCTTTCAATCCGCTTTTTTCAAGCAGGTCTCCCTGAACGGCGAGATTGGCTGGGGAACGGACACCAACTTCGACCCCGCGCTTGGTCCTCCTGTTCTCGCAAACTCCAGCTACGCGCAGATTTATCTCACGTTGCGCCCCACGGGAAAACTGACCATTGATAACACCTACCTGCTCACCCGCCTTCGCAGCCTCAACCAGGGTCCCGGCATCTTCGATAATCACATCATCCGCTCGAAATGGAACTACCAGTTCACTCGCGAATTCTCCCTTCGCTTCATCGGGCAATACGCGGCAGTTCTTGCCAACCAGAATCTCACTTCGCTCCAAACCACCAAAAACTTCAACGCCGATCTGCTTTTCACCTATCTTCTCCATCCCGGCACTGCCGTGTACGTCGGTTACAACTCAAACCTCCAGAACCTCGACCCCAGCCTCAGCCAGGATTCCAACGGCAACCTCCTCCACATTCCCAATCGCTTTCTCAATGATGGCCGCCAGATTTTCGTCAAAATCTCTTATCTCTTTCGCTTTTAGTCTTGCTTCGGAAAAAGAACTCTTCGATGCCTCAGAAAACGATCCCTCAGACATTTCCTCGATTTTCATTTGACAGATGGTTATTCCGTGCTATCATATCTCTTGGGAATACCCCTGCTCTTTGGGCCGCGGTTCCTGTCAGCATTCGCGTTACTGGTGCAACGTCGGTTTCTCGCCTTAACCCTTTTCTTTTGAACGTCTTGTTGCTTTTCTGTCGTCGCGCCTATCAACATCTTTTCGCGCTCTTTGGAATCAAGCACTTACAACCATCAAATTCTGTAACCCATTTGTTTTGATATTCATACAAATTGCCGGGGGTGTACACCCCCTGGCTCGGTACGCGTAGCAACGGCTCAGTCTGTGGCTGATGCGCAAAATGGGAATTAGAGCGTCTCCACAGCGCTTCTTTCGGCTCTTCTTTCGTTGACGCCCCACGCGCAGAACTCTTATAATTAGTGTTTGTCTCAAGCGCATGGAGGACAGATGTACGCCGTCATTCAGACTGGGGGAAAGCAGTATCGCGTCGCGCCGGGCGACACCATCCGCATCGAGCGGGTCAATGGCAAAGTAGGAGAAAAGGTCAATTTTGGCTCCGTCTTGGCCGTCCATACGGACGACAAGAAGGTTTTGCTGGGGTCCGATGCCGGCAAAGCAACCGTGACCGGCAAAATCATCGAGCAGGGGCGCGCCAAAAAGCTCACCGTGCTCAAGTTCAAAAAGACCAATCAGTACAAGATTCAGCGCGGGCATCGGCAGAATTACACCGCCGTTCAGGTCAGCGACATCAAACTCTAGACTTTTCTAACTGCGGTCTTTAGGCCGCGGGCTCTTCTGAAAAGGATTGCGTCATGGCACACAAAAAAGGCGGCGGTTCCTCGACAAACGGCCGCGATTCTCACGGTCAGAGGCTGGGCGTCAAGCGCTTTGGCGGGCAGCTGGTCAACGCAGGCACGATTCTGGTGCGTCAGCGCGGCACCAGGCATCAGGCCGGCGAAAACGTCGGGCAAGGCAAAGACGACACACTCTTCGCGCTCGTGACCGGCTATGTAAAGTTTCAGGACAAGGGCCGTCACGGTCGCTTTATCAGCATTCAGCCGTCTGAACAAGCCAAGTCCGCCGCAGACTAGCTACCATTTGCAGGCGCGGACTTTCAGTCCGCGCACTCTGCTTCCGCGGTCCGGTCCCGCTGGACCGCATTTTTCATTTCAGCCGGGCTATTGTCCGGAAACGCAACTCAGCGGCCCGCCGGGAAAGAATTTCTTGTATGCGCTGCGGCCATGGGCGGGAATGACGGCGAGTCCCGGCACTTTTTCGTGCAGCTCGCTAAGCCTGCCGACGACTTGGTTGGCGAGAACCGTGTCATTGTCACTGTCCCGCAGGATCAGCGATTTGCCGACGCGCTCCTCGAAACCGCGCTCGTCATCAACGGCGTCGCCGACATAGAACAAACGCAGCACCGGTGAGAGGTTTACGAAGATGCCTAGGCTCCCGGGCGTGTGTCCCCGTAGAGGCACGACGACCACCGAGCCATCCTTGTATAGATCGGCGCTCTCGTCGAACGTTTCGTAGGAGTTCGGTTCGAATTGCAGTGTTGGCGCGTCAGCGACCGGGAATTTTTGCGCGTGCGCGGCAATCACGTACCCCTTCGCCTGCACTTCGGGATCGTTCGCGAATTGCAACTCTTCCCGTGTGAGCAGAACGGGCATCCGTGGCAGGTCCATGAGCCCGCCGGCGTGGTCGAGATGCACATGGGAAAGAATCACCCAGCGCAGCTTGGCAGGATCTTCGCCGACTCGGCGCAGCAAGTTGGGGAGTGGCGCTTGCGGCTTGAGCTGTCCCGCGAGGAATTTGAGCTTGAGCCAAGTTCCCAATGGGAAGCCGCGGATTTCGTCTTCGAAGTGGCCCGAGTTGCCCGCATCGATGAGCAGATCTCCCGCGGGATGTTTTACTAAGATGGTCCCGGCCGTCGCGCCAAAGGAAAAGTTGCTGAACGTTTTCCCTGTCTCGACCCAACAGGCGGTCAGGCCGGGAATCGTGGAGATCACCGGCGCCACACGCGCGTGTGGCGCCGCAGCAGGGAGCGGCGCTCGCCAGAAGTACACCGCGTACAAGGCGACCGCCATCGCCGCTACGAGGATGAAGACCACCAAGGCAATGCGCTTGAGCACGCGGGGCACCGGTGTGCGGCCTCCGTCCGGGGATACCGGGTTTCGGTAGTTCGCTTATGTTATCTTTTTGACGGTTGATCGCATAGCGGTCAACCGTCGCGGAGAATTATTCCTTTGTTCGTTGATGAAGCCAAAATATTCGTAAAGGCCGGCAACGGCGGTAACGGCTGCGTGGCTTTTCGCCGCGAGAAGTTTGTTCCTCGCGGCGGTCCGTCGGGCGGCGATGGCGGCAACGGCGGCAGCATTTATTTGGAAGCCAATCCGAACGACAACACCCTGCTCCGCTACCGCTACAACCGCGAATTTAAGGCCGAGCGCGGACGCCACGGCGAAGGCTCCAACTGCACTGGCCACTCCGGCGCGGACCTCATCTTGCACGTACCCGTTGGCACGCTCGTCTTCGACGACCAAAGCGGCGAGACCATCGCCGATCTCGCCGCTCCTGGCCAGCGTGTCCTCATCGCGCATGGGGGCCGCGGAGGGCGTGGCAATCAACACTTTGCCAAACCCTGGCACCAGGCTCCGCGCGAACACGAGGAGGGTTTTCCCGGCGAAGAGCGGCATCTTCGTCTCGAGCTAAAACTTCTTGCTGACGTTGGTCTTGTGGGTTTCCCCAATGCTGGGAAGTCAACGTTGATTTCTGTAATCTCCGCTGCGCGTCCGAAGATCGCCAGCTATCCCTTTACGACGCTGCAGCCCAATCTCGGCGTGGTCAACGCCGACGGCGGCACCGGCAGTCACGGCACCGATGTCGGCCGCACTTTTGTGGTCGCCGACCTTCCGGGCCTCATCGAAGGCGCGCACCAGGGCGCGGGCCTCGGCATCCGCTTTCTCCGCCACGTCGAACGCACGCGTCTTCTCGTTCATCTGGTCGACACGAGCGACGCCAACGCGGATGATCCAACCCATTCGTTCGAGGTGATCAGCGGCGAGCTCGCGGCCTTCAGCGAATCGCTGACTCTGAAGCCGATGATTGTCGTTACCACGAAGCTGGATGCAACGACGGATCGCACGAGGCTCGAAGCTTTGCGCGATTTCTGCGGCCGGCAAAATCTTGAATTTCATTCCATCTCCGCTGTTACCGGGGAGGGTGTGAAACATCTCGTCCGCTCCATCGCGGATGCGCTGGACAAAATTCCTCGCGCGGCTCCCGATTCTCCTTCCGAAGCGCCGCGCGACTCCTCCGCATTGGACGAAAACGCGCCAAAGCCTGATTCCTGGCCTGCACCCGTCAAAGATTCATGAGAAAATTACATAGGCCATTTCGGACTCCGACGCCATCGGGGCTCACAGTACTTTCTGGGGAGGCGTATTGACCGTAGCCCAGGCGCATCGCACCGCCGCAAAACATCAGCCTCGTCGTATCGCTCTCTTCGGTGGCTCTTTCGATCCCGTTCATAGCGGTCATCTGGGCCTCGCGTGCGCCGCGGACCGGCGCTTCAATTTCGATGAAATCCATTTCATCCCTGCCAGCCGGCCCCCCCATAAACTGAAGCAGCATCTCGCTCCCTTTCCGCACCGTTTCGCTATGATCGCGCTCGCGTGCAGCGATCATCCGCACTTCGTTCCTTCGCTTGCTGAAGCCGGTGAAGACTTCAGCGGCACGCAGCTCCACTATTCGGTCGATACCGTGCGCTACTTCCGTCACGTTTACCACGGCGACCGCATCTTCTTCATAATTGGTGCCGACGCGTTCCTGGACATCCCCATGTGGAAGGAGTACGAAACGCTTCTCGGCCTTTGCGATTTTATCATCGCCAACCGACCGGGCATTCGCCCGGAAGCCCTGCGTCTCGTCATTCCGCCGGGCCTGATGGGCCGGCCGGACGCGAAGAAAGAAACCGAAGGCGGACCTCCTTCGCAGGTCGTTGCAGACTTGCAGCGGACCACCATCTACCTGCTCGAAAACGTCTCCAGCGAAGTATCTGCCACGGACGTCCGGCGCCGCGCGCACCGCGGGCAGTCCATCCATGGGCTTGTTTCCGCGCGCGTCGAGGAATACATTCTCAAGCAGGGCCTATACCGGTGAAATTCGAATCCTTGCCTCCAGGTGTCCGCCTGGCTGTTGAAGCCGCACAAGAGAAGAAGGCCGCGGGCATCACCGTGCTCGACCTCGCTGGTGTCGGCGCCTTCACCGAATACTTCGTCATCTGCACCGGCTACAGTACGCCGCAGGTGCAGGCGATTTGCACGGAAGTCGAAGAGCAGCTTTACAAGAACCTCAAGCGTTCGCCCAGACATCGTGAGGGTTATCGTTCCGCCGAATGGGCGCTGCTCGATTTCGGCGGTTTCGTCATGCACGTCTTCAGTGATCAGGCTCGTCGCTACTACGATCTCGAGCGCCTCTGGCGCTCCGCGCCCAAGCTTGAAATCCCGGATGAGTCCGAACGCTCTCCCTCCGAGCCGAGCGTGCCAAAACGCTCCTACGGGCACGATCGTTTTTCCGGCGAAGCGCTTTCCAGCCGCCCGCACGGCGGTCGTTCACAACAATGACCGCAGGCCGATTGCCGTGGATCGCCCAAGATCCCGCCTCGCTCCGTCTCTTTGAACTCGCCGAAAAGGTTGCCGCCGCGCCGGCGACTCTCTTGATCACCGGCGAGAGCGGCACCGGCAAGGACCACCTCGCGCGCTTGGTTCACGAACTGGGCCCCCGCCGCGACGCGCCCTTCCTGAAAATCGATTGCGCCAGCCTTCCGGCACAGCTTGTCGAAAGCGAACTCTTCGGCCACGAGCGCGGTGCTTTCACTGGCGCGGTTGAGCGTAAGCTCGGCCGCTTCGAGCTCGGCGGCAACGGCACCATCGTTCTCGATGAGGTCGCCGCACTCTCGCCCGGAGCGCAAGGAAAACTTCTGCGCGTTTTACAGGAACGCGCGTTCGAACGACTCGGCGGCACGGAGACGCTGCGCATCGAGGCGCGCCTCATCGCTCTCACCAACGTCGATCTCCCCGCCGCCGTGAAAGCGGGCAGCTTCCGCGAGGACCTCTATTTCCGCTTGAATGTTCTTACGCTTACGGTTCCGCCGCTGCGCGAGCGCCGCGCCGATATCTTGCCTCTTGCAGACCATCTTATGGCGGCGCTGCGCTCTGCCCACGGTCGCCCCAATGCCCAATTGAGCGACGCCGCGAGGCGCATGCTTGCGGCCTACTCCTGGCCGGGCAACGTCCGCGAACTTCGCAACGCCCTCGAGCGCGCCGTGGTTTTCTCGCGTCCTGGCACGGACGCGGTCGCCGCGAACGGCGGGCTGCTCGAGCCCGCAGATTTTCCCGAAACTGTTCGTGCGGCCGCGCCAGGCGCGGTAAGCCCGGTCGGCGGTTTTCGCTCTTTGGAGGAAGTGGAGCGTGAGGTCATCGCCGCCACGCTCGAAGCGACGCATTACCAAATCAGTCGCTCCGCCGAAGCCCTCGGCATCAGCCGCAAAACCCTCCTCGAAAAACGCAAGAAATACGGGTTGAAGTGACCATCCGACAAGGATGGTCATCCCGAGGAGAGAAGCGACGAGGGATCTCTCTTCGGGTGAGACAAGACCGTTATGAAAATTCGGCTTTTGATGCTCGGCAAAACCCGCCGCCCCGAACTGCGCGAAGTCCTAGACGACTACGTCAAACGCATCAGCCGCTCCTGTCCCATCGAAATCACGGAGGTGCGCGATGCCCATTCCGCCATCAAGAAACTTGGTGCCGACCGCGCCGCCACCATCGTCCTTCTCGACGCCGCCGGGAAAGATCTCGATTCGAACGCCCTCGCCAAATGGCTCGCGGAGTTCCGCGACCGCGGCGTCCGCGAATTGATTTTCCTCTGCGGCGACGCCGATGGCTTCCCGGAAAGTCTCCGCCAGCGCGCCCACCAGAAGCTTTCGCTCAGCTCGATGACCTTCTCTCACGAACTCGCCCGCGTCATGCTCGCCGAGCAGCTCTACCGCGCCTTCGCCATTCTTTCTGGCAGCCCCTATCCGAAATAGCCTTCGTGGTGTAAAACCATATCCGCCATGTCCATTCGAATCGTTCCTGACAAGAACCAGCCTTCTGCGGCCATCGAAATCCCTCTCGAAAAACCGCTCCCCGACTACGACCTTCACCAACTCGAACAGCCCACGCCCCGCGACATTGACGCCATCCTCGTTTCCCAAGGTTTTCGCGACCTCGTCGACGATGCTCGCGGCGTTCTCACCGACCTGATCAGCGGCTCCGGTCTGGAAATCGCTCAATTCACCGGCGCCATTTGCCCTGACGATGAAGAGACCTACCGCCCCGGCCTGTGGATCGTTCTCCGCGACGCAAATACGGCTCACGGCCACGAACTCACGTCTGACTCACGCGCCCGCATCTCCGCCATCGCCACCGAACTCGTCAACCGCCTCCAACTTGCCTAGTTGCTTGACCTTTCGCGCCCGAGTCCGCACACTTTAATCTTTTCGCCGCGCCCTGCAAGGGACCATCGAGGCGAAAGACCATGCCGGAAGAAAAAGGACTCCTCATCGTTTACACCGGCCCGGGCAAGGGCAAGACCACCTGCGCGCTTGGAACCGCGTTTCGTGCCGTGGGCCAGGGCCTCAAGGTCTTGATGGTGCAATTCATCAAAGGCTCGTGGCACTACGGTGAGCTCGACGCTGCCAAAATGCTCGGCGATGACAAATTCGAAATTCGCCCCATGGGGCGCGGCTTCGTGAAAATCGGCGGTGCCGAAACCGATCCCGCTGACATCAAGCTGGCGCAGGAGTGTTGGCAGGCTGGCCGGGACGCGATTTACGGTGGCAACTACGATCTCGTGATTCTCGACGAAATCAATTACACCATCAGCTACAAAATGCTCGACGCCGGCGAAATCGTCGAAGCCCTCAAAAACCGTCCCGAGCGCGTCCACGTCATCTGCACCGGCCGTAACGCCCATCCCAAGCTCGTCGAGCTTGCCGACCTCGTCACCGAGATGCGCGAGGTGAAACACCCCTACACCAAGGGTATACTGGCCCAACGGGGGATCGACTATTAGCTAGTGTTGTAGTAGCCGCCCTCTTCAGAGAGCGGGCTTTCTTTCAACTTTGAACTTTCAACTGGCGACTTTCTTCCATGGCCTGGTTCAAACGCGACAAAAAATCGATCGAGCAATCGACACCGCCCGAAGAGCGCCGCGTGCGCACCGAAGGCCTTTGGGTCAAATGCGAGTCCTGCCGCTCGATCGTCTTTCGCAAGGACCTCGAAGCCAATCTGCACGTCTGCCCCAAGTGTCAGTTCCACTTCAAGATGAACGCCAAACGGCGCCTCGAAATGCTCCTCGACGGTCGCTGGACCGAGCACGACGCAGGCATGACGTCGACGGACCCGCTCAAGTTCGTGGACACCAAGCCCTATGCCGCTCGCCTCAAGGAAGCCAAGAAAAAGCTCGGCATGAACGACGCCGTCATCACCGCCGAAGGCCAGCTCAGCGGCCGCCCCGTGGTCATGTGCGCCATGGAGTTCGGCTTCATCGGCGGCTCCATGGGCGCCGTCGTCGGCGAAAAAGTTACCCGCGGCATCGAGCTGGCCATGGAAACACGCCAGCCCTTCATCGCCGTCTCCTGCTCCGGCGGCGCGCGCATGATGGAAGGCGCCATCAGCCTCATGCAGCTTGCCAAAGTCTCCGCCGCCCTTGCCCGGCTCGACGACGAAAAGCTCCCCTACATCTCCGTCCTCACCGATCCCACCACCGGCGGCGTCACCGCCAGCTTTGCCATGCTCGGCGATCTCAATATCGGCGAACCCGGCGCGCTCATAGGTTTCGCCGGCCCTCGCGTTATCGAGCAGACCATCCATCAGAAACTCCCTGAAGGGTTTCAACGCTCGGAATTTCTCCTCGAGCACGGCTTCCTCGACGCCGTCGTCCACCGCAAGGACCTGAAGTCCTACATCAACAACTCTCTCGACCTGCTCTTGAGCTGAGATGAAGTAATGTCATGAAATCGCAATTGCCCCCAGACTGTTATCCCGGGCGGGGTCTGTGCGGCGAGGGATCTGCTTTTGCTTTTTCCTCCTCCAGGGGATCTCGCGCATGAATTACGAGGCCTCAGTCCGTTATTTACTCTCCCTCGGCAGGGAATTGGCTGCGCCGACACAGGTCGCCGCTGCGAAGTTCGACCTTGAGAACATTACTGTCCTTGCGGAGCGCCTCGGCCGCCCCGATCGCGCCTATCCCAGCGTCCATATCGCCGGCACGAACGGCAAAGGTTCGACGGCCGCGTTCCTCGAATCGATCCTCCGCCATGCCGGCTTGCGCACCGGTCTCAACACTTCGCCCCATCTGGAAAGAATCAACGAGCGCATCCGTATCAATGGCGAGGAGATCAGTGACGAAATCTTCGCCGAAACTTTCACCCGCATTCACGTCCTGATCGAAGAACTCCTCGCCGCTGGCAAGCTTCGTGCCCATCCCACTTATTTCGAATGCGTCACCGCCATGGCTTTCGAATGTTTCGCGCGCGCCCGCGTCGAATTCGGCGTCTTCGAAGTCGGCCTCGGCGGCCGCCTCGACGCCACGAATATCGTCTCTCCCGTCGCTTCCGTCATCACTCGCATCGATTTCGATCACGAAAACTTCCTGGGCCACTCTCTCCGCGAAATCGCCGGCGAAAAAGCCGGCATCTTGAAGCCCGGTGTGCCGGTCATCCTTGCCGAACAGAATCCCGAAGCCCGCCAGGTTATCCTTAATCGCGCTCGCAAACTCAATTGCCCCGTCATCGAAACGGTGCAAGCCTGCCGCATCGTTCACGAGTCCATGCAAAACGGCTTTGTCCGCGCCCGCGTCACCGAAAACTCTTCCGGCGCTTCTTTCGAAATCGCCCCCAGCCTGCCCGGCCGCTTCCAGTTGCAGAATGCCCTCAACGCTTTTGTCGCAGCGCGACTCCTCCAGGACCGCGGTTTTCGAATCTCCAGCGAGGCCATCACACGAGGTATTGCAGACACCGTCTGGCCCGGTCGTCTCGAAAAACTTCAATCCGATCCCAGCGTCTACCTCGATGGCGCTCACAATCCCGGCGCCGCTCGCGAACTCGCCGCCTTCCTCGACCAAAACTTCTTCGGCCGCAAAATCTGGCTCCTCTATGCCACTCTTCGTGATAAGGCCGTGGACGAAGTGACGGGCATTCTTTTTCCGCACGCCGCCGAAGTCATCTTTACCGCGCCCCGCACTTCGCGTGCCGTTTCCGCCACGCAACTCGCAGAAATCGCCGGCCATCACGCCGCGCATTTTTCGGTGATCCCGGATGCCGAACAGGCTCTCGATCACGCACTGGCGAAAGCCGCCCCTGATGATGCGATTTTCATCACTGGCTCGCTCTATTTAGTCGGGCAGCTTCGCCACTACTGGAACCAGCGAGCTCAACTCGCCGCTCGTGGAAGTTAAGCGGTAGCGCGGAGCCTCAGCCCCGCGGTTTTTGCTTTTCTATTCTGGATACGTTTGGCATCGGCAGTACAATATCGGCCTCGGAGCCTCCTCGGGTATTCGCAGTGCCTGGCGGAATTCATCCTGAAGGAGTCGGGAGCCTGGCATTCTCCGCTGCCACTCGGGGAACGATCGGGAAATATGCTGAAGACACAACGGAAGCAACGCTCGGGCAACGACAAGAAAGGAATCGCTCACCCTCTCGTCGGCATCATCATGGGCTCCGGCTCAGACTGGGATACCATGAAATTTGCCTCCAAAACGCTCAGCGAGCTCCGCGTTCCACATGAAACACGCGTGGTCTCCGCTCACCGCACTCCCGACCTGCTCTTTGAATATGCTTCCAGCGCGGAAGAGCGCGGCATTGAGGTCATCATCGCGGGCGCCGGCGGCGCCGCTCATCTTCCTGGCATGACCGCATCAAAAACCGTTCTTCCCGTCCTTGGTGTCCCCGTCGAATCGAAAGCTCTCAAGGGGCTCGACTCGCTCCTCTCCATCGCGCAGATGCCCAGCGGCATCCCCGTTGGCACGCTCGCCATCGGCAGGTCCGGCGCCGTCAATGCCGCGCTCCTCGCCGCCGCCATTCTTGCCACGAAGCACCCCTCCTTCCGGGAAGCGCTTCGAAAGTTCCGCGCCGAACAGACCGGTCGCGTGCTCTCCCAGCCCGATCCGTCAGCAGTCTCCTCACCGAATAAGAAAGGCAAGCGCGCGTGACCATTGGCATCCTAGGCGGGGGGCAACTCGGCTACATGCTCGCTCTCGCGGGCTATCCGCTCGGCTTGCACTTCCGCTTTCTCGATCCTTCTCCGGAAGCTCCCGTAGGCCGCATCGCCCAGCGCGTCACCGCCGAGTACACCGATCACGCCGCGCTCGAAAAATTCGCGAGCGGCCTCGAGCTCGTCACTTATGAATTCGAAAACGTCCCTGTTGAAGCCGTGAAGTTTCTCGCTCAGCGCGTCCCGGTCTATCCTTCTCCCGTCGCCCTCGAAGCCGCGCAGGACCGCCTGAGCGAAAAGAACCTCTTCCAAAAACTTGGCGTCCCCACGACCGAATTCGCACCCGTTCCGAAACACGCCGAACTCAGTGCCGCTCTCAAGCATATTGGTCTCCCCGCCGTTTTGAAGACTTCGCGCATGGGCTATGACGGCAAAGGCCAATGGATTCTCCGCACTTCGGAGGATGTCGCCAGGGCCAAATCGGAGCTGCCGGCCGTTGCTCTCATCCTCGAACGCTTCGTGCCGTTCACTCGCGAGCTTTCTGTTCTCGCAGTTCGCTCGCGCACGAGCGAAATCGCTTTTTATCCGCTCGTCGAAAACCACCATCGCGGCGGTATCCTGCGCCTTTCCCTTGCTCCCGCCCCCAATCTTGAAGCTCCCATCCAGCGCGCCGCGGAAGATGCCGCCCGCCGTCTTCTCGAATCTCTGAAGTACGTCGGCGTGCTTGCCATCGAATTTTTCGAGCACCAGGGCCGGCTTCTCGCCAACGAAATAGCCCCGCGCGTCCACAATTCGGGTCACTGGACCATTGAAGGCGCCGTCACCAGTCAGTTCGAAAATCATCTTCGCGCCGTCCTTGGACTCCCGCTCGGCTCCACGGGGCCCGCTGGCTATTCCGCCATGCTCAATCTCATTGGCGAGCTTCCGGACTCATCGGAGATCCTCGCCGTTCCCGATGCGCACCTCCATCTCTACGGCAAATCCCCGCGTCCTGGCCGAAAGCTGGGCCACGTCACCCTCCGCGCCGCCTCGCCCGAACGCCTCGCTCTCCGCCTCTCTGAGCTTCCCTCCTTCTTCCACCAGCCCGCCTTCTGCCTCGATTCCGTCCTCGCCCATTCCGCCTCCCTCCGCGCCTGACCATCAGCCGCGGGTATGCGTCGTGCCGCGGCTAGAACCGCACCACGTTCCCTTTTTCATCCAAATGATAGGCAAGATCACGCAGCTGCCGAATCTCATCCGGCATTAAAAACCGCGACTGTGCTCCTCCAGGAGCGGCCAGCAGCCCTGTTTCCAAACCTCTGTCTTGCAGCTCTTGGAGTATCCCTACCGTTCTGGCCTTGTACAGTTTCATATAAAGATTGTAGGTCGCCTGGTCGTACTTCATCGTGTCATCGCCGTGGCCTGGAGGGCGCTTGGCCCACCGCTCCGCCAGGAACACACCAAGATCGTTTGCTAATGCCACTGTTCTTCTTCTCAGCGAATCTTTCGGCTCTCGATAGGCTGCTGCCACTGCTTGGGCGGTTGGCTTAGCGAAATGCTTGGTCGCGTACCACCCGCCGCCACCCAGAGTTCCGGCCAGGACGGCGATCCCGAACAAGCCATAAGCCCAATGCATCTTCCGGCCTTTGCTGCTTCCTCTTAAGGCGTCCTTATGCAGCAGCCAGGGAGTGCGCAGCACGTGCCACAGAGCGATGCAACCCAGTGCGATGGCGGTAGATAGGCCCGCCGTCTTGAAGCTCGTCCATGCAACCGCATCAACACGGCGGATCAGGAGATACGAGCCGGCAGCCACAAGCGCGGCGGCCACTAATTCCCCTCTCCAGGTGCGATTGCACTCGTCGCCAAGTCGTTTCAAAAAGTGCCAATAATAGGAGAGCATAGTCTGCTGTCCGGTCCTTTTCTCCGGGGTTGTAACCTCGGCTTCCACGGGCGAAGGTTCATCTATGGCCGGAACCTCAGCCTTCACCGGAGCTTTCACCGTCGCGGCAGCGGCTTGCTGAATCCGCATTCTGGGCTCTTTCTCCTGCGTTGCCACCTCGTCATGCAACACAGCCTTCACCGGAGCTTTCACTGTCTTCGGAGCGGTTCGCCGAAGCCCTGCTTTGTCCCTCCAAGTCTCCCAGCTTCGCAACACGCGGTCGTGCCCCTTAGCGGAACCTTCTATCAAGCTCGAAGTCGCGTCGAAAGGCACGTGGCTACTGCTCGTTTTGAAGAAGTTATCAATGAAAGAACTGGAATGCTTGACTTGAAGTTCCCCCGCGGCCTGGAAGTCGTGGAGAATGTCGTTCAACTCTTCCTCGGTGGGAACTTGTCGAGCTTCTTCGTACGCTCTTTGGTAGGATTCCAATCGTGCGGCCATGCAGCGTTCAATGTGCTGTACGTGGCAGTTGATGATCGCCTGAGGATCAATGCCCTTGGGCGGCGTCTTGGCGGACTTTTTCGCCGCCCTCCTCTTGAGCAAGTTCGTCGTTTCGGCCCTTGCGGTGACGGCGGATTCCATCAAGGACTGCTTGTATACGGAGTCAGCGTAGCCCTTGATCTGTGTTTCCATGGGGTCGATTACCTTCCATGCCGCCGATTGTACCCTGGATTTTTGCCGCGTCTCAAACGTTGCCCCGCGTGACCACCAACCTTATGAGCTTGACGGATGGCACGTCACGCCGCTTCTTCCACAGGTCAGGAATCACCAGTCACGAGTCACTTTTCCCCCGGTTGCCGCACTTCCGCCCGAATGCTACGATTTGGTGTTCCATGACCCCTGCTAACGCCCAGCCTAACAACGTCAACCGCCCGCGTGTGGGTTTCCCCTGGCGCACCACCCACGAAGAGGCCAAGCGGATTACCACCAAGCTCCAATTCTACTTTGGCTCCGTCGAGGAAGCCGGGGGCGAGCCCGTTCCCATCTCATTGCAGCTCCCTGCAAGCCAGTTTGCCGCGCAAATCGCAGACTTGGATGCTTTCGTCCTGCCCGGCGGCCCCGCGGACGTTAGCCCGGCGCTCTACGGCGCCCCGCGCCACAAAAAGACTCACGACGCGGACGCAAATCGTGAAAAAGCGGATTTCGCGATCCTGGAGCATGCCTTTTCTTCCGGCAAACCCGTCCTGGCCATCTGCTACGGCTGCCAGAGCCTCAACGTTCGCCTCGGCGGCACGCTGTACCAAGACATCGCCAGCGAGCTACACACGGAAATCGAGCACAGCAGGGAGGGTCTCCTGCCACATGCGCCCGACCCTACACACGCGGCGCGTATCGAGCCCGGCGGCGAGATTGCTCAACTCGCGGCCGCTTGCGGCCTCGAGAATCGAAGCGGGGGATTCGGCGTGCGTGTAAACACTTCGCACCATCAATCCATCCGCGATCTTGGGCGCGGTCTGCGCATCGCCGCGGTTGCTCCCGATGGAGTGGTCGAAGCCGTCGAGCATGAGCCGCATAAACATTGGGTCGTCGGCGTTCAATGGCATCCGGAGCGGATGAAGGGCGATCCGCTTGCGGCCGCTCTGTTCTGCGCGCTGGTGCAGGCGACGCGTGCGGCGGCAGCGCGCCGCTGAAACCGGCGGCTCTATCCGACTGTAGACTGTCAACTTCTGGGGGATCGATGATTTCACTCGCTGGCAAGGCGGCACTTATCACTGGAGGTTCGCGCGGTATCGGCGCGGCTGCCGTCAAACTCTTCGCGCAGGCGGGCGCCGACGTGGTTTTCAGTTACGTCAAGGCCAAAGATGCCGCCCTCCAGGTTCAGCAGGAAGCTGGAAAGCACGGTACTCGCGTGGAGGCGTTCAAAGCCGATGTGAGCAAGCACGCGGACAATCAAAGACTCGTCGAACATTGCGTCTCCCGGCTCGGGCGCCTGGACATTCTGGTGGCCAATGCCGGCGTCTGGAACCTCGAAGATCTGCCCATCGAAAAAATGACCGAAAGGCAATGGGACGACATGATCCGCATCAACCTAAAGAGCGTCTACTCGGTCATCCACTTCGCCGTCCCGCAAATGATCAAGCAGAAGTCCGGGAAGATCATTCCCATCAGCTCCACCGCCGGGCAGCGCGGCGAATCCTTTCATACGCATTACGGCGCCAGCAAGGGTGGCGTCATCAGTCTTACGAAAGGACTTTCCACGGAACTGGCCCGCCACAATATTCTCGTCAACTGTGTCGCGCCCGGCTGGGTCGCCACGGACATGTCCAAACCCGTGCTTGAAACAAAAGCGGGCCAGAAGATGGCCACGTCGGTGATTCCCCTCGGCCGCGCCGGTACGCCCGAGGAAATCGCAGGCCCGATCCTCTTCGTAGCTTCGGACTTGGCCAACTTCATGACCGGCGAAGTCATCAATGTAAACGGAGGTTCGGTCTTGTGCGGCTAAGGCTTGTTCATCTTCCGGTCATTGCTCTGATCGCTGGATGTTTTCTTGCGCCGCGCGCCGCGGCTCAGAATCCCGATACGATGATGCCGGAGCAGAGTGTAGCGAAGGGCAAGCAGATTCTCAGCGAGCTCATCAATGCGCTGGGCGGCCCGGGCTATACGGAAGTCCGTGACAGCCTATGCCAGGGCCGCCGCGCGCTGTTTGGCCACAATGGAGAGCTTACCGGTTACATCGACTTCAACGATTATCGGCGTTACCCGGACAAAGACCGCACGGAATACATCGGCAAGGGCCGCAACACGCTTCTTGCGGCTCTAATTGGCGTCGACGGACTGGACTTCGCTCGCGGAGGCATCATCATCACGGTGTACAACGACGATCACGGCTGGACGCTCGACCGCAGCGGGGTGAGCGAATTACCTGCTACCTCCGTCGCCGACTTTCAAGAACAAGTCAAGCGCAGCATCGACAATTTGCTCCGGCTGCGCCTCAAGCAGCCGGGCATGGCCATTCGCTTCGGCGGCAGCGACACCGTGGATCTCAAGCAGGTGGATTGGGTCGAGCTGACCGACAGCGAGGGCCGCGCGTTCCGTCTGGCCGTGGACCGTTCCACTCATTTTCTGGTCCGCAGCGCGGTCATCACCAAGGACGAAGAAAACCAGCAAATCAACGAAGACGTCACCATCTATACGAATTACCAGCTCAAGGACAGTGTGTGGACGCCGCTCCAAATCTCTCGCGAACACAATGGCCGCCGCACCGCTCAGATTTTTTATGACACGTGTCGCTTCAATCCGGGCTTTCCCGATGAGCTTTTCACGAAAGCTTCCCTCGAAAAACGCGGTTCCGAGATTGACATTAAAAAGAAGTAACCGCGTGATAAAATTTGCTCTGCCCGCGCCGTTTCTCTGGCACAATTTTTTCGCAGGCCCGCCACGTTCACGCCCAGCCTTGCCGAAAAACATGGCGCGTCACTCTTCAAACATGTCGTGTTTCCCTGCTGCACAAGTCTCATGCCCTTCCGGTGGACAGGGAAATCAGGTACCAATTATATGTATTAAACTCCATAGGACGCCGTCGGAGACTCGGTGTCAATTTGTTACAGTTCTACCCAATCTTTCAGGCGTATAATAAGATGCAGGGCCTTAGTCCAAGAAAGTACTGTGTTTAGCGGCGGTTAGGTCCGGCCTCTTTTGGTCCGGCAACTGCACCGGATTGGTATCCAAACTGCGCATCAGGGGCTTGACCCGCTGATTTTATCATTGAACTGGAACTGGGAAACGACCTTGCAAGGGAGTGCAATTCGCTCAGGCGCTCATCGAAGCCGGATTGGCGGCTTCAGCATGGTCGAGCTTGCGGTTTCACTTACCATTCTTCTTATAATGAGCGCCATTGCCATTCCTACCATGATGCGTTCCCTCCGGAGCTATCAACTAAACGACTCCGCGGGCCGTGTGGCGGACATTCTGAAATTCACCCGCTTCGAAGCTGTCCGTCGAAACACAGCGGTGAATCTACAAATCCAGCTCCAGCAGAATGGCACTGATTGGGTCGTTTGGACAGATTCCCTCAACAACGGAGTTCTGGATCCTATTGAGAAACAGGCCCTGATCGCGGGAATCATGACCTTACTCCCTGCCGGTGGTCTGCCAAACACAAACGCATTCAAGGCCGCGCTCGGCAATAACACCGCCTTTTCCACTTTGTCAGGAGTCAATGGCTTTGTCACTTTCGATGCTCGGGGTGCAGTGCTCCTCGGTGCGGCCCCGCCGACCACCGTCTATGTGCTCTACGTGGGCAGCCCGGCCA
>Ga0209180_10000103_pt1 | contig 37886 bp, 38 predicted proteins | sample CZO8metaG_3_FD_188355 | JGI IMG/M metagenome (GOLD analysis project Ga0209180, IMG submission 188355) | Vadose zone soil microbial communities from the Eel River Critical Zone Observatory, Northern California, USA - CZOApr15con2H2.8 metaG... | ecosystem: Environmental > Terrestrial > Soil >...
ACCTATAATCAACATTGCTCGGCTCCTTTTCCCGAGCCTTGGTCGTTGAACAGCTGCCAAGTCTACTCGGTCGAAGGAGCCGACGCCGTCATCCAATCAGATTCTTCTTACCGCATTAAGTGTCGAACACCCGCCGGTTATACGAATCGCCACACCCAACTCTACCGGGTCCGAGTAGCCGGCGATCCTCAGCCGCCGCTCCTTTTGCACAAGAGAATCTTTCGATTCTCCTTGACACGCACGCTCTCGAGGAACAAGATCATGCGGAGATTTCGCCGTTTGCGGCGAGACTCCCGCTTCATAGTCCGAATGCAGTTTCTTTAAAGGCCAAGCTCCGCATCGAGCGCTAAGAGGGCAGAACCTTCTCGGTTCCTTTTTATTCCCTCGCGCGGAGCCCGACTTCCTGTCCGACGTACAGGATCTCCACACGCAAGACGCCAGCGGCTCCAGGTCACACCACGCAAACCCGACTCGCGCCATGCGAGGACGGAGATCGAATTTCGCAAAAAAGGAGAATTACCATGTCAGAAGCAAACAAAAATGTAGTCCGTCGTTTGTTCGAAGAGGTTTGGAACAAGGGCAATCTGCCGGTCGCAGACGAGCTCTTTGCCTCTACCTACGCCCACCATGACCCTTCGACGCCTGATGTTGGGCGAGGCCCCGAGAGTGAGAAGAAACGAGCGACTCTCTACCGCACGGCCTTCCCCGACCTACGACTGACGATCGAGGACCTCATTGCCGAAGGCGAAACAGTGATGGCTCGTTGGTCCTGCCGGGGTACCCATAAAGGCGATCTCAGCGGGATTGCGCCCACGGGGAAGCAGTTCACCATCTCCGGGATCAGCATCGCCCGCTTCGCGAGCGGCAAGATGGTAGAAGGCTGGATCAACTGGGATGCTCTGGGCCTTATGCAGCAGCTCGGCGTCGTCCCTGAGCTCGCCAAAGCCAAAGCCGCCGCCGCAGTCACAAAGTAGCCAGGTAGCCGTCGCGGTTTTGTCGAAAAATCAGGAGGGCCCGGCCACAGAAGCCGGGCTCTCTGTCCGATAGCCTCATTCAATTCTGTGAAACTCCGCGTCCAGACCTTTGACTCAAGTGCCGGGCCCCGAATACCGGTGGCGTCTACTCCGATCGATCGCAGAACCCGACTCCCGTCAGGCCCGGGTCGGGGCGTGTGGGCGCTGAGACGAGCGCCGATAATCACGGAATTATTGAATCAGGGCGCCTAGCCCTTCCACACGTACTTGCCGCAAGGGCAAGGAACCGTCTCCGTGGGATGTTTCTTTGCCAGCGGTTGCCGGCAGACGGGACAATTCCTGCGCCACATAGTGGATCAGTCTTTTCCTTAATGAACCGGTTGCAACGCGCCTAGCATTTCTAGCTGATCGATCATGGCGTAGAATTCTTCCCGCTGCTGAAGTGCTGTGAGAAGCGCGAGCGCTTTTCCGTAGGCTGCTATCGCTCCGGTTAGATTGTGAAACTCCGGGGAATCTTTAACCGTCCCCCGTCTTTGGATGTGCGCATCCGCCGAGAGTTCGAGGATTCGTTCTATGACCTTGTTCGCAAGGCCTGAGTTAGCTTTCATCATCGGTTCGGCCCCCTTCTATTAGATAAGGGTGCAAGCCTCTGAGATTCCGCATAAGGCAAAGCCTCCAATCTGCTGGCGGATGATCACGGAGGAGGAATGCGGGTTTATGGCTGAAGGAGGCGCGGGTGAGGTCAGCTTCCCAAGAGCATGGCTTCGTGTGTTTTGCCCGAGTCGCAATACCCGAGTCGCAATACCTTGATTCTCCGCATCTGCGTTCTTTGCATCCCGGTTAAGCCCTTTAGAATCCGCACTTGCAGAAAGGTGGGGGGTGGAGGAGGGCTGTTGCAAAGTCAATCTTCGGGGCGCGCCTGTCCGTGGCGTTCACCCACCACTTCGTCATACGCGGCGCGCCGCGTCAGGCCGCGTTCCTTGGCGGCCAGCTTCAGCGCTTCTTTGCGGTCGAGCTTGGCTTGGTACATCAGCTCCTCGACGCGCGCCGCCAGCGATTGCGCGGAATCGACGTGGGGGCGTTCTTGGGACGCTTCCGCGGGACCGAGGATCAGCGTGATTTCGCCGCGGGCTGGCCGTTTTTCAAGCGAGGCGGCGATTTCCGAGAGTTTGCCGCGGAGGAATTCTTCGTGGAGCTTGGTGACTTCGCGCGCCAGGCAGGCTGGCCGGTCGCCCAGAATCTCAAGAGCGTCCGCGACGCACTCGGCGACGCGGTGCGGCGCTTCGTAGAGAATCAGCGTGCGATCTTCGATGCGCAAACGTTCCAGCGCGCGGCGGCGCTCGCCGCTGCGGGCGGGAAGGAAGCCAACGAAGAGGAATTCTTCGCTCGGCAGTCCCGAAGCAGAAAGGGAAGCGAGCAACGCCGAAGGTCCTGGAATCGGCACCACCGGAATATGGTGCCTCAGACATAACGCGACGAGCCGATGCCCCGGATCGGAGACCAGCGGCATACCGGCGTCGCTCACGAGCGCGATTTTCGCGCCTTGCTCCAGGGCCATGACCAGCTCCGGGGCGCGCGTCAGCTCGTTGTGTTCGTGATAGCTGACCAGCGGCTTGTGGATGTCGTAGTGAGTGAGCAGTTTCTGCGTATGCCGGGTATCTTCGCAGGCGATCTGATCGGATTCCTTGAGGATGCGCAGCGCGCGAAGCGTGATGTCCTCGAGGTTGCCGATCGGCGTCCCGACCAGATAGAGGCAGCTGCCGGTTGCTGCCGCGGGAGTCCCCGGAGGATTCTTCGCGCTCATGCCGAAGAGTCTAGCACGCGTTCCGAGCGCTTGCGGCGCGCGTGCTATAATGCATGTTTTGAACGGCTTATAGGAGAAGCCTCTTGCCCCTGTACGAGTACAAATGCCTGAAATGCGGCCGCACCACGGAAAAGATCGAGGGCGTCTCCGGGCCGCACTTGAAAAAATGCCCGCACTGCGGCGGCAAAGTGGAATCGGTCATCACCGCGCCCGCTATTCAATTTAAGGGCGCCGGCTGGTACGTGACGGATTACGCGGGGAAGTCCACCGACGGCGGCAGCAAGGAAACCAAGCCCGCCGCCGAGGCGAAAGACACAACCAGCAAGGAAAAAGAAACCGCTGGCAAAGAAGGAGAAGCGGCCGCAAACGACACAGCTCCGAAGGAATCAAAAGAAAAGAGAGCAGTGAAAAAGAAATAGGTACGCCGGAGGGCGTCGCTTCGATTACAGCTTGAGCGTCTTCAAATAACCGCGGAACGCGGCGCCGAATTCGGGATTTTGCAGAGCAAGCTCTACGGTAGCTTTCAGGAAGCCGAGTTTGTCTCCCGCGTCATAAGAGATGCCGTCGTAGATGTAAGCCCACAGCCCGTGCTCGCGCGCAAGAAGGCGCAGCGCGTCGGTGAGCTGGATTTCGTTTCCCGCGCCGGGCTTCGTGCGAGCCAGGCAATCGAAAATAGCCGGCGGCAAGACGTAGCGCCCGGTAATGCCGAGATTCGAGGGCGCGTTCTCCGGCTTGGGTTTTTCCACGAGCTCGCGGATGCGCAATAAGCGCTCGCCAAAAGGAGGCTGCGGCGCGGGTTCGCCGTCCACGATGCCGTAGAGATGAGTTTTGTCCTTGGGGACTTCTTCGACGGCGATGGCTCCCACGCCGGTGGATTCGTAGACGTTGATAAGTTGCTTGGTCGCGGGATTCGGGCCGGGGATCAGCACGTCGCCAAGCAAAACCGCGAAAGGTTCGTCGCCGACAAGGTCGCGGGCCACGAGAACAGCGTGGCCAAGTCCGAGCGGTTCCTTCTGCCGCGTGTAGCTGAACTGCAGCATGTTGCTGATTTTCCGAACCATCTCGGCCTGGTCTTTTTTCCCTTTTTCTTCAAGAAATCGCTCGAGCGCCGGCGCCGAATCGAAATGATCTTCGATGGAATTCTTGCCTTTGCCGGTGACGATAATGATGTGCTCGATTCCCGACGCGACGCACTCTTCCGCGACGTATTGAATCTGCGGCTTGTCGACGACGGCGAGCATCTCTTTGGGCTGCGCTTTGGTGGCGGGCAGAAAGCGCGTGCCGAGGCCGGCGGCAGGGAGGACCGCCTTTCGAACTTTTTGATGAGTGTTCACGCGATCAGCCGGCGCGGCGTTCGAAACGGCGGAAGAATTCGTTGGCATAGTCTTAGTTTTTCAGATGCGCAAAAAGGATCGCCACCATTTTTTCGACGGACCCAAGAAACAGTCAACGCTTCTGCACTGTAGCGGCGCCTCGCGGGTTAGTCAACCAGCGCCGTGATGTTCTCGCTGTGAACCGCGTGGGCGTGGCGGTTTCGAAAGCGCGACGCGGTGATGTGCTACGATGATTTGGGCGCGCGGAGAAATGCGCGAGAGCAGAAAATGAGTTTGAAAATCCTGGGGATTGAATCTTCGTGCGATGAAACGGCGGCGGCGGTGGTCGCCGATGGACGAGAGATTTTGTCCAGCGTGGTTGCGTCGCAGATCGATATTCACAGGAAATATGGCGGCGTGGTGCCGGAGCTGGCTTCGCGCGAGCATCTGCGGCAAATCGTGCCGGTGGTGCGCGAGGCCTTGGCGCGGGCGGGACTGCCGCTTTCGAACGTGGATGCGATTGGCGTGACGCAAGGGCCAGGCCTGGTCGGCGCTCTTCTCGTCGGCATTACTTACGGAAAAACGCTGGCGCAGGCGCTGGGGAAACCGCTGGTACCGGTGAATCATCTTGAAGGGCACGTGCACGCGGTTTTTCTGGAAGCGTACAAGGCGGGGCGCAAGCTGAAATTGCCGACGGTATGTTTGATTGTTTCGGGCGGGCATACGGTTTTGTATGAAGTGAAGACGGAGGATTCGAACGCGCAAGATGCGGGCGCGCTCCTACGCTACCGCAAGCTGGGTCAGACGCGGGACGATGCGGCCGGCGAAGCGTACGACAAAGTGGCCAAGTTGCTGGGACTGGGTTATCCGGGAGGGCCGATTCTCGATCGATTGGCAGCGATTTCGAATGGCGCACCGGCGCCGGTGAAATTCGGACAAACGAAGATGAGAGGGAACGCGCTGGATTTCAGTTTCAGCGGGCTGAAAACGGCGGTGCTTTACCACGTGCGAGAAACCAGTGAATACAACGAAGAGATTCGCAGACGCGAAGAGGCGCTCGCCCGCGGGGAGAGGAAATTCGAGCAATTGTTGCCGCTCTGCAGTCCGAAGACACTGGCGCTCGTGCGTGAATTTCAGAATGCGGTGGTGCGCGACCTGGTTGACCGCACCATGAAGGCTGCGGAAGAGTTGAGCGTGGAGAGCGTACTGGTTTCGGGCGGCGTGGCGGCGAACAGCCGGTTGCGCGCGGCGTTTGAAGAGCGCGCGAAGGCCGCGGGCGTCCAAGTGTTTTTCCCCAGCAGGGCGCTTTCGACGGATAACGCGGCGATGATCGCTGCAGCAGCGTATTCGCGGTTTCGCGCGGGAATCCTCGCCGACACCTCACTGAATGCCGATCCCAGTCTCGCGCTCACATAGATCGCCATGATCTGCTGGAGTACAAAGTTGTCGTGCAGGAATCTTGCGGAGCGCACAAGCGGTGGATAAAGTGTAGCCGTGCAATACACCACCAACGGCGGCGCGGGCAATCCCTTCGCGGTGCTGACGGCCATTGTGGCTCCAGCCATTCTTACCAATGCCTCGTCGGTGCTGGCCCTGGGCACGAGTAACCGCCTGGCACGCGTGGTTGATCGAACGCGCGTGGTGGCGGCGGAGTTGGCAGCCATCGAGCCCGAAAGTCCGGATTATCCCATGTGGGTTGCGCAGCTCGCGCCGCTGCAAGTGCGCGCGCAAATGCTGCTCAAGGCACTGCGATTTTTCTACGCTGGGCTCGGACTGTTCGCCGCCTCGGCGCTTGTCTCGGTGGGCGGCTCGATTGCGTCCTACTACGGCCAGAGACTTCTCTTTGAAGCCGCCGCGGCGCTTGCGGTTCTAACCGGCGCATCGGCCGTCCTGGGATTGGCTTCCGGATGCGTGCTGATGGTTCGCGAAACGCAGCTTGCGGTACACAACTTGGCAGAAGAGGCGAAAACTCGCGCGAGACATCACCGCGTTGTCCAGCCGCCCCGATAGCGGCTCAAACTTTTCATAATCTTATTTCGCTCCAACTAGGACGCTTTGCCGGACACCGCACTGCACGGGGCATTCCGTCATCGTACGGCTTTCGGCGATATACTTTCGCGGCATGGTGACGGCTACTGACGACGGCGCGCAATTTCGATACGCAAGCGATCAATCGCTGCTGATTTATTTCGGTCATCAGATCACACTCCAAGCGAATGAAAATGTCAGGAAACTGCTCCGGCTGCTGGAGCTGGAGCCTGTTGCAGGAATCCGCAATCTCCATCCCGCGTATTGTTCGGTGCTGGTCAAATTCGATGCGATTCGAATCGGGCATGCCGAGCTGGAAGCGATTTTGAGGGAATATCTCGACCGGCTGGAGGAAGTGAATCTCCCGGAGCCGCGTCAAGTGGAAATCCCGGTGTGCTATGGCGGAGAGTACGGTCCAGACCTGAACGACGTGGCTGCCATGCACGGAATGACGCCCGAGCAAGCGATTGAGCTGCACGCTTCGACGAACTATCTTGTCTATTTTTTGGGATTCGTGCCGGGATTCGCGTATCTCGGGGAATTGCCCGAGGCGCTGGCGACGCCGCGTCTGGCGACACCGCGCCGAAGGGTGCCGAGGGGCAGCGTGGGAATCGCGGGCAATCAAACCGGTGTGTACCCGTTCGCGACGCCCGGCGGATGGAGATTGCTCGGGCGCACGCCCATCGCGATGTTCCGGTCCGACCGGGATGGCTTGAGCCTTTTGTCCATTGGAGATCGCGTGCGATTTGTACCGATTTTACGCGAGCGGTTTGCGGCGCTGGAGAATCAATGCGGGTGATTGAGGTGCAGGAGCCGGGACTGCTCACCACGGTGCAGGACCTGGGGCGAGAGGGTTTTGGTCCCATGGGTGTATCACCCTCCGGGGCGGCGGATGCAATCTCACTTCGAATAGCGAATCGAATCGCTGGCAATCCGGAGGGCGCTGCTGGGCTGGAGATGACGCTGCTGGGAGCGACATTCGTCTTTCCGGAAGGCGCCGTCTTTGCGCTAGCGGGCTCCGATTTCGGTGCGACGCTAGATGGAAAACCGGTCGAGTTGTGGATGGCTGTGGAAGCGAGGCCGGGGCAAACACTTCGCCTGGGGCCGACACGTTCGGGAGCGCGCTGTTATTTGTGCGTTCAGGGTGGAATCGCGGTGACGCCTTTTCTTGGCAGCGCGTCAACGCATCTCTTGAGCGGACTCGGTGGGCACGAGGGCAGACCTTTGCGGAAGGGAGATATGCTCAGGATCGGGGACGCGGGCGGGTCTTACCGGAAGAGGACGCTGGCTGCGAAGGCCCTGGAGCGGCTGGCGCCGCGCAAAATCTTGCGTGTCACGCCAGGGCCCCAGAGCGATTGGTTTTCGGAAGCGGCGCAGAAGTTGTTTTACGGGAGCACGTTTCGTGTGGCGGAGGAATCCAACCGCATGGGGCTGCGGCTCGAGGGAGCTGCGATTCAAGAGGGCGCCCACGGAGAGATGATTACCGAAGGTGTTTCGCTCGGGGCGGTGCAGATACCAGCGGGGGGATTGCCGATCATCTTGTTTGTGGAGCAACAGACCACGGGCGGATATGCAAAGATTGCGAACGTGATTTCGGCGGATTTTCGTAGCTTGGGACAACTGCGGCCGCGCGACAAGATTCGCTTCGAGCGTGTGGATTGGGAGACGGCGCGGGGGTTGTTGATGGATCAGGAGAAACTGTTTGCTTCGCCGTATTTGATCGTGGTGGCCTGATTTGTGGCTAAGTTGTAGCAGGGGCAGCACATATCCCGGACCCAGTCGGCATACCCCAGACATTCGACGCCTAGCCATAAAAAAGTCAACATTTTCCTTGACCAAATTTTATAATGTGGTATACTAAGAATTGTAGAAAAGTACGCCCCGACGTTGCTCGGGGCGTTTTTGTTTTTGGGACAAGTTTCCTTTCGGCACGGCTAAAGCCGTGCCCTGTTACACTCTGCAGCTCCCGCCTTGGATCGAAACCATGAAAACCAAAAAACCCAGCGCCGAACGAGTGTGGAAACAATTCGAGGACCTGGCGCCTCGTCTCCGCCTGTCCATCACCGACCGTGTCGTCTATTCTCATCTGTTCCGTCACAGCCGCCTCGAGGGAAAGCTTCGACTCCAGTTTTCCATTCTCTGGCTCGCTCGCGGTACCGCTCTATCCCACAACACCGTGCGCTGGGCCGTGCGCCGCCTCATCGCCCGCGGTGTCTTGCGCCTCGTGGAACGCAGCAAAGCAGGCCACGTGGTGGAGGTCCGCTTGCCCGAGCAGGTTCCCGCCGCACCCCCAGGTCCAATTCCTCGACGCCCCTTGTGTCCCATTCGCTGCGACACTTTCGAGGAACTCGACTTCCTGAAACATCCAGCTCTGCGCCGCGCCGTCCATTTGCGAGAACGCGGCCGTTGCTTTTATTGCCTGAACCGGCTTACTGCCCTTACCCGCTGCCTCGACCATGTCATCCCGCTGGTCGAGCTGCAGGATAATTCCTACCGCAACCTCGTCTCCTGCTGTCGGAAATGCAACTCGCAGAAGAGCGATCTTCCTGCGGCACACCTCCTCCGCCGGCTCCACGACGAACGCCGCTTGACCGTCGTCGAGCTCACCGCCCGCCTCCGCGCCCTGGACACCCTCGTCGCCGGCAAACTCCGCCCTCCCAAGCTCTGGATTCCGGGAAGCGCGCGTTTTTACAAGAGGCGCAGGCTTTTAGTGGTGTAGCAGCGGCTTTACGCCGCTGCCGCCAGCGGGATGAACCCGCCGCCACAAATTCCTTCGCCTGGTTTTACGCCGCAAGCTACAATCCCATGACGTGATGCAAAAACATCCGCGGCATCGCCTTGCGCGTCCCTATTATTTGGGCCCGCGTAGCTACTTTCTTACCATTTGCACAAGCCAACGCCGCAAACTCTTCCATGACCAGCGATTGGTCGAATTGTTGGTTAACGAGCTGGCTCAGTTTCGCAGTCAGGGATTTTCCATATACGCCTACTGCTTCATGCCTGATCACTGTCACGTTCTAGCGGTCGCAATGACTGACACACCTGATCTTGCAAAAGCCGTACGGGCATTCAAGGACGCGTCTGCTGCCCATGTTCGCGCCCTGGGGATACGCAATCTCTGGCAGCGCGACTATTACGACCACATTCTTCGTTCCGGCGAGAGTTTCGATGCCGCGGCGGCCTACATTTTCGAAAATCCAGTTCGCTCCGGATTGGCCTCGGACGCCCACGACTGGCCGTTCAGCGGATCCTTCGTGGTTGACTGGAAGAAGCTGGGCAATGCTTCGGCAACTTTCGTGCCCCAATGGAAAAGACCTTTGTAGCAGCGGCCTGCCTGCGCAGGCAGGCCTTACGCCGCTGCTCGGTGGCTCTCGTCGTGTAGCAGCGGCTTTACGCCGCTGCTCGGTGGCTCTCGTCGTGTAGCAGCGGCTTTACGCCGCTGCTCGGTGGCTCTTGTCGTGTAGCAGCGGCTTTACGCCGCTGCTCGGTGGCTCTCGTGGTGTAGCAGCGGCTTTACGCCGCTGCTCGGTGGCTCTTGTCGTGTAGCAGCGGCTTTACGCCGCTGCTCGGTGGCTCTCGTCGTGTAGCAGCGGCTTTACGCCGCTGCCAGCGGCGGGGTAAACCCGCCGCTACACAAGCGGTCCAAATATGGAAAGCCTGATCCGCATCGACTTAAATTGCGACATGGGCGAGCTGCCCGAAGCGATCGCCGACGGCACGCAGGAGGCGCTTCTGCGGTCGATCACTTCGGCCAACGTAGCCTGCGGCGGCCATGCGGGCGACGAACACACGATGCGAACGACCATCGAGCAAGCCCTGCGAGCGGGAGTGGCGATTGGAGCGCATCCGGGCTATGCCGATCGCGCGAATTTCGGGCGGTTGGAGTTGAAACTGCCGGCGGAGACGATCGCGGATTCCGTATTCGAACAAGTCCGGGCGCTGGCCGAAATTGCGGCCGCGTGCGGGGCCCGATTGGCGCACGTCAAGCCGCACGGCGCGCTTTACAATCAGGCGGTGCGCAATCGTGAGCTGGCGGAGGCGATTGCCAAAGGTGTCGCTCGATGGAGCCGGGATGTCGTGCTGGTGGGACTGGCCGGCTCGCCGATGCTGGATGTTTTTCGGGAGGCGGGCTTTGCCGTGGCGGCGGAAGCGTTCGCGGACCGGCGGTATGAGCCGGATGGAACATTGCGCTCACGCAAATTTGAGGATGCGCTGATTCGCGATCCCGCCGAAGCTGGTCGGCAAGCGTTAAGCATCGCCCAAAAAGGGACATTGATCGCGCGCGACGGGAGCGAAGTCACCGTTAACGCGCAAACGATTTGCATTCATGGGGACACTCCAGGCGCGCATAAGATTGCCGCGGCGGTGGCGCGTACTTTGCGTGAAGCGGGCGTCACGCTTTGTGCGCTTTCCCCGGCTTGAGAAAATGGACTTCAAAATGAACAACGAATTGGAACAGACAATAAGCCGATTTCGGCAAGCTGCGCTTGAGTTTGTCGGCATTGTGGAAGCATCCGCTAACTTTCCTAGAGAAGGCTTCCTAGCGGTAGTCGGCAATTCTCTTGCAAAGCTTTATGCAAGTGCCCTTCGATTGCCCCCGGTTCAGCCGGGCACTGCGGAAACGGATAATGCGCCGTTTCGCACGCAAGAGTGGGCGTCGCTCTTTAATTCCCTTAAGGAGAAGATCGGTTCGCATGATGGATATTGGACGGTATTCGACTCGACCGAAAAGCGCGACCCTGTGCAGGGAAGCCTGGCTGGAGATATCTCAGAGACTTACTTCGACCTAAAGGATGCCCTTATTCTTTTGGAGGCGGGTGCGTCCACGCGTGATTTGCTATGGGAGTTGCGATTCTCATTTCGATCGCACTGGGCCAAGCACACGCTTGGAGCCTTGGCGGCTATCCACGACCTCCATATTGAATAGGAAGGGAGGCTCAGCGCTCGGCCTCGCATCTAGCGCGGCTGAAAAAAAAACGGGCAGCTTGGAAAAAGCTGCCCGCAGGGGACGAAGCGCCGCGGAGGCGGCAAGGGCTATTCGAATTTTTCGGTCATGACGGGGAACTGCAGCTTGGCCTTGGCGAGAGACTTCACCACGACGGCTTCGGCGCTCTCCGGAGAAGTATTGCGCGAAGTAGCCATTTCGCTGACGAGAAGATACTTGGCGCGTTCGAGCATTTTCTTTTCGCGGAAGGAAAGGGGCTTGCTGCGGCTGAGGGAAACGAGACTCTTGAGGACGACGGCGACTTCGAGGAGAGACCCGGTGCGCATGCGCTCGGAGTTTTCCTTGAAGCGGTGTTTCCAGTCGTGATGAGAGTTGAGTTTACCTGTTTCGAGAAAGCCCAGGACTTTGCTGGATTCATTGGAACGAATGACGGAACGAAGGCCAACGGTCATTGCGTTTGACTGCGGGACCATGACACGCAAGCCGCTGGAAACAATGCGGATCATGAAGTAACGTTCGGTTCTGCCGTTCAAAACTCCGTAGCTGATCTGCTCAACAATGCCCACACCATGATTCGGGTAAACGACCTTGTCGCCGATCTTATAGTCCATAATTTGGATTGCCCCCAGGAGATGCAGAAAGAATATACCGGATTGTGCCGCAAGAGTCAAGGTATATCCAGTGGAATGAAGAGGTTAGGGAAAATTAGGTACTAATTTGGCAGCGAAATTGCTGTGCCGGGGGTTCTAGTCCTGCCATGGTACTGGTGCGATTGACGGAAGCGGACCGGTAGTAAATGAGCAATTTCTTCTGAAGGTTTTGCTGGGATCAGGCGAGCGTGGAGGTAAATCCACGGGCATTGACGGAGTACGGTAGAATGCGGATGTGATTGTCCTGGCGATAGATACGTGCGATTCGAGAGGCAGCGTTGCTTTGCTGAGAGAAGGCGAGGTTTTGCAGGTTGCCGTGCACGATTCGACGGAGGATTATTCGTCGTGGCTGCTGCCGGCGGTTGGAAAGGTGTTAGCTGCGGGTGGCCTGGGGATGCGGGACGTGGATGCTTACGCGGTGGCCGCCGGACCGGGCACGTTCACGGGGCTGCGCGTGGGATTAACGACGGTCAAGGCGTGGAGCGAAGTGTACGGGAAGCGGGTGGCGGCGGTTTCGCGGCTGGAGGCGCTGGCGGTGCAAGCGACTGATGGCAAACCGTTTGTGGCCGCGTTTGCGGACGCGCAGCGCGGGCAGGTGTTCGGGGCGGTTTATCAGCGCAATGGAGCAGGATTTGCGCGCGTGGGCGAGGAAATGGTGATCGCGCCGGGGAAATTTGTTGAGACGGCGGCAGAGCTTGCGATGGGCGGACCGATGGCATGGGTTTCGCCGGATGCCGCGCAGATGCTCGCGGAGGCGGCGTGGAAAGATCGGGAGAAGCGTGGAGAAAGGATCCAGTCGGTTTCAAGCGTTCTTGCGCCGATGATTGGGAAGATTGGGTTGGATCAACTAGCGGCAGGCCAATGCGTGGACGCGCTAACGCTGGATGCGAATTACGTGCGGCGGTCGGATGCGGAGATCTTCTGGAAGGGCGGGGCGGCACATGGGCGCTGAAACCAAGCGCGAGCGCGCGGGAGCGGCAATCCGGGCGTTTCGGGGGGAGGATGTGGCGCCGGTGACGAGAATCCTGAAGAGAACTCCCGAAGCAGCGAACTGGGCGGCGGAGAGCTACAGCGAGGCATTGAGCTGGCCAGGGGTGCTGGCGCTTGTTAGCGAAACGGAAGGTAAAGTCAGTGGTTTCATCATCGGGAGGCAGGTGGCGGATGAAGCCGAGGTATTGAACCTGGCGGTTGAGCCGGAAAGGAGAGGCAAGGGGGAAGGGGGGGAGTTACTGAAGAAGGCGTTGGAGGAGCTTCGGGCGAGCGGAACAAGGCGGGTGTTTTTGGAGGTTCGCGAATCCAATGAAACGGGGATCGCGTTTTATGCAAAGCGGGGCTTTGTCAAAACGGGACGCCGCGAGGGTTACTACCGTGAACCGGAGGAGGCGGCGGTTGTCATGGAGCTGAAACTCACGGGCTAGGACGAAATTCCCATAGGTTCCCCCTTGACGTGGCGCGCAAGAGTGCTATCTTGCGCTCATGTAGTATTCACATCCCATTCACGGAGTCGTAAGGAGGAACGCATGGCCAGTGCGCAGCGGGCACCTCGGGACGTACTTCTCCAAACAGACGCCGAGTATCAGCGTCTGGCAGAGCAGCACCAGCAATACGAAGCAGAACTGCAGAGAATCTCCAAATCGCCCTACCTGAATTCGGAAGACCTCCTGGAAGAAATCAAACTGAAGAAGATGAAGCTCTACTGTAAGGATGAAATGGAGCGAATTGCCGCGCGGATCCAGCAGGCGCGGGCCAATTACACGCAATAGCGGCTATTCGCAGACGATTCTGTCGTAAAATGACCATGGTCGCTCGCGGCGTAGAAGGCGAATGAGGAAATACGGAGGTCTACTCCGGGAAGCATGGTCAAAGAAGGCTATTCCTTCGGAGTGCCGCTTCTCCTGCTGGGCGGTGTCAGCTTCTTGCTGCAGTGGTATGTAGCAGCTGCCGTGCTGGTATTCCTCGCCGCGTTTGTCTTTTCCTTTTTTCGTGATCCGGAACGCGTCATCCCTGCGGAACCCGGGGCCGTGGTGTCTCCTGCGGATGGCCGCGTGGTGGTCGTGACGTACGAGGAAAACGAGGGACGACCAGGCAAACGGGTCAGCATTTTTCTGGCGATCTGGAACGTGCACGTGAACCGCGCGCCTGCCGCGGGAACGATTACGAAGATGGATTACCGGCCAGGGAAATTCCTTGCGGCCATGAGAGAACGGGCTTCGGTCGAGAACGAGCAAAACGTGTTTACGCTTTCGACCGACGGCGGAGAAATGGTGTTCAAGCAGATTGCGGGATTGATTGCGCGGCGAGTAGTCTCCTGGAAGAAGGTTGGGGAAAGAGTGGCCCGCGGGGAGCGGATCGGCCTAGTACGGTTTGGATCACGCGTGGATGTATGGGTTCCAGGAAACGCCGAGATCGTGGTGAGAGTGGGGGAGAGCGTGAAGGGCGGATCGAGCGTGGTCGCGCGCTGGCCGGCGAAAGCCGCGGCGGGTGAATTGGATGGAACGAGCAGGGCAGAAACGGACGGAAATCTAACAGTGGCAGGGAAGCGATCGTAGCGATGCCTGAGCCCGACCAGCACGAGATACCGTTTCAAGAGCGGCGCTTCAAGAATCACAAATTGCGGCGTCGCGGTATCTTTCTCCTTCCGAGTCTCTTTACGACGGCGAATTTGTTGTGCGGGTACTATGCGGTAGTGGCGGCGCTGCTGGGGACCACGGATGATTTTGACCGGGCGGCGAAAGCGATTGGCTTCGCGATTCTATTTGATTCGCTCGACGGACGGCTGGCGCGGCTGTTGAAGGCGAGTACGGACTTCGGAATCCAGTTTGACTCGCTGGCGGACGTGGTAAGTTTTGGCATTGCGCCCGCGGTGGTTGCTTACGCCTGGGGAGTTCGCAGCCTAGCGATAGCGGGCACCCCGCGCGGCCAGCTTCTCTCGGACATGGGATGGGTGTGCTGCCTCATCTTTCTGGTTTGCTGTGCGTGGAGGCTGGCACGATTCAACGTGCAGGGGATGGCGCCGGGCGGATCGAAATATTTTGTGGGAATGCCAACGCCTGCGGCCGCCGGAGTCATCGCGGCATTGGTTCACGGATTCAAAGTGCCGCTGCATGACTGGCGATGGTCTCTCGTGTGGCTCTTATTGACAGCCTCCTTGGGCGCGCTGATGACCAGCACGATCCGGTACTACAGTTTTAAGGACGTGCCGTGGACGCGCAAACTGCCTTCGCTGACCATCGTTCTGGGGTTCATTCTGATCGCCGTGATCTGGAAGTTCTCTGAATATGCGCTGGTCATTCTTGCGTGCACCTATGCGGCGGTGGGTGTTGGGCTGCACGTGGTGCGCTTCCTCAGGCATCGCCTGGTTTCCCGGACGGCGTGATTCATGCCTTCGTTGGAAGGGGATTCCCACCGGATCGTGCTTGCGGGTGCGTCTTCGCTGCTCGGCGCGGAGCTGAAATCGTTACTGGAAGAAAGCCGGTTTGCGGCGTCGGATTTTCGGCTGTTGGATGAAGAAATCGCCGCGGGGACGCTCACTGAGGCAGGCGGGGAGCCTGCTGTGATTCAGCCGGTGGAAGAAGGCAGCTTCGACAAAGCGCGGTTTGTGTTTTTCACGGGTTCGCCGGAGTTTTCCGGCCGCAATTTCAGGGCTGCCCTTGCCGCTGGCGCAATGGTGATCGACTTTACCGGCAAGACGCGTACCAAGGATTCTCCGCCCAGCCCATGGTTTCCCAAACTCGACGAATTCTGGGGCAAGCGATTCACTCCCAAAAGGCCGCATTTTTGGATCATCTCGGCGCCTGCGGTTGCTGCCGTTTCACTTTCGCTTGGGTTAAGACAGCTAGGATTGAAAAGAATCAGCATCACTTTCTTTCGACCTGTTTCCGAAGCAGGGCGCGCAGGGATTGAAGAACTGGAGAGCCAAACCACTCGATTGCTGTCTTTCCAGAGCATCGGTCAGCCTGTGTTTGACGCGCAGGTGGCATTTGCGGTCTCGGACCGATACGGCGCCCAAAGTCGCGAAAACCTTTCAGCCAATGAAAACAGTCTTCGAGAGGAAGTGCTTGCGAGCACGTCTGGCTTCGGAATCCAGCCGGCGATCCGGATGTTGCATGCGCCCGTGTTTTATGGCTGTCCGTTCTCGGCTAGTGCGGAGGTTGATCCGTCGGCGACAGTCGACCAAGTTCGTTCGGCGTGTGCCGCCGCTGGATTCAATCTGGTGGAGGAAGGGGCGGTCGTCAGTAATCTGACTGCCGCGGGAGAGACTTCGATTCAGCTTGCGCGGCCCGAGGCCGACCCCTCACAGCCTGGGACTTGGTGGTTCTGGGGGGCGGCGGATAATATTCGAGTGCCGGCAGCGAATGCTGTGAAATTGGCGGAGATGCTTTTGTGATTGGTCTAAGAATTGTGAGTGCGCTTTTTCTGGCGAGCGCGCTAGCAAGCGGGTGCGGGTACCGCGTGGCGGGACGGAGCAACGCGCTGCCGAAGAGCATCCACGTGATCGCCGTGCCAGCGCTCGAAAATAAAACGAGCAGTTACCGGATCGAGCAGAAATTGACGACGGCGACGGTGCATGAATTCCTGGCGAAAACGTCATATCGAGTGGTGCCCGATCCGGTGAATGGAGATGCCGTGCTACGCGGGAAAGTGGTGAGTCTGGAAGCGGTGCCGCTGCTGTTTGATACGGCGACGGGGCGGGCAACGACGATGCTGGTTACGGTGAAGTGCGAGATCACGTTCGAAGAGCGAGAGACGGGGAAAATCCTCTATCACACGGACAATTTTGTGTTTCGCAATCAGTATGAGATCTCGACGGATGTGAAAAGCTTTTTCGAGGAGCAGGACCCGGCGCTGGAACGCCTGGCGCAAGACTTTGCAACGCGGCTCGTGGCGGCAGTGACGGAGAATTATTGAGGGAGACGGAGGGATGGCGCGGATTTCGCAGAAGGAATTGCTGGCGCGGCTGGAGAAGGGCAAGCCCATCCCGGCAATTTTGTTGCTGGGAGAAGAGCCGTATTTGCGCGACGCTTGCCGGGCGCAATTGATCGAGAAATTCGTGCCGGAAGCGGCGCGCGCGTGGGCGGTGTCGCGGTACTCTGCGGATCGAGGCGAGACGCAAGCGGCACTGGAACAGGGGCAGACACTACCGATGCTTGCGCGACTACAAATAGTGTTCCTCGAGGATGCGGAGGCGATCGAAAAGTTCGGGGAGAAAAACCGCGAAGAGGCAGTGACGCAACTCGAAGCGTACTTGGAAGATCCAGCTCCGTTTACCGTATTCGTTGCGGAGGCGACGGGGCTGGATCAGCGCATGAAATTGGGGAAACTGCTGGCGGAGAAAACACTGGTGGTGGAATGCGGGCTTGGCGACAATTTGAACGAGCGGCAAACCGCGGCGGTGGCGCTGGCGCGGGCCATCGCGAAAGAACAAGAAGTCGAATTCGAAAAGGGCGCGGCGGAGGATTTGGCGGAGTTCGTGGCGGCGGATTTGCTGCGGCTGAAAACGGAGATCGACAAACTGGCGACGTATGCGGCGGAGAGGACGCTGATCCGGCGGGAGGACGTGAGCGCGCTGGTGGTATCGGAAAAAACGACGACCGTCTGGGAATTGGCGGACATGCTTGCGTCGCGTCAGTCGAAGAAAGCGCTGGAATTCCTGGACCGCTTGCTCCGCGACGGAGAAGAGCCGCTGCCGATGCTCGGCGCGATGACGTGGATGTACCGCAAGCTGATTGAAGCGAGTGAAGTGAAGGGGGCCACCAACGGCTGGCAGGCAGCGCGAGCGCTGGGGATGCGGCCCGAGCATGCGGAATTAGCGCTGCAGAATGCGCGGAAGATTTCGAAGGCGCGTTTGCTCGATGGATTGCGCGCGCTGCAGAAGGCCGATGACCGTCTCAAGCGCGGCGGAGAAGATGCGCGCGCGGTTATGGAATTCCTGGTTACGGAGTTGACCAGCCAGATGGCGTAGGGTACTCAGGTCTCCAGCAAAGTCTAGGAAGGTGCATTCTGGGCTCTCACGCGCGTCCGTCAGGAAACGACACCGCACCTTTGCAAGTTCTCAATGTACAGCATAAGTGGATTGTTCCTCTTGAGGATGATCCGAGAGCGCAGTTTCGAAGTGGCGGACGCGGCGGTCGAAGCCGGTGAGAAGAGCGGCGGCTTCATCGGCCACCACAGCGGCTTCGAGATCAGAGCCGGCAAAATTGCGAATGGAATCCAGCGAACGCCAGGATGTCTCGACGAGAATTTCAGTTTCGCCCCCGGTGCGGCGGACATGCAGCGTGGCCCCAAGGTACCCACTTACGCGGCGCAGGTCCGGCAAGACGTTCCGGGAAAAGTGATCCAGATACTTGGTCAGGTTCGCTTGGGTGGTCCGCGCAGACCAGTGTCGCATGATTGTTCCCGTTGAAGGCGCTGGAGATGAAGCCGGCTTTTCGTTGCCGATAACCACGTTCCAAGGGCGGACTTCCCACTTTTTGACCAGGCCATTCACGACATAGGGATCCTTGCGGGCGAAAGCCTCGACCTTGCTTTTGTCCGCGGCGTGGAAAACGATCAGCGCGCGGTCAGCGGGCTCGGCAAGAGCGCCAGCAAGAATGATGTCTCCACGTTCGCAGGCTTCAGCGGCCAGGCGCAGGTGCTCTGCGCGGAATGGGGTGCGCCGCGCGACAAAGTCATCGACAACCTCGTAGAACAGTGCGTAGTAGTTCATGGAGTTCACCCGCCCTTGCGTCGTAAAAAACGGTGGGCGGCCAACGGGCCGCCCCTAGTGCTGAAAACCTTCGGTGAGGAAGACCAATACTACTTGGCGGCCTTGGCCTTGACGCCGTTGTAAGCGAGCGCGAGGCGCGACTTGTAGCGGTTGCCGGTGTTTTCGTGAAGCACGCCCTTGGTGATGGCCTGGTCGATCGCCGACATCGTCGGGTGAAGAAGATTGCCGGCGGCGGTAGCGTCGCCGGCGGTGATCGCGGTGCGCAGGCGGCGCATCAAAGTGCGTACCCGGGTACGGTTGGCGCGATTAACCTCAGCGCGTTGACGAGCTTGCGCCGCGCGCTTCAAAACCGACTTTTTCTTCTTCTTAACTTTGGTAGGCTGTCCCTGGGCCATCTATTGCTCCTTTTGCGGTTCGCTCAAATTTCTAACGTTAAACGAGGCTCAGGGCTTTGTCAAACGAGGGGAAAGAGCCTGCCGGAACGCAGATCCCGCCGCCGCCACTGAAACCGCCGGCCGGAGCAGGCGCGACCGCAGCGTCAGCGGGGCGTTCCAAACAGCCGAACAAGCACGACGAATTGAGGCTGCTAATCAATTCGCGGCACCCCATCATTACAGTCGAAACGCCGGAAGAGGAACGGCTCGAAGCGTTGCTGATGGAAGTGGCGACGGAACTGGGAGTGCCGCTGTACGAGTGGAGCGTCACAACGGGTTTGGCGAGAGCGCGTGGGGCGCCGCTCTATAACACGGACAATCCGGAACAAGCGCTTTCCAACATCGGGCTGATTCAGGGTGATGGGATTTTTTTGCTAAAGGATTTTGCCCGGTATTGCGAAAATGACAAAATCTGCCGCCGGCTGCGTGATTTGGCGGAGAAGTTCCGAACGGTGCGTCGATCGATTGTGATTACAGGGGCTTCGATGCAGCTTCCGCCTGAACTGGAAGGCGATGCGATGCCTTTCCAACTGGGTTTGCCTGCTGTGGAAGATCTGCTTCCGGGAGTGAAGCAGGTACTGGCGGAAGTGAATCGTGAGCAGCGGATCCCTATCGTGCTGGATGTTGCTGCGATGACGCAACTTGCTCGCAATCTGGTGGGCTTGCCTGAAGAAGAGGCAATGCGAGCGCTGCGCAAGTCTGTGCTGGAGCGCGGCAAGGCGGATGCGGGATTGCTCGACGCAGTCCTAGATTCCAAGCGCGAGGCATTGAAGACCGAAGGCCTGATTGAGACGGTTCGGCGTGATGCATCGTTTGGGGATGTCGCGGGATTGCGGCACCTGCGCGATTGGATCGAGAAGAGGAAGAGCGCGCTGACTCCGGAAGGCCAGCGATTCGGGCTGGTGCCACCCAAGGGTGTGCTCATCATGGGAGTACAGGGTTGTGGCAAGAGCCTGGCGGCGCGCGCGGTGGCGGGCGAATGGGGCTATGAACTAGCGCGACTGGACGCCGGTGCGCTGTATGACAAATATGTTGGCGAGAGCGAGCGTCGGCTGCACAAGGCGCTGGAGCTGGCACAGAAGCTGGCGCCCCTGGTGCTGTGGATTGACGAAATCGAGAAAGCGTTTGCGTCAGCGGGGTCAAGAGGAGACGCGGATGCAGGATTGTCGCAACGGCTGCTGGCGACGCTTCTGACTTGGATGCAGGATCGCGAGACCGGGGTTTTTCTCGCGGCGACGTCGAATAACATCACCGTGCTGCCGCCGGAAATGCTGCGAAAGGGAAGATTCGACGAGATTTTGTTCGTGGATTTGCCGAGCGCAGAAATACGCGCAGCGCTGTTCGGACTGCATTTAAAGAAGCGCGGCCGAGATGCGAGCGCGTTTGATCTTGCGAAGCTGGCCGCCGCTTGCGAGGGTTTTTCCGGCGCGGAGATCGAGCAGGTCATCGTGGCGGGCCTATACACGGCATTCAGCGCGAAGCGGCAACTGACGACAGAAATTCTGATCGCTGAAATTCAGGGTACGCAACCACTCAGCGTGACGCGTGCCGAAGAGGTGCAGGCTATCCGCGAGTGGGCGAAGACGCGAGCGGTTTCTGCCGATTAGGGCATGCCCACACTTAAGGACGGGAGGGTCGTGATGAGGATTGATCGCAAGATGGTCCTTTGCCCGTTTCTTAGTCTGCTTGCAGTCCCGAGCGGCCTTCTGGCGCAGGCTCAGACGGAAGCACCGGCGAAGCCAGCGGCGGATTGTGCGGAATTGGCGGAAACGAAGGCGAGGCTCGAGGCGCAAGAGAAGCGGCTGAAAGACTGGCCGGATCTCGGGCGCTATCGCGAGGCCAATGCGAGGGTGACGGCTCCGACGAAGGACGAGCAGCGCGTCGTCTTCATGGGCGACTCCATCACAGACATGTGGGGGCTGCCGCGATTCGGCGGTTTCTTTCCGGGCAAGCCGTACATCGACCGAGGCATCAGCGGGCAGACAACGCCGCAGATGCTTGTGCGCTTCCACTCGGATGTGATCGCGCTGCAACCCAAAGTTGTTGTGATTCTGGCGGGGACAAACGACATTGCGGGGAACACGGGACCGATTACGCTCGAGGAAGCCGAAGGAAATCTTGCGTCGATGGCGGAGTTGGCCAGAGCCAATGGGATTCGCGTGGTGCTGTCTTCGGTGATGCCGGTAAGCAACTATGGGCACGATCGCGAGGGTAATCCGGTGGACATGCGCATCAAAAGAGCGCCGGAGAAGATTCTGGAATTAAACGCCTGGATTAGAAAGCACGCTGCGGTGAACGACCACGTTTACCTTGATTATTTTTCCGCGATGGTGGATGACAAAGGCTTGCTCAAGAAAGAGCTCAGCGAGGATGGGCTTCATCCAAACGCGACTGGCTACGCCGTGATGGCGCCGCTAGCTGAAAAAGCGATTCAAGCCTCGCTAAAAGAAAAGTCGGTGAAGGAGTAAACAGAAGGTTCGCTGGAAATCACATGGGTTCATGTTATGAACCCGTAACTTGACCGCGACGGGAGGCTGCGTTAGGGTGTAAAGAGTTTCTCCCTGAGCGGCTGCAAGTCGCCCACGCACAACGAGGAGGAATCCCATCGGCCACCCGGTACCTGTAGCTGGCAAACCTTCCAATTGGATGCGACGTACCGTTCACATCTCCGGACAAATTGAACCCTTCTTCGGCACGCTGGATGAAAATGTGCGCCTGCTCGAGGATTCGCTGCAGGTGCGCACGCATCTCCACGACAGCCGGCTGGTCATCGAGGGAGAACAGGACAGCGTGGACCAGGCCGTGAAAATCGTCGAAGAGTACAACCACCTCACACGGCGCGGGCGGACGCTTTCCTCCGCGGAAGTGAAGTCGCTGATGCGCGTGGCGACGGAGGAACCGCACGAATCACCTCGGGGGATGTTTGAGCACGGGCGCGCGCGTTCCTTCGGCAAGAAACAAGTCACTCCGAAAAATGCCAGCCAGCGCCGCTACATGGAAGAGATCGAGAAGCACGACATGATGTTTGGGATCGGTCCAGGCGGCACGGGCAAGACGTACATCGCGGTGGCGATGGCCGTGAGCGCGCTGCTGACGAAGCAGGTAAACCGCATTATTTTGGCGCGACCCGCGGTGGAAGCGGGCGAGCGGCTCGGCTTTTTGCCCGGGACGCTGCAGCAGAAGATCGACCCGTACATGCGCCCGCTGTACGACGCGCTTTACGACATGCTCGACGCGGACAAACTGGAACGCTTTTTGGAAAAGGGAATCATCGAGGTCGCGCCGCTGGCTTTTATGCGCGGGCGCACGCTGAACGATTCGTTTGTGATTCTTGACGAAGCGCAGAACACCACCAGCGAGCAAATGAAGATGTTCCTGACGCGCCTGGGGTTCAATTCGAAAGCGGTCATCACGGGTGACATTACACAAATTGATTTGCCGCCGGGCAAAAAGTCCGGTTTGATTGAAGCGCTGGAAGTCTGCGGGAAGATCGGCGGCATCGCGGTGGTGCATTTTGGGGAAAAGGATGTGGTGCGGCACAACCTGGTGCAGCAGATCATCCGCGCTTATGAAGAGTATGATGGAGATCACCCGCAGCGCGGCGCAAACACGACAAACGGCAAAGCGGGAGCCCAGGCGAGAGAGTCCGGGAAAGAACAAGATAAAGAAATCCAGCAAGGATGATTGTGAACCGCCAGCGAGCGGTGCGCCTGGCGCGGCGTCCACTCGAATTGTTTCTGCGCCGCGTGAAAAACGAGCTGGGCTTTGGGGAAGCGGGCGTTACGGTTTGCCTGGTGAGCGACGCGGAGATCGCGCGGATGAATGAGACGTTTCGGAAGAAAAAAGGGCCCACCGACGTGCTTTCGTTTCCTTCGGCCGCGCGGCGAAGACCCGTGCGACTGCGGCGCGGTTCCGTCGCAGCGATAAACGGCGAATATTTAGGCGACATTGCAATTTCTCCGGCAACCGCGCGGCGTTACGCAAGAAAGAAGGGACGGAAGCTTCCCAACGAACTGCAAGTGCTGATTCTTCACGGCGTATTGCACCTCCTAGGCTACGACCACGAAAAAGATCATGGCGAAATGGAGCGGATGGAGCGGAAGCTGCGAAAACGGCTTGGACTGGCGCGATGAATTACAGCTGGCTGTATGCGCTGAGTGTCGTGCTTGTGGCGGTTACACTGCCCATTTTTTCCTACGTGACATTGATCTACCGGGAACTGGGCCGCATGACCACGGGCCGCGTCCACGAGCACCTGGAAATCTTCGAAGCGGAAATCGAACCGAAGCTGAAAATCAACCGGCGGAGCGGCGGGCGGACCTTCCGCATACTGGGCCATTTCCTGCTGGCCTTTCTAGTACTGGAGACGACGCGGGGCGTAGTGTACTTCGTCCCGGGCACCTGGGAGTCCTTCGTTGAGTTCTCCGTGTTTCTTGCGATTGAAGTGGTCTTTGCGATGCACTTTATTCCGGACATGCTGCTGTACCGCACCACGGGACGCTGGCTGCTTCCGCTGCTGCCGTTGATTCGGGGAGCGATGTGGTTCGTCTGGCCGGTGCGCGTATTCCTGGAGGGTGCGGAGTCGCTCGCGCGGATCTCGGAGCATGAGGTCGAGAAGACTGAAGAGCAGCGCACCGAAGAGGGAATCGAAGCGCTGGTGGAAGCCGCGGAAGAAGAGGGCATCATCGAACCGGAACAAGGCGACCTTATCGAACAGGTCGTCGAATTCAGCGACAAGCGCGTGCGCGAGGTTATGACGCCTCGTCCCGATATCGTGGCAGTGCCCGCCGAAGCGACCCTCGAAGAGCTGCATGCGAAAGTCGTGGAGACGAAATTCAGCAAGATTCCTGTCTACGAAGAATCAGTTGACGATATTTTTGGCGTGGCATACGCGCAGGACCTTCTGCACATCGCGGACCAGGATTTGCCGAAGCGCAAGGTGCGGGAACTGGCTAAACCCGTTCTGTTTATGCCGGAAACCAAGGTTGGCTCGGAATTGTTGCGCGAGATGCGTCAGAAGGGCTGTCCGCTGGCTGTGATCATCGACGAACACGGAACCGTGGCAGGCATCGCGACGGTCGAAGACCTGGTGGAAGAAATCGTCGGTGAAAGCCTGAATGATGGGAGGCCGCCGGCGCCGGATGTGGTGCGCGAGGCAGATGGTGGTCTGGTGATGCGCGGCAGCATGGCCATCGGCGACGTCGAGGAATTGCTTGGCGTGAAATTCGGCGACAAAGCAGATGAGGCAGTGACTACTCTCGCTGGTTTGCTCAGCCACGCGTCCGGCAAAGTTCCCGCGCCGGGAGACAAGATCGATCTCGAAGAGCACCGCTTCGAAGTGCTGGAAGCGAATCAAAGAAAAGTGTTGCGTGTGCGGATCCGCAAACAGATGAAGGCTGTACGCAGGAACCCCTAGCGATCCGGAACGGAATTTGTGTCCCACCTTTTCAACCCGGGGCGATCAATGGGAGTGCGATGGAGAGCAACTGAGGGTGTGTAAGTGGAGGAACGTGAGAGCGTGATGTCCAAAAGAGAAAACGACGAGAAGAAGGGAACGTTTCGCTCCGGGTTTGTGGCCATCATCGGGCGGCCGAACGCGGGGAAGTCGACCCTCATGAATCGTCTGGTAGGGCAGAAAATCGCGATCGTCACCTCCAAGCCGCAGACCACGCGCAACCGGATTCAGGGAATTGTGAACAAGCCGCAAGGGCAGATCGTCTTCATTGACACGCCGGGTCTGCACGAGGCGAATTCCGCGCTAGGCCGGCAAATGATGAAGGAAGTGGCCGCGGCGCTGGAAGGAATCGACGCGCTGCTGCTGCTGGCCGATGCCAGCCAGATGCATCCCCAGGCAGACGATTTGCTCCTCGAGAAAGCAAAGTGGTTTCGTGGGAAAACGATTCTGGCATTGAACAAAATCGACCGTTTGCCTAAGCCAAAACTGCTCCCGCTCATTGATGCGTTTGCGAAGGCCTTCGAATTTGCCGCCATCGTGCCCATATCCGCATTGAAAGGCGACCACTGCGAAGAGCTCCTGGACGAGATTCTGAGGCGGTTGCCGGAGGGCGCACCGTTCTTTCCCGAGGATCAGGTTACGGATCAGCCGGAGCGCTTTCTGGCGGCTGAAATCGTTCGCGAGAAGGCCATTCAGGTGATGTACCACGAAGTGCCATACGCACTGGCGGTGATTGTTGAGAAGTTCGAAGAGATGCCCAAATTGCTACGCATTGAATTAACCATGCACGTGGAACGCGATTCGCAGAAGAAGATACTTATCGGGCATAAAGGCGAGATGCTCAAGAAGATCGGAACGGAAGCGCGAAAAGAACTCGAGACCATTCTTGGCACAAGAATCTATTTGGGATTGTTCGTGAAAGTCGTGCCGGATTGGCGGGAAAACCCCCAAAAGGTGCGTGAACTGGACTGGCGTTTCCAACTGGAAGGGCTCACCGGGAATCGTGACGACAAGGAATAATTAGTAGTCTTCCACGAGGGAGCGCAAGATGTGGCATGTCGGCATTTAAGGAGCCGCGGCTCCTGAACTCCCTGCTCAGTAGGCCGAGGGGGCGCCCTGGCGCCCATATCCTCCAAAAGACCAGCGTACAGAAAAAGTGGAATAAAGCCCGTAAGGGCCCGTGGTGCGAAGGTCCGCGGGGCCCAGGGGACGGCCATAACGTCCCAGATAGTCCACTTGATGCTGCGTGGCGCGCAGCTCAAAGTTTCTTGGCAATTGAAATCCGATTCCAATCGAGCGGTCGTAAGCGATGGGTTCCATTGATGCGACGTAAGTTGTCTGCGGGATATTTCTCCCGAAGCTGAATCTCGGTTCAAAGAAGATGAAAAAATGACGCGCCGTCGTGCGGCCGAGAGGCTGCAGCTCAATGTAGCCGCTAAAGAGATAACGCGCATAGGCCGTGCAAGCGGAGGCGGCCCCTCCCGCAGCTACCGGCTGCGGAAACATACATCGGCCAAGGTCCGGTTCGTTATGCGAGGGAGCCACGGCGAAATCGGTATAGCCGCGAATCCAGTTGTGCGGGAAAAACGTACTTGACTGTGACGCGGTCGGCGATGATTTTGCGGACAGGATTGCAGATGTTTGTGATCGCCCCTGCGGTACACAGAAGCACAACAGAATGCCAACGACGAGTGCCATCTTCATCAAGGAAGCGCTCCTCATTTCTAACTTGCGTCCGTATTCCTGATAGGAACCTGTAATGACAGGGGAAGTGCCAAATGAAAGGCACTGCGGCTGGTTTTTTTCCAGTTCGAACGACCGCCCGTCCAAATCAGACGCACAGGGTCAATAACCACGTTGGATGGATTTTACATGAGTTGTGAGCGAATAAAACAAGCGAATCGAAAATAGTGTGAAAGACTAAAGTAGAAAGAGAGCCCAGCAGCTCGTGTTAATCCGGGGCGGCAATCCCCAGGGATTTCATCTTGCGGTAGAGATGGCTGCGTTCCAGGCCGAGGGCGGTGGCCGTCTGCGTCATGTTCCAGCGGTGCTCCTGCAGCTTTCGCAGGATGAACTCCCGCTCATAGGCGCTGCGAGCTTCATGCAACGTCGTGTAAGGGTGGTGAGGGCTTTCCGCGACGCCGCGGAACAGTTCCGGCGGGAGGTGATGCGGCTCGATGCGCGCCATGGGGCAGACAATGACCAATCGCTCGACCAAGTTTCGCAGCTCCCGAACATTTCCCGGCCAGGGATAGCGGAGGAGGATTTCCATGGCGGAGTCGCTGAGCTCGCGCGTTTTCTTCCCGTATGCGGAGCTGAATTCTCTCAAGAAATACCTTGCCAGCGTGGGGATGTCTTGCTTCCGTTCACGCAGGGGCGGCACGTAAAAGGGAATGACGTTCAGGCGATAGAAGAGGTCCTGGCGAAAGGCGCCGCGGGCAATTTCCTGTTCGAGATTCTTATTCGTTGCGGCGATGACGCGGACGTCCACGCTCAAGGTTTCGTTGGATCCGACGCGTTCGAAGCGCTGTTCTTCGAGAACGCGCAATACTTTCGATTGCGTGCGGAGACTCATGTCGCCGATTTCATCGAGGAAGAGAGTCCCGCCGTCCGCTTTTTGAAATTTTCCAGTCTTGTCTTCCGTAGCGCCGGTAAAGCTGCCCTTGACGTGGCCGAAAAGCTCGGACTCGATCAGCTCCTCGGGAATCGCGGCGCAATTGACTTCCACAAATGGACCCTTGCTGCGAAGGCTTGCCGCATGTAACGCCCGGGCAACAAGCTCCTTGCCGGTGCCACTTTCGCCGTAGATCAGGACGCGGCCGTTGGTCGGCGCGGTCACGGCAATCTGCTGACGCAGAGCCTTCATCGGAACGCTGTCGCCGATGACCTGGTAGCGGTAGCCCAATTCGCTGCGCAGCAATTGATTTTCATCTTCGAGGCGGCGCTGTTGAAGAGCGTTGCGAACCAGAACCACGATCTTCTCAAGCGAGAGAGGCTTCTCGATGAAATCGAAAGCGCCCAGCTTGGTGGCCCGCACGGCTGTCTCGATCGTGCCGTGACCTGAAATCATGATAACTGCGGGGGGGCGGGGGGTGGCTTGCAATCGGCTTAACGCTTCCAGACCGTCAATGCCCGGAAGCCAGACGTCTAGGAGAACGACCTCCAGATCACCCGCCGTAGCACGATCCAGGGCCTCCTCCGCGGAGCTTACCGCTTCAACATGATAACCCTCATCTTTGAGGATCGAAGAAAGGGATTCGCGGATTCCAGCTTCGTCGTCCACCACGAGCAGATGCGGTCTTGGGGTCATCGAGTCGCGTCCGTACCATTGTGGTCGGCAATGGAGGCGGGCGTCAATTCCGCAACCGGGAGCTCTACGAGGAAGCGCGAACCCACGGGGAGATTGTCTTCGACGTGGATGCTTCCGCCGTGTTCCGCCACGATACGAGCGGCGATCGCCAGACCCAGACCGGTTCCGCGATCCTTCGTCGAGAATTGCGGCAGGAACAGCTTGTCCTTGTCTTGTGGAGAAATTCCGTGACCCGTGTCGGAAACGCAGATCTCGACCGTTTCTGCATCGGAATGGGCCCTGGTTGAAACGACGATTTCCCGGCAGGCCGAGTTCTCCAACGCTTCTGCGGCATTGTCGATGAGATTCACGACCACGCTGCGCAGCAACACGCCGTCCGCGCGTACAGCGGGCAGATTTTCGGCGAGAATCGTCTTGAGGGTAATGCCATCGAGTCGTCCCAGGAATACTTCCACCGCCTGGTGGACGATGGTGTTGGCGTTGGTCGTAGCGAACTTGGCGCTGGGGAAGCGCACGAATTGGGAAAACTCGTTGACCAGCGCGGCGAGCGTGGAAACCTCCCGCTCGATCAAGCGCGAGCATTCCTGAACGAGTTTTGCCAATTCGGAGTCGTGAGAAACGGCCGATTGGGCGGGGTCGCGACGCTCAAGGAACCGTGAGAGGCGCTGGGCCGAGAGCTGAATCGGGGTCAGCGGATTCTTGATTTCATGAGCGATGCGGCGCGCGACTTCCTGCCAAGCCGCTGATTTCTGGGCTCGGAGCATTTCCGTCAGGTCGTCCAGGACGAGGACGTAGCCGACGTTCGCGCGGCGCGGTCCGAGGGAGCTAACAGTGACAGCGACGTGCAACACGCGTCCCGCGACGACCGTCTCGATCTCGCGGGAGACTACGCCCATGCGCAGGGATCTGCGCATCAGGTAATGGACGGTGCGGGCCGCATCAGCTCCGAGGAGTCCTTCGAGAGTATGCAAGTCGGAGCCACTCACCCCGAACAGCCGAGTAACGGAAGTGTTCAAGCGAAGAATCGCTCCAGTTGCGTCGAGCGAAATGACTCCCGTGGGAATATTTTCGAGCACGGTCTCCATCAACTGACGCCGCCGTTCGAGTTCCTGAACGGCCTGCTGAAGATTACGCGTGAACTGATCGATTTGTGACCGGTTATCATGCAACTGTGTGGTCATGGCGTTGAACGAGCGCACCAGCACGCCTAGCTCATCTTGAGCTTGTTCCGGGACCTGGTAATCAAAGTTGCCCGCTGACACTTCACGCGTCCCTTCCGCGAGCGCCTGAATGGGGATGGTTACCTGCTTCGCCAAAAACAAAGCCATCCACATCACGGCCGATAACAGGAGCACGGTGAAAAGGAGAAGGATCAGGAGCATCTGGTGTTTCAGCGCGCGTAGATCCTGCTTTTCCTGGTAATACTCGCGCGTCTGGGATTGGATTGACGTCAAACGTGAGAGAATGTCCGGAGTGGTGCGGTAGGCAGCAACGACAAATCCTGCATTCCGGCCGGCCCGCGAGTCCGGCACCCGCGCGGCAAAATAATTTCTTCCGCCGGCTTGCCAAACTTCCACTCCACTCGGCAACGACCGCAAGTATTCGCCAAGAACATTAAGCTGCACACAAATTGTGCCGCTGCGATCCTCGGGTTGGTTGTCACAGGTGACGCCACCGTTGATTGCTTTACCGTCCCGGTTCAAAATCCAGATTGCGTCCGCGCCTCTCGCAAGTGCGCGCCGCAGGAAGTCTTCGCCGGGCCGGCTGGCATCCGCCTGAGCCTGCAAGGCGGTCCCGCGAAGCCGGGGCAACTGCCCTCGGCCGAGATCATTCAACAGTTTTTGTGTCTCTTCCGATGCGATCTCGAGCGGCTTCGGGAACCAGAGCAGCAGACTGCGATTAATCAGCGAATAGCTGACGACGAACATGAAGATGATGGGCAGGAGCGAAATGGCCATGGCTCCCACGACCATTTTAGTTTTGAATCGAGCACCGAGTTGCCCTCTGCTACGTTCCGCCCACAACCTCAAGGTGGTGCGTGCCAGAATGAGGCCAAAGACAAGAAATGCGGCGGTGATAAAACTCGATACGGCATAGAGCGCCATCACCGCACGCCAACTCTTCGGTTCGAAGGGCACGTCGAGCGATCCGAAGGTGAACACCGCGGCGAGGAGCAAGGTCAGCAGGATCCCGCCGATGGCGAGACCCCAGCGCTGTTTGCTGTCTAACCGGCTCATGATTTGGTCTTCAGATTCCGCGAGAAGGCGCAAAATCGAGTCGCACTGCCGCGCGTCTCACATCCATCGTGAACGTTCTTGGTCCTCAGGGGCAAATTGTGGGCAGAGGGTGTCCCTGTTGTTCGCCCGGGCATCATTCTGGCAAGATAGCCACCGTGCCGAGGCAAGTCAAGATTCCTACCTGTCCTTCGCTTGCAAAACCTGCCCGCGTGGACAGGTATTAGCGATTTCAGAACGATGGACGAAATTCTGGCTCCTTTCTCCATCGTCATTTGCTAAGGTGAGCGCTGGGTGCAAACCCGCCAGGAGTACTGCGGATGTCCGTCCGTCTGGGCGAAATCTTAGTTAAAGAAAGCCTGATTACCCAGGACCAGCTCCAGAAAGCGCTCGAGTTTCAGCGCACCAACGGGGGCAAGCTGGGGAGTTGCCTGACGAAAATGGGCTTCATCACCGATGATGACATCACCGGCGTGCTCTCCAGGCAGTATGGCGTTCCTTCCATCAACCTGAAGTATTACGAAATCGATCCAAACGTTATCAAGCTGATCCCGCAGGACACAGCTTCGCGCTACCAGGTGGTCCCGCTGTCGCGGGTCGGCTCCGTACTGACGATCGCCATGACGGATCCCACCAACGTCTTTGCGATGGACGACATCAAGTTCATGACCGGGTTCAACGTCGAGCCGGTGGTAGCGTCGGAATCAGCCATCGGCGACGCGATTTCCCGTTTCTATGGGTCATCGTCGACGAACCAGGAAGAACTCAGCAACTTGATGAAGGATCTCGTTGATGAAGACAACGAGCTCGAACTGGCCGCCGAAGAAGCAGAGCTGGATGCTGCCTCCCTCGAGAAGGCGGCCGAAGAAGCTCCGATCATCAAACTGGTCAACCTGATCCTGACGGATTCGGTCAAGCGCGGCGCCAGCGATATTCACCTCGAACCCTACGAGCTCGAGATGCGCGTGCGTTTCCGCATTGACGGCCAGCTACAAACCGTGATGACTCCACCTTTGCGATTGAAGGATGCCATGACCAGCCGTTTGAAAATCATGGCCAAGCTGGACATCGCGGAAAAGCGCTTGCCCCAAGACGGCCGCATCATGATCAAGTACAAGGCGGACGGAAAGAAAAAAGAGCTCGACTTCCGCGTCTCCACCGTGCCGACCCTCTACGGCGAAAAGATCGTGCTCCGGTTGCTGGATAAAGAAAACCTCCGACTGGACATGACCAAGCTGGGCTTTGAATCCGAGTCGCTCAAGAAATTCGAACGGAACATTTTGAGGCCCTACGGGATGGTGCTCGTTACGGGCCCCACGGGATCGGGCAAGACCAATACATTGTATTCCTCCGTCGCGACCCTGAATAAAGTGGACACCAACATAATGACCGCGGAGGACCCGGTCGAATTCCAGTTGGCAGGCATTAACCAGGTGCAGATGAAGGAGCAAATCGGTCTGAACTTCGCGGCCGCGCTGCGCGCTTTCCTCCGGCAGGACCCCAATATCATTCTCGTCGGTGAGATCCGCGACTTTGAAACGGCAGAAATCGCGGTCAAGGCTGCACTCACAGGCCACTTGGTCCTATCAACCCTGCACACCAACGACGCGCCTTCGACCATCAGCCGCCTGATGAACATGGGTATTGAACCCTTCCTTGTAGCCACTTCAGTGAACTTGATTTGCGCCCAGCGCCTCGTGCGCCGAATTTGCTCGAACTGCAAGGAAGAGCTGGAAGTCCCCCACCAGGCGCTCATCGACGCCGGCTACTCGTCCGAAGAAGCGAAGACCACCAAGATCTATCACGGCAAAGGCTGTACCACTTGCAGCAAGGGCGGTTACAAGGGCCGCACCGGTCTCTACGAAGTCATGGAGATCAACGACGAACTGCGCGAGTTGATTCTCGTTGGCGCTTCGGCCCTCGAATTGAAGAAGAAGGCGATCGAGCAGGGAATGCTCACGCTGCGGCGAAGCGGCCTGGTCAAGGTCGCGGCAGGACAGACCACCATGGAAGAAGTCCTGCGCGAAACGGTTTTATAGAATTGAGGGTGACGGATGGCTGGCATCACGCTGAGTGAACTACTAAAGAAGATGATCGAGATGGGGGGCAGCGACCTCCACATCACCACGAATAGCGCGCCCCGTGTACGCGTGCACGGGCGGCTCCGGCCTCTCGATATGCCACCCCTGACGGCGGCGGATACCAAATCACTTGCGTATAGCGTTCTGACCGATGCGCAGAAGCACCGCTTCGAGGAAAACCTGGAGCTGGACTTCTCCTTCGGCTTGAAGAACCTAGCCCGCTTTCGCGGCAACGTCTTCAATCAGCGGGGCGCCGTCGGTGCCGTCTTCCGCACGATTCCCTGGGAAATCAAGGGCTTTGACGCACTCGGGTTGCCGCAAATCGTGAAAGGCTTGTGCGACAAACCACGCGGACTGGTTCTGGTGACCGGACCAACGGGCTCCGGTAAATCGACCACCCTCGCTGCCATGCTCGACAAGGTCAATAACGAGCGTGAAGAGCACATGATTACCATCGAGGATCCCATCGAGTTTCTTCACAATCATAAGAAGTGCCTTGTGAACCAGCGCGAAGTTCACGCGGACACTCATTCGTTTGCGAATTCACTTCGCGCTGCACTTCGTGAAGACCCCGACGTCGTACTCATCGGCGAAATGCGCGACCTCGAAACCATCGAGTCCGCTCTGCGCATCGCCGAAACCGGTCACTTGACTTTTGCCACCCTGCACACCAATTCGGCGTCTTCCACAATCAATCGTATTATTGACGTTTTTCCTTCGCACCAGCAGCCACAGATTCGTGCCCAGCTTTCCATGGTGCTCGAGGGAATTCTTTGTCAGGCGCTTCTGCCGCGCGCGGATGGACGCGGCCGCGCCATGATCATGGAAGTTCTTATACCGACGCCGGCCATCCGCAACCTGGTCCGCGAGGATAAGATTCACCAGATCTACTCCGCGATGCAGACAGGGACCGGGCAGACCGGGATGCAGACCTTTAACCAGGGTCTCGCGAACGCCTATTTTTCTAAACTGATTACGCTGGACATGGCGATTTCGCGTTCCTCGAATCCCGATGAATTGCAGGACATGATCAACCGTGGAGTGGCGACGCCAGGCAACGGGGCCAAGGCTCCCATGGTCAGCAAACGCTAGGAGATTGGATTTTGGCTGAAAGGCCATATGCCGAAGAGATCGAAGGAGTGAGGAGGCAATCAAATGCCGGACTATAAATACCAAGGAACCAGCCGCTCAGGCTCCAGCGTCAGCGGAGTAATGACCGCATCCAACAAGACTGAGCTGGCGAGCCTGCTGAAGCGGCAGCAAATCACCGCCACGAAAATGACCGAAAAGGGCAAGGAATTCAGCGTGCCCACTTTCGGTGGCGGCGTGAAGGCCAAGGAGCTCGCGATCTTCACGCGACAGTTCTCGGTCATGATCGATGCCGGTCTGCCGCTGGTACAATGTCTTGAGATTCTGGCGGGCCAGCAGGAGAACAAGGTCTTTCAGAAGGTCCTGACCGGAACGCGCAGTCAGGTCGAGGGCGGCGCGACCCTCTCGGCGGCGATGCGCAGCTCGCCAAAAGTCTTCGATGCCCTGTACGTCAACATGGTCGAGGCCGGTGAGACCGGCGGTATTCTGGATACCATTCTGCAGCGTCTTTCATCTTACATCGAAAAGAACGTCAAACTGCAGCGCGCCGTCAAGTCCGCTCTCGTCTATCCGGTGGGCGTGATATCTGTCGCTGGCGGTGTCATCACTCTGTTGCTTTGGAAAGTGGTGCCGATTTTCGCAACTTTGTTCGCCGGCCTCGGCGTGGATCTGCCGCTGCCGACGAAAATCGTCATAGCCATGAGCAATTTCATCGGCAGCATTTTTGGTCTTCTCCTCCTTGTGGCCATTGTCGGCGCACTCTTTGGCTTGAAGGTGTGGTATGGCACCCAGCAAGGCCGGTTCATTCTCGACACCATCGTCCTGAAGCTGCCGATCGTTGGCATTCTGATGAGAAAGATTGCCGTGGCTCGTTTTACGCGAACGCTCGGCACTTTGATCTCCAGCGGCGTACCCATTCTCGAGGGCCTCGACATCACCGCCAAGACCGCCGGTAATGCGGTGGTCGAGAAGGCTTTGCAGCAGGTGAGAAAGTCGCTCGAAGAAGGCAAGTCGCTCACGGAGCCCTTGAAGGAAGCTGAAGTGTTTCCCGGCATGGTTACACAGATGATCGCTGTCGGCGAACAGACCGGCGCAATGGATGCCATGCTTCAGAAGATCGCCGATTTCTACGAGGAAGAAGTGGACGCGGCCGTGAAGGACCTGCTGACTGCCCTCGAACCCATCATGATCGTCTTTTTAGGCGTCATCGTCGGCGGCGTGGTCATTTCCATGTACTTGCCGCTATTCTCGCTCATCGGCAAGCTGGCCGGGCACTAAATGTAACTGGGCTTCCGCCCGCACGAAGCAGATCCTCTTTGCGGAGGGCAGAGCAGCGACTCTCTGTCCTCCGCTTATCCGCCTATACTGGGGGAAGGCCCGCATACCGGGGCGAAGAACGGGCGAGCAATGGATCAGAGCTTTGCAACAAGGGAATGGCTGGAGTGGTTGACGCGTGTTCGTCTCCTGACGATCACGCTTATCCTGACTGTCGGAGTCGTTTGGCCGCAATACGTTCCCGGTGTCGGTACGAATCGTTTTTTCCTCCCGCTGATCATTTTCTGGCTGACTCTCGGGATTCTTCATCTGATCCTCTTGCGATGGCTCTCGCAAGCACACTGGCATGGCGGCCTGCAGATCGCCGGCGACGTGGTGATGATTTCCTTGCTGGTTTACTCGACTGGTCTTCAGGAGAGCTATTTCATCTCGCTTTACCTGCTGGTGATCATCGTCGCCAGCATCCTGTTTTCTCGCCGCATCGCTTTCTTGACAGCCGCGATTTGTGTCCTCCTCCTCGCCGCCATGACCGTGATGGCCTATACGGGGAAGATTCCTCGCACCTTCGCAAGCTTGCCGACGCCCGAGAGCCTTCGCACCTGGCTGGTCATGAACCTCCTCGGTTTCCTCGCAGTTGCGTACTTGGCCAGTCTCCTCTCGCAATCGCTTCGCAGCAAGGGCCGGGAGTTGGAAGAAAAGCGCGAAGAATTGCTCAGCCTGCAGGACTTCACCGAAGACATCATTCACTCTATGCGCGGCGGTCTAATCACGACGGACCTGGCTGGACGCATTCTGCTGCTGAACCGTACGGGCGAGGAGATCCTTGGACATCGCTTCTCTGACCTGCGCGGCAAATCTCTGAAGGAGCTAAATGACGACTTCTGGCTTCCCGGTCATTATGCAAACGCCGAAAGGCTCTCGCTCAGAAAAGAGATTGACTTCCGCACCCCTTCCGGCGATGTGCGTTATTTGGGGATTAGCATTTCTCCCTTACGTTCGCGCGACGCTGAACGCAGCGGCTATGTTTTCAACTTCCAAGACCTCACCGAGCTCCGCCGTCTGGAACAGGAGGTTGCCACAAAGGAACGCATGGCCGCCTTGGGACGTCTTTCCGCGGCTATTGCCCACGAAATTCGCCAGCCCCTGACGGCCATGTCTGGTGCGGTCAAGGAACTGGCGCGCCTCGTGCCCCTGGAAGAAGACGAGAAGCGTTTGGTTCACATTGTCAGCAGGGAATCGGAACGGCTCAACAATATCATCACAGACTTCCTGAATTATTCACGGGAGAAGACTTACGAATTTCAGGAGGCCGACGTGCGCAGCTTGCTTGATGAAACACTGACGCTAATGGAGAGGAAACCAGAGATCGGGGCCAAGTACCAGATTGTCCGCGCGTTCAATGGACAGAGGCTGCGGGCGCGCGTGGACGCCAATAGGATCAAACAGGTCTTCTGGAATCTCTGCGACAATGCCCTGCGAGCGATGCCGGATGGCGGGACCCTGACGGTGAGGCTGGAGCAGTATCCATTTTGGCTGCGCATCGCCTTTCGCGACACGGGAATCGGCCTGGATGCCAAACAAAGGGCAAAGGTTTTTGAGCCTCTTCAATCGGGTTTCAAAGGTGGAACAGGGTTAGGACTGTCCATTGTCTATCAGATTGTGCAGGCGCATAGTGGGAAGCTGAGCGTGATTTCAGAGAAAGACCGCGGTGCCGAGTTTATCGTCGAGCTACCGCGAGTCGCGTGAGAGGTCATGCAAGGAACCAAGGCGGCCGTCAAAGAAACCGGACGCGAGATGCCGCATATTCTCGTCGTCGATGATGAGAAATCCATCTGCGAGCTGCTGGAGATCACTTTCCGCAAGGAAGGCCACCGCGTCGAAGTGGTGCACAGCGTCGATGCCGCCAAGCGCAAACTCGAATCGCAGATTTTTGATATCATCATTTCCGATATCCGCATGCCCGGCGCGGGAGGAATGGAACTCCTTAAATTTGCCAAAGAAATCGCTCCAGGTTCCTTCTTCCTCCTGATGACCGGAGTCCCCGCGCTCGAAACCGCCATCGCCGCGATCAACTCCGGGGCTGACCGTTACGTGATCAAAGGCGACGCACTCGTCGATCAGTTGCGCCGCACCGTTCGCGAAGTGACCGAAAGTCTGAAATGGAAGAACGAGGCGGGATACCTGCGGCGCGAACTGCGCCGGCTGACTGGTCTCGACAACATCATCGGGCAAAGCCCAAAGATGCGCTCCATCTTCGACTTGATTCAGACTGTCGCGCCGCAATCCAGCCGTGTCCTCATTACCGGAGAGAGCGGAACCGGTAAGGAACTGGTTGCGCGGGCCATTCATGAGAATAGCCAGCGAGCTCAAGCTCCTTTCATCACCATTAACTGCGGCGCATTCCCGGAGACCCTTCTGGAATCCGAGCTTTTCGGGTACATGAAAGGCGCGTTCACGGGCGCAAATGAAAACCGGCAGGGCCTATTCCAGGCCGCGCATGGCGGAACGCTCTTCATGGACGAAATCGGTAACATGAGCCTCACCATGCAGGTGAAGCTCTACCGCGTTCTGCAAGAGGGCAAGGTCCGGCCGGTGGGCAGTACGGACGAATCGGATGTGGATGTCCGCATCATAGCCGCTACGAACAAGGAATTCGAAAAGGAAATTGCAGAAGGCCGTTTCCGCGAAGACCTTTATTATCGGCTCAGTGTGATCCCCATCCACGTGCCACCTTTGCGTGAACGCCGCGAGGATATACCGCTTCTGGCGCGCTACTTCCTCGAACGGTTTCGCAGGACGATGGAGAAGCCTGTGGAAGGTGTCTCCCCAGAGGCAATGACCCGTCTGGAATCTTACGATTGGCCGGGAAACGTTCGCGAACTCGAAAACACGATGGAGCGCGCCGTCGCGTTGGAGACTGGAAGGGAAATCTCGCCGCGAGTTCTCCCCGATCGGGTCGTCGGCTATCCGGAAGGATCCGGGATTGGCGGACCGGGCGGGCAATTTGGCGAATTTCCTCCCGAAGGAGCTGATTTTGAAAAGGAAATTGCTGCGGCGGAACGCCGATACCTGCAGGCCGCACTCGAAAGGGCAGGTGGTGTGCGAACGCGCGCGTCCGAACTCCTGAGGATCAGCTACCGTTCCTTCCGGCACTACGCCAAGAAACACAGCCTCTAGCCCATTACACCCAGGTAACGTGAGCCGTTAGCCCGTCAAAGCAGGGTTTTTTGAGATGTGACCCTTTCTGCCCCGTTTTATAGACAAAAAGTGTCGACCGAAAAGGTCAGTTTTCATTTTGAACTGATAGCTCCACCCTCTTAAGCAATCTCTTTTTATGTTAAGCTATTTTGAATCAAAGAGATACAGGATCGAGAACCATTTGCATCGTTCCTCCTAGGATTGGCCCGCAGCTTGCGCTAGTTGAGCCGTGCTCTGGTATCACTCAAATTTCAAGGAGATAGAATGAAGAAGCAAAAAGGGTTTTCTCTTATCGAATTACTGATCGTCGTGGCGATCATTTTGATCATCGCCGCGATTGCAATTCCGAACTTGATGCGCTCGAGAATGGCGGCCAACGAGGCATCTGCC
>Ga0209180_10000104_pt1 | contig 37268 bp, 26 predicted proteins | sample CZO8metaG_3_FD_188355 | JGI IMG/M metagenome (GOLD analysis project Ga0209180, IMG submission 188355) | Vadose zone soil microbial communities from the Eel River Critical Zone Observatory, Northern California, USA - CZOApr15con2H2.8 metaG... | ecosystem: Environmental > Terrestrial > Soil >...
CTGGGGGAACATGTGCTCGCGCACATAGCGCGGCTTGTCGTACAACCAGAGCGGGTTATACCACTCGTAGAGCGAGTAGTAGTAACCCATGCGCAGGCCTTTCCGGCGAACCGCGTCGGTGAGGTCGCCCAGCACATCTCGTTTGGGGCCGATTTCGACTGCGTTCCAGGGCCGGCCCCAGGTCGCCGAGGCCACCTTGCTGGGCCACAAGGCAAATCCCTCATGGTGTTTCGAGGTCAACACAACATACTTCGCGCCGGATCGCGCAAACACTTCAGCCCAGTGGTCCGGATCGAACAGCTCCGCGCGAAACTGGGGCGCGAAGTTCTGATACGGAAAGTCGGTGCCGTAGCGCTTCTGATGAAACGCCCACGTGCCGGTCTGAATCGCGTCAGCTTTGGGGTCGTCCTTGCCGTGCGTCATCGCATTCCAATACCACTCTGCGTAGGCAAGCTTTCCGGGCAGGACTGGAGCGTAAGCCGGCACCGAATAGGTGCCCCAATGAATAAAGATCCCGAACTTGGCATCGCTAAACCAGGCGGGCGTGGGTCGCTTATCGATCGACTCCCAGGTGGGCTGATAGCTTTGAGCGTTCATACTTCCCACTAGGAGCACAGTGATGATCAAGTATTTCATTTTATTTTTCCGTCCCAGCTTATTGGTCGAGGGGCCATTTACGGTCGTCTCGATATTGAGAAATTCAGGATATCGCGGGCAAATTCACTAATAACGGCGTGATCGCCTGCCTTACTTCTCCCTGATTGCGCGCCGCAATTGGCGCATCATATCAAGAGAACTCTGCTCAATCGTGCCGTCCTGGTAGATTCCGATGTTGATCGTCGTGACGGCCTGGTGTTCCATGTTGGCCTTCACGTATGCGATCAAGTCCTGCGCGCTGAATTGAGGCGGCGGAATCGGGCCGGCTTCGCTATGCACCCATGATGGCAGCATGGATAGCATCCCGTGGGCCTGAAATCCGTTGCCAGCCCCCGTCTGAATGTAACGAGATTCAAGGGGATTTTGAAGAGAGTTCAGCTCCCCTGCCCAGTAATCCTGCCAGGGAGTTAAGACTGGAAAGATCCAGAAGTTAAAGGCAGTAATCCGGCCTGGGTTTCCTTCTTTGCAATAATGGTAAATTGCCTCAATAGGAACATCCGGGTAGGCAGCCAGCGATTGATACCATGAATCAAACCAGTAGCCGGCCAGTTTGTCCCGATACCGCGAGCCTATTTCGCCGAGAACATTCTTGTGAATCTCGGTGAACTGCTCCTCACTAAAGGTTAGCTCGTAGAGCCCGGTTTCCCCAGTCTTGCCAAAGTTGGTCAATACAGGAGAGTTGATATAAAGAATCAATCTGATTCCGCGTTTCCCCAAGGCACCGGCGATATCGCCGATTAAGTCGCGCCTCGTTGTCCACCCCTGATGGATGGCTTCCCAGGACTGGATGGGAGCGGGGCAGTGCGGATGGGCATGGTTCAACGTGAAAATGACGTAACCCACACCCATCTCTTCGAGAAGACTGGCAAAAACATTAACGTCAAAAACGTCGACGGCATCCGGATACGGCTTCTTCATGCCATCTCGCGGTTGAGTGAAATCTGTCCAATGAAACATGGCCCCGTACCCTGCCTTGACAAACCAGTCTGTGCTCGCTCGATGCGCACGGGCAGTTTCTTCAGCCGCCGTCATTCCAGCATTGGCCAACTCAGGAAGAACTTCAAGGCATCGGAAGTGAACGACTGCGTTACTGTCAGCTCCTGATATTTGAAGTGTGACTGGGTTTATTCCGCGGGTTAAGTACAATCTGCCATCGAACCGCTTTCTCTCGAAATTAAAATACCAGCCCCCCTCAGTTGAGTGATACACACCTTCGGTCATTTTTAGATCCGATTTAACTGACCTGGGGCCTGAGATAACTTCCAGGTGAAAGTTGGGGGCGGGAACTGCACATGAAATGAACAGTTCGTACTCACCCTCTTCCGGAGCGGTAACGTTCCAATTAATCCTGCTTGAATCCTTACAGTTCACAGAGATTTTCAGATCGTCCAGTTTTGCATTGCCCCCAATCGCCGCCGCTGTTGCTCCGTATAGACGGATATACGGCGTGAGTTTACGGATGAGAGGTTCTGTTGCCGGAGGAACTGCAGCTCGAAGAGATAGTGAAGAACCGAAGCCTGCTGAAAGGACGCCGGCCGCGCCACTCATCATGACTTTTAAAAAGTTCTTTCTGCTGAGGGTGTGAGGTTGAAAGGACGTTTTCAAATGTTATTCCCCTCGCGCAGATCGTGCGTGTGCCCAGGTGGTAGCCACAGTCACCTGATTTGGCATAGGCGAACCTCTGGTCGTTATGAAGCAGAACCAACTTTCGGAGCGAATGCGGATCAACCGCCACCGTAGAAATGCCGTAAGCGTTTTCGGGCGACAGCAGATCGTGCCGAATCACTGAACCGAAGGCTAGTGGCCGGCGTCAGCCAGCTAGCCTCAGTTCACTGAAGTCACAGCGCAGCCCAGTTAGAAGTAAAGTTTTAACGACAATTGCAGTTGCCGCTCCGTGCTGCGAGTGCTGGTTATCGATCCGAGCTGTGCGTGATTGTTCAGATCGTTGACCGGAATTCCCCATGTCGGCGTATTTGTAACGTTGAAGGCCTCCGCCCGGAACTGAAGGCTTCTCCTTTCACTGAAGGGAAAATCCTTGAACAGTGACAGGTCCAAATTCTTGAACCAGTCCGCTCGAAGTGAATTCCTGCCGGAATTGCCAAATGTGAAAGGCGCTGGCGGGGCAAAAGCAGCGGTGTTAAACCATTCCGTTATGCCCGGATTTGACAGGTGAGGATCTCCAACCAGATTAGCCCGAACGTTGCCATTCCCGGCGATCGCGGGGGCGAAATTCCCAATGTTAGGGATGTCCGACGAGATGTACACATAGTATGGCAAACCTGATGTGAGAGTCAGGATTCCATTCAGCTGCCAATTTCCGATAATGTAGTTAAGCAAACCACCGGAATTTGCGAAGCGCCGGCCCTTACCGAATGGCAGTGGGGCGGTCGCGCTGGCACTGAGAACATGGGTCAGATCAAAGCCGGACACGCTGCGGTCACCCTTGATGTTGTACGGGTTCTGAATTGAGCAGCTCTCGATACCGAAGAACCCAGAGCAACCGACGTCAATGGATTTTGACCAAGTGTAAGCAACCAGATAGGTAAGCCCGTTCGCACTACGGTGGTTGGCAGAAAATTGGAAAGCATTGTAGGAGCTATTTCCGATGCTTCTATCATAAAAAGTCGGGCTGATATACGGAAATGGCTGCCGAGCCGTAACCTCGGCGGGCGTCCCTGGTCCCGGATGTAATGCAACGTTGTACAAGCCACCCACTGTAAGACGGTGGCTTTGGGAACCCACATAATTCGCCGTCATCACAGTGTTCTGGCCCAACTGCCGCTCGACTCCAAAATTCCATTGTTCCGAATACGGATTCTTGGCCTTCGGATCCCGGTACCACTCAACTTGGCCGAATGGGGTTGGAGCGGGTAAACCCGCCGAACCTAAGCCTGCAAGCGGATCTTGCCAATTTACTGTGGCGACTTCATTAGACGTATTCAGTGCGGGAGTGAGTATTTGCGCTATTGATGGCCAGTCGCCACCAATGCCCTGCACGGTTTGCATGACGCCCGCCCAGAGGTCATTGAACATGCCGAACGAGGCACGCACCACCGTTTTGTCGTTAAGACTATAGGCAATCCCGATCCGGGGTTGGATATTGTCATAAGTATTGGAATATAAGCGATTATTCTTGGAAACAACCACGTTAGGCTGCGGCATGCCTCCAGGCACGCAGGGAGCTTGGCCGGCACTCGCGCAGTCGGGTGAATTTGTTTGAATGACATAGGTCCCATTGTTGAAATCGATGTTCCCGACCTGGCTGGTTGGATCGCTGGGACCTGACCCATACCCCGGCCAAAGCATTAGGTCATACCGAAGCCCGATATTCACAGTTAGCTTGTCTGTCACCTTCCATTTATCCATGAAATAGATGCCCCAACTGCGCTGCCCGGTCACGGGTGCCACAGTGTCTCGACGCGAGGCGCTGGCGGTTGTTCCGATAAGAAACGCTGCCATGGCATCGCCCGTACCGGTCGGCGCTTCCGGATTCGCTGTTTGCTCAGCACCAAAAACTTCAGCCGGACCGCCGCCATGTACAAAAAATGAGTTTCTTTCAAAATCGAAACCTGTGGTAAACGAGTGTTTGCGGAGAACTTTCGTAAAATTGGCTCTCCACTGATAAATGTCCGTGAGCTTGGTTCCCCCATGGTTTGTGGCACCACTGGTCGCGTATGCCGGAATGCTCAGCCCCGGGATCGAGCAACCAGCCGTACCCGCGAAACCACAGGCGAAACCAGGTGCCAGGCCGGCGTCCTTGACCACCGTATCTGGGTCCAGATTTGCATAGTCGGTGCCAACGTTATTCGTGAGGTCCACATGTCCGAATTGCGCATCTAGGATTGTTGACGGGTTGAACTGGTGGTAGTAGGACAACACGTATTGCTTTCCGAACGTTTCGCCCGTAGCGATCTCCCCAACGATCCCACCGGTACCGACCCTGGTCTGGTCCGAACTTGAGTACCGGAAAAAGACAGAGTTGGAGGGGTTGAAGTTGTGGTCCACTCTGACACTGTATTGGTTTTGAGGAGTCAGATTGGAACTAAGATCATAGCCATTGAAACCGTTTACGACTGGCTGCGGAGCGGGAAACACCGCTTGGGCAAGGCTCACGGCGCCTGGATTCAATACGCTCGAGATGTCGTTGTTCGGAAAGGGATCGCGGATAAATGATCCGGGATTGGCAGGGTCGGACCGCGTCGTGAACGGGTTATAAAGCTGGATGGGGTTAGGACCTTGCAACAGTGCGCTGAAGTCGCCTGAAAGTTGCGCCGGTGTAGGCACATTGTAAAACGCACCCGTTGAAGGCTGCGCACGGCGAAAACCTTCATAGCTTCCAAAGAAGAAGGTCTTATTACGGCCGTTGTAAAACGGGAGAATCACCGGACCGCCAAAATTCGCGCCGAACTGGTTCTGTTCTAATTTCGAAGCAACGCCTTTAAGCGGGTTCTTAGCATCCAGGACAGTGTTGCGGAAGAACTCCCACGCAGTCCCGTGGAAATTGTTCGTGCCAGACTTGCTGACCACGTTGACGATCCCACCCAATACGCCGCCGAACTGCGCCTCATCACTGTGGGATTGGACCTTGAACTCTTGAATATCTTCAAGGATGGGCGCTACCGCGTAGGTGGTGAAGACCTGATCGGTATTGTCGATCCCATCCAACAGGAAGTAGTTGCTGCGATTCGACTGCCCGCTGACAGCGGGAAAGACAAATGAGCCGAGGGGGGCAGCCTGTGCGCCACCCGAGTTTTGCGCCACGCTGACCGGACTCACACCCGGCGTGAGAGACAGGAGTTGCGTGAAATTGCGTCCGTTGAGCGGCAGGTCCCTAACTTGCTTGGACTCTATCACCGAGCCTAGCGTCGCATTCCCGGTTTCGAGGTTGACCGCGGAGGCCTCGACCGTAACCGATTGCTGGGCCGACCCTACTCGTAGTGTAAAGTCCAGGGTGCTGGCCTGATTGACGAGAACATGCAGTCCCTGTGTCGCGGTAGTAAATCCATCTTTTGTTACTTTCAGAACGTATTCACCGGGTGGCACGCTCACGAAGACGTACAGCCCGGAATCGTTGGTGAGACTCTCTCTCTCCGTGCCGGTGTCAGTATTGTGGAGAGTTACCGTTGCCTGCGGAATTACCGCTGCGCTCGGATCCCGAACAACTCCGTTGAGAGTGGCTGTGGCTTGCGCAGAAGCGCTATGCGGAATCAGAAACATCAATACAAGCGCCACGGACAGCAGCGAGATGCGGTGGCCGAATCCGAATTCATGCAAGCCAGATGAATCCTTGCATCCTCGAACCAGCGTAAAACGACTAGAAGCACGGTTATCCATAAACGCCTCCCACCCCATTTAGTTTGCGATCGATAGCCTCACAACACTCCTCTGCGGTCGCTGGAAAATCGGCCCTTGCTGCTCAAAATCATTCGAGTGGCCATGCTTTTATAGATGAAATGAAGTGTTCGCATATCAAACGGCTCACTTATAGGCTCTGTTAATAACGCTTGTCAAGTATTTTTTGGTCGACTCAAAAAGACATTGCTCCAGGCGGTCCCTGCCACGAATTCTGGACCGCAAACTGCCTGATCAACAGGACACCTGAATTGATTTTGGGAGCGGATTTCCCCATCCAGCGGCGTCCAAACGGTTCAGTTCGTTGTCCGTGTGACAGAGCGTGGGCGAAGGTCTCACCCTTAAGCGGTGCGGCCTCCCTAGGGTCCCCGGCATTGTGCTCGCACGGCTTCCAGCGGATCGGAGGAAAGAAGCAGCAAGGCCAGGGTCACGAAGGCCATACGGAGAATGGCGGCAATCCAGTTCATCGAGGCACCAGTTGTTTTTCCAAACGAATTTCCTGAGAAGAAAGACGTTTTCCTGGTGCACATCGAGATGGTTGCTATGTCACAACTGAAATCCGGTGTTCATTCCACACGGGACCATCCGGGTACTGGTATGCGAGCAAAGTCTCCGGAAGTATCTCGGTGCTGTATCCGGGTTTTTCAGGCAGCAGATAGTGGCCGTTTGCTATGCGAGCGGGGTCAGCAAAATGTTCATGCAGATGGTCCACAAATTCAGTGACACGGTTTTCGAGCGAAGCTGATACACGCAGATAGTCAAAGATCGCTAGGTGCTGCACGCATTCGCACAAGCCGACGCCGCCCGCGTGAGGGCAGACCGGAATGTTGAATTTAGCGGCCATCAACAGCACCGCAAGATTCTCGTTCACGCCCGCAACCCTGCAACTGTCAATCTGACAGACATCCATTGCTCCGGCCTGCATGAATTGCTTGAACATGACTCGATTATGGCAATGCTCACCCGTCGCGATGCGAACGGGAGAAGCTTCTCGGCGAATGCGAGCGTGGCCCAAAATGTCGTCAGGGCTGGTGGGTTCCTCCATCCACCAAGGGTCCACTTCAACCAGTTCCCTGGTGCGTTGAATGGCCTCGATGACCCCCCACTTCTGATTTGCGTCCATCATTAGCTTGTTGTGCGGGCCAATTTCTGCGCGCACCAGTCGCGCACGGCGAAGATCATCGGCCGGGTTGCCACCGACTTTTAACTTGAAATGCGTCCATCCCTGGCTGAGAGATTCGCGGCAGAGGCGCCGGATCTTTTCGTCACTGAAACCAAACCAGCCAGCGGACGTCGTGTACGCAGGATACCCATGCTGCTTAAGCTTTTCTAAACGCCCGGCTTGAGATGCGGTGCGCGACTTCAGTAAATCCAGCGCTTCACCTGGAGTAATGGCATCTTCGATATATTTAAAGTCGATCGAACGGACAATCTGCTCAGGTTCACAATCTGCCAATAGCTTCCAAAGTGGCTTGCCTTCCGTTCGCGCATAAAGGTCCCAGACCGCATTGATGAGGGCCGCGGCAGCCAGGTGGATTACACCTTTTTCAGGCCCGAGCCAGCGGAATTGACTGTCTTCCGTGAGCTGTCTGGAAAAGGCGACGGTGTCGTCTGTCACAGAAGATAAATTGCGCCCTTTGAGAAATCGCGTAAGATACTCAAGCGCAAGCACGCATAGTTCTGTTCCGTGGCCCAAGGTGAACGCGAGGCCGTATCCTTCGACACCCACATCCGTTTCCACAATGCAATATGCCGCTGAGTAATCGGGGTCTGTATTGACCGCATCCGAACCAATCTGGTGGCGTGAAGTCGGAAATCGCAGATCGAGGACGCGAACATTTGTGATTCTAGGGTCGCTCAAACGGATCAACTCTCCTTCCGAGGCCCTTCCGCTTGGAAATCAAGATGTTCCTCCGCTAACGCGATCTCGAAGCAGACTGTGGTGCCCACGGGGTAATTTCCCGCAACGGCCAGCCGACATTTCTATTCCTGAAATAGTAAATTTGTCAATAAAATTAACCGTGGAGGCCGCACGCTAATATTTATAGATCCGCCAACGCCGGCGGGACCAACGGGCTTAAGTGTCCAATTTCGGGCGCTCTCGCAAGATTCCACCGATCTCCTGGGAAAGCTGAGAACTCGCTCGTTTCAAAATCTGGCGAACGATCGTGGTCGTGGTGTTATCTCCAAACCGGCGGATGTAGGGAACAGTTAGAGCAGCAACCGCATACCCATGCTCGTCGAGGACAGGATAAGTAACGTTGATGACTCCCTCGACTTCGTAACTTTCCTTCTCTTCATAGCCTCGCTCCTTAATGGCAGAAAGATGCGAAGTCAAATCACGCGGAGCCTCGGTTCTGTTGCCTTTGCACCAGGTCTCTATGGCACGTGCCCGAGCTTCTTGCGTTTGGTGCGCCAGGATGACGTGACCTGTGGCAGCATGCATGAGATCCACAACTGCACCGGCCTTGACATAGAAGCCTGGGCTCACGGGAGAATCCACCTGCGCGATAATCACCACCTGGTCCCCGTTGAGCACGCCCAAATGACAAGACTGACTAAGTTCGTGAGCAACTTGCTGCATAATCGGCAAGGCTTGCATAGTCATGCGTTTAATTGGCGGATGCTCTTGCGCGAGCCTAAACAGGTGTAAGGTGAGATGGTAACGATCGCTGTCTGGGCTCTGCGCAATGTAGCCGCGTTCTTCGAGACATACCAACATCCGAAAGACCTCTGAAATCGTGCGACCGAGCCTGCGCGCCACGTCGCTTTTTGTGAGTCCCGACGGCTCGCTCGCAAATAGCTCCAATATGTCCAAGCCTTTCTCAAGAGCCGGTGTCGGGTACCGGCTGGAAGCTTTAGGCGTCTTTGTCTTCTTCATAAATTGTCGAAACCAAGCGCTGGGTGAAGGTGGACACAAACGGCAATGATTCTGATAGGTCAACGAATCTTCTTGAGCGCTGCTCTTTTGCCGTCGCTCACAGGATCGTTGAAATACTATCGCACCGAAAAACATCTTGACGACAGCGTCAAAACTGGCGTAATGTGCGTTCGTGTTTTCGTTGGCGCATAGCGTCTTTTATATATGAAAGTATTAAAAACGCAAACCATGGAACGTAGCCAACGCCTAGAGAGAACCGTGCGATCCGGCCCCGCGCTAAGGAGACTCCTTCGATCGAGATCTGTCCCAGCGGCTCTTGTCTCGACGGCGAGAGCCGTCCTTTTTTTCTCTCTTGCGTTGGGCACGTTTCATGCACAAACAATACGTCCCGACGATCGAACGGTACTGATGGCTGCGGATGCCGTTCACAAAGGATCTGTCAAAACCAGTGATATGGGTCCAGGAAAGGTCGGCTGGGTAGAATCGTGGGATTCCTCGGCTTCGTTCTCATGGACTACGAAAGTAACGGTACCCGGAAGCTATGCCTTATCTGCGATTCTTCAAGGCAGTGGTAAAGGCTGTTCGGTGGAAGTCGCCGTCGGCTCCAAGCCACTGACTGCCCCTTGCGTGATGACATCGTGGGAAAGGGTGCACCTTGGCACGATTGAGCTCTCTGCTCCCATCCAAAGCTTCGCCTTTCGTTCCGTCGGCACCTCGCCGGTCGCCAAGGTGTTCTCTTTAGAAATTGTCAAGCCCGCGGCGCAAGTAGAACTTGCCAATCAGGCCTCCCGGAGCGCAGCGCCGACTGACTGGATGGTTCAGGCCAAGTACGGCGTGATGGTGCACTGGACGAGCCAAAGCAAGCCGGAGCAGGGCAGTCCATTGGCGTACTGTCAGGCCGTACGTGACTTCGACGTTCACAAGTTCGCCGATGTGTTCGATGAAATAAGGGCCGGTTATGTCGTGTTTACGACCTCCCACGCTGAATTTTATTTTCCAGGTCCCAACAAAGTAATTGATGAAATTCTTCCTGGTCGTACCTGTCCCAGGGATCTGGTCGGCGATCTTGCTCAGGTGCTTTCGAAATTCGGCATAAAACTCACACTGTACTTCCATCCTGGGCACGATGACATTGAATGGTGGCGACGGACACACTTCGATGATGATAAGGACAAATATTTTGACCTGTGGTGCAGAGTCATAAGTCAAATAGGACAGCAATATGGCCAGTTGATCGCAGGATATTGGTTCGACGATGCAACTTTCACATATTGCCCGTACAACGCGCCATGGGCGAAGATGACCGCGGCAGCTAAGCAAGCGAACCCCGACCGATTAATCACTTACAATAGTTGGGTATTGCCAAAGGTAAGCGATTTTTACGAAGTCTTCGCCGGCGAGAATGATTTCAGCGCGGAGATGATTGATGGTTTCGGATTCCTTCCTGTGGGCGGAAGCGGAAAGTTTACGGGTGGCCCACAGTCAGGATTGCAGGGACAGATCACCACCATCATCAACGGTGACTGGGGCCATTTCAAGTTAAACACGCCGATCTCGCCGGCTAGATATTCCTCCGATGCGATGATCGCAAAAATACGGGACGCGATCAGCCGCAGAAATGTTCCGACATTTGACGTAGAGATATACCAGGACGGAAGAATTTCGCCTGAGACTCTCGCCTTGTTCAAAGAAGTTCGCCGCACAATCAAACCTACAAAAGGAGAAGAGCATCAGGTGACGAAATAGCGAAAAAGATCCCCTGTGTGGGCGGGAAAATCATATGCGCGCGTTTGAGCACAATCCTGCGGTATCAGCAGGATTCCGCGGCGTGCATCGCACTGGAACCGCAATCTCTGCCTGAGGATGACCGACGACTCCAAGATAGGGACAAGAAAGAATGAACGAGATTACTCAAAGCGAGACGATAGCCTCCCAAAGGCTGCCCGGTCTGGAGTCGCCGGCGCGACGCTTACTTATGAAAGGGATGGCACGCCTTGGCGCGACGCTTGCCTCCTCCTCGCTCACTGCGGCTGTCACTGCTCAGACTCAGAGTCATCAGGCGGGAGCTCCTGCCAATCAGGTTCCTCCTGTCCAAGATGGGTGGGGACCTTTTACTCCATCGAGTGGTGCAGGTCGGTATCTCCAACTTGTTTACCCACCGTCTACCACCAAAGGGGAGCTGCAGCTTGGTGTCATGTACACCCTCTGGATTCCTGACGGTATCAAGACCGTGAGGGCGGTGATCGTTCACCAGCACGGCGCTAGCATTCCAGCCGCTCAGGCGGGGGCAACTTCTGCTTACGATCTGCACTGGCAAGCGCTGGCAAAGAAATGGAACTGCGTCCTCCTTGGACCTTCCTATCATGTTCTGAACGATGCGATTGACTTAACTCCAGGGGGCGCAGAGCTGTGGTTCGACCCGAGACAGGGTTCTGACCGTGTTTTTCTTCGGGCCCTCGACGAGTTTGCGGCGAAGTCGGGCCACGCGGAAATCGCTACCGTCCCCTGGTGTCTTTGGGGGCACTCTGGTGGTGGGATATGGGCCAATGTGATGAGCATTCTCCACCCAGACCGAGTGCTGGCTGCTTTCCTTCGTTCGGGTACTGCGGCTATGTTTCGTCCGAAGGACGAGTTCATTCAGCCTGAAGTTCCGCCTGCTGTCTATGAGATTCCCACGATGGTCAACTTCGGCATAGGAGAGAGAGGACATCTTCCCTGGGAAGGCTCTATTGCCACTTTCCAGGAGTATCGAACCCAGGGCGCTCCCATTGGGTTCGCTCCCGATCCGCGGACAGGACATTTCTGTGGGGATTCCAGGTATCTCGCCATCCCGTTCTTCGACGCTTGCCTTCAAATGCGCTTAACGGAGTGGAACAAAATCTTAAAGCCGGCGGACCTGAGTTCTGCATGGCTGGCAACTCCGTTCGGGGACACCGCCGGGCCCGCAGCGGAATTCAAAGGGGATCCTAACAAGGCCGCCTGGATGCCAAATGAGGCCACAGCAAAAATCTGGATGGAGTATGTCAGAACCGGAACCGTAAGCGACGCAGCCGCACCTCCCGCTCCAGTCAATGTGCGAGCGAACTCTGATGCAAATCACGGCAATGAGATTAAATGGGAAGCCGAGGCTGATATCGTCAGTGGACTCGGCGGCTTCATTGTGCTTCGAGATGGGCATGGGATAGCGAAACTTCCGGCGCAACCTCCAGAAGCGGTGTATGGACGCCCACTCTTCCAGGGGCTCTCATATCACGACACACCTTTGGCACCGCTCCCTCAGATGAGGCACATTGATACATCTTCCCAACGTGGCAAGCACGTCTACACGGTAATCGCTTTGAGCAGTGCGGGCGTTCCTTCAATGCCCTCTTTGCCAGCAGCTGTCGAATGAAGGAATTATCAGAGTATTCCGACCGAAAGGGATACAGGAGAACTGATCTTTGAGCCTTCAAGAATTAAGCGCGGAGACCTTCAGGTTATATGGCCGCATCGCGGTTATTACGGGTGCCGCTTGTGGGATCGGTCGAGCGATTGCCCACAAGTTCGCGGCAAACGGCGCTTCCGTGTGCCTCTTGGACATCAATCGGACACAAGCAGAAACGGTTGCGGTGGAGATTACCAGGGCTGGCGGAACAGCGTCGGCATATGAATGCGATGTGCGTGATAGGGTCTCAACTGAATCCACATTCGACACAATCTTGCAGCAGGGTCGGGTTCACATCCTTGTAAATAATGCCGGCGTCTCGCACATTGGTACGGTCGAAAACACCGCCGAGCACGACTTCGACCGCGTTTTTCGCGTTAACGTCAAAGGCTATTTCAACTGTATCAGTGCTGTAATCGGAAGGATGAAGTCTGCAGGAGGGGGAGTCATTCTAAACATGGCTTCTGTGGCCGGATCTGCCGGACTTGCTGAGCGCTTCGCGTACTCGACCAGCAAAGGCGCGGCGATTGCGATGACCTATTCCGTCGCGCGTGACTATATCGGCCACAACATTCGCTGTAACTGCATTTCCCCGGCCCGGGTGCATACGACCTTCGTCGATGATTATTTGAAGAAGAACTATCCCGGCCGCGAGCATGAGATGTTCGAGAAACTGGCGAAGACGCAGCCGATTGGCAGAATGGGGGAACCGGACGAGGTAGCCTCGCTTGCCCTCTTCTTGTGTTCTGACACGGCCTCGTTCATTACCGGAGTGGACTACCCTCTGGATGGCGGTTTCATGAATTTGCACGGCTGACTACGAGAGAACAGTGGACCTGCAACTTGAAAATAAGGTGGTGCTGGTCACCGGCGGAGCCAAAGGCATTGGGGCCGCAATCGTGCGAGCCGCCGCCGCGGAGGCCGCGGTTCCTGTCATTGTGGACCGTGACGCCGAGGCCTGCAAGAATCTTCACGTCGAGGTACGCACCAGCCACGTGATCATCGCGGATCTTTCCCCCGGCGGATTGCCAAACTGCGATCGCTGCGACGGTTGAGAAGTTTGGCCGCCTTGATGCTCTCGTGAACAACGCGGGGATAAACGACAAAGTGGGTCTGGAGCATGGAACTCCAGAACAGTACACAGACTCACTCGGCACTCGCATGTTCATGATCATGGAAGTAAACCAGAGCTTTTCGTTTGAAAAGAAAGCCAAGGCCGATGAGCAAGATGCGAAGGTGCAAGCTTGGGAGCAGCTCATGTGGAGATTCCAGTAAGCGTTACCGGAAGCAAAGCCAAACGAAAAATGGATACGCATGGAACGTATTTTTCAACTAGAACCTTAGCCTGCGAGGCACATTAAGCTCGCGTCGCGGGAGTAAAACATTATGAGACGAACTGATTCAGGCCACAAAGGCGAACCGAAGATCGCGCCGTTGGACAGTCTGAGATGTAAGGCAGGAACGACGTCGAACAATCCGCCAAATCGTGAGTCAGCGTCGGCATTTAAGGGACGACGTTCCTTTATCAGCGGCATGGCAACCTTGGGGGCAGGGTTAGCGGGTTCTGCCATCTTGCCGGCCAGTGCCGTCTCACATCCCATGACGGACGCTCTCTCGAAAACAAAATCTGTAACAGGCGAGTGCGGTGACGGCTTGGTTATTGCTTCTGACACCGCGACGGTTGCAGAAACGACCGCTGGAAAAATCCGGGGCTTCAGGCGGAACGGCGTGTACATTTTCAAAGGCGTACCCTATGGCGCCTCAACCGCTGGCGGCAGACGCTTCATGCCGCCAGTCAAGCCTGAACCGTGGAAGGGAATTCGCAACGCGCTGCAGTATGGCCGCATTTGTCCATACCAGGATTCCGCGCACTTTGATACTGATGGCGGGAACCTGGCGAACCACGACGAAGATGCATTTGTTCTGCATCGCGGTGCGTTCCTAACCGTGCCGGGAGAGGACTGTTTGCGTGTCAACCTTTGGGCGCCGGAGATACATTCTTCACGCAAACGCCCGGTTATGGTCTACATGCATGGTGGAGGGTTTACCGCTGGCAGCGGGCACGATCTGCTTTCGTACGATGGCGAAAGCCTCGCCCGTAATCATGATGCCGTCGTAGTGACACACAATCATCGTCTGAACGTGTATGGCTATCTCAACCTCGGACACCTGGCGGGAGAACAATATGCAAGTGCTGCCAATGTTGGGATGCTTGATATTGTTGCGGTCTTAGAGTGGGTACGCGATAACATCGCGACTTTCGGCGGCGATCCTGGCAACGTAACTATTTTTGGTCAGTCTGGCGGGGGAGGCAAAGTCCTCGCACTTATGGCTATGCCGGCGGCCAAAGGCTTATTCCATCGTGCGATTGTGCAGAGTGGTCCATTTCTGAAAGCGCTCTCTCCTGACTACTCAGGACAATTGGCTGAGTTGGTGATTGCAGAACTCGGCTTATCCAAATCACAAGTAAACGAACTGGAGAGAATTCCAGTTGATCGCCTGTCGGGGGCTGCTGCGGAAGCCATGAAGAAAATGCCGCCGCACAAATCTTCTCTTCGTGCAGTGTACGGTGAAGACAACTGGGGGCCGACGGCGGACGGTATTATTCTTCCTCGCCATCCGTTCGATCCGGGAGCTCCACAAATATCAGCAGACGTCCCCTTGCTCACCGGCACAAATCTCCATGAGGCCGTAAGCGGGCTTGACCGCGCCGATGCGAATGCCACGCGGATGGAAGAAGTCCACCGATTGGTGAGTGAGGAATTCGGCGACCGCGCCAAGGAGATCATCGATGCTTACAGACGAGATTATCCTAAAGCGACGCCCTTCGACCTATACGCTACAATTGCTGCCGCTCCTTTTCGCCGTCCTGCCTTCGAGCAGGCCAGCAGAAAGGCTGCTTTGGTTAGTGCGCCGGCATACTCTTATATATATTCTTGGCGGACGCCCGTGCTGGACAATCGCCCCGGTTCGTTTCACGCCGCAGAAATAGCATTCACTTTCGACAATGCCGAAATTTGCGATCATTACAGCGGAGGCACCACAGAGGCGTTACTCCTATCGAAGCAAATCAGTACCGCCTGGGTGAATTTTTCCCGAACCGGAAATCCTAATCACAACGGTCTGCCACATTGGCCCGCATACACTTCCGAGCAGCGTGCAACGATGTACTTTGACACGCCCTGCGCGGTGCGAAACGACCCCGAAGGAGAAGGATTGAGACTGATGGCAAAGTCTTGAGTAAACAATCGCGATAACCGCGCTCCAGCGAAGCTGTTGGCAAGAAAATGTTGGTCCAAATCAGATCGTAGCAGCCTGAAGAAGGAAGAGGACTCGTCCGAAAACAACCGTGTCCTGCCGTCGAATTGAGGCCAGAAATGCACCGAAGCGTAAGCCCTCCCCAATTAATTCAAGCTGCCCTTCGAGTCTGGCTAGTGGGTTTCTGCGGTTTGGGCCTCAGCGCAGAAGTTGGCACAACGTGCAAGGGGCCTCCCGAACTGGAAAAAGCGATATCGACGCGGCTCTCAGCCAGCGCTTACGATGCGTTGGGCGCGTATTTCGGACAACGGAACCAGTCCAAATGTGCGCTCTCTGCATTTGAATCGGCGGTTCGTCTTGAACCGAATTCGTGGGAACCACACTATAACCTCGGGCTGGCTCTGCTTGAAAGCGGTAAACCCGAGCGTGCGGCGAGTGAGCTTCGTGCTGCTGCAAGACTGAGGCCGCACATGGCACAGACGCACACAGCCTTGGGAACCGCGCTCAGCAAGTCAGGTCAGACCGACAATGCCGTCGGTGAATTCAAGCTAGCTCTGCAATTGGACCCAACATTTGTCCCCGCTGAGGATGGACTGGCGCAAGCTCTTATCGCGCAGAAAAAATACGTCGCTGCCATCGACTATCTGAAGACTTTGCCGCCGTCTGAAGTACTGCAGATGGATTTGGCGATTGCGTATTCAAGGAATGGAAATAGGGACCAGGCTATCCACATTTTGTCGGAGCTCATCAAGCAAAATCCGTCATCGGCACAGGCGCACACGAATCTGGCAACAGTCTACGTCCAGCAGAGCCGGTACCGCGAAGCGGCTGCGGAATTTCAGAAAGCATTCAGTCTCGATCCAACCGATGAGATTGCCCTCATTTCCTACGTGAGAGCTCTGGCGGTCCTTGGGGAGTTCCACTCTGCATCGCCGGTAATAGGAAACTACGTTCGTCGGAAGCCTCGGAATGTCGAGGCACTGTACCTCATGGGTGTGGTACATCGCGGACTCGGAAATTATATCGATGCCGAAAAAATGCTGCGACGGGCGCTTGCGCTGGACCCTAACGACTACGACGTCCGATACAACCTTGGATTCGTTCTGGCGAAATTGGGAAAACCAGAGGAAGCGCGTGAGCAGTTTGACAAGGCTTTGCAGATAAATCCCGCCTCAAGCGAGGCACGTTTTCAGCGGGCAGCGGTCCTCAGGACACTTGGCCAGAAAGAAGAGGCTACCGAGGAACTGAGGGTTGTCGAACAGCAGAAACAGCAGAGTTTCAGACAAGACATCGCCGGGACGAAGACAAATCAGGCCAATGGTTACTTCCAAGCGGGTGAAATTCAACGCGCTGTGAACTTATACCGTGACGCCATTGCGGAAGACCCGAACAATGCGCGTTCCTATTTCAACCTGGCATGGGCCCTGGACAAACTGGGTGACAAAAAAGGTGAACGCGACGCACTGGAAAAAGCAGTTGTGGTGGATGCCCAGTTTGCGGCCGCCCACAATCAACTGGGACTCCTCAGTCTTGCGACAGGTCAGGATGCAGACGCCGAGAAACATCTGAAGATCGCAATTTCAATAAATCCGCAGTATGCCGAAGCCCAGAACAATCTGGGCGTTCTTTGTGGCAAACAAGGAAAAATCAAGGAGTCGGAGCAGTTATTCCGGCAGGCGGTTGAGAACGACCCCCACTATGCACAAGCATTTTTGAATCTCGGCCTGACGCTGGCAAGTCAATCCCACTTTGCGGAAGCGCAGCAGACAGTGCAAAATGCGATCCAACTCGAACCCAATAACATCCAGGCACTTACGGCAAGAGGTATGGTTCTGGCCAAGATGAATCGAGGACCAGAGGCCGTAGCTGATTTTCGCAAGGTCATTGAGCTTGACAGCAGCTCGGCTGAAGCGCATCTGAATCTCGGAATCGCATTGGCGGATCTGTTCGATCTCGAACACGCTCTGGGGGAATTTTCAGAAGCCGTACGCCTGGATCCGGCTGCTTCCGTGCCACGCTACAACCTGGGAAGAGCACTTCTCGATCTCGGCCGCAATGCTGAGGCGAAGGTGGAACTCGAAGCTGTTACGCGCATGGACCCCGACTTTGGCGATTGTTGGTATTTGTTGGGTTTGATCGAGAAGCAAGCGGGAAACACGGACCAGTCAATCCAGAGGCTGAAGACGGCTGTGCAACTGAAGCCGAGCAATGCGGACGCGCTGTATTTGTTGGGACAAGGTTTGCTGCGCAGCGGGGACCATGCCGGCGCCATCGCGCAATGGCGCAAAGCAATTGAGGTCCGACCCGACTATTCTGAGGCGCTCTATAACCTCTCCCGGGTGTTAGCCAAATCTGATCCTAAGGAAGCGAAACGCCTTCAGAACCAATTTGAGAAGTTGCAGGCCCAGGAACACATCACTGATCGCGCCCAAACCCTGGGTAATTTCGCGCTGGCTTCCGCCGACGCCCGCGACTGGCCGCAGGCCATTGCCCAATTGAAGGAGGGCATCAAGGTTTGTGGAGACTGTGGCGCTTTACCACTATTAAAGAAGGATATCGGTCTGATTTACTGCCGTTCCGGTGATCTGAAGGCCGGACGCGCCGAACTGTTAGAAGCTCAAAAACTCAACGCCCAGGACCCCGAGATCGAGCAGGCGCTGCGTTTCCTGGAAAACGCGAACCGGCGTAAGTGAGCCGACAGTGAACGTGGCCGGAGGTCTCGATTGTCATTGGCAAACACATATTTTGGGTAAAGCGATGAATAACATGCTTCTTGTTGGGCTGATCTGCACAGCACTGTCGGTCCCGGTGGCGCAAACGTCGACGGCCACGAGTCCATCCGCTTCTGCACCAGCTGCGCCAGCACAGACAACTGTCGATTCTGGTCCGACATCCGCGAGTGCGCCCGTCACGGATGACTGGAACGGGTACACTCGGCACACATTCCAGTTTGAGGGACGTACCTGTTACATCGTCGACCCTAAGTGGGATGCGACGGGCAAACCCTGGCTGTGGCGTGCGCGGTTCTGGGGGCACCGGCCGGAGGTGGATCTCGCGTTACTCGCACAGGGATACCACCTCGTGTACATGGATGTTGCAGAGATGTTGGGTAACCAGGAAGCGGTCGGCCACTGGAATGACTTTTACAAATTACTTACGACTACGTATCACCTGAACCGCAAGGCCGAGATGGAAGGGATGAGTCGCGGCGGCATGTATGTGTATGCGTGGGCGGAGCAGAATCCTGACAAGGTAGCGGCGATTTACGCGGACGCGCCGCTGTGTGACGTCAAAAGTTTACTGGCCCTTCACAATGGGCAACCTGAGTCAGCACGGTGGAAAATGGCGGTTGATGCATTCGGCTTTCACGACGTGAAGGAAGCGCTCGCTTACCGGGGCAGTCCTATCGATAATCTCGCGCCCCTGGCAAAAGCTGGCGTGCCGCTGCTGCACGTGGTGGGTGGTGCGGATACGGTTGTCCCCGTGGAGGAGAACACGCGGATCATGGAACAGCGCTACAAGGCATTGGGCGGTAGCATCCAGGTCATCGTGAAACCTGGAGTTGGTCATGTGCATGGGTTGGATGATCCAATGCCGATCATTGAATTTCTAGTGGCACATCGGCCCAGGGCCTAGTGGAGACAGGCAGCCACACCGTGACGGTGGTCTATCTTTTTCTATTGGCCCTCAATTGGGCAGTGGTTTTCTTGCGACCGCAACACTCAACTCATGAGCGGACGACTCAAACAAAGTAGCGGTTGTGTTGGGCGCAGGTTCGAGCGGTCCAGGCTGGGGCAACGGAAAAGCAGCTGCCGTTCTATTCGCCCGCGAAGGGGCAAGAGTGTTCGCGGTCGACCTGCGTCACGAGGCGGAAGAGACCAGGGAGATTATCTCGGCTGAAGGTGGCGACGCGACGAGCTTCACGCCTGATGTGTCGAAAGCTGAAGACATATAGTCTGGTGGATGCGTGCATAAAGGATGCAAATATATGCTGCCGATACTGGTCCGCAAGTCAGGCGGTGCGATTGTGAATATTTCGTCCATCACTTCGATTCTCATCGCTGTTTACTCCGCTGTTCTTGGTCTATTCGTGCGTTCGGCTGGAAGCAAGTGGCTGATCGAGGCGCCCTATCTCCTACAGGCTGCGACCCAGCTCCACGTTAACCTGGGATGGGTCGTCCAGATCTACAACACCGCTGAGGCGCTGCCAAATCTCATCAATCCTTCTGGATGTTGCTATTACTGGGCCTCTTGAAACTTCCGGCGCGACAGCTCATCGGCTATACCGCACTTCAACTGATCGTCAACCTGCCTCTGGTGCTATTGATCCTGTGGCTTTTGGCGCGAACTCTACCTTATAGCCCACCACACTTTCATTAGCTCAAATGAGCTCGTCGTGCGGTTGCACCATTGCGAAATCGTATCGAGAGCAGGTTCGGTACTTATTGGCGTAATGTGAAGCGTCATCGGATGCATAGATTCGGCATACCCTACTTTCGGCGTGAATCTGGGTCAAGTGCGTCCTCCTCCCTTCAATGACCCGCCAATGCGCTCCGAGAGGAGAGAGCTGGCCTCTTTCAGCACGCGTATTACGGTGACCGGAGTCGTCAACTCTCCGATTCGTTGAAGAAATGGAACACTCAGTGCAGCAACGGCGTATCCTCGATCATCAAGAACGGGAAATGAAATATTTACTACTCCCTCTACCTCGTAGCTCTTCCTCTGCTCGTATCCACGTCGCTTAATCTTGCTCAGGTGCACGCCGAAGTCGAGCGGAGGACGGGCACCGTTGTGTTGGCACCACAGTTGTACTGCACGAGAAGAAATCTCAGGGCTCTGATGCGCAAGAATTACCTGCCCTGTGGTTGACCGCATGAGGTCGCCAATGCCTCCCGCCTTTACGTAAAAGCCGACGCTGAGCGGCGAGTCGACGTGGGCGACAATCACCACGCGGTCTCCGTCGAGTACTCCCAAGTGGCAGGATTGGTTGAGTTCGTCCGTGACTTGCTGCATGATCGGCTGGGATTCAGTAATCAGACGTTTGGTCGGGGGGTATTGCTGTCCCAGCTCAAATAGACGCAACGTCAAGTGGAAGTGCTCTCCATCGCGCGACGGAGAAATGTAACCGCGCTCTTCAAGACACACCAACATTCGAAAGATCTCCGAGACTGTGCGACCGAGCCGCCGAGCCACATCGCTCTTGGTGAGTCCATCTGGTTCGCGGGCGAAGAGTTCCAGTATGTCGAGACCCTTCTCCAGGGCAGGCGTTGGATATCGGCTGGCGACTTTGGTCTTTCGTCTGCGCATTTAGGCTTTCACATTCCTTCGGTGCAGCGTCCATTGAAACCAGAAAACCAGATTTCAAAGAGCTCGGCTTGCTCTGACATTCGATAGAGTGTACAGGAAAGGTTTTGCGGAAGAGAAGTCTCGGCATTCTCAATCCTTGCAAGACGGCAGCAAGCAAGGGTTCAGGAGCGGAAATCGGCGGCTACACAGGCAAACCTCGAGAGTAGACACGACAGACAAGAAGATGCTGGGGAAATCCTTTCCGCAACTCCAGTTTCATCGAGGGCTACCGCTCAGCGAAGTCATTACGCCCAAATTGCCCCCACCACGAGGGGCCCGGGCACCAAGTCAGACGGCAATTGATTGTTGGGTTTGTAAACCAAACGATGAGTTGTCTGCAAACCACGTAATCTCGCCGACCCCGCAGGAACACGCAAAGGACGTATCGGTGCTCGCCCGAGTCATAACCGTGGATGATCCAAGGATGATCCCGGCGATCGTCGCGGGCAACAGCACACAGAACTCCATTGTTGCATGGGACCGGCGGAGCAACGATGCGGTCCAGATCCGCATAAAGCAAGAGTTCCACAGCAAGAATGTCGATTACGTCCACCGCAGGGACAGCACGAGAAAGCCGGCAACCTCTCTATTTGCGGACCAGGTCGGCCAAATGCTCTGCGCATTCAGCGGCGACCTCCAAACCGCCATTCGCGCGAAGGCGGACATCTTCGAATCGGACACCACCTACAACAAGGTGTTTCCGGGCTCATTGAGCATCGGCCACATATTCGCAGTCCAGACGCTGGGGTGGGCATACGATTCGATCAAGAAAGAGCTGAAGTCCAAGTCGGACTCCGGGGCATGACCGACATCGACCAGCGAGAACTTCGACTGCTCGACTATCCGGCATCCAAGCAGTTCCTGATCTCCGTCATCGGCGAGTTGCGGGAGGAGATCGCCGGGAAGAAGGTTTCGGAACCCAAAGCGCTCGAGTTGAAGCAGGAGTTCATAACAGTGGATGGCAAGGAGGCTATAAGTGCTTGGGTAAAAGTGTTGAAATCGATTCTGCCCATCATGGTCCAGAGCCTTCCGGCTGAAGAATATCAAGTTGTTCGCTCGACTGAGCACACGCAGGCGGTTGCGAAAACCACCAAAGGCGTCGTAGCAGGCTTGCAAATTATGCAGAGCAGCTTTGACGATATTCGAAAATTGCTGAAGCCCGTGCAACACTAATCGGACTGGGCAGAATCGGAAATGATCTAAATTGGACGACCTGAGGCTCAGGGCATGCTGGAGACAGCCCTCAGTTTCGAAACACCATGATCCATGGACAAAAATAACCGGCGCGGCCTGGTACTCGAATTCTCGAAGGAGACGGAGAAACAGCTCGAAGAAATGAAGCAGCCGTTTTAAGATTACAGCTCCCCCCGAAACGCTTCGTCCAGAACTGAAGGCATGAAGGCATCCAGCTCTGCAGAAGTTTCGGCCTGCAAAGCCTTTAAGGAGTCCATTTGTCTTTGTAAATCGTCGAGATCGGCAACGATTCGCCGTTGCTCCGAGAGGGGCGGAACCTGAATCACGGTCGAGCTAATGTGCCCTTGGTTGATCTTCCAAATGCCGGAGGTGGTTTTCGCTTTGTCCTCGATTACTTCCCGAGTCGTTGCCGAATTCCAGGACGCAACAAAAAACTCGGGCAACATAACCTGCACGGGTATTGGAACGCGGATGAATAGATCTGGGAAAATCACGGAGTCACTATCTTCGGCGACAAGGCCCGCCATTCCACACAGATTCTTGCTGCCATTACCGCGGACCACAAACACGTCCCCTTTTCTGACAAGAAACGGTTTCGCTTCCTCCTGCGTCATAGGAACCACTTTACTGTCGCGGAGGTCTATGCGACCCCGCCGCACAGACGAAAGAGTTAGGCAGCGAACTTCACCATAATCTCCGGTGGGCTTCACCGACCGCCCGTTTCGCAGCGAATCCTCACCAACGAGTTCGCCGACAGTCATTGTCACCCAGTTCGAGGAACAGCAGAGACGCGAGACAGAACGGCTAAGAAGTACCTCCGCTTCCCCCTCGGCCTGCTGACGCAGCTCACGTGCCACCTCAATTTTTGCTACCAATTCCTCAATTCGCGCCACCAACCGCCTCTGCTCTTCCAGAGGTGGCATAGGCATCGTTAGCAGTAGAAATTTCGGCGGATTGAGGGTGAGTTTCGAAAGGGCAGCAGATCCCGTTGACATCGATTGCGCCTCTCCCCACAACGGCGGGTAGCGAAAATACCACCGCAGCCAATTGTCGTCGACCTTGGTCCGGTCGAGCTCATAGGTCGGAAACTTGTCTGAGACAAACATGCCATCCAACGTAGGCGGCACAATCCCGAACGTGCCTTTCCAAGCAAAGAGTTTGTTATAAATCACATCGCCTACACGAATAACGAAGTGACTTTTCTTGGCGATTTGCATCGCTGGTTTTAATTCACGATGAAATGGACCTCCACCGTAGAGGCGCATACCAACCAGATTGGCGTCTTCATCCACCGCCAACGTATAGGGACGCATGTTGGGACGTAAGAATTCGCCGAACCTCTGTGTTGGCCACTCGATGTTCATTGATTAGTGAGTAGTTGTCTAATATTCGTCATAATTCCCGCAATCTGCTGTTCCTTTTGCAGAATGCTCTCGGCCAGTTGCTCCGGCGGTAGATGGGTTATATCCTCCTTGGCATTCGGATTCTTGATATCCAGATTGACCGACAATAGATTGCCGTCGCCATACTTCAGCACGTCAGCCGCTTTGATCTTCCATGCGCGTTCATTCTCCTCGCGCTTCTTCCACCATTTTAGGCATTCGTCGAAATCCTCAAACCGCAACGGCTGCGTCTTGGTGTAATTCTTCCGGCCTTCCGGCAATGGCTGTTCGTAATACCAGATGTGCTTCGTCGGCCCCGTGCGCTCGAAGAAAAGCAAATTCGTTGGGATGGAAGTGTACGGTGAAAAAACGCCATTCGGGAGGCGCACAATCGTATGCAGATTGAACTCTTTGAGCAGTTCTTCCTTAATGCGGGCGCAGATCCCGTCTCCGAATAACACCCCATTAGGCACAACCATCCCGCATCGCCCGCCCTTTGAGCCCCCGACTGGCCGGCGCAGCTTTCGCATAATAAGCTGCAGGAAAAGAAGAGCAGTCTCCGCCGTCTGCTTGTCTTCGGAGAAGTTCGATAGGATTCCGCGCTCTTCCTCGCCCCCAAACGGTGGGTTTGTCACAATGACATCCACCCGGTCTTTGTCCCCAATTTCCCGCAGTGGAAACCGCAAAGCATTACCCGGATCGATCTCGGGATACTCCAAACCATGAAGTAGGAGATTCATCTGGCAGAGGAGATACGGTAGGGGCTTCGGTTCAATACCGTGGAGGGTTCCCTTTTGAAGCCGAGTGAAGTCTTCCGCCTTCTTCGACTGTTTCTTCAAGTGCTCGAACGCTTCCACCAGGAACCCGCCCGTACCTGCTGCTGGATCGAGCACTGTCTCCCCCAGCTTCGGATACACCGCAGCCACAATAAACTTCACAAGAGGACGGGGAGTATAACCAATTACCACCCTTCCAGGGACAGCCGAGGACATTTGGTCAGCTTTGTCAGCACTACATCGAGAACGAGCTGAGGATCGACCAGTCGAAGTCGGCCCGCCCCAAGGAGTTTCCTACCATCGAGACCTACGAGCGACACCTCCTCAAGCGCATCATTCCCCGCTGGGGGAATCTGGCGCCTTTGGCGATCAAGTCGACGGAGATCGAGAAATGGTTCGTCGAACTGAGGAGGGGGAATACTCAAAAGAAGGTGAAGGCGTTTGCCGATCCGACGGTCGACAAGATCCGGCGCATCATGCACCTGGTCTACAAACACGGGCAGCGACACGAGTTTTTGCCGCGGCAGCAGGAAGGCAATCCCATGAATTGGGTGAGCCAGCGAACGACCAGCGACTACACGGCGGTCCCCATGACGCCGAAGCAGGCGTTCGAGATTCTCCTCAACATTCCGGAGCCAAGGCGCACGCTCACCCTGAGCGATGCGGCCACGGCGCTGCGAGTATCGGAGTTGCTGGCCCTGATGTGGACGGATCTGGACTTCGCGGACCTCGTGATGTACGTGAGACGGGCGTATGTGTGGGGAAGGTTCAAGGTGCCGAAGTCGAAGGCATCGAAAGCCCCGGTTCCCATGCACCCTCTTCTGGCTGGGTTTCTTCTCGCTTGGCGCGACAAGACACCTTTCGGCAAGGACACCGACTTCGTGTTCCCGAGCGTCCGGCTCAAGGGCAAGAAGCCGCTGTCCGCGTCCATCATGGTGCAGAAGTACCTGAGGCCGGCGGCGGTGAAGGCCGGAGTGATCAAGGAAGGCGAGAAGGTGCGTTTCGGCTTTCACAACTTCCGGCATGCACTGGCGACGGCGCTGGTCAAACTGAGAGTGGATGCGAAGACGGTGCAGGGGTTGCTGCGTCACGAGGACTTCGGGACGACTATGCAGCTCTACGCGCAGTCGGACATGGAGTCGATGCGCGAGGCACAGGGCAAATTCCTGGAGCAGCTATTGGGCGACAGGATTCACCTGCTTACGGAGAAGGTTCAGTGAGAAGTTGTGGGTCGGAGCTACGAATCGTGGGTTGGATCGTGGGTTGGAAATTTCGGCTCTGCGCCGCTAAGTGCTTTGGAATGATGGTGGCCAGGGACGGAGTTGAACCGCCGACGCCAGCCTTTTCAGGGCTGCGCTCTACCACCTGAGCTACCTGGCCACATTTTCTGGCTCACAGCTTGTCTGCCGGCGTGGGTGCGCCTCGTCTGGCGGGTGGGATCTCGACGGAATTGCCAGTCAATTCAGGCAGTCAGGACGCTGAAAGCGTTTGGAACAGGCACGATTATAACAACGGAGCGAAGTTCGCTCAAATCGTAGCCACTTCGGATCGTTATCCGTCAGTGGTATATATTCGCAAGGTTTTTTTCCCGCTTCAGCCTGGATGGGCGGCTTGTGCACACTAGCGCGGTCTTGCCGTCACCACGCCCTTGAGAACCGCGAACGCACATCGGTTTGATGCTATCCAGTAGGCGGTCTCCCGATAGTCGGGGACGTCGAAGACCGCGAGATCCGCGTCTTTTCCCGGTTCGATAGATCCCTTCCACTCCTGCAATCGCAGGGACCAGGCGCCATTGATGGTCGCGGCTGCAATCGCTTCCGCCGGTGACATCTTCAGATGGGTGCATGCAAGGGACAGCACGAACGGCATGCTGGCCGTCGGAGACGAGCCTGGGTTGTAGTCCGTGGCCAGCGCCACGGCCACGCCGGCATCGATCAACTTGCGTGCCGGTGGAAATTCTTCCAAGCCCAGGAAATAGTTCGCTCCCGGCACCAGCGTTGCCACAGTTTCGAGTTTGGTCAGTCGCTTGATGTCGGCGTCGCTCGCGTGATCCATGTGATCGAAGGACGCGACGTTGAAACGTAACAGCGGCTGCAACACTGTCTCCGTCAACTGGCAGACGTGTGCCCGCACTCCCAGACCGTGATTCTTGGCGGCCTCAAAGATTTTCTCCGTGTCTTTTGCTGTAAACGCGCCACGTTCGGTGAACACGTCAACGAACTGTGCCAGCTTCAGCTTTGCCACTCTCGGAATCATGTGCTTGCAGACAAGCTCGACATATTCTTTCGCCCTGCCTTGAAACTCCTTGGGGACAACATGTGCGCCAAGCAAGGTTGGAATCACAGTCCCGGGCCATTTAGCGGATGCACTTCGGATCGCCTCCAACGATTTGATTTCAGACTCCACCGTCAGCCCGTATCCCGACTTAGCTTCGACCGTGGTCGTGCCCTGCTCTGCCATTTCCTGGAGCGCGTTCAACACGTGGTCCACCAGCAGTTTCATGCCGGCTTTCCGCACCCTCTCGAGACTGGAACGAATCCCGCCGCCTGCTTGGGCAATCTGCTCGTACGTCGCGCCAGCGATGCGCTTCTCAAAATCCACCAGCCGCGGCGCCACGAACACTGGATGGGTATGGGAGTCCACAAATCCGGGCAGGACAACCTGGCCCGCGCAATCGATCTCAATAATTGTTTTGCGATTCTTCCTGGTCCAGGGATCGCGCAGCGCGTCTTTGGTTTTACACGTTGAGACAATCTTCTTCCCCACGCACAGCACTGCGCCATCTTTAATGATGCCTAGATCTTGGAGTTCAGGACCGCGGCGTGGGCAAGAGTTTCCTGAAGAAGATCGCAGCGTAAGCAACTGGCCAATGTTGATGAGCAGCAACGCGCGATCGGGGGATGACTCGTGTTTCGTCGGTGAGTTCACGCAGGGGCTAGTTTAGCAGTGACCGTGTGGGGACGGTCGGAGCCGAAAGCTGACAGCTACTTCCCCATCGGCACCTTCACGCCCGTCTTCTTCGCGAACTCCTTCGCCTCGTCATATCCTGCATCCACGTGGCGAATAACGCCCATCCCCGGATCCGTGGTCAGTACGCGCTCGATTCGTTTGGCCATCATCTCCGTGCCATCGGCGATTGTCACCTGGCCGGCATGCAGCGAATAACCAATGCCTACGCCGCCGCCGTTGTGGATCGAAACCCAGGAAGCGCCCGCCGCCGTATTCAATAAAGCGTTAAGCAGCGGCCAATCGGCTACCGCGTCGCTGCCATCCTTCATGCGCTCGGTTTCGCGGAAAGGAGACGCCACCGACCCGCAATCGAGGTGGTCGCGCCCGATTACAATCGGAGCCTTGATCTTGCCTCTCTTTACTAGATTGTTCATCGCCAGCCCGAATTGCGCACGCTCGCCGTAGCCTAGCCAGCAGATGCGCGCCGGCAGTCCCTGAAATTTGATTCGCTTTCGGGCCAGCTCAATCCAGCGGCGCAGAATACGGTTGTCTGGAAAGAGTTCCAGCACCAGATCGTCGGTCACGGCAATGTCCGAGGCATCGCCCGACAACGCCACCCAGCGAAACGGCCCTCGCCCCTCACAGAACAGCGGCCGGATATACGCAGGCACAAAACCGGGAAAATCGTACGCGTTCTTGACTCCGCGCTGGAAAGCAAATGTCCGGATATTATTTCCGTAATCAAAGGTCACCGCGCCCATTTTCTGCAGGCGCAACATGCCTTCCACGTGACGCGCAATCGCATCCAGCGAGCGCTCCTGGTAGGCGTGTTGGTCGCGCTGGCGCAGCTCCAGCGCTTCTGCCAAGGACATCCTGTTCGGTACGTAGCCATTCAGCGGGTCGTGGGCCGACGTCTGATCGGTCAGGATGTCGGGCAGCACGCCGCGCTCGGCGAGTTCCGGAATAATATCGGCGCAATTCCCCACCAGCCCGACGGAAACATTTTCTTTCTTGCGTACGGCATTCTTCAAGATGCGCAGAGCTTCATCGAGCGTCGTGACCATGAAGTCGCAGTAACCGGTCTTCAGCCGCTTCTTGATGCGCTCTGCATCAACGTCAATCCCCAGAAACGCCGCCCCGGTCATGGTTGCCGCCAGCGGTTGCGCTCCACCCATTCCGCCCATACCGCCGCTGACGATCAGCTTGCCCGACAGATCGCCGCCGAAATGCTTCTCCCCAGCCGCCGAGAAGGTTTCGAACGTTCCCTGAACGATTCCCTGCGAACCGATATAGATCCACGAGCCCGCCGTCATCTGGCCATACATCATCAGCCCGGCGCGTTCCAGTTCATTAAATTTTTCCCAGTTGGACCAGTGCCCCACCAGGTTAGAATTTGCGATCAGCACGCGTGGCGCATATTCGTGGGTCTTGAACACGCCTACTGGCTTGCCGGATTGGACCAGTAGCGTCTCATCATCTTCCAGATTCTTGAGCGACGCGACGATCGCGTGATAGGCCTGCCAACTCCGCGCCGCTCGCCCTGTCCCGCCATAAACCACCAAATCCTGCGGGCGCTCTCCAACCTCCTCATCGAGATTGTTCATCAGCATGCGCATGGCGGCTTCCTGCTGCCAGCCCTTGCATGTGATCACAGTCCCCCGCGGTGCGCGAATCGGGGTGTAAGTTGATGGGGTAATGTCGGTTTCAACGGGCATGTTCTGATGTTAGTGCTTTTGGCTGGGAGTGTTCAAATGGGTTGCCCAAGTGAAGTGTTCAAATGCCTAGCCCCTCACTGTTTCCGCTCCGCCATCCTCTTCAGAACTGGATCTCACCGCAATAGCAAGAAGACCGCAAACGCCGCCCTACCTAGCACTGTCCGCACCGCGTGCAATCTTCCCCACCGGGTCAAAAGCTGTCGCACGGCATCCGAGTTGCGATCCAGCGACGGCTCGAGCAACTGCTTATTGACAAGCAGAATGATGAGCAACGTAAAAGGAATGACGGCCACGGCGAGAGCAGCGGCGAACAACCAGGCAATTATCGAACTGCTCACCCAGGCACCGATCGCCGCGAAAAGGCTATCGCTGCCAGCAAAGGCTGCATTACGACAGCTTGCCCACAACTGACCAAATACCGTAGCCCCTAAAGCCGTCCCGCACTGCATCCGCGCCGGATGCCCAATAGGGTAGTGGACAGCGCCGCCCGAAAGCAGTTCGGCAGACAATGTTGCCGTAAATTCAAGTCCTATGGGGGACGATCCAAGGCCCGACCGCGAGAACGAAATGCTGGCTTACCAGGTGGTATAAGCTGTGCCATCACTCGACGTCTGGCTCGCCCCGCTGTGCACATCGCTGATTCCGGGATCCTGTTGATCCACCGACATCAGCGAATCTTCCTGATCCACGGTCCAGGTGCTGTTGCTACCAGTCATGGGATCGATCGGGATTTGCTTGATGTATTGCGCTTGCACCAGGTCGTCGAGCGACTGTGGCGCTTTCTGCTTGTCCAGTGTGTATTGCGAAATCAAGGAACGCAATTGGAACAGGTCCTGCTTGAGCACTGACTCCTTGGCCCGCAGGATGGACTGGTTATAGACAGGAACCGAGATCGACACCAAGATCAGTATCATGCTGATAACGATCATCAACTCGATCAGAGTAAATCCGCGATCCCGCTTGTTCCCGAGGCTCGTCATCTATCAGTCCTGAGCTACCAGTCCTTATATTCCGTGCCGTCCAGCCCTGTGCCCTGCGCTTTGGTGAACACATCGAATACGTTCTGTCCGCCCCAGGAGTCCGAGCTGGGATCATCCTGCATGGAACGAAGCCCCCATTCCGTACTATTGGTCAGCGGATCGGTGGGAATTCGGCGCAGGAAGCGCACCTTCTTGCCGCCCACGTCCACGCCCTTCACCAGCGTTTCGAGATCGGGCGGATAGCCTTCGCTGCCTACCTTGTACTGGAATGCCCCGCGGTCGGCGGCGTCTTTGTAGCGGTCGATCGCGTCCCGCAACTCCCACAAATCGTGCCGCAACTCGCGCTCCCTTTCCCGCTTGATTGCCACCCGCGCCAGCGGTACCGCCAGCCCGGTCAAAATCACAAGGATGGCTGTGGCCACGATCAATTCAATGAGCGTGAATCCACCAAGCCCGGGTCCGGAGGTGCGTTTCAGAACGGCGGACTTCATAGGATATTATCGCCGAAAACAGCCTGGACTTTAGGCTCTCGGAAACCGAACCAGCGGTTCTACTTTGCGCGCCCGGCGCCGACTTCGCAAGCCTACGGTTACAAGCGCTTGACCGCAAAACCCGCCAGGAACTTCGTCAAGAACAGAGAACCAAGAGCCAAACGTAAAGAGGCCAAGACCGCCACCGTGTGTGATTCGTGCTTCGCTACTGCACCGTGATCGTGGCCACCGCTCCAGCCACAGGCATTGCCTGCATCGCTGGATCACGCGCGCCACCTTTCGAGATGGTCAACGCGGACTGTCCGCTCCCCTTCGCGAGGAAGGTCAGGGTTACTACCGCACCTTGCCCGGATATGCCATTCGCTCCCGGTGGCCGCGTCGCTGAAATCTGCAAGGTCCCGGTCGAGTCATCATCGCGATGCACTATCCCCACTACTTGGCCGTCCTGCGAGAGCAGACCTCCGTTGGACACGTTCACCACCTGCAAAACCTTGGGATCGTAGCTCACTTGCAAGGGCACCGAATAGACATTCTGCGCGCCCCTCAACAGCACATTCACCGCGAACGTAGAACCGACGGGTTGCGTAGCGCTGACTGGATCGAACGCGAAACTCGCCGCACCCGCGGCCGGTGGCGGAACTTGCGCCGGGGCCTGGGCCACTGGAGGCTGCGCCGCGGCCGCCGGAGCGGAACTGTCACTGCCCGGCACAACTGGCGGTGTCTGGCTGGCCCGCCGCAACCCGATTGCCGACGCCGTTCCTACCTCCAAAGCTTTTTCGTTCAGATCGGTTACATCGCGTGCCCGGATGATGTGCGGAATCAGCGCAAAGACAATCTCGTTTTCCTTGTGCTCGACGTTGCTCTGGGCAAAAAGGTATTTCAGGATCGGAATCTGCGCCAACCCGGGAATGCCGTTCAGCGACCGGATATCCTGGTTTTCCAATATTCCGCCCAGAATGTTCACTTCTCCTTCTTTGAGGCGAATTTCATGCTCGATTTTCCGCTGGCCGATGATGGGCTGGCTGATGCCGCCGATGTTCGACTGCCCGGTCACCGAGGATATGTCCATCGAGACTTTCAGCGTAACTTCGCGGGCGGCGTGCACTTTGGGTGTGATGTCAATATTCACGCCAACATCTAGATATTGAAACTGCGTGTTCACCAGTGGATTAATACCCACACCGCCAATACCTGGCTGGAACGAGCCGGTCGCCACAGGTACCCGATCGCCGATCTTGAGCGATGCCTTCTGTCCATCCACGGCGCGGATCTGTGGGTTCTGGATCAGCTTGGTGCTGCTATCGCCAAACAGTGCCGTGGCGGTAGCCGCCGGAATCGTAACTGTAAAGTCGGTCGCGTTCAGGTTGCCCAGCCGGTTTAGGTTGATCTGGTTCGCGGTGCCAGAAGTGCTGGAGCTGCTCGAAGTGCTGGAGCTGCTCGAACTGCTCGAGCTGGTTGTGGTATTCAGATTGTTCTGCAACGCCACCGTGGCGCTGGTCGGCGGACTGATTCCCAGATTCCGCGTCTTGTCGCGGCTCACCTGCATGATCGCCACTTCCACGATCACCTCCGGACGCGCCTTGTCGAGATCGCCTACCAGTTTTTCCGCCAGCGCAATCTGGTCGGGAGTGCCGCGCACCACCAGGGCTCCCTGCGACGGCAGGGGCTGGATGCGGGAGATTTCCAGGATTTGCCGTAGGGCATTCACCACGTCCTGCAACTCGGTCGGCTGCGACAGATTGGCCAAATAAAACGTCTTGATTACGCTCTGTTCAACTTCCTTGCGCTTCGCCGGGTTATCCGAAGCGACAAAAATGGTATTGGGCGTCACTGGCCGCCAAAACGTTTTGGATTCGAGTGCGATGATCTCCAGCGCTTCCTGCAGCGTGACCCCGTTCAGTTCGATCTTGACCCGCCGCGAAGTGTAGTCCGGGTCGAACAACACATTGATTCCCGCGAGCTTGCCTACAGTTTCATAGATGACCTTGGTATCTTCGGTTAGCTTGAGGGTGATGGGGATGTTCGAGATGGCGGCCAGGTCGACCGGCCCTTGCGCTTCTTGCACGCGCTTTTGCAGACCCACAGGCGGCGAAGCCACGGCACCCGGTGGTGGCGGCGCGTTGCCCGCATCAATCAACTTCTGTGTGCGCCGGAGTTCCTGCTGCGCGATAAAGCTGGAGGAATCGATCTCTGCCGCCTTCTGGAACTCGCCCAGGGCCTCCTGCAGTTTGCCTGCTTCCCGCAACAATTGCCCACGATGCACGTGTGAGGCGGCGGCCAGGAATCGGGTCCGCTCGTAGGACGACCGGTAGGCCAAATCCTTGGGTTTCTGGTCGTAGGCCTGCCGGTAAAAGTCGTAGGCCGCTTCATAATTTTGGCGAGCCTCGGCGTCCTTGCCTTTGTTGTACAAGGACTTGGCACTGTCGGCGGCGCCGATGGGCAGGGTAACGGCCACGACGAGCAACACGATAGCTGCCGGGCGAATCAGGCGTGTCTTCACTGGTCCCTCGCAGGCAGTCTTCCCCGGGGGATCGGCGAAAGACCCCGGGCTAGGCCGCTGAATATGGTCTGATGGAGACGTAAGCTGGCTGATTATAGCATCGCTCCTTAGCGTTGGAAGTGACTGCTGTGGTAGCAGTTAAACTCATTGGTCTTAGTCCCAACAGCGTTACCCGGAAGGCCCCGTTCTACTCCCGATTTGGGACGCTGGCACTCTGCACTGTCGGGTTCGGGCCTTCCGCTTGTCTACCCAGTCGGATGCAAGACCGGAGGACACAGGTGCCCTCACTCGACGCCTTTCGTCGTCGTGTGAGATAACCTAACTACCGCCATGGCCCGCCAGACAGCACATCAGACCAAGCCAAAGCCGGAGAAGAACCCACACCGCGATCCCACTGCGGCGGGCGAGCGCGATGCCGCGGTCAATCGGGTTGCGTCCCATAACTACTTCCTGCTGGAAAAATTTGAAACCGGCGTTGCCCTGACTGGGACCGAGGTCAAATCGGTCCGCGCCGGCCGCGCCAACCTCAAAGACGCCTATGGGCTGCTCAAAGATGGAGAACTCTGGCTGTTGAACTGCCACATCGGACCCTACGACCACGGCAACATCTTCAACCACGCACCTCTGCGCACCCGCAAGCTGCTGGTCCACAAAGAGGAAATTCGTAAGCTCATCGGCAAGACACAGCAAAAAGGGCTCACTCTTATCCCCACTCGCATGTACTTCAAAAGCGGCCGGGTTAAAGTTGAACTCGCGCTGGCGAAGGGAAAGCAACTGTGGGACAAGCGCGAAACCGAACGCCGCCGCACCGCCGACAGCGAAGCCAGAGAGGCGATCGCCCGCTCCCGCAAAGGGCGTTAGCTTGGAAGCTCTGGCCAATTGCCATGCCGGATGGTTGGTGTAAACGCCTGTGGCAGTTGAAAAACTTGTTTTCCAGAAATCCGCAGAAATGTGATGATGCGAACGATCACACCCTGCTCCAAAAGGGACGCCCTTTTATAATGCGATCACGTTATAATGCGATCACGATAACCAGATGAGTCCTAGTCTCCGGATGCCGGAGCCACCCGGCAGACCGGCCCTGAACGCAGTCAAGAGGATGCCGGCGCAACTCAAACCCGCCGCTGAGTGTGTTACGGAAATCGATACCCCGGTTTGAGCTCGCAGCGATATACTTTCGTCTGGTCCCTGTTGACGCGGGCATTGCAATCCGCCCAGCTCAGGTAAAGATTTGGCCCCAGCGGGAAAGTAATCGCCTCTCCATTGACTTCGGCCTGAATCGTGACCCCTTCCGCCGCCCCTGGCATCGTAAAATTCAGCGCCTGACCGAAAATCACCGGGTAGGACGTGCGTACCATATCGCTGACCATGGGATGAACTACCTCCGCCTCCACCAGGAATGTGGCGGTATCCGACCAATTGCGCGCCGACACCTTGAGCGTGCGACCGCCTTGCGACAAGTCTTCGTCCTCGATCTTGGTGAAAGGGCAGGGCCCCGCTATACACGAAGTCCTGGCATTACGGAATTCATTGCCCTCTCCCGCATCAAGGGACTCAGAACCCATCGAAGCTTTCCACTTTCCGTCGGGTGAGCATGGAGGTTGCTTCTTGCAAGGCACATTCCCGGCGTTCGCTACTTCGAAGGCTCTTACCGCACTGCCCACGTTGGCCGCGGTTGTAGTCTTGATGGAATACCGCACCAGCACGTTTTTGGACACCACGATATCGGAGCGATTGGTGGCCCGGGCTTCATGGGGAACAGGCACCATCTTGGCCACGTACACTTTGTCGCCGACGAAGTCACGCAGGTCGAGCGGCTGGTAATCCGTATGCCGGAATTGCAGCATGACGGGCCGGCCGATCCAGAGCCTGGTCCTCAACACGATGGTGAAAAAACCGGACGCATCCGACTTGCCGTCGCCAATCACCGAACCATTGGAAACCGCCGCAACTTCGACGTCGGCGATCGGCAACTCTTTCTTGGGGTCGGCGTCCTGCCGGATCACCGCGCCGCCCAGCGACATGGGCCGGGTGTGAGGACGGATCAACAGTACCCCGGCGACAATCGCTCCCGCCGCCACGATTGCAGCCGCCCCAACTATCAGCTTCCGTCTGCCGCTCATCCCGACACCCTCACCGAACAGTCTACGATGCCTGGTTGTAGACCAGATTTTTAGTCTCCCAGTCTGTTTCGTCAAGGTCTTTAGACTCAGCCGGTGTAACCATGCCTGTTACCCTCGTTTGTGCTCCATAATCCTTCCTCAGCCCGGGATCATTTAAATTTGTCAGGTGGATGGTCCGTTGGATGACCGGAAGCTTGGCCCTGTAAGCCGCTCCCGCCGGAAGTTGCTCAGACAGTTAGCCGGCCTGGGGATTGGCCTGCCCTTGGCAAAATCGGGATTCGCTTCTTACTTGCTGCCCACACCGGAGCAGCACACTCGTCCTGCGCCTCCGCCGGTCAAGACGTTTCTTTCGCCGGATGATGACCAGTTTCTCGACGAACTGGAGAGAACCACGGTTTGCTACTTCTGGGAGCAGACCAATCCACTCACCGGCCTGGTCAAGGACCGGTGCAACGCGCGCCGGGCGTCCACCGATAACGCGGTCGTGGCCAGTACCGCAGCCACCGGCTTTGGCCTCTCCGCGCTCTGCATCGGAGAAAAGCGCGGCTTCATTTCACTGTCCGAGGCACGGACCCGGGTACTGAACACATTGCGCTTTCTCTGGAAAACGCTGCCCAACCATCGAGGATTTTTCTACCACTTCGCCAACGTCAATACCGGCGAAAGAATCTGGGACTCGGAGATTTCCTCGGTCGACACGGCACTGCTGCTGTGCGGAATCCTGTGCTGCCGCCAGCACTTCGAGAATTCCGAAATTCGCCAGCTGTGCCACGACATTTTCAGCCGCGTGGACTGGACCTGGCTCTCGGAAGACACCACACTCTTGCCCCACGGATGGCTGCCCGAAGTCGGCTTCCTGCCCTACCGCTGGGACTACTACAGCGAATTGATGATGATGTATCTGCTGGGCATGGGCTCCTCTTCCCATCCCCTTAAGGCAGAAACCTGGGATGCCTGGAAGCGAAACATCTTTGAATATGACGGCCTGCGCTACATCGGCTCGTTCGCTCCGTTGTTCGTGCACCAGTATTCCCAGGCTTTTTTCGATTTCCGCGGCAAACGCGACCGCTACGCGGATTACTTTCAGAACTCCGCTATTGCCACCGACGTGCATCGCCGTTTCTGTATCGAGCTGGCAAAACAGTTTCCCGACTATAGCGACGATCTCTGGGGCATCACCGCATCCGATTCGGACAAAGGCTACGTCGTCTGGGGCGGTCCTCCCGCCATGGGCCCAATTGACGGGACAGTTGTGCCCAGCGCCTCCGGCGGTTCTTTGCCCTTTCTGCCGCAACCGGTCATGCGGGTCTTGCGCAACATCCGAAATCGTTACCCCCAGGCCTGGAGCACCTACGGATTCGTGAATGCCTTCAACCCGCTGAAAGGCTGGTACGACAGCGACGTGGTTGCCATTGACACCGGAATTACCCTGCTGATGGCGGAAAATGCCCGCACCAGCTTTGTCTGGGATACCTTCATGAAGAACCGGGAAGCAATCCAAGGCATGCAACGCGCAGGATTCAAGACTTACCAGCCTCAGGACCAAGCCTCAGGACAAAGATGAAACACAAAATGGGAACCGGACTGCCGCCGTCCGGCATCCGGGTCAATCCTCAGCGGAGTAATCGCAAACTAAAACTTGCGGTCAATCGCGCTCTGCTCTTGAGTATTAGAAGATCCATCCGGCACAGCTTCCTTCGCTGACGGAGTTGGCGTTTCAGTTTCCGGGACTGCGGCGGGCTGAAGCTTCACCGTGGCCAGGATCTTCTCCAGCTTAGCAAACACTGCTTGGCGATCTACCGTCGTGATCCCTTCCACATTTCCGTCACCTTCGGTCCCGATGCCCAGGGCAAATTCATAGCAAGCCCCGTTGCTGAAGGCGTGATAGTACTTCGCGTCCCTCTGCTTCATCGTGGCGGCCGTGGAATTTTCAACTTCACTGAATTCAAGGGCGCCGATTTTTACTTTCGCAGCTGCATCTTTTGATGACGGCACAGCTCCGACGCTCGGCTCCGGAAACGCGAACAGCGTACATGCTTCTGACGTCATGCGCGAATTCACGCTGACATTGACAAACGCGGACTTGAAATCCGTCCCTGGATAGGAGTTATCCCGCAACTCCACCGCGGCCAGTGTCACTCCACCCGGATGAACAAAATCCATCTGGAACGGCCCCAGATCACCCCAGCTCAACTGTGCCTCATCGCCAGACATCAGGCGATATTGCCTGGGAAAGCTGA
>Ga0209180_10000105_pt1 | contig 37013 bp, 51 predicted proteins | sample CZO8metaG_3_FD_188355 | JGI IMG/M metagenome (GOLD analysis project Ga0209180, IMG submission 188355) | Vadose zone soil microbial communities from the Eel River Critical Zone Observatory, Northern California, USA - CZOApr15con2H2.8 metaG... | ecosystem: Environmental > Terrestrial > Soil >...
CTGGCTGAATCCGCCCACCATCGATGCCCCCATGAAGAGGACCAACCCCATCAAGAACATGCGTCGCCGGCCGGCGACGTCAGCGAGCCGACCGCCCAGCATGAGAAAGCCGCCGAAGGTGAGCGCATAGCCGCCGACCACCCATTGGATGTTCTCAGCCGACAAACCTAAGGTGCGCTGCATCGAGGGCAGCGCCACATTGACGATCGCGATGTCCAGGATCAGCATGAACTGCGCCGCGCAAAGCAGCGCGAGTATCCGATTCGAGCGATGACGTGTGATGTCAACAACCAGCCTTTTCGTTGGCCAGTGCAGATGAGAGAACTTTGTCGAGCGGGTTGGGACTTGAACCCTGGGCCTCACGCCTTCACGCGTTCCCCTGATGCCGCGGACCCCTCGATGGCGGCGATGACCTCGTGGCGCCGCACCGCGTCGGCGAAGTCCGGCACGGTGTGAGTTACGTTGTCGATGTCTGCCGCGAACGCGGCGTAGGCACGAGCGACGTTGAAGCCAGGCGCTCCTTCCAAGTTCGTGAGCGTGGGCCATTTCTGGGTCAGCGCCATGGGGATGGCAAGCTGGGTGGGCTCGTTCCGCCCCTGGGCTCCCGCGACGGTCAGGGGAAAGATTTCAGGGAGTGCGGCGTCAGCGGTGATCCGGAGCGTTCCGTCGGTTCCGTTGATCTCCCATAGGAACCCGGTACCGCCGGCCACTGCCTCACGGATGTGGATGCTGGCAGTCGCCCCGGACGTGAGGGTGCCGATCACGGCGATCTGGTCGGCCGCCGTTTTTACGATCTGCTCGCCGGTTTCTTCGATGGTGATCAGCGGCCTGCGAACATCCGACACGGCTGACAGGTCGGCGAACTCGCCCAGCACGTAATTCAGAATGTCCAGGCTGTGGCCGAATGGGACCGTGAGCAGGTTGGCTCCGTTTGTCTTGTCGAGCATGTAAGCGTTGGGCTGTCCCACGACGTCGCCCGGGATCGACAGTCCGAGCATGGTCGTAGACAGGACCTCGCCGACGTATCCATCTCGGAGCAGCTGTTGGACGAACTCGATCGCCGGAGCCTGGCGTGCCTGCAACCCGACGACCGTGCGCACCCCTTTTTCGGCGGCGAGCGCGGCCATCGCGCGCGCTTCGTCGAGGTCGCGGCCGAGCGGCCACTCGCAGTACACGGCCTTGCCGGCGGCCAGCGCAGCAGTGACAAGCTCTCGATGGTGCGGCACCTTAACGGTGACAGCGACCACGTCGATATCTGGCTGGATCACTAGCTGCTCGTGGTCTGGAAACACTGCCTTGATCCCGAACGCTTCGCCAGCTGCGCGAGCCGATTCGGCGCTACGCGCGCTCAGCGCCCGTATCTCGTAGTTCGGCAGCGCACGCAGTGCCGGGATGTGGGCGGTAGCGGCCCAGCCCCAGGCGGGGTTGACCCCGATGATCCCGACACCCAGCATCGATTTCGGGATTGCTAAGACTGATGTAGTCTCCCGCGCTTCTGTGCGGGGCACTTAGAACCCGAGCACCTCGTCGACCAAGACCACAGTGATCCGCCCCGGCGTGATCTCGCGGTTGATGATGACAACCTTGTTCACCGCGCTGTGTATGCCATATGCAGCCTGGGCGCGGGCGTCTTCGAGCCGCCACGCGTATTCGTTGATGCGGAGGAGACCTTCCTCGATGTCGTGCACGATCTTCTGCGTCCCGACGACGAGAATGACTCGTCCGGCGCCGCTGACATAAGGCCCGAGCTGGCTGCCACTCATTGAAGCCGCGAGCAGCGACCCGGTCTCAGTGACCGCGTGGACGCTCCCGAGCATGACATCGGGCGCCGCGCCTAAGCGGCGAATCTCGTCGGCCTCGGTGTCGCGATCCATGCTCCAGATCCGCGGGCGGAGCGCCGCGTAGCGGCCAGACTTTTCGATCTCGTACGTGATACCCAGCACGTCGAGCGTTTGCGAGGCCCCCTGGTGGACCGGGGAGGCGACAGGGATGAGGTCCAAGACAAACCGGTTTGCCGCGGCCGCGTCCGACGCCCGGAGGACCGTGATTCCATTCGCCTGAAGGGCGGCCATGGCTCTTTTCACTCGGACGTCGTCCGCCCTCGTACCCCACCGCCGGGTCAGCGATTCATCCGGGTCGAATTCGACTTCTTTGAGCATCCGCCTTCTCCTTCCGTCTCCCGCTATACTTGCAACTACAACTACCTTACACACAGGTGATTGCATATGCAAGTACTTTCAGAATCGGACGCCGCTGCTCAGTTCGATCGGATCCTGACCAGGGAGGTGCCGGGCAGGCGCGGCTTGCTGGCGTGGGACAGGCTGCTTCGGGCCCACGCCACACTTTTGCGCCAGCTTGATAGCGATCTCGAGAGCAAAACCGGTCTGGCCCTGGCCGACTTCGACGTGTTGGCTCAGCTGGCCATCGCTGGAGGTTCGCTACGGATGACAGACTTGGCGGACCGGGCCCTCATTTCGCGGTCGGGCATGACTCGGCGGGTCACCCGGCTCGTTCACAACGGCCTGGTGCGTCGTGCCCACGCCGATGCGGATGCGCGTGGTGTCGTGGTCCAGTTGACAGACTCCGGATTGGACCGACTGATCGTCGCTGCTCCGGTGCACGTGCGCGGAGTTTCCGATCTATTCCTAACGAAGCTGGACGACCAGGATCTCGGCATTCTCGAGAGCGCCCTCGCCAAGGTCACCCTCGACTGCACCTTTGGCTAAGGACGTGAACGCGCGGTCGACGCTATCCGGAGCGTTTTCCGGGATTGCCTCACGGTCCTGACCTGTGCGTCGGCAGCACACCGGCGTGGACAGCGCCTTTGATTTTCGAACCCAGGTGCCTCACGGTCCGGGGGCCGTGCGCGTGCTGATATATCGGCTGTGCGATAGCCGTGTGCGAGTTCAATTGACGGTTCGAAATCCACTTGGACGGGGCTTCCGCCACCGAGATCCAAGAAAATCTGTGACCGCACGCCAGACGGAGAGGGAGAAGACCTCGATTTGAATACGATTTTTGGTCGGGGGCCCGGGATTTGAACCCGGGGCCTAACGGTCCCGAACCGTGTTGGTTGCATGTCCTCCAGTGTCCCGGCGGCTCCCCAGATGCCCGCCTGAACTCAAATTGCCGCTCCTTGGTGTCCGTCTGTGTCCCCCTACATCCCCCTGGTGCCGGGAATCTGTGCCCCGGCTGTGCCCCGGCGCGGTTTCAGAGTCTTGTTGCAATCGGCACGTCGACGCCGTCGCGGGTGTGCCTGAGGAGGCCAGAGCTCGGTCTAGGGGCCGACGGGCACCGCCTGTGACGTCGCCTTCGATGAACCGCTGTCTGTGAGTTCACCAACGCCACCGACCAAAAAGTACGTGAGCGTTGAACCCTTTCCCTTCACCTCGACAAGACCCCGCCGCTCGAACACAAAGTCGTCCCTGAGGCGTTCGTAAACCGCTTCGGTGACCTGGATCCGGTCGGGAAGGCCGTGTGACTCCATCCGGCTGGCGACGTTGACCGTATCACCCCAGAGGTCGTAGTGGAACTTCTCCCGACCGACGATGCCCGCGACGGCTGGGCCGCAGTTGATTCCGATCCGGAAGCTGAGGTCCCAATTGTGTTCCGAGTTGAGGCGAGCTACCTCCCGTCTCAGATCGAGAGCCATAGCGCAGATCGCGTGCGCGTGGTCAGGCCTTGCGACGGGCACGCCCGCAGCGACCATGTAGGAATCGCCGATCGTCCGAATCTTCTCGAGTCCGTATCGACTGACCAGGCCGTCGAAGACCGAGAAGACCTCATTGAGGACCGCGATCGTCTGGGCCGGAGTTTCGTGTGCGGAGCGAACGGTGAAGCCGGCAAGGTCCGCAAACAGGACCGTGATGTCGTCGTGATGGTCGGCGATAGGCTCCTCACCTCTCTTGAGTCGGGCGGCGATCGGCTCAGGAAGGACGTTCAAGAGCAATCTCTCCGAACGCCGCTCGGCGGCGTCGCGCTGCGCGCGAAAGTACGAGATAGCCAGAAAAGTGAGCTGCCCAATGCCGGCGATGTTCAGGGCAAAGAGGGTGAGGATCGCGGCATTTGGTAGAGGCCGCACGTTCTGAGCGACCGACGTGTCAAGCAGGGCAGCCACGACAAGGTCGCCGACGAAGGCTGCGAGCCAGAATGCAGTTTCACGAGCGGGCCTGATAAGTAGCGAGAAGAGCGGCGCCATAAAGGCCCACATGACGACCGCACTCCCGTGCACGTACCCGCCGAGACTCAGCTGGAGCCACAGTGGGAGGAGGATGCCGGACCCCAGGAACGGCACAGGGAGAAGCCCGAGTTTCTTGGTGTTGACAAACCTGGCAAGAACGGCAGCCACCACGACACTTTGGACGAGCGGGATGAGACCGCTGAAAGGCTTGCCAAGAGCCGTATACATGACGGCCCAGAGCACGCCAGCAAGCGCGCCGCCCAGGTTCATGACGACGAAGACTTCCTTCGTGACCTTCTCCCGGTCGGAGTCTGTTGGCAGGCATCCGATCTCGAGGACCCGCCGCAGCCGGTGCGCAAGCGCAGCGCGTGTCACGGGTCCATTCTGATCGTGGTGGGCCGCGGTGGACTCGAACTACCTACCCACTCATGTCCTTGCCAGGGCGACGGCTGAACGGCTGGAACGAGCGATTGCAGCTCCTCCGCGAGCGAAGCTGTGCCAGCCGCCTTTCGGTCTAGCTTTTGACATGCAACAGGCCCCGGCGCCCTCAATCGATCCTTTCGAATGCATTCACTTGCCAAAGCAGACCCCGCTCGTTGAACCTCGTCCTAAAGCCGCGCTGCTGGACTGTGGCCTGAATCAGTTCAGGCGGATGCAGGAAGACTCGGAACTGCAACCTGATCACACGAAAGCCAAAATTGGCAACTGTCAGACCAAGGCGGGTCCACCACCGGCGGTTTGGAAAGCTCATAACCAGTAGGCCCTTGGTGCGATTGGCTGCCGCGCCGGCCAGTTTGGGCATGTCCGGATAGCAGCAGATGACACGATTCATTACGACAACATCGGCGGTTTCAACCTCGGGCCCCGCATTGGCGAAGTCCATGACCTTTCGCTCGACGTGGTCGGTCAAGCCGGCCTCAACAAGCAGTTCGAGCGCGGCGGCTTCGTAGGTGGGTGTCAGCTCAACATTTATTGCTCGAGCCATCCCGGCCTTGAGCAGCTCGATCTCGATGGCTCCGATGCCACCGCCCACCTCGAGAAGCGTCTTGCCGTCGACGCCGCGCCCTCTGATGAAATCAAAGATTCGCTTAGAAGTTCCATCGAGGCCCTTTCGGCGGTACCTCTTTGCTTCTCCGGCCGATTCTTCTCGCTGAAGATTTGCCTGTAGCCCTTAGGTGTGCAGCAGTCGCTCACGCGGAGCGGCGGGCTCGAATCGAGTAGCCGAGGGTGCCGAAATCCCGAGCGCTCTCCTCTCCTCGTGCTCCTGCGAATGTGTCGAGCGGATTAGCCAGCTCGACGTCGATGAGCCCGGCGCCACTGATCACCGTCTCCCAGCCTGCGCACGGCAGGGCGCCTGCGATTCAACCCGTCCAGAGATCGATATCCCGAAGGGCCTCCTCAGGGACAGGGCGCTCAAGGCAGATGTCCGCCACCGTCATCCGGCCCCCCGGCTTTAGCACCCGAAAGATCTGACGGTAGACGCCGAGCTTGTCGGGGCAGAGGTTGATCACCCCATTGGATATCACGACATCCGCCCACCCATCTTCGATGGGCAAATCTTCAATCAGGCCCTCGCGAAACTCGACATTGTCCAGGCCAAGCCTGGATGCCATCGACCGGCTGCGGTCCAGCATTTCCGGAGTCATGTCCACTCCAATCACCTTTCCTTTGCCGCCCACCCAGAGGGCCGCCAAGAAGGAGTCCATACCGGCTCCAGAGCCGAGATCGACAACCCTCTCACCAGGCTTCGGCCCGCCCCAAAAGAAAGGATTGCCCACGCCGGCAAAAGCTTCGCAGGCGTAATCGGGAAGCTGGTCGAGCGGCTTCGCCGGATAGCCAAGTCGAATCGCATGGGGGCGCCCGGTGTGGAAGTGATAGTCAGCTGTGGGGTCCTCGGCGACTTCGCGATACTTCTCGCGCACTTCCTTGCGCAACGCTTCGAGGTCGACCATATCGAGTATCTCGGCCATCGTCGCCTCCTATTGATTGTCCGACGGATGATCTGCTTTGACCGCCGTCGCGATGAACACGGCGCGCTGTATGTATCGGTCGGCCAGCATCGCCGTCTGCTGATTCGCCGTCAGGTCAGCCCGGTTCATCGGTCCCCAGTCGAACTGCCGACTCCGTCCGACTCGACACCGTTCCCGGCGTCGGCCCATTCCGGCAACCCGTCGCTGAGATATCGGGCGGAATAACCGTGCCCACGGAGGGTGCGTACAGCCTCCGGCGCAAAAGCGCAGTACGGACCACGGCAATAAGCCACGATCTCCCGCTCGCGTGGTAACTCCCGCAGCCTCTGCTCCAACTCCGCAAGCGGAATCGAAACCGCGCCGGCAACATGCGCAGCTTGATACTCCTCGGTGGGTCGGACATCGACCACCACCAACGGTTCGCCGGACCTGAGTCGGGCCAGAAGCTCATCGCCGCTGATCGCTTCGAGGCCTTCCCGAGAACCCAGATACGCCTCGACCAGGCCCCGTACGCCAGGCAACCTTTCAGCCGCCAACGAGCGCAACGCCACCCAGAACCGGTAGACGGCCGGCGAGGCCAGCCGATACCGAACCCGTGCCCCTTCCCTGGTCGCAGCCACAAGTCCGGCCTCCTTCAAAACCTGGAGGTGACGGCTAGTGTTGGCGACTGACATGGCGACCTGGCGAGACAGCTCCTCGACGCTTCGTTCACCGTTGGCCAGCACGTCGACGATCTCAACCCGGCGCCCGCTGGCGGCCGCCTGCGCGACCCGGGCGAATTGATCGAAGAGCTCGATCTTCACGGCTCGTTCTGTCATCGCTCGCCAATATGCTCTTTTTGAGTATGCCTGTCAAGAATTCAATTGATCTCTTGACAATTTGAGGAGTAGGCCTGACAATGCCGCCCAGCGAACTTCTGGAGGTGGTTGAGATGATCAAGCAGAGGCGCGTTCCGACAGCCGAGGCGGACCAGGCCTCGACAGGTAAGCCGGCACCTAGGCGCAAGTTCCTGGAGCTGCTGGCCGCGCGCGACTTCGAGCTTCTGGCTGCCTCCCTGGCGAGCAACGCCCACGCTCGGTTCCTGCTTCCCCATGGGCTGGAGGAGTACGACGGCCGAGACGCGATCGTCGCCCGGATCAGGAGCTGGTTCGGGTCGGCTTCGGTCTTCGACCTCGCGGCCTCAACCGAGGACCAGGTCGGAATGCGGCATCGTATCAGCTGGCGGTTCAACGTCGTGCGCGATGGCTCGCGCCAGGTAATCGAGCAGCTTGTTTACCTGGACCTCGGACCTCAGGGCATCCAACGGATCGACCTCCTCTGTTCCGGATACCTGGCGGAGCCCGATGTCGACGCCGGCCCGACGCAGGTCTTCGACGCCGGCGACATGGGCTGCGCCGACGGCCTGGCTCAGGAGTTCCGACGCCAGATCGCCAAGGTCTCGATAGGCGGGTCGCTGGAGGTCGTCGTCAGCGATCCGGCCGCCAAAGAGGATCTGCCTTCTCTGGCCAGACTGCTCGGGCAGCGGATCACGTCCACCGAGGCGCACCACGACGGGCGCCTCACCATCACTGTGGAGAGACAGAAATGAACGAGAAGTTGATCTTCAACTGCACCTGGGGCCGAGAAGAGCCGGAGCGGGCAACGCTGCCTTTCATTGCCGCCAACATCGCCGCCACGGCGGGACAGGAGGCGGTCGTTCTCTGCACGATCGAAGCGGTTCGCCTGGGGTGCAAGGGCGGCAGCGAGGGCGTCGAGGCAACCGGGCTGCCCAAGCTCCAGGATCTCATGACTGAGTTCGTTGCCAACCAGGGCAAGGTGTGGCTGTGTGGCGCCTGTGCCAAACCGCGGGGCATAACCCCAGACCAGTTGGTCGACGGCGTGAGCATCGTCGGGGCCGCCAAGATAGTGGAAGAGATCGTCGCCGGTGCCAAGACGGTCGCCTTCGCCTGAAGCGAACGACACCTCAGCCAGACTCCTGAGGGTGCGTGATATGACGGCTGACCGCATCTCCGTCGGCGAACTCCAGGAGCTTCTCGCTGCCGGCCGGCCGGTCACCATTCTCGATGTCCGGTCGACCTCGGATGTCGATTGGGAGATTCCCGGCGCCATCCATATGGATGCCTACGCTGATCTCCAATCCGGTCGGCTCGGACCTTTGGCGGAGTTAAGCCTGGCTCAGGGACCTGTCGTCACGGTCTGTGGAGTTGGCCGGACGGCAGCAATCGCCACAGAGCTGCTCAGAGCGAACGGCGTCGAAGCACTAACGCTGGACGGCGGCATGCGCTCATGGTCCCTCGCCTGGAACACCGCCCAAACAACGATCTCCGGCTGCGAGGTCATCCAGGTCAGGAGGACTGGAAAGGGATGCCTTTCCTACATCCTGGAATCAGATTCCGAAGCGGTCGTGATCGATGCGTCAGTCGATCCTGACGTCTACATCCGAGTGCTCCGCGAGCGCGGATGGCGGCTGGTGGCGGTAACCGACACCCACATCCACGCCGACCATCTATCGCGTTCGAGGCGGCTGGCCCAGCTCGAGGGCGCACGCCTCGTGCTGCCAGCACACGACCGCGTTCAGTATCGCTTCCGACCACTGGCCGACGGCGACCGGATCGCCTTCGGCTCAGCCGCCCTGGTTGCCATGAATACCCCTGGTCATACCGACGAGAGCACCACCTACCTGCTTGACAATACCGCCGCGTTAACGGGCGACACATTGTTTCTCAACAGCGTGGGCAGGCCTGACCTTGTAGGCGGCACCCGCCAGGAGCTGGCCTCACGCGCGCGTCATCTTCATATGTCGGTCCGCCGCCTTCTCGAGCTGCCCGAGTCCGTCCAGGTGCTGCCCGGACATGTGTCGAAGCCAATCCCTTTCGATGGCCGTCTGGTGGCGGCGACGGTCGGAGAGATTTGCGAAACGGTGGCCCTCGCCGGGCTTGATTCGGAGGCATTTGTCGACGCCGTCCTGGCGCGGATCCCGCCAAGTCCGCCGAACCACTCCCGCATCGTCGAGCTCAACCAGCGCGGGGAACTTCCCGAGGATCCGAGCGAGTTGGAGGCGGGAGCGAACCGCTGCGCCGTCGCCTGAGGCCACCTCATGAAGGCAGAGGGGGCGATCCGACTCGGCCTCCGTGCGAACTGGCAACAGTTCGCGCTCTTGGTGGCAATCAATGCGTTCGTGGGCGGAGTGGTGGGAGTCGAGCGGTCGACGCTGGCACCGCTCGCCGAGAATGACTTTCACCTCGCCAGCAGCGCCGCGATCCTCTCCTTCCTGATCAGCTTCGGCTTCGTCAAGGCCGCGAGCAACTTCATCGCGGGGATGCTCGCCGATCGGTTCGGGCGCCGGACCGTACTGCTGGTGGGCTGGGCGGCGGCGATGCCCGTTCCTCCGCTGATCATCCTCGCGCCCTCCTGGGGCTGGGTCGTGTTTGCGAACGTGCTGCTCGGGCTCAATCAGGGCCTCGCCTGGTCGACCACAGTCAATATGAAGATCGACCTCGTCGGACCCCGGCGCCGGGGATTTGCCCTGGGCCTGAACGAAGCGTCCGGCTACCTGGCCGTATCGGCTGCGGCCGCGGTTGCCGGATACCTTGCCGTGAGCTACGGCATCCGACCCGGTCCATACCTGCTGGCGGAGGGTCTCGCCATCGGTGGCCTGCTGCTCTCCCTGCTCACGCGCGACACCACGCGCCATGTCGAGCTCGAATCCGGCGGTGCGGTACGAACTGAATCGCTGGTCCAGATCGCAACAGAGGTCAGCTTCCGTGACCGCACGATGTCGAGCGCTTGCCAGGCCGGCCTCGTCAATAACGTCAACGACGGCATGGCCTGGGCGCTGTTACCGCTTTTCTTCACCGCGCATGGACTCGGGCTGCGCGAGATCGGACTGCTGGCGTCAACCTACCCGGCTGTTTGGGGAGCCGGCCAGCTCGGCACCGGGTGGATAAGCGACCGAGCCGGGCGCAAGACCCTGATTGTTGGCGGGATGCTGCTCCAGTCGATCGCGATCGCTGGATTCGTGATCAAGCCCGGTTTTGCCTGGTGGGTTGCGGAGAGCGTCTTGCTTGGCGCTGGCACCGCCCTTGTCTATCCAACTTTGCTCGCGGTAATAGGCGACGCTGCTCGAGCCCCCGATAGAGCGACGTCAGTCGGCATCTACCGGTTCTGGCGCGATAGCGGATACGCTGCTGGGGCGATCATTGCCGGCGTTATCGCCGACGTCGCAGGGTTTTCAGCCGCGATCATCACGGTCGCCTGCCTCACAGGGTTATCTGGAATCGTCGTCGCGCTCCGGATGCGCGAAACGATACCGCGGGCGGCTCGAGCCTCGTCCTAACGCCTCAGTTTGAAGCTTGGTTGATGCTTCGCGATTGAAACTTCCGCAGCGCAAACGCACACCAGACGATCTCGACGACTCCAAACGGCCAGGCGCCAATCACGAAGCCGTATGCACTGGACAATAAACAGCCGAATGCAAAGGCCAGTGTGAAGCGGCGATGGCGTCCCTCGAGCGAATACATCGCCATCATGAAAGTCAGCGCCAGGACGCCAAATACCGTTATCTCATTCATTCAACCCTGCCTTCACTCTCCATTCGCGCCTCGCGCCTGCCCCGAGGACGCCCGCTGCCCTACAGCGACTTTCAGTCGCTCTCCGCTTTGCTCGCCTCCAAAGCTTCGTTGGCTTCACCCCGGATCCACCAGATCAACGCCAGACCAGCTAGCGGGTCGGCCCACCAGAGGCCGAAGAACTGGTTCAGGAGCAATCCGGCCAGGGCAACGCCGGCCATGTACAGGCACACCATCGAGCAAGCCGCGTCTCCCCGAAGGGCAGGACTTCCAAGGCGATCAGCCAGAGCAAGCCGCCAGCGCCAGAGAGCGGCCATGATCACAAGTGAGGCGATCGTGAGTCCGATTCCGAGCGGCGAAGCTGCGGGCTCGAAGCGGAAACCCAAGGCAACTGCTGCTGAGAGAACGATGTAGGCGATCAGGCCGTACAAGGCGAAGCCCACGAGCTTGGTCGCGTTGCGCTCGCCCCCGGTCATCGAGCCGCGTTCCTCACTCTCGGATCGCTGAAGTAGGCGGCGCAGGACGACCACTGATGAGAACAGTTCGATGCCGCTGTCCACCCCGAAAGCGGTGAGCGCCACCGAGTGCGCGACGATGCCCGCTCCGATTGCAATGGCACCCTCCATGACCATCCAGCCGACGGTCAGCCACTGGGCCAGTCGGGCTTGCTGGAGGAGGGACGCCGCCGGCTGAACCTGCACGGTCATACCGGCAACTTAGCACCGAGCATCGAATCGGATCGACGGACGTGATCCTGGCCTGTTGTCAGGGTGACTGGACCGCAGGCGTGCCAGCGAATGGCCAACTGATTGCCATGCCGGCTACAACGGTGGTGGCCACAACGCCGATTGACGCCCCCAGCTCCGGCTTTGTTGTCATCAGGAAAACCACCCCAACCAGGATCCCCAAAGACCCACCGAGCGCAACGGTCAGGATCGGGTCGCGCAGACGGGTGTGGAGGGCGGTCGAAATCGGACCAAATGGCTCGAGTTCCAATGCATCTGAAATCCGATGAAGTCGTGGGTTGATCACAAGCGGGCCGATAGGAGCCAACAAGAGGAAGCTCCCGATTGCGACATCGATCCACGGCGCTCGGATTAGCTGCAGCGAGAGAGCCATGTCCAGGCCAGTCACAGCGATCAGGACAACGCCCGCGATGACGACCACGTCGATTGCTGAAATGCGTTCCCGACCGATCCTTCGCGAGGCCAGCAGCGTCGATGTTATTGCGCGCAGTTGCTCGGACCGTGTTGCGCGCCGCATCGCTGCGACAGTGAGTAAAAGGCTCCCGTAAGCGACAAAGACCAGGATCGCTCCAATGACATGCAGAAACACTTCGACTGAAAATCGCGACATCAGCGCCTGTCTAGGCCGGGCGCGCGGCTTCGACCAGCGCCCACAGCAAAACCACAAACGTCGAGATCTGAAATACCGTGCGAAGCCCGTGCCAACACGCAAACCGGTCCAGCTTTGCGGCCAGTAGAGCCTCATTGTCCGGCGTCCCTCGGAGGCTGAGCATGATCGGCGCAGCCTTTGCCGTGAAGACAGAGTGCGCCACAGTGCCAGCGCATGCCAGCAGCAGCGGCATCATCACCGCCGAGGAGCCGCCCGTGAAATACGCCGTGATCGTCGTGGCGAACACGAACAGGACGGCCGAAATGCCCGCTGCGGGGTAAACAACGAGGCCGTTCCCCAGGTCATTGCCGCGCGCAAAGTTGGCGTAGGCAACTGCTCCGATCCGTTTGCGCGTCGGAAGTTTCACGGCGGCCACGTCAAAGCTCGCACCGGCGATCAGGCCGTTCACGGCGACGGTAACCGCCACCAACCACAATGCAACGCTCACGAGCGGTGTTCCTCCCGCTCTCCACCCATACCGTCAGTATACTTACAATCGAATGCAGGACTTCCAACTCAAGCTCGGCGCCGAGGCCGAGACGATTCCGGGTTTCCTCCTCTGGCAGGTGTCCAAGCTGTGGCAACGCCACCTGACGATCGCGCTCCAGGATCTGAAACTCCCGAGCACTCAAGCCGTCGTCCTGGCGAACGTTTTTCGCTTCACCGAGGAAGGACGACCCGCGACTCAGGCCGCCTTGGCTGAAGTTGCGAAGGTTGACCGGATGACTGCTTCGCAGTCTCTCCAATCGCTTGAGCTCAAGGGATACATCACCCGCAACACGTCGCCCGGCGACAGACGCACCAACCGCGTTGTGCTGACAACAAAAGGGCGGCGCATCGCTTTAGAGGCGATCAAGAGATTTGCGGCGACCCACAATGCGTTCTTTTCGCCGCTGGCAGGTGAGACGGAAGCGGTCGTCAGGTACCTGCAGCAGCTCATCCATGCGAATGAGCTGGCCTGATCAATGGGCCAGAGTTGCTTCGCGAATTTGAACCCGGGGGCCTCACGTCCTGCCCGTTGCGTCCTTAGTGTGAAGCCTCCGCGGAGCCATCGATTGCTACCAAGCGAGTTCAGATCCGCCCACGACAGTCACCAAAGCGCCAGTTTGAGTAAGACCGGGCGCTTTGGGACACGGGCGAATAGTCGAGGACACGCTACAGACACACGGTTCGGGACCGTCAGGACGAGGGTTCAAATCCGCCCCTGACCATTTTGTCCTCCTACAGCCGCTCAGTGCCGGGAATCTGTGACCCGGCTGTGACCCGGCGCGCGTTCAAATCATCGCCGGGAGCAGGCTAGCAATCACCCAGTTGCGGGCCAACCCCGGCCGCCTACCCGGCCGAACTCGACCTCTTCGGCCGGCCTTCTGGTGTAGTCGGGACTGAACGGGCGGCTCGACCGTCAGCTTGCCCGGCAAGAACGCCACAAACCACGGTGCGTCGCGAACGAACCGATTGGTGATCTGTCTCAATTCGGCTTGCCGGGACGACTCAGTTTGACAAGCATGGTCAGTGACGATCCGAGTGCGTCGACTTCAACCGGCGCTCGTAGTTGTCGATCGGACTGAGCACGAGGCAGCCGACCTGGTCGTCCCTGCGCAGGATCCAATTGGATATAGCGAGCACCTCGCAGCCTCCGTAGCCACGCGCCGCCGCCAGCAACATCGAGGCCCCATAAAAGACGAGCGCCGCGTTGCTGGTGAAGGAGAGGGGTGGTGCGTACCGCGGGGTGAGCACAAGCGCAATGAACACGGCGATGTTGATGGTTGTGGCCAGGGGCCCGGTCGCTTCATAGCGGGTCTTGTTAGTGCGGGCGCGAATCCACTGCCACGCAAGCAGAAGCGCTGGAAACGCGACAACACCTATCCCAACCGACAAGGGATCGAAGCCGGTTTGGACATTGCTATGCATCACTGCGATGCGACCTCCCGTCAGCCCATACAACACCATCAAGAAGCCGACCAGAATCCGGGCCACAGTGCCGATGGTGCCAATCTGGCGCCGTCGCGCTTTCTCCGATTTGCTCACGTTGGCTTCTGCCATCCTGGCTATCTCAGTCCGACCTCCTATCGACAACGATGCTGGTTGGTCGGATGACATCGTTCCAGGCCTCGGTCGCGAGGTCGGATGCTTCATCCAAGTTGAGAACGCGGCCAGGCAGACCTTGTTGATCGGCCCACTGCTCGGCCGTTTCCCTGCTCGCAAACAGATTGCTGTTGGGGCACCACTGCTCATAGACGTTCTCGCAAGAGGTCATTAGATTCTCGTCTGGCCGGAAGAGAACAGCACTGTGCTTGTCCGGACGGCCGCGCGTGAAATGGAGCACGATCGGTTGTCCGTCGGGCGGGCTTGGTGACACCGCTTGTCCCGTAGCGCCGCTAACTCCATAGATGCCCAAGATGTCGTAGGCGCACCAGGTCCAGAAGCGGCGCCCATCGAGTTCGATCTCGTGTCGGTCAGGGATCACGCTGAGGCCGCCGGACCCGACGACCTCTCCGGCAGGATTGCGGCGTATCCGTCCGGCGCCGTCAAGCAGATCGACCAAACTCGAGACCGTCTCGAGTCTAACCCCGCTGTGTTGCACCAGATCGTTCAATCCGATCGCGCGTCCGCGCGCCAGAAGGAGTTGAAATGCGGCCCTTTGAACCAGGGTCTGGGCATCGCTGGGTGGTTGGAGAATTTTCACTGCCGACCCCTCCCCAAATGCCACCGAGTCACGACGGCGGACGCCCGCAAGCACCGGAGTTGCGACCACGGAACCATGAAAAATCAGCCAAGTTCCGCGCCAACACCCGCCAAGGCTGCCGCGACGAAGGGAAGACCACGACATGCGGCAGCGATCGCCGCCAGCCCGATGACAGCCAGCGAATCGGCGCGAGCCGGGCTCATACCCAGTCCGGGCCGATGCGTGTGCATGTCGCCAGGCGCTCAGCGATCGGCTCCAGGGCGACGTCGGCCTCGTCAACGATCTGATCCAAGCCGCGCAAGGCAAGGCGGTAGACCACCTCTTTGCCGCGGCGTTCGGTGACGACGAAACCGCAGTGCCGCAGACAGGCTAGGTGGGTGCTGACCCTGGGCTGAGGTTGACCCACCGCGCTCACCAGCTCACCAACAGTGCGTTCCTTCTCCTCGAGCAGCTCCAGTATGTGGAGCCGGGTCGGATCTCCTAGAACGCGAAAGAAACGTGCCGCGGCGGCGCGGTCGGTTGGAGCTAGAATCATGGAATACATATCTGGAAAGCAGGATAACATATCGCGTCGCCCGAGGGCGATCGGAAATCTCAGACTCGGGAGGAGAGCGAGATGAAGACACGAGAGGAGACCGAGACAACCAAAGAGGTCTCGTTGGCTGATGTAGCGGAGGCGATCAAGGCAGCTATGCCGGTCCTGGACGAGTCGGACCAGCACATTGCAACTGCCGTCCATCGCCTGATGAGCAGTGGTGCGCCGGTTGAGCCGGCAGCGATTGCCAAGGCGGCCGGCGGGGTCTCACTGGAGCGCGTGAACGAGAGACTGAACACATGGCCCGGCGTGTTCAGGGACGACATGGGACGAGTGGTCGGCTTCTGGGGCCACGCTATCGACAAGCTGGAGCCGGAGTACCGCCTCGTGGCCGCCGGCAACACCACCTACGCTTGGTGCGCCCTGGACACGCTCTTCATTCCGGGCATCATCGGCAATGAGGTCCGCGTCGAGGCGTCTGACCCACTAAGCGGTGAGCTGGTGTCGCTCGTGGTCGATCGTGATGGTGCTCGCGACGTGACGCCCTCGGGCACGCTGGTGTCAATGGTCATGCCAGATGGTCCCTTTGGCTACGACGTCATTGAAAGTTTCTGCCACCGTGTCCTTTTCTTTGCCTCCCACAAGACGGGCGACAAGTGGATTGCCGCCCACGAAGGCACGACCTTGCTGCCGGTTGACCAGGCATTTGAGGTCGGACGCGTGCTGACTGAGCGTATCGCCTCCAATATTTTTGGCACGAAATCAGGCAGTCGATGAAAGACCAGTTCGAACTTGCATTGATTGGCTCCGCCGGCGACCGCATCGGCGGCGGCCGCCGCATCTCGGTTGCAAGGCAGACGCATTGTGGAGATCACGAATGAAGATCACGATTCAATACTTCGATGGGTGCCCGCATTGGAAGATTGCTGACGAGCGGGTCCGGCACGTACTTGGAGAATTGTCCAGTGATGACGTGACGCTCGAAAACCAGCTCATCGACTCTCCGGAGACGGCTGATCAACTCGGCTTCCACGGCTCGCCAACAATCCTCATCGACGGTTTGGATCCCTTCCTCACCGGCGTTGAAGAGGTGGGCATGAGCTGCTGCGTCTTTAGAACTGAAGACGGAATTCAGGGCGCGCCGACGGAAGCTGAGCTGCGCAAGCTTCTCTTGACTAGACGGCCGAGCTAGTTTCGCAAGATCGTCGCGGTTGCGGTATCGGTCTGGTTTCAGAACGGATGCCTCAGGGTCCTGCCCTTTGCGGCGTGAGGCCTGAGGTATCCAAGAACCGACCGATTGCAGCCGAGCCCGTTCGGATCGGTCTGACCACAGTGGGTCAGTGAGGATCTGCGACCCATTCTCAAGTAGCCGAGTTCTTGGCGATTTGGCGGCTGAGTTCAATGCGCGCAGTGGTTGAATGTGCCCGGTGAGCGCCGGTCACCACCACTCATCAGCGCACTACGGCAACAAGGACGCGGTCAGGGCCGTAATCGTCAGCGCCGTTGCACTCGGTCTCGCCGCTCTCGCAGAGATCACTTCTTCGGTCGTCAGCGGATCCGCGAGTGTCCTGGCGGACGGGCTCCATAACTCTGGGGATGTCCTGACCAGCTTCATCCTTCTGTTCACCTTCGCTCTTGTGCGACGACCGGCAACAAGACGATTCTCGTCAGGCTACGGACGTTTCGAGGACGTGGCGACGTTGCTGATCATCGTCGTCATCATCATCACAGCGGCTGTTGCCGCCGCGGAATCGGTGGCCAAGCTCATCTACCCGACTACCTACTCCAACATCCCATTGAGCCTGGGTGCAGCCCTGGTCGGTGTGATCGCCAACTTTGGCGTATCCGAGTACAAGGTCAGGGTCGGCCGCGGCATCGGGTCCGAATCGCTGAAAGCAGACGGCATTCACTCGCGCATCGATGCCCTTGTCTCGGCGGGCGCCTTCGTCGGAATCGGCCTCGCCGGTCTCGGCCTCAGGCTCGCCGACCCAATAGTGGGCATGCTGATCACGGTCGCCATCGTCTACGTGCTGGCAGGAACGGTGAAGCAGCTCTACTACCGGATGATGGACGCGGTCGATCCAACCATCGTTGACGAGATCTCGAGCGCAGCGAAGTCAGTCACCGGCGTACTCGAAGTTCACGATGTGCGGGTTCGCTGGGTAGGGCGCGAGCTGGTCGCCGTCATGCACGTCGCCACCAATCCGAAGTCGACGCTTGAGGATGCCCACACTCTCGCAATGCGCGTTGAAGACGCGGTGTGCCATGAAGTGCCGGCTGCCAGACTCGACATCCACATGGATCCCGGGACGGCCAAGCACAAGCACGCTGTTGTCGGCACTCCACTCGATCCAGACGATGATGACGAGGACCACGATCACCACAATGACGGGCCGCACGAGCCGGATGACCACCAGCCCCTACGCTGACTACTGGGGCCGATCGATCACCGCCTTAACCCATCTAGCGGGCACGCATCTCATGGTCGGCCGGGCGCCGGGAGAAGCCGCCCAAGTCGTGACGCCAGAGCGGCTAATGGCAAGCCGTAGAGCGATGCCGCCAGCACCCCGATCCCCAACGTGGACATCTCCCGAAAGCCGACGGATTACCTCGCTTGTCGTATCGCCGGGCGTCCACCGATTTAGACGCCGCCCAAGGCATGCCATGGCTTAGGAGGCGGGCGGCATTGCTCCGAACACGACGATCTTGCCGTTCCACCACGCCGCCAGCTGCTGGCTGGAGGGTTGGCCTGTCACTTGATAGATCGGCGTTCCCGGATCCAGGAACGCCGCGTCGCCATCCTTCAGCCGGTAGTTTGGGTCGCATACATTCCCGCTCACCTTGAATTTGACGTGGGCGTAGACAGGGTCCAGTTCGCTTTCTCGAAGGACGGTGGGCGATTGTGGCCCCGCGACGTAATGCGTTGACCCGACCTGGATGAAATTGACCCAATCGATCTGTGCGTTGCAGCCTGAGGACGTGCCCGGCAACTGACAAGCGGCAGCGAAAAGGAGGGCTCCCAGCACGACGACCCTAGCTGCCATTCGCTGACCGAACGCCTGGCCGCCCGATCAAGTAACGAATGTTCGATCCCTTCATGGCCGATCCCTTAGATGATTGCGGCTCTTGGGTTAGTGGTCCTCGTGCCCACCTTTGGCGCCGGCCCCGGCGAATTTTGCGGGATCCTTGTCGAAGCTGGCCTTGCAGCCGGCGGAGCAGAAGTAGTAAGCCTTGCCGTCGTGAAAAGACCGGTACTCGGCGGACGTGGTATCGACCGTCATTCCGCAAACGGGATCGATGATGACGCTGGTCTTCTCACTCATGTCGTCTCCTTCGCCCCATGGGGCACTTTCTTGCATGGGCATTGAATCATCCGCACCGACCTCAACCGTTGGCTGAGGCGCTGAAGGTCCGACGGCTGTTGCTTGGACCGGCCTCGATCTGAACCCGCGAAGGCGGTTCGCGTTGGAAACCACAGACAGCGAACTCATCGCCATCGCGGCCGCCGCGATCATGGGGCTCAACCGTAAGCCCAGGAACGGATAGAGAACGCCGGCGGCGATCGGGATGCCGACCACGTTGTAAGCGAACGCGAACGACAGATTCTGGCGGATGTTCCGCATCGTGGCTCGGCTGAGCTGAATCGCCGTGACCACGCCCGTGAGCGCACCGGAAATGAGCGTGATATCTGACGATTCGATCGCCACATCAGTGCCAGTGCCGATCGCCATTCCGATATTGGCTTGAGCCAGTGCCGGCGCGTCGTTGATGCCGTCGCCGACCATCGCCACCTGTCTCCCCTCCGCTTGCAACCGCCGGATTTCCGCGGCCTTGCGATCAGGAAGGACCTCCGCGAGCACTCGGCCGATGCCCACCTTGTGCGCAATCGCGGCCGCCGCGCGACGGTTGTCGCCCGTAATCATCACGACCTCGAGGCCGAGCGCTTGCAGGCCGGCCACAGCGGCCACGGACTCTTCCTTTAATGTGTCGGCAACCGCGAGGATGCCAGCGGGCTTGCCATCGATGGCCACCAGCAGCGGTGTCTTGCCGTCGGCCGAGAGCCGGTCCGCCTCTGCCAGCACAGCCGTGATGTCGATGCCGGCATCATGAAAAAGGGCGGGGTTTCCGATCAGGATCGACCGACCGTCGACTCGGGCACGGACACCTTTGCCCGTGATGGAATCGAATCCCGCGGGTTGGCTGAGTAGGATTTCGCGCGACCGGGCTCCGGCAACGATCGCCGCGGCAAGGGGGTGCTCGGAAGGCAATTCGGCCGAGGCGGCCAGCCGCAGAAGTTCGTCTTCTCGAATATCGCTGAGGGTGACGACATCGGTCAGCGCAGGTTGGCCGCGCGTGATCGTTCCCGTCTTGTCCAGCACGATGGTGTTCAGCTTGTGCGCCGTCTCGAGAGCCTCCGCCGAGCGGATCAGAATGCCCTGCTCAGCTCCCTTGCCGGTGCTGACCATCACTGAGAGCGGCGTCGCCAGGCCGAGCGCGCAGGGGCAGGCAATGATGAGTACCGCGACCGCAGCCACCATCGCTGAGGTGAATGCGGGTTGGGGTCCCAACACGAACCAGGCCACGAACGTCCAGATCGCGATGCCGATGACCGCGGGCACGAAATAGCTGGAGATGGTGTCCGCGAGGCGCTGAATCGGTGCCTTCGAGCCCTGGGCCTGCTGGACCAGCTTGATGATCTGGGCGAGCATTGTGTCGCGGCCGACCCTGGTGGCTCGGAAGTGGAATGAGCCGGTGCGATTGATGGTGGCGCCGATCACGGTATCGCCTGGCCGCTTGGTGGCCGGCATTGGCTCCCCGGTGACCATCGACTCATCGACAGCGGACTCGCCCTCGACCACCTCGCCGTCGACGGGTATTTTCTCGCCTGGGCGAACGGTGATGATGTCGCCCGCGACCACATCCTCGATCCGGGTGTCTGTCTCCGAGCCGTCACGGACGACACGCGCGGTGCGTGCTTGTAGGCCGATCAGCTTTCGAATCGCCTCGCCGGTGCCGGCTTTTGCGCTGGCCTCAAAGAGACGGCCCAGCAGGATCAATGTGATGATCACGCCGGCAGCCTCGAAGTACACCTCGCGGAGTCCGGCCGGCAGGATTCCCGGAGCCACCGTCACGATCAGGCTGTAGCCAAATGCTGCAGACGTACCGAGCGTGATCAGCGAATTCATCTCAGCCTGCCGGTGGAGGAGGCTGAGCCAGCCGGTGCGGTGAATGGGCCAGCCCGAGTAGAACATCACCGGAGTGATCAGCGCCAGCTGTAGCCAATGGTTGGCGAGGATCCCGACCGGCAGGAATGAGCCCGCCATAGCTGCGAACAGCACCGGAGCGGTAAGCACTGCGCCGATCACCATCCGAAGCGTGAGATCTCTGATCTCAGCCTTGCGTTCGGCCATCTCGTGGTCTTCGGTTAGCTCGTCCTGCTCGTTCGCGCCTTCAGGCTCAGAGTTGGGTGAATCGTTTGCTTGAGCGAGGGCCGAGGGTGAACCATGACCGTTGGTACTTGGTTCGACGATCAGCTTGCCGTGGATCATGTTCATCCCGCAGGCGAAGCCGAAGTCACCTGCCCGGTCCGGCAGAAGCTCGACCGTCGTCTGCCCGTAGGCGGAGAGCGACCTGTTCAGAGCAAAGTCAGGAAAGACCACGCGGGAGGTGCACTCGCCACTCTCCTGGCGGTCGAAGACGATTCGCAGCGGAACGCCCTGGCGAACTCGCACCAGGTCAGGCGAGTATCCGCCCTTCACTGTCACCGTGACTTCTTGGACGTTCCCGACCTGCGTCGCCGAGTGTGCTTTCTTGGGCCCGAAGAAGAACCAGCCCAGAATCCCGCTTAGGGCAAATCCGACGAGGACGACAGCGATGTCCGCCGGATTCATTCCTGCAACCTCACCGTCCCCTAACCAGTCGCTGAACCGCCTCGTTCAGCTCGAGAACCTTCTTTGAGCCGTTGCCTGCCTGAATGGCCTCGACCACACAGTGTTCCGTGTGGTCCTGGAGCAAAAGCAAGGCGACTGCGTCTAGTGCCGCCTTCGCCGCGCCCACCTGCGTGAGCACATCGATGCAGTAGCGATCCTCGTCCACCATCTTCTGGACACCCCGTACCTGGCCCTCAATCCGCTTGAGGCGGGCCTGGACCTGAGTTTTGTGCGATTTGTAGCCTGGCATCCTGACAACTATACCCCTCGGGGGTATTGCCTATTTCAGTTCGGAATGGTTCCGAATCCGTCGGCGCGACCTCGGCAGTTGCTGGCAGTCACTCCCTGTCCAGGTTGGACGTCGAGGCCGCCATTTCAACCTCCTGTCGCTGGCGGAGTGCCATCCGCAGCTCGCCGACCTGACTCTCCAACTCGGCGACACGAGGGTCACTCGTCGGCGCCGGAGCCTGACCGTGATCCTTGCGCATCATCATCCACATCATCACGCCCATGGAGATCGGACAGGCCAGAAAGAACAGGTATGGAAGGATATGGTCCACAGGCAACCTCCTCAGGTAACTATCGAGGCATAGTAGCAGGTGCGGGCGGATTAGCCAGGTTCCTATGCCCAGGTAGTAGACTCGTCGCCGTGGCCGCCCAGGTCGACCAGTTTCCGCCTAATGAGATATCGACCCCATGAGCTTCGATGCCTCCACCAACCTTCTGGGCCTGGCCTTTGTCACCGGCGTAACCACCGGCGGGCTCAGCTGTCTGGCCGTGCAGGCCGGGCTGCTCGCCACTTCAGTCGCCCGCCAGGCTGAGACAGATGTGACAGCCCAGCTCGCGATCAGACATGTGGTCGCCCAGCGCAAGAAGCGCTCGAACCGCCGCTTGACCAAGGAGCAGCGACGCAGAGAGCGCGCGGCGCTTGCGACTCTGGCGCAACCTGAAAAGCCCAAGCGACGCAACGCGGCGACGCCAATCGCTCTGTTCTTGGGCGCCAAGCTGATCGCTTACACCATCCTGGGCATCTTTTTGGGCTGGATCGGCTCTGTCCTACAGCTCAGCCCGTACAGCCGAGCGGCGCTTCAAATTGGCATTGGCATCTTCATGCTCGGAACCGCGGCAAGGCTGTTCAACCTTCATCCGATCTTTCGCTACTTCGTGATCGAGCCGCCCCGACTTGTAACCCGGTTCATCCGCCGCTACGCGAAGAACAGCACCACCACGGTCGCCACGCCGTTGTTCCTCGGCACGCTGACGATTTTCATCCCCTGCGGGGTGACCCAGGCGATGATGGTGCTCGCTGTCGGAACTGGGTCGCCGCTTCTCGGCGCGGCGATCATGTTCGCTTTCATCCTCGGCACCACTCCTGTCTTCTTCGGCCTGGCCTACGTGGCCACGCGTCTGGGGGAAGTGCTGCACACGCGGTTTCTACAACTGGCAGGCGCAGTCGTTCTGATCCTGGGCCTGGTCTCGATCGAAGGTGGGCTGAACCTGATGGGCTCGCCTTACTCGTTTTCAAATCTGCTGAACGCGGCCTCGGTGTCACTGGCCGAGGCTAGCGGCGGTTCGCCTGAGGTGGCAGCTCAGCCGGACGCGAACGGAGCTATCACGATCCAGGTCTACAACACCGGCTACTCCCCAGATCTGATCAAGGCGCCATCCGGAAAGCCAGTCAGCCTGACAGTTGTGAGCAACGGCACGACCGGTTGCACCCGGGGCTTCGTGATCCCCTCCATTGGCTACCAACGGACCCTACCCGAGACCGGTCAGACCACCATCAATATTCCGGCAAGCGCCGCTAACGGAAACCTGCGATACACCTGCTCGATGGGCATGTACAGCGGTTACTTCGAGTTCACCTGAGGAGATTGAGATATGGGGAAGCAAGTATTCAGCGTCAAGGGCATGCATTGCTCGGCATGCGTGATGACCCTGGAGGGGCTAGAGGACGAGTTGGCAGGTATCCGAAGTCTTAAAGTGAGCCTTCACAAACAGCGCGCAGAAATCGACTACGACGACAAGAAGATCAGCGAAGACGAGATCCGCAGGGCTTTCGAAGGCAAAGGCTACGGACTTGCCCGCGTCTGATCTTCGCGCTTAGCGTGTAAGCGCAACCAGAACCGCGGATAGACATCCCGCCAGGCTGACGGCGAGCCACGAGTAAACAAAGCTTGCCGCCCACACCGCCCGCGGAGCTTTTGGCTCATCGATTCGCATGCCGAGCAGTCGTCGAGCACGCAGCTCGGCGTGGCCTACAAAGGCGGCCAGTGGAATCGCTGGGGCGGTCATCACCAGCAGAGCCCCGGCGAGCGCAGATCGGCCGACCCTCCGCTCGGCGGCGGCATCTGCAGTCAGCTCGGAAAGCGCCATCTGCCGCTCTGACCACCAGCTGACGATGGGAAGGAACGTGAGAACCTCCGCGGCAGAGGTTCGGGCCGCTCGCCATAGCGGTTCGTGGCGCCGCGCGTGTTCCGCTTCGTGGTGAAGCACGGCCAGCAGCTCGGAGTCGGCCAGGCCTGCAACTGCCCCTTCACTTATGAACACGGTGGGCCGAACGATGCCTGCGCAGAAAGCTACGGGCGATGCGCCTCGGACACATTCAACGCGGTCGAGGCCGACTCTTTTAGCCGCGCGAACTAGTTTTGGCGGGGGCGGAACGCGCGGCAACCTTGCCAACTCGCGCTTTGTCCTCGAGGCCACGAGTCCGAACGTGAGGGCCCACGCCAAAGCCGAAGCCAAAACTACGAGCAGCGGTGGCACGTAGCCTGCGGGCCACCAAGAAGTTCCCTGCGTCGGAATCCAACCACAAGCTCCGCCCGACTGGCAACTGACAACCGTGCTGAGGCAGGCAATCGGCACCGCGGCCAGCCCAGCAACTAGAGCCAACCGGCGCCCGGTCATCGCGAGCGCAACCTCTTGAGGGCCTCGCGCGTCGCCGGCGACAGCCGGTCGAGGCGCGCGGCGAAGGCGGCGAGCGCGGCGTCTCCGTAAAGCTCGACAAGGCGATCGACCTCGGCGCGACCGGAACTGGCCAGGAAGTCTTTCACTCCCCCAGTGGCCCGGTACTTGTGCGGCTGGTGTGAGCCCATCTTGGTTACGTTTAGAAGGCCCTTATCAGCCAGGCGGTTGAGGGTAGTCATGACCGTCGTGTAGGCGAGCTCCGGTGTCAACGCGACCACGTCGCGAACGATGAATGGCTCGCGGACGCGGCCATCCCATATCAGCTTCATCAAGCGGCCTTCGAGCGGACCCAGCAGTGCCATTGCACGCACCAGCTGATCGTTCCGTCGAGTCATCGTACGCGATCATAGCGCGACTGACAGGTATCTTTACTAGGCCCAGATAGTAAGTGCAATTCCCATTGAGAATCATCCAATCGCTCTGGTCCAAGTGCTAATGACTCGTAGGGCGCTTGCGGTGTGGGGCGCCGGCGGGCTTCTGGCAGGTACGCTTCTTGCTTCCTTGGCGTGGGGCTTGCTACACGCAACGCAGCAACAACCCAGCTCGCTTGTCGGAAGCCAGGTCCCGGACCTCACGATCCAAGCGTTGAATGGCGATCAAATCAGCCTCCGAGCGTTGAAAGGGACGCCTCTGGTTATCAACTTCTGGGCCTCTTGGTGCGTGCCCTGCCGGCTGGAGGCGCCAGTGCTCGCGGCTGAGGCGCAGCGTTTGGCAGGCAAGGCCCAATTCGTGGGCGTCGACATACAGGACACCGACAGCGCCGCGCGTGCCTATGAGGCCGAAATCAAGAGTCCGTATCCGGTCGGACCGGCCATCCACGGCTCGTATCGCGACTTCGGAGTGACCGCTCCTCCCGAGACATTCTTCGTCGACCGCCGCGGGGTCGTCCAGAGCCGGATCATCGGGCCGGTCGATTTACACCGAATGGATATCTATCTGGTGGAGATACTTGGTTAGCTAGCACCTGGATATTGGCAGGTCACAGCAGGACGCTTTGCTTGGTGATTCCTTACATTCCGAGCCAGCCAAGCTTGGCGATCCAGTTAAGGCCGAGCGCGACCCAAACCGACCCATAACACGAGGCGCGCAGTACCCGGCGATAGATTCACGTGGACGGCACGGCCGCTGAGTAAAACGACGACGGCATAGACAACCAGCGCGATGGTTGCCACGAACAAGAGTGGACCTAGTGGATAGACGGCGACCGCGCGACTGATGTCCCCCCTCCACATCCAGGCGAATGTGCGCGTGCCACCGCAGAAAGGGTCGGGCTTGTTGAAATACCACATGAACGCGCCACCGTCGAAGGTCAGGTGACGAGGGTGTAGAAAAAAGTAGAGGCGCGTGTATGCGAGCCAGGGCAGGCAGATGCCGAGGATTGTCCACGCGAACCATCGATCGACAGAAGTCGCCTGCGCGACGACCGTATACGGCGGGGCGTATCTAGGCGCCGATTGCAGTGATGTGCGGGCCAAGGATCCCAGCATTGGTCTCACCGATATATCGTCCCTCGATTAGGCCATCGGCGCGGATGAAGAAAGTCGTCGGCAGACCGCTGATTCCATAAGCATCGCCCACCTTGCCGTCGCCGTCGAACAGAACGGTGGAGACGATTTGGAGCTCGGCTACGAAGGCGGACGCCGACTGGCGGCTGTCGCGCTCGTCCACGAGCAAGACAACCAGACGGGGATGCTGCGCGGCAGTCCGTTCGATTAGCGACATCTCGCGCCGGCAGGGTGCGCAGTAGGTCGCCCAGAAGTTGATCAGCACCGGCCGGCCCTCGAACGTGGCCAGGCTCACCCGCCTACCGTCCAGTGTTTCGAGGTTGAAGGTCGGCGCGGGTCCCTGACCTGCACTGGAAGGCGAGGCGAGCCCACCTACTGCTTGAAGCGCGTCCAGGATCTGGGCCTCGCCCCAGCCATTGCCGTGAGTCGTCAGCAGTTGGCGCCCCTGGTAGTCGAGCTGTGAGTCGAGTGGCGCGGGGAGCGACCCACCGATGTCAGGCGCGCCCAGGAAGTAGGTCCTGATGTAGCCGTGGCTGTCGATGAGAGCGATTGTCGAGACGTGGGAGTCGCTGGTATCGAGGGCGACGTGGAATGGCGCCCAGAACGCTGCCAGTGCCTCCGGATCGCCAGTAACGAAGGTCCAGGGAGCGCCTACGCGGCCCGCGTACTCCAGCAGGACGGCGGGAGTGTCCTGAGAGGGAGTCACCGTGGCCTCGACCAGCATCACGGACGGAGGCAAATGTTGCCGAAGCTGCAGAAACAGGCCCGTCACGAGCGGGCAAGTCTCGCGGCAACTCGTGTGGAATGCAGCCAGTACGACGTCATGACCTGCAATGTCGGCGTTCGTGAAGTTGCGGCCGAATTGGTCCATCAAGCTGAAGGGGAGCATTGCCTTCAGCTGGCCGGAAAGCTCGTTGAGGCCGAGGCTCACTGCCTGTGTCCCGGCGTATGCCGAGTCCGGCAATGGTCGTCCGCCGTCGACACCCACGAGCAACGGATTGAGGATGTCGTTCTGCACCCCGAGCGCCACGGCTACGGATACGCCCGCCAGGCGGACTCGGTCGTAGCTCCCAACCGGCACCCGCGTCAAGAAGGCCTCAGCCGTTTCTGGCGCCTTGGGCACCGCGCGCGACGGAATCGAGCCCAGAGTCATCCAACCCTGAGCGGAATGCAGATCGACCGACGTGGCGATGACATGGTCGGCTTGCCTCGCGGTCAGGAGCAAGAGAACGTTGCCGGTCACCGGCGTCAGCAAGAGGCCGCCCAAGACAGCAGCGGCGAGTCCGATTGCCACCGCGAGGGCCGCACGCCGGATGAGCAGAGTGCGCCTGGTCATGGCCCCACGTTACTAATGAGCGATAGTACTAGGATGCCCGGAGTGGGCGAACCGGGCATTGCCATCGCGTTCGTCGCCGGACTGATCTCCATCACGTCGCCATGTTGCCTGCCCCTGCTGCCCGGTTACCTCGGCTACCTGACGGGACTCGGCGGCGAGGCGCCCGCTCACCGGAACCGGACGATAGCGGCGGCGGCGCTTTTCGTCCTTGCTTTCACGGCAGTATTCATTTCGCTTGGTGCGACGGCCTCGGAGCTTGGCGCCTTGCTGCTCTACAACCGCTTGCCGGTGGCGCGCGTGGCCGGGGTCTTTATTGCGGTCATGGGTGCCGTACTTCTTCTCGAAGGACGCATCGGCTTTCTGAGCCGGAGTGGTGACTGGAGCCGGCGGCTGGCCGGGGGCAGCCTCTGGACAGCACCGCTACTAGGAGCGGCTTTTGCAGTTACGTGGACCCCGTGCATCGGACCTGTATTGGGTGCGGTGTTAACCCTCGCGGGGACAACAGCGAGCTTGAGCCAGGGCGTGCTGCTGCTGACCGCCTACAGCCTCGGCCTTGGTGTGCCGTTCCTTGCGTTGGGTGTTTCGGTGGCACGGGTCCGCGTGTGGTTGCGGTCCGCCGGCCGCATCACAGCGGCCCTACAGCCAGTGTCGGGCGCCCTCTTGGTTGTGATGGGAGTGCTGCTCGTCACCGATCGATGGCTGCCTTTGATTTCGCCGGTGCTGACCTGGTACGCGAACGCGCACTGGCCTCCGATCTGATACTACGAGGGGATAGTAGACTTGCCCTGTGAGTGAGAAACGCGGCCAAACATCGGCTGGCCGGGCGGGGCCGAAGCCCCAGCGATCCCCAGTCCGCCGCAGGTCGGGTAGCTGGTGGCCGTACGCGATTGCTGGCGGCATCGTCGTTCTCGTCGCAGCGTTTGTCGCCGTAACCCAACTCGGGCACCGCGCCTCCGAAGGCAACGAAGGCGGAGACGGTGGCCTTGCCCTCGGATCGCCCGTGCCCACCGACTCCGTTCCGTCCAGCGACGGTCGCACGGTGTCGCTGACCGATTTCCACGGCTCGAAGGTGGTCGTCTACTTCTATGAAGGCGGCGCTTGAGGCGCCTGTCAACAGCAGCTCGTGGAGCTGCAGGGACAGTTGGATGCAATCAAAGCTGCCGGCGGCCAGGTGGTAGGGGTGAGCACAGACCCGGCTGCTACCTCGGCCTCAATCGCAGCTCAACTCCACCTCGGTTTTCCGATCCTTGAGGATCGTAATCACGCGCTTGGCTCTGGCTTCGGCGTCTTCCGGCTTCCTAGCGGCATGGACATGGGGGCGGTGGACGGCCATTCGATCTTCGTGGTCGACGCCTCTGGGCGAGTGACCTGGAAGCAGTTGGCTCCAGATTCCATGCACGTTCCTGTCGACCAGGTCGTAGCAGCTGTCAGGGCCGCCTGATGCCTCGATGACCTCGCGCCTAACTCTGGTCACTGCGATCGACTGCCATCTTTGCGGACACGCGCGGGGCGTCGCGCAGCGCCTGGCAGCTGAACTCAAAATTGAGATCCAGGAGCTCGCCTGGGAGAGCCCAGAGGCCGACGTCGTTCGCCGCGACGGTGTCCCGTTCCCACCCGCGCTCTACGCGGATGATGAACTGCTCGGCTACGGCCGGATCTCTGAGGGCGGGGTGCGGCGCCGACTGTCCCGAGTCTCATGAGCGCGCTTGTCTACTCGAGCTCGCTCATTGCGGCCTTCCTCGGCGGAGTCTTGGCCCTGTTCGCTCCTTGCTGCGTGGTGTCGCTGCTGCCGACGTTCGTCGGTGCGGCACTGGAGCGCGGGCGCCTGCGGCTGCCAGCGATGGCAGCGATCTTCGCGGCCGGCATAGCCTCGGTGATGCTGCCAATAGTGCTTGGCGTCGGACTTCTCGGTCAGCTCCTCGCTGCACAGCACCGAGTCATCTTCTTCGTGGTTGGCCTTTTCCTGGTCCTCCTCGCGCTCCAGGTTCTCTCAGGACGGCCACGGTCGCTGCCGTTCCCGATGCTGCAGCTTCGCGTTTCGGGGTCAACCCCGGGCGGCATTTTCGCCCTCGGCCTGACTGCGGGCGTCGCCAGCTCGTGCTGCGCACCTGTGCTCGCGGGAGTCGTCGCCCTCTCTGCCCTAGCCTCCTCGGTCACCGGAGCCCTCGGCCTTGGCATCGCTTATGTGTTCGGCATGGTCTTCCCGCTGTTGGTCGCTGTGCTGGTTTGGGATCGAGTCCGCCCAAACTCGCCGGGCTTCGCACTACGAACAAGACGCATGCGAATTCGGCGTTGGTCTTTGCCATGGACCGACGGCGTTGCCGCGGTCATGTTTCTCGGTATCGGGATCCTCGCCTTGGTGATTGCTTACACAGGACAGAGCACCTACCTCCCTGGCTGGTTGGAGGTATGGAACCAGTGGGCGACCGGCCTAGCCGGCAACGTGTCTGTTTGGCTTGGAGGCCTGCCGACTGCAATCCAGGCGATCGCCTTAGGATTGCTCGCGCTTGCCGTCGCCACAGCTTTCTACAAGTCTTGGAAACTCGGCCCGGCGCCTGGTCGGGCTCGCCCGGGCAGCGCGGAACCAGCCCCGTCGGAGTCCGAGCTCTAGGGCTCGCTACTTCGACCTCGAGGCTGGATTTTCGATCGCGCCGCCAGTTGTGTGAACTCGGAACCCTGCACTGCTGATGCCCGTGACAGCTCCCCAACCGGCACCAATCAGTCCAATCAGGAAGCCGGCGAGTATCGCCTGGTGCGGCGGCAGCCCCGCCATCGACGACCGCAGCTCCATGGGGTGCGTCTGATGCCAATACAGGTCCCAAACCGTTGCGAGGGCGACCACAACGATTCCAAACGCTGCCGCTAAACGCCACCAGTTGAGAGGCTCGTGCGACAGCCAGCGCCAGGCACTCCAACCGGCGAGCAACACCAGCGGCAGGTACACCAGCAGGGCTCCACTCGACATCATCGAGTGCATCAGGCTCGCCATCAGATCACTTCGAGGAGCGGCCATCATGAGAACGAAAGGTCCGATGGCGACCAGCACGACCAATACCAAAAGCACATACAGCGCGATGAACGTTCGCGAGCGGAGATCGATTCTGCCACTGAACGCTAGCGTCGAGATGACCAGCAGGCCGCCGAGGTCGATGACAAGGTGCGGAGGCTGGGTGCCCGGACCAAGGAGATGCTCACGCCAGTCCCATACAGTGCCGGCGACGCCGAGCGCATACCCAAATGCAAGCAGTTCGATTGCCTTCGGCTCGCGGAACTTGGGCGCTGGAGGGACCGCCATGCGGGAAGCGTAATCTGCGTTTGGCTCCATTGCTACTATCAGCCTGTAGTCATCCAGCATCAGGGGTTGGACTGAGGGGTCCGTGACTGGCATCACGCGGCGAGCAGCGGTCGGTCTCTTGGCCGCAGGTGGGGCCTTACTCGCTTTGGGGCTTGCCGGTGGCAACCTTCTTCGCGACGTCCTGGAGTCCATGGGCGGCCGCGGCATGATGGGGTCGGGAATGATGGGCAGCGCGACCCAGGCCGACATGAGCAGCTACATGAACCTTTTCGACCGCCACCGCGAGCTAAGACGTACGGTCGATGAGATTGACGGTGGAGTACGCACCACGACTGAATCTGATGCGCCCGACTTGATCGCGCTGCTCCAAGGTCATGTTTCGAGCATGTACTCGCATCTCAACCAACATGCCGAGGTCACTTGCATGAGCTCGAGCCTCCCGACTTTATTCCGCAACTCAACGAGTTACCGACGAGACCTGGCGTTTACCGCCAAGGGTGTGGTTGTGACGGAGACTTCGAGCGATCCGCGGATTACAACTGCGATCCGCGCGCACGCGCAAGAGGTGAGTGGATTCGTGCACGATGGAATGCCGGCCATGATGCGGGGAATGATGGGCCAGTGATGAACCTAGTGGCCCGTTGAGAGGCAACGTCGCTCGCTTAAGGAAACTGCAGTGAAGGCGGCCGACGAAATGCGCTCCCCGCACGAAATGATGGGCCATGGCGGGCATGCCGGGATGTCGATGGACGCCATGGTTCAGGACATGCGAAATCGCTTCCTGGTCGCCGCCGTGCTGTCGGTGCCGATCCTGCTCTGGTCGTCGATCGGTCGCCAGGTGCTGCATTTTGGTGTTCCAGCTCCTTTCGGTCTGCGCGACGACGTCTTTCAACTGATCTTGAGCCTCCCGGTGATCGGTTACTCGGCGAGGATCTTCTTCGACGGCGCAATCAGCGCCCTCCGCGCCCGCACTCTCGACATGAACGTCCTGGTCGCCGTCGCCATCGCCGCTGGCTGGACCTACTCGGTCGTCGTTACGCTACGCGGCGGCGGAGACGTGTTCTACGAGGCCTCGACAGTGTTGAGTGCCTTTGTGCTTCTCGGCCACTGGCTCGAGATGCGCGCACGAGGCGGCGCCAACGACGCAGTCCGCGCCCTCCTGACTCTCGCCCCGCCGAGGGCAATTGTCATCAGAGATGCCCAGCAAATCGAAGTGCCGACTTCAGAAGTGCAGGTCGGTGACGTCCTTCTGATCAAGCCCGGCTCCAAGGTCCCAGTCGACGCTGAGGTTGAGGATGGCACCAGTGAAGTAGACGAATCGGTGGTCACTGGCGAGAGCCTGCCAGCTTCGAAGACGCCCAGCGCCGAGCTGATTGGCGGTTCGATCAACAAGAACGGAACGCTGCGTGCCCGTGCCACAAAGGTCGGCTCGGACACGGCCCTGGCCCAGATCGTGAAACTCGTCCAGGAAGCCCAGAGCTCGAAAGCGCCCGGGCAGCAGCTGGCGGATAGGGCCGCATTCTGGCTGGTGCTGGTGGCGCTGGTCGGCGGCACGCTGACTTTGATCGTTTGGTTGCTCGCCGGGCGCACCTTCAGCCAAGCAATCCTCTTCGCCATCACCGTGGTCGTCGTCACGTGTCCTGATGCTCTGGGCCTGGCCACACCGACCGCGATCATGGTGGGCACGGGCCTGGGGGCAAAGCGCGGAATCTTGTTCAAGAACGCGGCAGCAATCGAAGCAGCTGCTCGAGTCCAGGTCGTGATCATGGATAAGACGGGAACGCTAACCAAAGGCGAACCCGAGGTGACCGAGTTGCACGCGGACGGCTTGTCAGAGGGGCAAGTCCTGGCACTTGCTGCAGCTGTCGAGCGAGACTCCGAGCACCCACTGGCCGAGGCGATTGTTCGTCGCGCCGAGCAGGTAGACGCAGCACGATTCTCGGTTACTGATTTCGAGAATGTGCCCGGGTATGGCGCTCTGGCTACGGTCGAGGGCCAGCGCGTAGCGGTGGGAAACGCGAGGCTGATGGCGCGCGAGACGATCAGCCTCAACGGATTGGCAAGCAAGCGCGACGAGATGGCGGCTGAGGGGCGAACCGTGGTCATGGTTGCGGTCGACGGGCGTGCTTCGGCAGTGATCGGCATCAGTGACGCTCCGCGCCCAACCGCGAAGGCGGCGGTTGAGGCGCTGCAAGAGCAAGGCGTCGATGTCGTGATGCTCACAGGCGACAACCGCGCCACCGCCGAACGCATCGCTCGCGAGCTTGGCATCCGAGACGTGATCGCCGAAGTTCTCCCGGCCGACAAGGCAAGCAAGATCGCTGAGCTGCAGCGAGGTGGCAAGAAGGTGGCCATGGTCGGCGATGGCGTCAACGACGCTCCCGCGTTAGCCCAGGCCGACCTCGGCATAGCCATCGGCGCCGGCACCGACGTCGCTATCGAGACTGCCGATGTCGTCCTGATGCGTTCCGATCCACTCGACGTTGCCACCGCGATCACGATCGGGCGGGCGACACTTCGCAAGATGCGGCAGAACCTCGGCTGGGCAGTGGGCTACAACGCGATCGCCATTCCTATCGCAGCGGGGGTCTTCGATCCCGAGTTCGGACTCGTGTTGCGCCCAGAAATTGCCGCCCTCTCGATGTCGGGCTCAAGCCTATTGGTCGCGGTCAACGCTCTCCTTCTCAGGGGACTGAAGCTGCCCACGGCGTAATACACATCTGAATCCGCTCCATGGATTTCAGCCAGCATTGCCTCACGGTCCTCGGGCCGTGCGCGTGCTGATATATCGGCTTTGCGATGGCCGTGAGCGCGTTCAATTGACGGTTCGAAATCCACTTGGACGGGGCTGGCGCCACCTAGTTCCAAGAAAATCTGTGACCTCCCTGTGACCCCCGTGCGCTAGACGGAGCAGGCGAAGACCTCGATTTGAATACGATTTTTGGTCGGGGGCCCGGGATTTGAACCCGGGGCCTCACGGTCCCGAACCGTGTTGGTTGTGTGTCCTCTAGTGTCCCGGCGGCTCCGCAGATGCCCGCCTGAACTCAAATTGCCAAACCTTGGTGACCGTCCGTGTCCTCCTAGATCCCCCTGGTGCCGGGAATCTGTGCCCCGGCTGTGCCCCGGCGCGGGCCTCAAACGATGGTGGTCCGGCGACCACTCGCACTAGGAAGTGGCTTGATGCTGGCCCCTTGGCCTGAGCGCCGTCCCGTGTGCTCCGTGCCTAGTGCCCCACGCTCTGCTCATCAGAGCGCTCACCCACCGACGGCTCAGACAACCGCACTATCTTGGCGGCTTTGCTCGTATTAGCTCAGCTAGTCGTCGCTCTCCGGCAGGGTTGGATGGTCAGTGGGATAGACGCCGACCGCGAATCCATACACGGTCTTGCCCGACCGTGGAAGCCGGTCGAATTCGGCCACGAGCTCGGCCATGCGCTCCCAGAACTCCGAGGCCTGCGTCTCCGAGATGCGGGCGTGCCGGATGAAACCCCACAACTTGCCGTCACGGAATGCCGCAACCGACTCCCGAGCAGCGACATCGAAGTCGTTGAAGTCCCGAGGCATGTTGTCGCCATCCGGGCTCCGCTCGACCCCAACGTAGAAAATCCGCGCAGTGCGGCCGTAGAAACGCTCTTCGATCGCCCGCACCCTTCGGGTCCGCACCACGGTCACCAAACCGGCTTCGGTGAGCACATTGACGTGGTGGGCGACCGTGCTCTTCGGCCGCTCGAGCGCGACCGAAAGTTCGCTCACTGTCGCCGCACGCTCATGGAGCAGGCCAAGAATCGTGGTTCGAAGGGGATGGCCGATCGCCCTGACTTGGGAAGGCTGGGTGAGCGCGATTCGGTCAGCGAGGTCGTAGTCCGGGGGAGACGGGTTGACGTCCATCGCCTGATCAGACTAGCATTACCGAATGTTCCAACTTTTCGGATCAATCGTAAAGGAGGGTGGGGGATGGCCGAGGTTGTGCTGTATCACCACGTCCAGGGACTGACCGAAGGCGTGCGATCGTTCGCCGAGGAGTTGCGCCGGGCGGGACACACCGTGCACAGCCCTGACCTGTTCGACGGGCGCACGTTCGACACCATCGAGGCGGGCTTGGCCTTCGCGCGGGGAGTAGGGTTCGACGCGCTGGCCGCGCGCGGGTTGGCGGCCGCCGAGGGGATTGACCCCGGCGTTGTTTACGCTGGCTTCTCCTTCGGGGTCATGATCGCCCAGCAACTCGCTCAGACGCGACCCGGCGCCCGCGGAGCTTTGCTCATGTACTCATGTCTGCCTGTTTCGGAGTTTGGGAACGCGTGGCCCGACACCGTCCCGGTGCAAGTGCACGGCAAGGTGGCCGATCCATTCTTTGCTGAGGACCTCGAGGCCGCGCAGGCACTCGTGGGCTCGACCGACAGGGCCGAGCTGTTCCTCTACCCTGGCGATGAGCACCTCTTCGCCGATTCCTCGCTCCCGACCTACGACCCCGCGGCGGCGGCGCTACTCAGCGAGCGCGTGCTGGCGTTCCTCGACTCGGTGGGGACAGGTCCGAAGCATCTCCATCGGCCGCGCACCAGGCAGCACTGATCCGATCTTCGCCACGCCGCCCCCACGCATCAATTGGCCGGCGCTAGGTGGGTATGTCGTCGGAATCCTGGCGGCGCTCGCAGTTGCGAACTCGACCCTCTGATCGCGGTCATCTGGGGTGCCACGGCAAAGCCTTCCACGTCGTAGCGGGCTTTACGGGGCGAAGTAATCGACCAAGATATGGCCGCCGAGGGAGCCAGCAGAACGAAGAGAGGTTCGTGGATGAAGACCGCGAAGTCGGGAAATCAGCCGCGCGACAGGGCGGATTAGGAGCATGAGCTGCATCCGCTCTACACCAGTACATCGGCGTTGGCACATCAACGCCGATTACAGACGGAGATTCAAATTCTAAAATTTGTCGGGGCGCCCGGGATTTGAACCCCGGGCCTCACGGTCCCGAAGGCTTGACCGCGATGCGTCGGCGCTGCCGCTGATCGGTCCAGGGAGGTGACATATGACGTCTCTCGGCAACAACGCTCATTTATTCGCGAAACCTCATCGGCGAGAGGAGTTGCGCTGGCTGTTTGAAACCGTCCTTGAGTGCGGTCCCGTGGCTACCGTCGAACACCCAGGCATTGCTGAGCCCATGCTTGTGGTGCGATTCCCTCGTGGGGGCGCGCTCAGCATCGAGTTCATTGACGGTGCGGACGACAGCGATGAGCCGAGGCGTGCCACTTGGCTGGAGCTACGAGCTGACAACCCAGCTGCGTTGATGCACAAGGTGCTTGGGGCCGGTATTCGTGAGGTAAAACATCCTGGGCATCCTCATTACTTCATGGCTCCAGGTGGCCAGGTGTTTACGATCGCCCCGGCATCCGGCTAGACGCCCTCAGCACTATCGACCTGGCAGTTATCCAGATACTGAAGATCGTCCTGTATGCCTCACGGTCCTGCCCTGTGCGTTCGCCGGCTTGGGACGCTGCATGGCCACCGGTCGCTGTCCAGCGATCTCACATTGCCCTACGACAACACCGTTTACGTGGTCTCGGTTTGGTTGCTCCATAGCAAATTCTCGCGGTCTTGTGCCACAAAGGGCAGATCGGTGGTGGTTATCGGCTCGTCTGGTCCACTCGGGAGCCGTCCAGCCACGGCTTCAAGTCGGCGAGGTACGGAGTGTCGCCGAGGCGCTCGAGGTCCTCGAAGAACGCGCGGGTGACCCGGGTCGCGGCTGCCGTGGTGCCGACGGACAGGAATCCCTCTCGTTCCTGATCGAGTCCGCGCGAGAGTGGTTTGGCGGCGCCGAAATAGATCGCGCGCTTCAACTCAGCGACCGCGACCGGGTTGCGGGTCGCCAGCCGGGCGGCGGTGGCCTGGGTTTCGGCGAGCAACTGGTCTTCCGGGATCACGCGGTGCACCAGGCCGAGGCGGTACGCCTCGGGCACATCGACCGGTGCTCCTTCGAGGGTCAGCTCGAGCGCCTTCGCCGCGCCGAGCATCCGTGTCAGTCGCTGAGTTCCGCCGCCCCCGGGAATGAGGCAGCCCAGTGTCTCGATCTGGCCGAGCCGTACATGCTCGGCATCCGCTGCATAGCGCAGGTCGCAGGCCAGCGCAATCTCGTGCCCGCCGCCAATTGCGGGACCGTTGATGGCGGCAATATAGACCGCCCGGGACCGGTTCATCCGCAACGTCGTCCGCTTCCAGCGATGAAACCAGACCAGGCCTACGCCGAGACCGCCACCAAACCGCTCCATCGCTCGCGCCGCGCCCGGGAGCCGCAGGGCCACATCGGCCACCCACAGGAACGGCCTCACCGCTCGGACGGGCACGAACGGGTGCGGGAGCTCGACCATCCCGGCCAGCTGACTCGGATCGGCGTGGATGAGAAAGCGGCCGGGCAATCCACCGGTGAGCACCACCGCGCCCACCGTGTCGTCGGTGTCGACGGCGGAGGTGAGCCGGTCTAGATCGCGGATGAATTCGGTGGTGACGAAGTTCAGTGGCGGTGCGACGGCGGTCGCGGTGAGCACCCTGCCGTCCTGGGCCAGCTTGATCGCAGCGAGCCGGAGATCGAATGCGCGAGGCATCAGCGCCTCCTCATGCTCGGATGATCGGCGTCCAATAAAGCGAGGGCGTTCTGG
>Ga0209180_10000107_pt1 | contig 36816 bp, 27 predicted proteins | sample CZO8metaG_3_FD_188355 | JGI IMG/M metagenome (GOLD analysis project Ga0209180, IMG submission 188355) | Vadose zone soil microbial communities from the Eel River Critical Zone Observatory, Northern California, USA - CZOApr15con2H2.8 metaG... | ecosystem: Environmental > Terrestrial > Soil >...
CTTGGACATTTGTGTTTCGGTCACCGGGCCGGGGCAGATGGCATTCACGCGCACGCCTTTGCGCGCGCCCTCCGCGGCGGTCACGCGGGTGAGACCCAGCATGCCCGCCTTCGCCGCGGCATAGGCAGAGCCCCATGAGTAGGCGGCCTTCGCAGAGAGACTGGACATATTGAGGATCACTCCGGAGCCCCGGGCATACATCTCCGGCAGCACCAGCTTGGAAAGAAGAAACGCGGCGCGCAGGTGCACCGCGATCACGCTGTCGAATTCCGCGAGTGGATACTCTTCCACGGGAACCACTGGGCCGTAATGTCCCGCATTGTTCACGAGGATGTCGATTTTTCCAAACTTTTCTCGGGCGGCAGCGACCACGCTCGTGCAATCCCCTTCCCGCGACAGATCCGCCGTGACGTATCCGGCGTGACTGCCGGTGCTGGATATTTCCGCCGTCGTCGAGAAGAGTTCCTTTTCCGTTCGCGCCGTCAAGAACACAGCGGCGCCTTCTTTGGCGAAGAGTAGCGCGATGGCGCGGCCAATCCCGCGGCCCGATCCTGTCACTAGCGCAACTTGGCCCTTGAGCAGCATCAGGACCACGAGAATAGAAGGAAGAAACCAGTGAAGCAAGGCAACAAGCGAAAGCCTTCTCCGCCTATGCAATGCGAAGGCCCAGAACCGCACTTCGGCACGCACCATGCCTAAGCGCGCATTGGAAACATCTCTATAAGTTTCTTATGGAACGGTAGCGGACGATTTCTGTAAAGTAATAGTGGCTCCCGAAACTTCGCCCTGCTCTGAGCCTGCCCCCTGAATTCGACGTGGAGGACACTGTTCATGCGGCGAGTTTTTCTACAACTTCCACTCACATGCCTTCTTGCTGCGTTCTGGCTTGCCGGTTGTGGCGGCTATTCCAACCCTGGTTCCATCAATGGGACCGGCGCCCCCTACATCACCGCGCAGCCCGTCAATCAAACCGTGACCGCAGGCCAGACCGCCACCTTCAGCGTCATCGCGGCCGGCACCGCGCCGCTCGCTTATCAATGGCAGAAAAACGGCGCCAATATCGCCGGCGCCACGGCCGCGAGCTACGCGACTCCAGTGACCACCACAGCGGACTCGGGCGAGCAATTTCGTGTTGCCGTCAGCAACTCCGCGGGAAGCGTGACCAGCATGCCGGCCACGCTGACCGTCAGCGCAGGCCAAGTGGCCTCGACCGTGGACGTCGTCACCTATCACTACGACAACATGCGCTCCGGCCAGAACCTGAACGAAACCGGCCTGACGACATCAAATGTGAACGCCACCATGTTTGGAAAGAAGGGCGAGTTCATGGTTGATGGAAAGGTGGATGCCCAACCTCTCTATCTCTCCCAGGTGACCATCGGCGGGCAAAAGAAGAATGTTCTCTACGTGGCCACGGAACACGGTTCCGTCTACGCCTTCGACGCGGACTCCATCATTTACGTCGCGGACCGCGACAACATGGGCAAGTTCAACGCCAGCACCGATCAGATCTATCAGGAAATTTCGGGCCAGCTCGGCGGGCAGGTCTTTTCCATGCCCGCGTATTTCAATGGCACGGTTTACTTCGGCGCGGTGGGCGACGCCCTCAAAGCATTTCCATTGACCACTGCAAAAGTCGCGCTCACTCCCTCATCGCAGTCCACGCACAATTTCGGTTATCCCGGCACGACCCCGAGTGTTTCCGCCAACGGCGCAACCAACGGCATCGTCTGGGCCATCGAAAATAGCGGGGCCATTCTTTTTGCCTTCGACGCCACTGATCTCACCAAGGAACTCTACGACTCTAACCAGGCCGCCAACAGCCGCGACCACTTCAGCGGCAACAAATTTATTACGCCCATGGTCGCCAATGGAAAAGTCTACGTCGGCACACCGAACAGCGTCGCAGTTTTCGGTCTGTTGCCTTAACTCTCTTGGGCCTGCTGGACGCGCCGCCGGATGTAGATGATCTTTTCCACCGTGGCACAAACTGTTCCTGAGCCATCCATCAGATCGACGGTATAAGTGCGGTCCACAGAGCGTTGGGATGAAAGTGAAGCGCGAATTGCGGCCAGCTCATCGTCGAGAATCCTGAAACGGGCATGCAAAGTTGCGCGGCCCGGCTTCTTGAATTGGATTGTGGCCGCCTTATCCCAAACAATGTATTCCGGTCCCAACCGGTGAATCAACATCAGCATGTAAATGGGATCGACCGCGGAATACATGCTGCCACCAAAGATCGTCCCGACATAATTGCGCGTGCGCCAGGAAAGCGGCAATTCCAGTCGCACCTCGCTCCAGTCCTCCGCGATGTACTTCAGCCTCCCGCCCGTTCCGCGATAACAGCCGAAAACGTAAAAAGACCAGCAGCGAAGCTTGTTGGAGATGGCTGCGCGCACACGCATCGTGCGCAATAGTATCTGACCTGACAGAAAATTCTAGATGGAAAACGATGCGCGCTCGGAGCGCAAAGGAGACCGCTCAAATCAACCTCTTTGTCCCTCTGCCTCTGCGCCCGCTTCGGAAGAGCTGGCGGACAGCTACCCGTTGGTTTTCAACTTCCCGAGCATGTGGTGGACGAACTCTGAAATCTCGCCCTGATTAAACGTGTCGCGGTGCACCGGTTTTTGCCCAATTGCGCGGTACGCCAACCGATTTGTCGAGTGCTTCACGAAGTCAAAGACAATCGTCCCTTCCCGGAAGCGGATGTTCTCGTATCCGACCGCTGCCGGACCCCAGCCCCATCCTTCCCAGCAACCGTACGGCCCACAAACGAGTCCTGGATACCCGCCCGGATAGACGCGTTGCACCGTGACGTCGTGCCGCCGCACAGCAACGTGATAATCCACCAGGAAATCCGCGGCTTGCGGGTCGCTCACCTGCCGCAATCCCTTAGAGGAGAGCGTCTGCTCGATGGCCGTCCGGATGCGTTGGCGAACAATGTCATTGTTGGCGCCGGGATCACGCACGATGGTTTCGCCCCGCGAAATGACGTCGCGAGATACTACGGGGCGCCGGTCGGCCTCCCTCGAGGCCGCAACGGGCCGCCAAGCCCAGGTGCTCCCTTTCGGAACGGGAATGTCGGGACCGCGAATCACCGAAATGTGATCGTCGCATCCGGCGAGCATCATCCCGCAACCTAGAATCAAAGCCGCCAGAAGCGGCGACTTTGTTTTGCCTTCCATCCAATGGGCCATGAGAGCGTCCTCCCTAGCGGACACCATCCCTCGCTGTGTTAAACCCCGAATTCTTTGAAGAGTTGCACCAGGAAAGAGTTGTGTAATGCGGCCGCAGAGCAGGAGAACCAACGTTGTCCTAACTCTACTTGCAAGCGGAAGATCAGGCGCGGGGCGCATCCCAATCCGGCGGCGGGAAAACGATGGGCCAGAACTTGGGATTCGGCTGATTAAACTCGAAGGCCACTGAAAAATGATCCTGCGCCGCATCATCCACTCGCACCACCCGGCAGCCTTGCTGTACCGCGGTCTTCGGATTCACCAACACGAACGATTGGCCCTGGTGAATCCCCAGTTTCATTTTAAGCAGGCCGCCGTGCGCATTCACCACCATCGTGGTGGCTTCTTCGCGCACTGGCTTGCGCGCGTCATCCTCCGCGATCACCAGGACCTTCACTTGCAGCATCACGCGCTCGCTTCGGCGCCGGTTCATCGGATTGGGGGTACTTGCCAAGGTGTTCTCCGGAAATTGAGCCCGCGGACCTGAGAGAATGCTTATTTCAAACTCAGTATTTACCGCAAAGTTTAAGTTCTAAGTTTGGAGTTCCCCGCGGTCGGCCGGTGTCTTAACAGACGAGCACGTCCATTACCCGGTAGCCGCAATGAATCTTATCTTAATTTACCGTAGTGGTGCGCTGGCCGAAGGGCCGGCCGTTGCGCAAGAGGTAGGACCGCGCACGAGCCCGTTTCCTATTCGCCGATGGAACCGGTAAACGTCGTGGGCCTCTACGCGTAGTAGGAAGCCAGCATGGATTTGCCTCTGATGAGGAAGTTGTCGCCGGTGTGGCAAATCTTCGAGAACTTGCTTACCAAGGAAGCGTTGAGCCAGCCGTTCATAACCTCCCTGCGAAGAATCTGCAGGGCCTCTTCGGAAGAGAGAGCTCCGCGATAGGGTCGTTCGGTGACCAGCGCGTCGTAGATGTCCGCGATCTGCAGAATTTGCGCCCTGAGAGGGATTTTCTCCCCACGAAGCCCATCGGGATAACCGCTTCCGTCCATTCGTTCATGATGGTGCCGTATCACCGGCAGGATGCGGCGAAGAGACTTCAGCGGCGCGCAGATTTTTTCTCCAATGACCGGATGCTGCCGCACAATCTCCGTTTCTTCCGCATTCAGGGGCCCTGGTTTAAGAAGGATGCTATCCGGCACCGCCACTTTCCCTATATCATGAAGCCAGCTGGCTATCTGCAGTTCCCGCAAGTCTTCTTCTCGCAGACCGAGACTCTCCCCCAGCCGTTCGGCGTATCCCGCGAGCCGCTCCGAGTGCCCGTTCCTCAACGAATTTTTCGCTTCGATACTCCGCGCCAGCGATAGCACCACGGACTTCGCCTGTTCATCGATGTAATTCTTGAGGCGCAGGAGAGTTTGAATGCGGCTCAGCGCATCCCAAAGCGACGCGGGGGTGCCCCAGCAATCCGCTGCGCCCACTTCACGTCCGCGCCTGACGTCCCCCAGATCCGGCGAAGCTTTCACCAAAACGACCGGCGTTAATTGATTGAGAGGGTCTTCCTTCAGCCGGGTGCAAAGCTCGAAACAACCGACGTCCGGCAGACCGTCATGAAGAAAAACCAGATCAGGCTGAAGCTGGAGGCAACAGCGCAACGCAGATGCGCCGTCTTCCGCCGTATAGACTTCGTACTTTTGATTTTGCAGGAACGACTTCCACTCTTCGCGTCCCGAAGAAGCAATGTCCACAAGCAAGATAGTTGGATTCATCTGTCCCTCGACACAAATAGTAAGTACAGCCTTGTCAGAGGTTGGATTTGCTTGGATTCTCCAAACCCTGTTTCCGGAGGGTTCATCCTCCGGTTACCGGGGACGAGAAGGAATGAGGTGCTTTGGCGTATCTACACCGTGCTCCTGAAATGCCAAAAAATACCAAGAGGAAGGAGTCTATAAGTAACTGAAAATTAGGGTAATTTACCTACACTCCCCACTGCGTATACCTAAAGATATACGAGATATTTTTACGCAGGCTATAAAGTTTACTGGGGACGAGAGATCCCGAGTGTTTCCTTCGAACTTTCTTCGCCATTCTCCCCGAGAATCAGCAACAAATTGCAGATATTTCGCCAAATGGTGGCTGCAACTCTGTGCTTTTCTCGCTGCGTAGTTTTTTAGGAGAATCCAAAGAGATAGAAAGCGAGGGCTCAAGTCTTTCAGGATAACTGTTCTTGTAGTATTGCTTATTTTCGCCGTACGAGAAGAATTGGAGTGGCGTCATTTTCCCGACGCAGCTGACAAATTTCAATTTACTGAGCTGAAGTAGATTCCGGAAGATGCACGATCCCCTTTTTCAAAGTGGTCGAGATGGCCTCGGCGCGTCCCTTCGCGCCGAGCTTGTGGAGAATGCGATGGACGTGCACCTTGACGGTGCCTTCCGCGATTCTCAGCTCGGCTGCGATCTCCCGGTTCGATTTACCGTTAACCATACAGCGCAACACGCCCATCTCGCGATCAGACAGATGCGGTCCGCTTCTGCCCTCCGTGAGCCTTACGTAGATCTCCGGCGGGATAAGAAGCTCGCCTCTGTAAGCTGCCCGGATCGCCTCCATCAACATCTGCTTGGGGCTGCCCTTGAGCAAGTAGCCTTTGGCGCCTGCTTCGAAGGCCCGAAAGATATCTTGGTCACCACCGTAAGTAGTGAGAACCGCGATGCGCGCGTCAGGGTGTGTGCGCATGATTTCCTGGATGGCTGCCACGCCATCGATTTCCGGCATGCGCAGGTCCATCAGAACGACATCAGGGCGGTGGCAGAGAAACTGGTCTATAGCCTCTCTTCCGTTGGCGGCCTCGGCAACCACCTGCATATCCCGGCACTGATTGATGATCGCAGTCAGGCCTTCGCGAACCACGGGATGATCGTCCGCGACCTCGACTCGGATCACTCCTTTGTTGTTCATCTCGCAGCCTCCGACGCCGGGTTACGACGTGACTCAGACGGATATTTCGATCCTGGTGCCTTTTCCCGCTGAACTCTTGATCTCCAACTGAGCGCCAATCTGCGTCGCTCGTTCTCGCAGGCTGGTCATCCCAAAGCCGCCGTTGCCCGGGGACTCGAGCGAAAACCCTTTTCCATTATCCACGACGCGGAGCCGGACCTCGCTCGGAGCAAAGATCAGTTCTACCCGAATCTTGGTTGCGCCCGAATGTTTAATAGCGTTATTCAGACCTTCTTGCGCCATGCGCAGCAGGTTCTCCTCCGCCTCTGAAGTAAGCCGCCGCGGAGTGCCTTGAACGGAAAACTCGATCTTCTCGCGCCTGGCTGTGCGGACGGACTGGACAAAATGCTCGAGTGAGTGAATTAGATTCGCAGGTTCCTGGTCTTCAGGACGCAGCGCGAGGACCGAGCGACGGGCATCTTCCAGGTTCGCGCGGGCCAGGCGGCTCGCGCTGGCGAGCCGTTCCCGCAATTCCTCCGGGCGTTTGTCGATGGCGTCTTCCGCCGCATCCAATTGCAGCAATATCCCGATCAATCCCTGGGCGAGCGTATCATGAACATCGCGCGCCAGCCGGTTGCGCTCCTCCAGGACAGCCCCCTGCTGAGCCTGCTGCGCCACCCGGAGTCTCTCGCTTATGTCCGTGATACTGCTTGAAATCAGCAGGCCCTCTCTCGTCTGAATCGGGTTCAGGCTGATCTCTACGGGGAACTCACCGCCGTCTTTCCGCCGTCCGGCAAGCTCACGGCCCTTCCCCATAGGTCGTGCCACTGGCTCGGCTGAGTATCCGGCTCGATATGACGCGTGCGGCTCGCGAAAGCGTTCAGGGACAAGAACGTCTACGGGGTTGCCTATCAGTTCCTCGCGCCGATAGCCGAACAACTGTTCCGTTTTCGCGTTCACCAACGCGATCTTTCCGTTGGCATCGGCAATGAGGATCGCTTCTGGCGCGGATTCGAACAAGATGCGGAACTTATCTTCCGCCTGCCGGCGCAAAAGCAGCTCCTCCTGCATCCGGTCATTGCTCTGCCCCAGCTCCACCGTGCGTTGCCCCAGCTCCGCGGTGCGTTGCCGCAGGTCATGGATGTCCAGCAGCACCACAACCGCGCCGTCTATCTTGCTCTCTGCCGTAATGTAGGGACGAACTTGCAGCGAATACCAGCGCCCCTCGCGGTCCTGGATCTCGAGTTGCTTCAGCCGGATCGTCTCCATCACTTCCGCGATCATCTGGTCCAGATTGGGAACGTCCAAGCCGAGGCGGATGTCCGTAAGCGGACGCCCAATATCCGCAGGAATCAGATTTAGCAGTTTTTGCGCTATCGGAGTCAGTCGCCGGATGCGCGAATCGCGGTCCAGAATGACGATGCTTAGGTTCATGCTGCTCAGCAGGTTCAGTATGTCGTTGTTGGCCAGGCTAATCTCCTGGTTCCTGTGCTGGAGTTCCTCGTTGAGGGTGGTGAGTTCTTCGTTCGCCGATTGCAGTTCCTCATTGGCGGTTTCCAGCTCCTCCGTGGTGCTCTGCAGCTCTTCGTTGGTGGAGAGAATCTCTTCGTTGAGCGACCGAAGTTCTTCGTTGCTGGCCTCCTGCCCTTCGATCACCGACTGCAGGTAGGCTTTGGTTGTCGCCAGCTCGTGCTTCAAACTGGAAATCTGTTCCGAGCTATCCGACGCTGGCCCCTGCTTTCTTGCGTGCGCCCCGGCCTTGGCGCGTTCGGGCGGCGTTACATCCTCGAACACCACCAGCAACGTCCGCTGCTTTGAGCCGGGGACCTTCACCGGGGCGACGTGCAGGTTGACAAACCTGGGCGCGCCGTTCGCCTCCACTCGTACTGATTCTTTACGCGCGACCACGTTCTTCTTCCGCGCGATTTCCAGGCTCGAGCGGAGGCTCATCAACAGTCCTTCTCGCGCCATCTTCAGCAGGTTCAGGCTGGCCACCCCCGGCGACGGCTCCAGGTACGGCCCCGTATGACCGCGAAAGTGGAGGATCTCGAAGTTCTCGTTCACCAGCACGGCCGATGGCGCGTATTGATTCAGGATCAGCAGGTCGGCTGCTTCTTTTTGCTGCTCGAACTCGCTTCTCGTGGGCAGGCCTCTGGCGGGCATCTCCGGCAGCACGGGTTCGCGCACGGCCCCGGGGGCAAACTCGAAGCGCGGCCTCATGACCGTCGATTTCTTCGCGTAAATCTTGTGCTTGCGGTCGACCGGCGCGAACAGCTCGCTGAAATCGCTGATCGTTTCCGCAGTCCCCAGCACCAGGTATCCGCTGGCGTTCAGCGTGTAGTGGAACAGCGATATAAGCCTTCGCTGCAGCGCCGGACCAAGGTAAATCAGTAAATTCCTGCAGCTGAGCAGGTCCAGCCGGGAAAACGGCGGGTCGCTCCCCGCGTCGTGCTTGGCGAAGACGCATAGCTCGCGCACCGCTTTGCTGATCTGATAGCCTTCGTCCGTCTTGACAAAGTAACGCCCGAGCCGCGCGCGCCCCACATCCGGCGCAATGTCCCGGACGTACTTCCCGAGCCGTGCTTTCTTGATAGCTTCTTCGTTGATGTCCGTTCCGAAGATCTGAATCCGGTAACTGTTCGCCCTGTTCCCCAGGTAATCCAGCAGCGACATCGCGATCGAATACACCTCCTCGCCCGTCGAACAGCCGGGCACCCAGATTCGAATCGGGGCGTCTGATTTGCGATTCTTAAGCAGGCGCGGGTACACCACCTTTTCCAGGGCTTGGAACGTGCCCGGTTCGCGGAAGAACTCCGTAACTCCGACGAACATGTCCTGATACAATGCCTTCAGTTCCTCCGGCTTACCCCGGATGAACTGCAGGTAGCGCTTCAGTTGATCGATCGAACGCAGCGCCATGCGCCGCCGGATCCGCCGGTTAATGGTCGAAAACTTATAGCCGCTGAAATCCACTCCAAAAGACTTTCTCAGCAGGTGAAACAATTGCCCTAATTCTCCGTCTTTCTCGGGAGACACCAGAGGCTCTTCGATCTCCTCCACATCGGGCAATTTAATGTACGGGTGCCGCCCAATCTTCGTCAGATAGCGGGCGATGTCCTCCGGGGGTAAAACGAAATCCACGTTGCCGGACGCAATGGCGCTCTGCGGCATGCCGTAGTATTTCGCCGTGGCCGAGTTTTGGGCGAAGGTGATCCCGCCCTGGCCTTTGATCGCGGTCACTCCCATCGCGCCGTCCGAGGCCGTGCCCGACAGAATCACGCCAATCGCCTTGTTCTTCAGTTCCGCCGCGAGCGAGCGGAAAAAGGAGTCCACAGGGAGGTACTTCCCCGCGGGGTCTTCCCGAGACCCAAGATGCAGGACGCGGTCACGGATCGTCATGCCCTTGTTCGGCGGGATGATGTATACGCGATTGGGCTCAACCCGCCCGCCGTGCTGGGCCTCGGCTACCGGCATGGAGGTCGCGCGCGAGAGAATCTCTGTAAGCCGGCTTTCGTGATTCGGGTCGAGGTGCTGGACGATGACAAAAGCCATACCCGTGTTCTCTGGCAAGTGCCTCAGCAGGCGCTCGACGGCTTCGAGGCCGCCGGCCGACGCGCCGACACCCACAATGGGGAAACGTCCGTCCTGACTTGTTCCCTTTTTCGTTTTTTTGTGGCGCGGCGAGACGGCCTTCTGCTCTCCCGAGGATTGCTTGCCCTTCATTGCTCACCGCCGCTTGTCAGAACCCTGGGAACTCCCTGGAAGGCAGTTCTGGCTAGATTTAACAGTGGCTCAAGTCTCGCTCACCCTCTTGAGCCCGTCAAGGGCAGTCTTCTCCTTGCAAGCGCGAGACTTGAGCAGCGAAATTTTCACGGTGGAATCGATGAGAGGCTGAGGGTCGCTGCAGAATTGAAACCACAGAAAACCGGATGCGGGCAGGAAGCAGCGTAAGGTATGATAGAGTGTCGGAAAAACCGGCTGATTAGGATGACGATGCAGACTGCAACCAACGGAAAAGTATTGTTAAGGGTAAGGCCACGCGGGTTTTGCGCGGGTGTGGTGCGCGCCGTGGACATCGTCGAGCTGGCGCTGGAGGCCTATGGCGCCCCGGTCTATGTGCATCACGAAATCGTCCATAACACGTACGTCGTGGAACAATTGCGGCGGCGCGGCGCGATTTTTGTCGAAGCCATCGAGGAAGTTCCTCACGGTGCGGTGCTCGTTTTCAGCGCCCACGGCGTTCCGCCTACGGTGCGCGATGAAGCTAAGTCCCGCTCGCTCAAAGTAATCGATGCGACCTGCCCGCTGGTCACCAAAGTTCACCTCGAGGCGCTGAAATTCGCGCGCGAAAAGCGCACCATTATTCTCATTGGGCACAGAGACCACCAGGAGATTGTGGGAACGTCGGGAGAAGCCCCGGACCGCACCATCGTGGTGGACTCCGTGGAGGCCGTGGACGCGCTGGAAGTCGATGATCCCCAGAAGCTGTCGTTCCTTACGCAAACGACTCTGAGCCTCTATGACACGCAGGAAATCGTGACGCGTTTGCGCCAGAAGTTCCCTTCGATCCAGGGGCCCGCAAGTGACGACATTTGCTATGCCACGCAGAACCGCCAGGAAGCGGTCGAGCAGGTGGCTAAGGACGTGGACCTGATCCTGGTGGTGGGTTCGCCGAACAGCTCGAATTCCAACCGCCTGGTGGAAGTGGCGCAGCGCAGCGGGGTCAAGGCGCAGTTGATCGATTCGGCGAAGGACATCGATGTGAAGTGGCTCGACGGCATCTCACGCGTGGGCTTGACCGCGGGAGCGTCCGCGCCGGAAGTCCTTGTCGAGCAGGTCAGCGAGCGGCTGGCGGAGTTTGGCTTCACGGATCAGCGCGATTTAGATTTGATCCGCGAGGACGTGCGCTTTACGCTGCCTCCGGAATTAGCGACCATCGCGCCGGCCCCGCGCCGCTAGGGAATTTGCAGTTTTCAGGGCCCGGCAGGGAAAAGATACCCCTTGGCCGGGGTGCGGTGTGTGGGCCAGCTTTGCGCTGGCCGGTCATCGTTGACCCGGCGCGGTAGACCGGAAATACAGGACAAGGAGCCAGACCTTGGCGGTCAAAATCGTCCGTCAGCCGAAGAAGATTGCCTTGATTGGCGCACCCTCGAGCGCGGCGGGATTTGCGCCAGGGACCGAAAAGGCTCCGGCCGCGTTGCGCGCCGCAGGTCTCATCGAGCGGCTGCAGAGCGCCGGCTACGAGGTGACGGATTACGGTGATTGCGCCCCGCGCCTTTTCGCCGACGATGAGGAACATCGGCGCGCGCGTAATTTGGCGGAGATTGTCGCGGGCCTGAACGATTTGAAGACCCGTGCGGAACTCGCGGTCAAGAGCGGCGCAATGGTGTTGGTCGCAGGCGGCGATTGCGCGCAGGTGATTGGTTTGCTGACCGGCGCGCGGCGCTACTACAAGCATGTGAACCTGCTGTGGTTCGATCGCGACGCCGATTTGAATACTCCGGCAAGCACTCCATCCGGCCGCATCGATGGAATGGTCGTAGCCCACATCATCGGCAAGGGCGCGCCGGAATTGGTGCGCTTCTGGGGCGAGCCGCCGCTTGTCCGCGAGCCGGACGTCACGCTCTTCGGGCTCGAAAGGCTGGATCCGCCGGAGCAGGACTTCCTGGCCCGCTCGCCGATGCGGCATGTCTATGCCCGGGACATCCAATTCAAGAGCGGCACCGCGGCCGCGCAGGAAACGCTGGCGCACATGCACGCCGATGCGCGCGAGTTCGTGCTTCATCTCGATCTCGATGTCATCGCTGAGGAAGATTTTCCACCTGTGAACGTGCCCGGCAGCGGCGGATTGCGCTTCGACGACATCCGCTCCGCCTTTGCGGAATTCACAAAACACAAGAATCTTCTGGGGCTGGACGTGGCGCAGTACAATCCCGACAAAGATCCCGGTGGCAGCGGCGCAAAAAAACTTGTCGATTTGTTGGTCGAAGCGCTTTCTGCCCGCCTTGCAGCGTTGACGGCGCCAGCCCCAGAACCTCCGGCGGGTTCCACGGAAGTGTCTTCCTCGGAAACGACCGCGTAGCCGCGTTCCTTCCCAGACATAAAGTATCCTGGCGAGAATCTCAGGCCGCCGTGCGTTCCCGTGCCCCGCAAGCGAATTTCGTGACTTTTCAGTTCGAAGAAGGAGAATAAGGAGAATTCAGAGCGCGGTTCAGGGTGCGGCGGTGGCACGCTTGCGCAGATAACGAGCGAGGCCGAGAAAAGAAAGATTGAGGCCCGCGCTGAAGGCGTAGTGCTCGACTTCGTCCGCGGGCAGATACTGGGCGATCTCGGCGTACGTGGCGGACATGAACGCGTCTATCGCTGCGGACTCGCTGCTGGCGGACCGAATGATTTTCTCAGTGAGCGCGGCCCATTTGTGAAGCCGTTCGCGAAACAACATGATGTGTTCGGAGGGATTCTCGGAAAAGCCGAAGTGCGTGAGAAAGAGGCGCGCGGGTTTGCGTTCGAGGACGGCGGCGAAGGATGTATCCCAGATGTCCAGGTCGATGTCTGGCGGGGGAGTGGCGGGCATCACGTACGGGTGACCCTCGATGCGGACCCCGGTCGTGTCGCCCACGAAGGCGACGCCTTCCTCGTTGTCAAAGTAGCTGACGTGGTGTGAAGCGTGACCGGGAGTGTAGACGACTGCGACTTTGCGCGCGCCGAGCGCGAGCGTTTCGCCCCCTTCGAGGATGCGGAGATTCTCCGTGGGAACGGGAAGTGTTTCGCCGAAGAGCCGCTGCAGGTCGTTGGGCCACAGACGCTGGGCGCTGGCGAGGAGTTTCGTCGGATCGGCCATGTGCGGGGCGCCATTTTTGTGGACGTAGACGGGGAGCCGGGGATTTTCGCGGACCAGCGAGCCTGTGGCCCCGGCGTGATCCAGGTGGATGTGCGTGAGGAGGATGGCGTCGAGATCGCCCACGGCGAGGCCATGTGCCTGGAGCCGCTGGCGCAAGGTTTCGAGCGTGGAACCCGGGCCCGGGTCGATGATCGCGCGGTGGCCGTCCGATTCGAGCAGAGCGGTGGCGATGGAGCGCGGGCGGCCCATCCAGTTGTCGTCAAGCGTGGTGATGGAGCGCATGAGATAAACAGTGTAGCGCAGGATGTCGAAGGGGAGAGGGTAGCATCGAGTTTCGAGCGACAACCAATGCCTATCCCTCGCGAGGGCGCAAAACGCTGGCTGAGTCTCGTGGAGATTTCCTCCAGGCCCGGCGGAGAATTCTGCCGATTTACTCGGTCACGCGAATCGGCGATCATGCACGGACAGAATCCGGATTTTCTGTCGGCAAGGAGATTGAACGTATGTCCAGGCCTTTCGCACCTGTCATCGCAATGTTCGCGGCGGTTCTCGGCGGCGCTGCTCTAAGCGCTCAAGAGCACGCTGCCAATCCCTCACCTTCTCCCACACGGCAAACGGAGTCCGACGAGTACACCCGGTACGAGCTGCTTGCGCCCGAGACCGCAAGTTTCAAGATTTTCTATGAAGTGACGGCAACGGCGGCAGGCGCCAAGGTGTACTTCAATCCCATTCGAAAGGGTAGCACTGCCAGCGACGAAGCTGTTTACGACGCCATGACCGGTGAGCCACTCCACTTTGAAGTTGTTTCTGGCGCGGAGGCTCGCAAGGATCCGCTGATGGCCGATGCTGACCCCGCGGGGAACTACATCAAGGTGCAACTCGCGCGGCCCGTTCCGCCGGAAGGACAAGGCCGCCTTCTCATCGTCAAAACCTATAGGGATGCGAAGAGTTACTACCGCGACGGCGATGCGATTGTCTTCAACCGTCCTCTGGGCATTAAACGCAACAGCGTGGTCTTGCCCCCCGGATACGAGCTGGTGGGCTGCAGTGTGCCGTCGCAAGTTTTATCGGAGCCGGACGGCCGCATCGCTATCAGTTTTATGAATCCCAGCGCCGGTGAGGCGGTATTGATCCTCCGAGCGAGGACCGGCGCGCAAACGGGCCCGTCCGCCGCGCCGCATCCATCAACGCAATCGCGGAGTTGGGAAGCGCCCTTCGCCGGCGAAACCGAGCGGCAGCGGCTTTCTGAGCGCGCGCATCAGGACCGCGACATCGTCTACTTTCTTCAGCAGCCGGAGACGCATGCCTTCAGCCTTTATCACGACTACACGGAATCCCGCCCGGGTGCAGACAAATACCTCAACGTGGTTCGCGAAGGCAGCTCCGTTTCTGACCCATCCGCGTACGTCCTCGACACTGGTGAAAAACTTGCGACGCAATTGATGACCGGGGCGGAACTGGCCGCCGCAAAAATCGAAGCGGACGAGCCGGTAAAACCGGCTACTCAGGTCGTCTTGATTCCCTTTCGCCCGGTGAAAAAAGGGCAGTCTGTCCGCTTGCGGATTTCGGAGACCTACACCGCGGCTGTGAGCTACCGCTTGGATGGCGACGATCTGGTCTTCGATCGCAGCTTCGGCAGGCCGCGCAACGCCGTGGTGCTCCCCGCTGGGTGGTATTTGACGGCCAGTTCGATTCCCGCGGCGGTCGCGCAACTTCCCGACGGCCGCATCCGGCTCGATTTCTGGAATGCCCGCCCGGATTCCATTGACGTGCTTATCAAAGCCAGGCGGCGAATCGTCCAGCCGGACAAGGCGCGCTACTTTGGCGCAAGCACAAGGCACGGTCTCGGGGCTCGAAAATAACGGCAGGAAGGACGCTGCAGGGACCGGAGGAGGCGCACGCTTGGAAAACGTGGCGTGTAATTTGTGTGGAAGCGACCGGCACACGCCGGTGTATGAAATGCCGGACCGGCGCTTCTTCCGCGAAGAGTTTTTTACGGTCGTTGAATGTAACCAGTGCGGCCTCGGATTCGTGAATCCGAGACCGGCCGCAGCGGAGATGCAGAAATATTATCCACGGGAGTATTACCAGAATCCGCCGACGACGAGTCACCACCGCTATCTGAAACGCCGGTTCACCGCACAAGCGGCCTACCTGGAGGAACTGGAACACGGTGGTGGTCGGAAGAAATTGTTGGATGTGGGCTGCGCCAACGGGGAATTCCCAAGATTCATGGCGGCGCGAGGATGGGACGTGGAAGGGGTGGAGGTTTCGGAGTCTTCGCAGCGCATCTCGGATTTTCGCGTGTACACGCAGGAGTTTCAGAATATTCCCGTGAACAACCCGGCCTACGACGCAGTGACGGCGTGGGCCGTGCTCGAGCATGTACACGATCCGATGGCCTACTTTCGAAAGGCGTCGCGGCTGCTCAAACGAGGCGGATTGTTCGTGTTTCTGGTTCCCAATTTTGGCAGCGTGGCTTCGCGGCATCTTTTCTGCGAGGACATTCCCCGGCACCTGTATTTCTTCACCCGCGAAACGGTCCGGCAATATTTGCAGAAAACAGGATTTGCTCTCGAAAAGGAAGACAATGGCCGCAAGATTTACAAGTTGGCGCCCAACAATTGGCTGGCGTTCATGGTGCGCACACGCTTGCTGGGAAAGAAGTACAGCTTTCGCGATGTGCCTCTCACGAGCAAGGAGTACCGGCGTGTCCATCATTTACAGTCCGGAATCGTGGCGGCGCTGAAGTACGCCGCCTATTCGTCGGCCTCGGTGATGGACAGGATGCTGTGGCCGCTCATCGAGACCGCGCAAATCCTGAGAAAAACCTACGGCGTCAGCACGTACGTGGCGCGCAGGGTTTGACGGAGAGTATCAGCGGGAATTTGGGAACGCCATGAGGCAAATGCCGAGTAAAACCCCCTAGCTGGAAGAGTCCCCGTTGGGGGTGGCTTGTAGCTCTCAACGGGTGAACTGGATCTACCGACAGGCGAGTTGAAGGAAGGGGGCTTTTTGAGGTACTCTCAAAAAGCCCCCTTTTCTGTCAAAGAACGCAAGATAAGAACCGCGAAGCAATCGGCACGTTCCAAATTGAAATTCCCTAGTTCCCATTTTGGCACTGCAAACAAACGGAATGACTTATCAGGAGTGGAGAACCGTTTTTCTTGACAGTTGCTCCAGAGTGGAATACAAAGGAATGGAGCAGAACCTAGATAAAAGCTATACGGTCAGTAAATGCAGATGATTCCTGAATTGGAACTCCAGGTGCTTCCACTTTGGGCGTATGTTCGTTCCCCAGGAGCGACCGTCCGTGAGCGAAGAAGCGGCAGTGCGTCGCGCAGCGGTTCCCATGAACATCCTGATTGTGGATGACGAGCAAGCCATCCGCGAAACCTGCGCAGTAGTGGCGGAGCAGTCAGGGATGAAGGCCTTCTCCGTCGCCACCGCCGAAGAGGCCCTCGATCTTCTGGAACACTCCGCCATTGACATTCTGCTGACAGATTTGAAGCTGCCACGCACCAACGGAATTGAGCTGCTGAAGCTGGCGCGGGAGTTGCATCCTGAGGTCGCTGTCGTAGTGTTGACGCAATATGCGACGATCGAATCAGCGGTGGAACTCACGCGCATGGGAGCCGTGGACTATGTAGGTAAACCTTTCCGCATCGAGGAGCTGCGCTCCAGGCTTGAGCGCGTCGCCCGTGCGGTTGAGCTCCAGCAGGAGAACCGGCTGTTGCGCGAGCAGTTGCGCGCTCGACCCGGATTCGGCGGGCTGATCGGCGTTTCCATGAAAATGGAGCGCGTCTATAAAATGATTGAAAAAGTGAGCCAGCACGAATATCCTGTTCTGATCCTCGGGGAAAGCGGAACCGGAAAAGAGTTGGTGGCGCGGAGTATCCATTTTTCGGGTCCGCGCAAAGACCGGCCATTTGCGCCGGTGGATTGTTCCGCGCTGGTCCCCACGCTGATCGAATCCGAGCTGTTCGGGTATGTCAAGGGCGCCTTCACCGGAGCCATGCAGGCCAAGCAGGGATTGCTCGAAGCCGCGCAGGGAGGCACGCTCTTTCTCGACGAAATCGGCGACTTGCCCGTGGACCTGCAGGCCAAGCTGCTCCGGGTGCTGCAGGAGCGCGAGGTCAAGCCGGTCGGCTCAACGGAGCGCCGGCAGATCAACGTGCGCATCATTGCCGCCACGAACCGGGACCTGGAAACGGCGATTCGCAACGGAGCATTCCGCCAGGACCTGTATTTCCGGCTGAACGTGGTGCAGGTTAAGCTGCCGCCGCTGCGTGACCGTAAGAGCGACATCCCAATCCTGGTGACTTCCTTTCTGGAAAAGTTTTCCGACCCGCAGGGGCCCGTGCGCACGATCGCCGAAGAAGCCATGCGGCGGCTGATTGCTTACGATTGGCCGGGAAACGTTCGCGAACTGGAAAATGCTATCGAGCGCGCCGTCGCTCTCGGTTCGGGGCCCATCCTTCATGTGGCAGATCTGCCCTCGAACCTGCAATATCCGACGACGGAACGCGCGCCGGAGAAGGATGAAATCTTGCCTCTCGAGGAATTGGAACGGCGCGCGATTCTGCGGACGCTGCGCGAAACCGGAGGCGACAAGCTTTCCGCGGCGCGAATGCTGGGGATTGGCAAGACCACGCTCTACCGCAAACTGAAGCAGTATCACATGGAGCCTGCGGAGCAGTAAGGGCGCCAACAATTCAAGAGTTTTTTTCAAGAATCCAGTGGGCTCGAGGATTTTTACCTCCGCAATTTCCAGTGCAGGAATCGGTTCGCCCATGCAAAACCACGCTGTCCGACGGATCTGCATCTTTCCCTGGTGAACGAAGCTTCCGAGACGCAACTGTTTCCGTCCCACGGCGGTGCCTGCCCACTCCGATCGCTCGTCGCATCATTGGATATATCGTTCGATGTAAGGCTTCATCTTCTTTCCCCTTCCTTTTTTCTTCCGGCTCGGATTCTCCCGCGCTCGCTGCGGTTCACTCTGGGAAGAACGCCAAGCAAAGTCTCGACATGGAATTTCTGCCAGTCTTCGGCCGTGCTCTCTGCCTCTCTAAGTGCTTGATTCAACGGGCCAGACTGACATCCCTGATGGGCCCGCTGATGCAAGGGACTCCCCGACGGGTCCCCGGCCCTCCTGCTTTCACAGCCCGCGTAGCAATCCAGCGTGGCCCGGGGCGAGCAGCAGAGGCCCGAGGAAATGGGATGAGGGTCCGGAAGAAAAAGACCGAGACAGATTCCAGCGGGCGGGGCGTCGCGCGCGCTGCCTTAGAGGGGGCATCGCGCGAGGAGCTTTTGCAGGAGGCCGTGTGGGCGCTCGCAAGAGAAGGAAACGCAGATCGCATCGGCGTGTGGCTGAAGGCGCAACCGGGCATGGGCTCGCAAGGTGAAGTTCCAGCGGGCTTTCACGGACTGGTATGGGACCGGGAAAACGCCGAGACCCCCAAGGAGTGGACGAATCTCTCCGTGGAACCTCCCCTTCCGGAAGAGCCGCTTTTTCGAGGTAAGAGCGTCGAGCAAGATTTGAAGGACACTCCCGACCAGCCGATCATCGGGGCACTCGTCGAGCTGCGCCGCGCATTATGGATCCCCATTGAAAGGGAAGCACAGTTGAAAGGAGTGATCCTCGTTGGAACCAGGGGCAAGCAACTTGCGTTTTCGCGCGCGCGCGGGGAATCGATTGCCGCGGAACTGGCCCTGGCGTTGGGAATTGAGGAGGAACAGAGAAACCCCCACCTCCGGAGCGCCGACCTCGGCATCACCCGCCGTCTCCTCGAAACGCAGGCCGCCGGCGCTTCTGTGGAGACATTGTTATCGAGCCTGGCCGACAGTTGTACGGATAAAGCCGAGAACGGAAACGGCCTCGGCGCGGAGTTCGTCGTGATCGGCGTGTTGCCGGACCAACGTGGGGAGTTCAATGGAATTGATCGGGTTGAGTTTCGCTGGCGCAGCGGAAGCGAAGTTTGGACGCGCGCAATCGAAAGTGAACCGCTGGCGAGCATCTGGCGCCGGGCAATGCAAGGTCGGAGGGTGATCGGAAGCGAACCTCCGATAGGCTGGACCCACGGACCGGTGGCGCGAATCCTGGCATTTCCCCTCGAGTCGGAAGGGCGGCTCCTAGGCACTCTGGTCGCGGGACTGCCGGGCGGCGCCGCATCCCTCGCCACACTCGAGCGCCTGGAATTGCGCGCGGCGATGGCCGCGTCCGCGTTGCGGCACAGAAGGCGAAAGGAAGAGGAATCGCAGTTGATGGTTTGGCAACAAGTCTTGCTGGATTCCATCCGTCAACCGCTATTGCTGTTGGATGAGTTCGGCAACATCGCCGCGTCGAGCCGCGGTGCGAAGGAGTTAACTGGCCAGGCTTCCAAGGCCGCCGAAAGGGATCCGCGCAATCCCGAACGAGTCGGGGCAAGCCCCCCGGTGCACGGGCATTTCGCCGAACTCTTCAGCGGAAGAGACCGGCGGCTTGTGCAGACGTGGCTTCGGAAAGCCCTCGAACCTGGATCGGCGGGGCCCGTCAATCCTGACGAATCGCCACAGGCGGAATTGCACAACGGAGTCGGTGTGCGATTGCGCTTGGCGGCGCAGGCACGAGGCCAGGCCGCAGCGATCCTGTTGGAACCATTGGCGGCTCGCGAATCAACGCGCCCAGCAGACCAGGCCGAAACCGAGTTGCAAAACGTAATCGAATGGCTGGAAGAAGGAGTCGTGCTGTTTGACGCACAGGAAAACGTGCGCGCGATGAACGCGCGGTTCGAACAAATCGTCGGTCTGGCTCCAGAGGAATCCGGGAAAATCAAAACGCTGGAAGGTCTGATCGGGCGTCTCGAAGGTCACGCGACGGACCCGGCGCGTTTCGCGAAACACTGGCGGGAACTGGCACGCAGAATCGAAGGAGGCGTTCGCGAGGAATTGCAGATGGCTCGCCCTGCGCCGCGCATCCTCGAGCGGTCAGCGCGGCCCGTTCTCGATTCGGCAGGGCGCCGGTTGGGGCGAGTGGAAATTTATCGCGACCTGACCGCCCAGCGGGTTTTCCAATCGAAGCTGCTGCAGACTGAAAAGCTCGCCGCGCTGGGCCAGATGGTCAGCGGCATCGCGCACGAACTGAGCAATCCGCTGACGACCATTCTGGGCTACGCGCAGCGGCTTCTGACGGGCCAGGACGCTTCCGAGCGGACCGAAGAAGTGCGGCAGATTTATCAGGAGGCAGAGAGGGCCAGCAAAATCCTACGGCAGTTGCTGCTGAATGCCAGGGAAACGCTCCCGGAACGGCGCCTCGTCTCCTTGAATCATATCGCGCAGCGGGCCATGGAGCTCCAGCGGTTCAGCCTTGCCGCGGAAAAGATCCGCGTGGAGATCGATCTGGACCAGACGCTTCCTTTCGTGCACGGTGATCCCGGGCAATTGCAGCAGGTGCTGATGAATCTGATGGGCAACGCGCAACAGGCCCTCGAACAGCAGGGACGAGGCGGAACGATCCGGATTCGCACCAAAAGAATCCGTGAGCGGAGGGTACTCCTGGAAGTCGAGGACGACGGCCCGGGGATCCCGCAGGCAATTCAGGCGCGCATTTTCGATCCTTTTTTCACTACCAAACCTGCAGGCGTGGGGACGGGATTGGGGCTGGCAATCGTCTTGAGCGTGGTGCGTGAGCATGGCGGCCAGGTACACGTTTCGAGTCCGCCGAAGGGAGGCGCGGTATTCCGGATTGAACTTCCGGCGGCATCCGAAGCGCTGCAGGAGTTTACCGAAGCGGCTATGGCCACGGGCCGGGAGAATCCGCTTGCAACCGCGTTCGAAACTGCAAAAGGCGCGTGTGTGCTCGTCGTGGAGGATGAGCCGACGGTAGCCCGGTTGATCGCCGACGTGCTCGAAGACGAGGGCATGCACGTTGATGTGCTGCTGGATGGCCGTGCGGCTCTGGACCTCGCGGCTCGGAACCACTACGACTTGGTAATCTGCGACATGAAGATGCCGGGGCTCGATGGGCAGCATTTCTACAAATCATTGGAGCGCGCGAAAAATCCCCTGCGGGAGCGCTTCTTGTTCGTGACTGGGGATATCGTTGCCGCGCAGACGCGAGAGTTTCTGGAACGAAACCACCTGCCGCATGTCGCCAAACCTTTTCGCGTGGAAGAGCTGACCGAAAAGGTGCATGGGGTACTGCAAGCCAAAGTCTCCGGCGCGCTATCGACGGCGGGCGTATCGAGAAAAAAAGTAGCGAGGAACGGATAAGGCCATGGGGAATTCGGAACAAACCATATTGCTGGTGAGTGACGACGCAACACTGTGCGCAACGGCGCGCCGGGAGTTCGAGGCCAGGATCACCGGGCTGCGCGTGGCTACGGTGAGCAGTGTCGCAGCGGCGCGGCGAATCCTGGAAGGAAATTCGCCCGCGGTGATTTTGCTTGAGGAGGCCTCGGTTGCGGCGGAAGCCGGAGAACCGCGAGGCATCGCGCCACGGCTCGACGCGGTAGTGACCTCCCTGGCGGTCCATGCGCCGGTGGTGGTGATTGGGGCGGCAGAGAAGCGGGCTGAGCTGTCAGCGTTGATCGACGCGGGCGTCGCCGATTACGTGCCACGAAATGGCGGAAATCTGCTGGCCACGCTCGGTCCGGTCCAGCGCCGGTTGGAACAGGCGCAAAAAATGGCAGCCAGCACATCGGATCAGTTGATGCAGGGGGAGGCAGACTTTGGAGAGGTGCTTCGCCACGAACTGAACAATCCGCTAACGGGAATCCTGGGAAACGCGGAGCTCTTGCTCGTGGAGATTCACAGAAAGAATGACGGCAGGATTCCGCACGGCGGTGAGCAGCGGTTGGAAACAATTGCGGCCCTCGCGGTGCGCCTGAGGGAAACGGTGCGGCGGCTGAGCCACGAATGGGAAGCGCGGCAACATCCCGTGCATTAAGCCAGCGCTGTGGAAAGTTGCCTTTTTTTATTTCCCAAGAAAACCCGGATTTTCAAAATCAACCGCCACGCTGAATTCAATTGCGTTTGGAGTTGGAATCTGCCGCTGCTGCTGCGAAGAAAGAAAGGACACGGCGGCGGAATTCTTCGGCCTGGAAGCCCAGGGCGCCAGCGGACGCAAGCGTTCAAGCAATTCTTCAGAGAGTGCGCTAGGGCTACCCCCTATGTTTTCTGTAAGTGCGGATTCTAAAGGACTTAAATTTCCTGTAAGCCTTTTAGAATGAACACTTACGAGATTTCTTGGAAGTGCGCATTCCAAACGACTTAGGGGTTAACATAATCACGGAAACCAGCGTTCGGGTTCGTGCGAGAAGCCAAGCGCCCGAATGGTTTATGCAGATTTGCGCGCTGAAACGAAAAAGCGGCAGCCAAGCTGCCGCTTTCCAAATGCAAGTGTTCCTAGGATAAGGGTACTGCAAAAAGGATGATTTGTCCAGAAAAAAAGGTGGGCAACGCATGACAAGACAGAGCAGTCCCTGCTTAAGTCCTTAGGAGCGGAAGAGGACGGATTCGCGCTGGAAGGTTTTGACGGCCACGAAGAGCGCGGCGGCGGCGTACACGCAGGTCGAGAGGAAAATGAGGGCAATGGAGTTCCAGTGGTAGGTGCCCGCGACGATGTCTTTGCACACCAAGCTGGTGTTGAGGATCGGAACCAGAGCGAGCTTGGGCGTGAGTTCGACGCCGGGCATGAGGGAAGCGACGGCGGGAATGACGACGATAAACGTCATGGGCGTAAGGTAGCTCTGGGCTTCTTTATAGCTCTTGGCGAAGAGCGCGATGGTCAGCAGCACAGCGGCGAAAAGAACGGCGAGGGGCAAGGCCATCAAAAACACGGCCAAGACCGTCGGCAAGCCGATGTGAAGCTGCATGACAGAGGCGTCTTTCGCAGACATGGCCCCGGACTTGCCAAGCAAGGCAAAGGAAACACCCATGGAAATCAAGGAGAGGATGGCCGTCGAAAGTGAGGCGGAAAGGACAAGGGAGAATTTGCCGAGAACAAGGTCCATTCTAGAGATAGGGCTGGAAAGAATGGTTTCCATGGTGCCGCGTTCTTTTTCACCGGCAGTGAGATCGATGGCGGGGTACATCGCACCAGTCATGGAGAGCAGAATCACCATATAGCCGAGGAGGCCGCCGAGGGCAGCGCCACTCACTTTTTCGGGCGGCGCGACGTTTTTCTGCTTGACCTCGAAGGGATTGAGGATGGAGCCGGGGATGTTGCGCGCGCTCAAGCGATTATTGACAATGCTTTCGCGGTAATCCTTGAAGAATTTCTCCACGCGATTCGCTCCGAAGGAGGATTTGATTTCGCCTTCATAGAAGTAAATCTGGACGGTTTCGGGCTTGTTCTGCTCGAGGGAAGCCTGGAAGTTTTTTGGAATCTCGACCGCGGCGCGAATTTCCTTCTCGGAAATTTTCTTTTTCCAGTCGTCAGTCGTAGGAACAATTTCCAAATTGTCGACGCTGCGGAGTTTTTGGAGGACCACAGGCGAGTCTTCCCCGCCGAGGACCATGATCTTTGGAGTTTCCTTTTCGGCTTTTCCAATCATGATCACAGCCAGGCTGCTGAAGCCGACCATCATGAGGGGAAAGAGAAGCAGCGGAATGAGCACGGTGGAGATGAGAGTGCGGCGGTCACGGAGCCACTCGGTAAGCTCTTTGCGGTAGACGCAGCCGATATTGTGAAGGTTCATGCCTCAGGCCTCCGAATTCGAGTGGTACGGGCCGACAACCCTAACGAAAACTTCTTCGAGATCCTGCTCGCCATACTTCGCCCGGAGTTCTGCGAGGGTGCCCTCCGTGAGGAGCTTGCCGTCGTGGATGATGCCAATGGTGTCGCAGAGCTTCTCGACTTCGCTCATGACGTGGGTGGAGAAGATGACGGTCTTGCCGCTGTCGCGGCATTCGCGGATGAAAGCGGTGATGGTGCGCGCGGTCATGACGTCGAGGCCAAGAGTGGGTTCATCGAAGATCATAACGGGAGGGTCGTGAACAAGAGTGCGTGCGATGGAGGTTTTCTGCTTCATGCCAGTGGAGAGCTTGTCGCAGCGGCGGTCGCGAAAGCCGTTCATGTCCAGGCGGTTGAAGATGTCTTCGACGCGCTTTTTGAGGGTCGGTTCGTCCAAGCCATTGAGGCGGCCGAAGTATTCGACCAATTCCTGAGCGGTGAGGCGGGGATAGAGGGCTGTGGCGGTGGAGAGAAAACCGACGCAGGAGCGGACTTTTTCGGGTCGCTCGACGATGTCGTGACCGCAAACGAGGGCGGTGCCGCCGGTGGGCTCGAGGATGGTGGCGAGCATGCGGAGCGTGGTGGTTTTGCCGGCGCCATTGGCCCCGAGGAGGCCGTAAATCCTGCCAGGCTGGCAGGTGAAGCTGACGCTATCGACGGCGCGGATTTCGCCGCGTTTCTTGTCCTGAAAGCGTTTGGACAAACCGCGAGCTTCGATCATGAGAAGACCCTTTGAGAAATGTTCATAAGACAGGGCAAGGAGCGTTCACAGTGTACTACGCTGGCTGCGAGGAAATGTTACGGCGAGAGCATGGAAGAGAGGGAATAGGCCCAGAGAGGGCTTTTGAGGGCTTTAGAGTCGAGGCAAACATTTCAGGTGAAAGGTGGGGATCAGCCTTTGTGGCAATTGGGGCACTGCTTGGCATCAAATCTGTCAGGGGAGACGCGGAACATATTGTTGCACTGAATGCAGACACGGTGGATCACGGAGCTGACGACGGCCTCTGACCGGGACGATTTGACCGAACCCGTTGGATGGGAATTGGGGGTTTTTTCGACGTTCGTTTGAGCTGCCATGGTGCGATTCTAGCATAGGGAAACTTTGTGTCTCACACGATGTTTCAAGAAGCTGATGACGCAGGTGGCCGCCCGTTGTTCCGGGTTGAAGACAGGCGGAGCAGGGCTAGTGCAGCCCTTTCAATGAAAGTGCGAGGTTTTTCAGAAGTTAGCGAAAGAAGGTCGACGGCATCCCTGCGGTGCCTCGCAGGCATCTTTTTATACAAATGTGGGGGAAATGTTGGACGAGAAAAAAAGGGGTCAAATACGACTACGGCGAGCCTTTTGACAGGCTCAGGACAAGCAACGCATATAGAGAAAGCCGCGCTGCTCTTGCTAAAATCTGGAATGATGTACTTTGGCGCGCACCAGGCGGTGACGAGCAAGCCCCGGACAAATGAGCGAAACGCCGCGCCGGATGGGGGCGCGTTTGCGCTCGACGGAGTGCAAAGCACCGGAGCACGCAGAAGCGGAAAAGGAATAGATGGATAGCAAGCTGCGAAACCGAATCTTGCTCTACCTAGTGCTGGCGGGGGTGCTGGCGTATGGGCTGCTGGAGTTGAGCGGGCGAAAGCCGGTGCCCAAGATTTCGGCCGTGGCACCAATGCGAGAAAACCTGGTCTCCTCGATCAACAGCAATGGGAAAGTGGAGCCGGTTGCGCCCTATGTAATCCTGGCTCGACTGGACACCTTCGTGAAGAAAGTTTTTGTAACCGAAGGGCAGCAGGTGAAAAAAGGCCAATTGCTGCTGGAATTGGACGTAAAGGATGCGGCGGCGCAGCTTGCTGAGGCTCGGGTAAAACTGCTGCGCGCGCAAGAGGATGTACGTAACGCAAAAAGTGGGGGCAAACCGGAAATAGCCGCGCAGGTAGCAGGCGACTTAGCCAAGGCGGTGGCGGAGCGCGACCGGTTGCAAAAGAATCGTGATGCGCTGGTGCGTCTGATGGCGGAACAGGCGGCAACGAAAGACGAGTTGGCAACAAATGACTTGGCCCTGACCAAAGCGCAAGCGGAGGTAACGCGACTGCAGGCAGTGAAGCAGGAGTTTGACCGCGGAGTGAGGCTGGATACGGAGCGCACAGGTCTGCAGGTCCAGCAAGCGCAGAGCGAAGTGGACGCGCTCGAAGAAAAAGTGCGCGACGGCCACATAACCGCGCCGGTCAATGGCACGCTCTACTCGCTTCCCGCGAAAACGGGCGATTTTGTGAAGCTGGGCAGTCTGCTGGCGGAAATGGCGGACCTGCGAAAGGTTCGCGTGCGAGCGTTCATCGATGAGCCGGAGCTCGGCGCGCTGGAAGCGGACCAACCGGTGAAAATCACCTGGGATGCTCTGCCGAACCGGAGCTGGGTGGGGAAAACGGAAATTATTCCGAAGCAAGTGGTGCCGCACCAGAACCGCAGCGTCGGTGAGTTACTCTGCGCAGTGAACAATGACAAGCTGGAGTTGCTGCCGAATATCAACGTGAACGTGCGCATCAACTCGCGAGAACGAATCGGCGTGCTGTCGGTGCCGCGTGGCGCCGTGGAAGCGGAGGGCGGGCGAAGGTTTGTCTTCGTGGTCAGGAAGAACCAGCTGGGAGTCAAATCAACGCTGGAGAAGCGAGAGATTCGCGTGGGCATAGCGGACGCCACGAACTACGAAGTTGTGAGCGGTTTGCAGGAGGGAGAGCTGGTGGCGCTGCCCGGCGACGTCGATTTGCGGGATGGGATGGACGTCATCGTTGTTGCGACAGAAGCCGGCAATTTCCAGGGACGGGCGAATGGTTAGAGGGAGCAAATCGTGGCTTGCGGTGGTGATCGCGGCAAGTACGGTCGTCGCGGCGACAAATGTCAAGCAAGAAGCAGGACTGGAGGCGGGGCGGCACGCTTACGAGACCAGCGATTATGCGAAGGCCGTTCAAGTGTTGCAGGCAGCCGCGGCTCAAGATCCAAAAAACGGCGACGTGCAACTCCTGCTGGCGAAGAGTTACCTCGAATTGCAGGAGCGCGACGCAGCAATCAAGAGCGCAGAGAAAGCGGTGGCGATCGATCCACAGAATTCGATCTATCACGAGTGGCTGGGAAGAGCGTACGGGGACAAGGCCGATCACGCGAGCTGGTTTTCGGCAATCTCGCTGGCGAAAAAGACACGCAAGGAATTTGAGACAGCGGTGCAGCTGGACGAAAAGAATTTTTCGGCGCGGCAGGTGTTGATCGAATTTGATTGCAGCGCTCCGGGACTTGTGGGAGGCGGCGAGGAGAAAGCGCGGCCACAAATCAAACAATTGGCGGAGATGGATGCCGCCGAAGGGCACTATGCGGAGGGGAATTGCCGGAGGCAGAAGAAAGATTTTGCCGCGGCGGATGCGGAATTCGCGAAGGCGCTGGAAAGCAATCCAAAATCGGCGGAACTGATCTACGACATCGGTGACTATGCCGTGAAGCGCAGCCAAGCGGACACGCTACTGGCGGTGGCGGAGGCTGGCGAGCGCGTGGCTCCGAACGAACCAAGGGGGAAGTTTTATCGGGGCGTGGCCTTGATACTGAGGAAAGAAGACTTGGACGAAAGCGAAACATTGTTGCGGGAATATTTGAAGAAGGCGCCGCTGAGGAGCGGGTATCCTCGTCCGGCCGCCGTGCACGCTTGGCTGGGACGCCTTTTCGAAAACCAGGGCAAGGCGGAAGAGGCGGCCAAGGAGTACGAGAGCGCGCTTAAGCTGGATCCGAAGAACAAGATGGCGCAGGAAGCGTTGAAGCGGTTGAAAAAGGGCTGAGAACTCAGCTCTGGGTGGGCCAACCGGTTCCTTCAGGAAAAGCACCGGTAGGAGACGATGATCCATATAAGAGAGACGGTCTCCGTGGCGGTCGACGCGCTGCGAGCGAATAAGCTGCGCGCGATGCTGACGTCGCTAGGCGTGATTATTGGAAGCGCTTCCATCGTGCTGGTCGTCACCGTGGCGCTGACCAGCAAGAAATTCGTAATCTCCCAAATTGAGAGCGTGGGCTCGAACCTGGTGTGGGTGGAGCTGGTCCAGAGGCCGGACAAACCTCAGCCGCTGAGCTACGAAATGACGCTTGACGATCTGGAGGCGGCGAAATCAATTCCCAAGGTGATCGAGGTGGCGGGAACACGCGAACTGCCGATGACGGTGGTTGCAGGGGGAGTGGAGCGTCCCGTGAATCTTGTGGGAGTGACAGAGGGCTACCAGGCGATTCGGCGACTGGTCATTCTACGCGGACGGTATTTTGATGCCGCGGACATGGAGATGAGGAGCAAAGTCTGCTTAATCACCACGCAACTCGCAGACAAGATTTTCGGACAGGAGAATCCAGTCGGGAGATCGATGCGGATGGGGGAGCTCACGTTTACCGTGATCGGCGTCTTCCGAGAGCGCGTCGAGACGTTTGGTCTTTCAGATATTCAGGAGAATTCCGTCCTCATCCCCTTTAGTCTCATGAAGTATTACACGGGCATCGAAGTGGTGCGGCTGCTGGACGTGCAGGCAGCGCGGGCCGAAGACGTGCCATCTGTCGAGAGGCAGTTGGGGCAATTGCTACGGAGCCGGCATCCGGCCGAAGCGGAATACAAGGTGCAAACGCTGACGGCGATTCTGAGCGCTGCGAGGAACATCTCGCTGGCGTTGACGATCGTGCTCATCATCATTGCATTTATTGCGCTGGTGATCAGCGGCGTCGGAATCATGAACATCATGCTGGTGACGGTAACGGAGCGGACGCGGGAGATTGGGATCCGCAAGGCGATTGGAGCGGCGCGGCGCGAGATCATGTATCAGTTTTTGATTGAATCATTCATGATCAGCGGAGGAGGGGCGGTCATCGGAATTTTGATCGGGATCGCCGTACCGGTAGCGATTCAGTTTTTTCTTCCTGGAAATCTGCGAGTTCCCGTTTCGAGTTTGAGCGTGGTGATTGCCTTCGTGGTGTCGTGCTCCACCGGGCTTTTCTTCGGCTACTTGCCGGCCAACCAGGCGGCGAGCCTTCAGCCTGTGGAATCGCTGCGGTACGAATAGGACGGGAGAGGCGAAGGGATATCGAGGCCAGGCTACGGAGACAGAGTGGGCGGACGGGGCCAATAGCGGCCCTTTTTGATTGTGGGGAGGAAAATAGTCTAAGAGAAGTTCTCGGAAACTATTGAGCAGGATTCTGCAAACTTTGACAAAGCGAGGCAGTAGAAAGTGAATTGCCAAGAAGGAGCATAAAAATGCAATCAGTTCGATGGGTTGCGGGAGCGGCGGCGTTGCTGGCGCTTTACGCTGGCCCCGCAAGCGCCCAAGAGACGCCTTCGCCGAAATCGAATCAACCTTTGGCGCAAGAAACGCCGAGCACCGGGGCGCCGGTGGCGCTGACGCTGAAGCGCGCCATTGAATTGGCGCTGCAGAACAGCAAAGAGATTCAGGTGGCTAAGATTCAGGCGAGCGTTGCGGATCACGCGGCGCTAATCACCAGGGCGCAGTTCATGCCGAATCTTTACGCGGGCTCGGGCGCGGGCTATACGAACGGCATACCGGAAACGCCCGGCGGACGCGCCCCGTCGGTATTCAACGTGACGTACACGGAGCAGATTTTCAATGAACCCCTGCGAGGCCAAGGGAAAGAGATGCAGGAGCAAGCCAAGTCGCAGAAGATCGCGCTACGGGATGCAAGAAACAGCGTGATTACGCGAACGGCGATGGCGTATCTGGAACTCGGAAAGGTACGGCACGCGCTGGAACTTCTACGCAAAGAGCAGGAGAGCGCGGAAAAGATTCTTCAAGTGACGCAGGAGCGGCAGGGAGAGGGATTCGAGCTGCCGGTAGAAGTGACAAAGGCGCAGTTAACGAAAGCGCAGGTGGTGCAGCGGATTTTGCAACTCGAAGGACGCCAGGATGAGCTGGAGGTCTTTCTGAGATATCAGCTGGGGCTTTCGGATGAGCAGGCGATCGAAGTCACGGCGGAAGAGCTGCCTGGAGAGGCCGAGCAGGCCGGGGACAACCTCGTGGCAATGGCGATGACGAGCAATGCCGGGCTGCAACTCGCGGAGTCGGATGTTCGCGCGAAAGAGTTCCGGCTGAAGGGAGAAAGAAGAGGGTATTTTCCGACGCTGGAATTCGTCAGCGTGTACAGCGTGCTGGCGAAGTTCAACAATTATTCGCAGTTTTTCTCGGCGTTCCAACGCAACAATTTCAATGCGGGCATTGATATGCAGGTGCCGATCTTCAGCGCACGCATCAAAGCGGCGATTTCGCTGGCGCAGGTGAATCTGGATGCGGCGAAGGCCGGCCTGACGAACAAGAAAAGCGAGGTGACCGCGGAGGTTCGCCAGAAGACGCGGCGCGTTCGCGAGAGGGATGCAGCGAAAGAAGTTGCGCGGCTGGAATTGCAACTCGCGCAACAGAACGTGGCAGTGCTGCAAGCGCGATTTGACGAGGGGAAGCTGAATCTGCGCGAAATGGAGAAGGCCCGGCTGGAGGAGAATGAAAAGTGGATGGCCTATCTGGACGCCAACTTTCAGAAACAACAGGCGCAGCTCGAGTTACTAAAGACGGCGGGGCAGCTGGATAAGGTGTGGCAGTGAGGAATTGAATCCTGACCCTTCGACTCCGCTGAGGGCAGGCTGGTGACTCGTGATTGGTGACTGGGAATGCTCGATCAAAAGAGTTTGAGCGCGCTTGTCGAGGCGGTGAAAACGTTGGACGATGGATTTGACAAACTGCCGGATTACGAGAGGGGCGCACCCGGAATCGGAGGGCTTCCTGAAGTACTCAATGCGACGGCGGAGCGCATGAGGGACAACTATCCCTACTTTCATCCGCTTTATGCGGGCCAGATGCTGAAGCCGCCGCATGCGGTAGCGCGGCTGGCCTACGCGCTGGCCATGTGGATCAATCCAAACAATCACGCGCTGGATGGGGGGCGCGCGACATCCGCAATGGAAAAGGAAGCGGTTGCGGAGATCGCCGGCATGTTCGGATGGAAGAATTTCCTTGGCCACTTATGTGGCGGCGGGACGATGGCGAACCTCGAAGCCTTGTGGGCGGCGGGGCAATTGAACCCGGGGAAGAAGATTCTGGCGAGCGACCAAGCTCATTACACTCATGGGCGAATCAGCAGCGTGCTTCAGTTGCCATTCGAATCGCTGCCGTGTGACGCGCGCGGCCGGATGGACGTGCATGCGCTGACCAAGCGGCTGGAACGCGGCGGCGTTGGGACGGTGGTAGCGACAATGGGTACGACGGCGACGGGATCGGTGGACCCACTGCCGGAGATTCTCGCCTTGCGCGTGAAACATGGATTCCGAATTCACGCGGATGCGGCGTATGGCGGATACTTCGTGCTCGCGGAGAACCTTGAGGAGCGTGCTGGGCGGGCCTTTGCACGGATCGGAGAAGCGGATTCGATTGTAATTGATCCGCACAAACACGGATTGCAACCGTTCGGATGCGGCTGCGTCTTATTTCGCGATCCGGGAGTGGGGCGCTTGTATAAACATGATTCGCCCTACACGTACTTCAGTTCCGCGGAATTGCACTTGGGAGAAATCAGCCTGGAATGCTCACGGCCCGGCGCGGCCGCGGCAGCTTTGTGGGCGACACAGAGATTACTGCCGCTGAAAAAGGGCGAGGAATTTGCGCGAGGGTTGGAGTTGGGGAGAAAGGCTGCACTAAAGCTCTTTGAAAAACTGCGCGCCGATTCGCGATTCGTAACCGCCTTCCCTCCGGAATTGGACATCGTCGTGTTCGCACCCAGAGCCGAGAGCATCAGCGAGACCTCCGCATTGAGCCGCAGAATATTTGAGTCGGCGGCCCGGCACGAACTGCATTTGGCGGTGGCGGAACTCCCAGTTCCTTTTTGGAAAGAAAACCTGGGGGCGATGAACCGTGATCGGGAAACGGTCACTTGTCTGCGGTCTGTGCTCATGAAGCCGGAGCATTTCGATTGGGTTGAACGCATTTGGGAATTGCTCTGCAAGTCCACTGAAGAGATCCTTAAGGCCGGCAACTGATTCAACCCTGGCCGGAAGCCCGCAATGCCCACTTAACGCGGTATTTAGCGTTTCGGGGGAAAGATAGCAACCCATTGACAGAAAGGTTTGGGGAGACGCAATGAAGTCAGGTAGACTAGTATCTATACTGTGGGACTCGCGCTGGTGTGCAGCCGTGGCGACGATTAGCCGCGCGCGTGATGCGCGAGACGAGAAGTTTTGCATGGCCAAATTCGTATTTGGAAGGCTGAGGGTGACGAATGCCGGATGTCATGAAGACGTTGCTGTTGAACCCGCCGAGTTTCGAGAATTTCGACGGCGGCGCAAGTTCGCGATGGCCCGCGACGCGCGAGATTGAATCCTACTGGTACCCAGTCTGGCTGACGTATCCCGCGGGGATGATTGCCGGAAGCCGCCTGCTCGATGCCTCGCCTCATAAAGTCAATTGGCAGCAGACGGTTGAAATCTGCAAGGACTACGAATTTCTGATCCTCTTCACGTCCACGGTCGGGCTCGAGAGCGACATCAAGCTCATCCGCAAAATCAAAGAAGCCAATCCGAGCATGAAAATTGCCTTTGTCGGGCCGCACGGGCACATCAAGCCGGACGAGACGCTGATGGCCAGCGAGGACATCGATTTTGTGACGCGCGGAGAGTTCGACCATTCTGTGGTGGAATACGCGCACGGGAAGCCGCTCAGCCAGATCTTGGGGGTCAGCTATCGCAAGGACGGCCGGATCGTGCACAACGCGGAACGCCCGCAGCTGCACACGGAAGAATTGGATGCACTGCCGTTCGCAACGGATATTTACAAGCGCGACCTGGAAATCGAGCGCTACAACGTGCCATTCCTGTTGCACCCATACGTGTCGTTCTACACGACGCGAGGGTGCCCGGCGCTATGCACGTTCTGCATGTGGCCGCAGACGATTTCGGGTCATGCATGGCGGACGCGATCGACGGGGAACGTGGCGCGGGAAGTCAAACAAGCGCTGGAATACTTCCCACAGATGAAAGAGATTTTCTTCGACGACGATACCTTCAACATCCGCAAGGACCGCGTGCTCGACCTTTGCAGCAAATTCAAGCCGTTGAAGTTTCAGTGGTCGTCGACGGCGCGCGTGCACAGCGATTACGAGACGGTGAAGGCGATGGCCGACGCGGGCGCGCGACTGTTTATCGTAGGCTTCGAGTCCGGGGACGCGCAAATCCTGAAAAATATAAAGAAGGGCGCGACGATCGAGATGGCGCGCACGTTCATGAAGAATTGCCGCAAAGTGGGAATCAAGGTCCACGGCGACTTTATCATCGGACTGCCCGGCGAGACCAGGGAGACCATTCAAAGGACGATCGACTTTGCCAAGGAATTGGATCCAGAGACAATTCAGGTTTCGCTGGCCCATGCCATGCCGGGAACAGAGCTGCACGATACAATGGCGGCCCAGGGGTTCCTGAAGGTGGAGGCCCTGGCGGATTCCAGCGGCCATCAATTGCCGCACATCGAGTACCCGCATCTGTCGAAGGCAGAGATGATGGCCGGCGTGAACCGTTTCTACGATGAGTATTACTTCCGCCCGAAAGTGGTGTGGCGCATTGTGAAGGAAGCACTCTGGGACAGCAACGAGCGGAAGCGCCTGTATTACGAAGCAAAGGAGTTCCTGAAACTGCGCGCGGAGCGCTTGAAGTGGGCGCGCAAGGGCGGCGAGGATTATAACAAGCCCATCATTTCGGTGCCGGGAACGTCTTCGGCTTCCGGGAACGATTAACCCCCGCAAAATGGCAAGTGAGAGAAGGCTGCGAGTCAAGACGCTGGTTATGGTCTTGGTCATGGTGGTGTGCGCCAACGCGGGGGATCTGCTACTGAAACGTGGAATGTCGCAGATCGGCGCGGTTGAGCTCACGGTCTCTGGATTTTGGCATGCCTTCCTGCTGACGGTGACGAACGGGACGATCTGGGGCGGCATCTTCTTTTTGACAGGTTTCATGGTGAGCTATATGACCGTGCTGAGCTGGGCGGACTACAGCTACGTGATGCCCGCTGGCGCATTTGGCTATGCGTTGCTCACCTTGATGGCGGTTGTTTTTTTGCACGAAACAGTATCGGCGCGGCGCTGGATTGGCGTGGTGCTAATCTGCTTGGGAGTGTTGCTGGTGGGGCAAACGAAACCGCGGACAACCGCAGTGGCAAGCGAGGCGGCGGCCTGATGCGCGTGATTCTTGCACTGGCGGTCTTGATTCTGGGAAGCACGGGAGGCGAGATCGCCATCACGCATGGAATGAAGGCGACCGGTGAACCGGCACGTTTGCGGCCGCACGCGCTGCTTCAGTTCTTGGGGCGCGCAGTTCGCAACGGTTGGTTCTGGACGGGCGTGCCGTTGATGGCGCTGTCATTTTATTCGCTGCTGGTACTGCTCTCCTGGGAGCCAATCAGCCTTGTGATTCCGGCATCGGCGTTGAGCTATGTAGTAGGAACGCTTGGCGCAAGATACATTCTGGGCGAAGAGGTGAGCGCCGCGCGGTGGGCAGGTGTGGTGCTGGTGTGCGCGGGCGTGGCGCTCGTCGCGGCGGGTTAAGGGCTCGAACTACTTCCGATGAAAAATATTCACCCCTAAAACAGACAAGTAGTGGTAAGGTCACGGACACAGGTCGTTGCAGGCGGGTGCTTCCAACATATGCCTGGGGCAACCCATTGAATTCTCGAAGCATCCGACTCGAAAGTGCAACTTGACGGTCCCGGATTCCTGCGTGACGGACAGGATCCCGTTGCATCAGATGGGGCGATGCAATCGGGACTTGGGCGAAAGGAATGATCCTGCACATCTTCTATTGGATCGTGCTAGCTCTGGCGGCCGCGCCGCTGGCTTATTACCTTCTGTCGCTTTATTGCGTCATAGGTTATTTCCACGAGTTGCGGAAATCGCATCCCTTGACATCCACATTCGCGCCGCCCGCGAGTATTCTGAAACCCGTGCGCGGTGTGGACCACGAAGCCTACGAGAATTTCGCAAGTTACTGCCGGCTCGATTATCCCGAATACGAAATCATTTTTGCAGTGGCAGAGCCAGATGACCCCGTCGTGCCCATCATCGAGAGATTGCAAGCCGATTTTCCAGACTGCCCCATCCGCCTGGTCAAAGGTGTGGCGAGAGTGGGGGCCAATCGCAAGGTAAATAGCCTATGCCGGCTTGTTCATGAGGCAAAATACGACTTCGTAGTCATGAGCGACAGCGATGTGCGCGTGGAACCTGACTATTTGAGGGTTGCGACCGCACCGCTCTCCGATTCGGAAGTGGGTGCGGTAACCGCCTTTTACCGGTGCAGAACCGATGGCGGGGTCGCGGCCAATTTGGATGCGCTGGGGATGTGCCTGGACTCCGCCCCTGGCGCGCTTGTGGCGCGATGGCTTGAAAAGAAAATGCAGTTCGCCTACGGCTGGACGATGGCGACCACCAAGAAACACCTTGCGGAGATCGGCGGGTGGGAAGGGATGGCGAATTTTCATTCCGACGATTTCGAGCTCGGGAACAGGATTGCGCGCCGCGGCTATCGTGTCGAGCTGATGCGGAAGCCGGTATGGATGGTGTTTCCACGCGAGACGATCAGACAGCTTGTTGGTCATGAATTGCGGTGGTCCATCGGTTTGAAGAACGTGCGGCCCACGGGATATCGGGGTCTAATACTGACGCATGGGTTGCCCTGGGCCATGTTGGCTGCGGGGGTAGCTGCTGGAGCCGGATGGACCGGAGTTGCCGCAGCGTATTTATCGGCGTACGCAGTCTTGCGCTTGGGGTTGGCTTGGATCACGGGAGTTTGGGGGCTGGGTGATAACGGCGTGTCGAAGAAGCTGTGGCTCGTTCCGCTGCGGGACGCCATCAGCTTTTTTGTTTGGGTCGGGGGATTTTTTTCAGAAGAAATCATGTGGCGCGGCCTGGCCTACCGCGTGCAAAACGGACAACTTTATCCAGTGCCGAGTGCGAGTCTCAGGAAGGAAAGCGGGCCGCGTGGCGTGGGCGCCAGCATCACGAGTCCAGAAAATATTTCTTGAAAACAAACTGTGCTGATTTTGCGAGGGCCGTCACCGCCGGCGCGGGTTCTGGTGCGCGTATCCATCTAGGCGCGCGTGGCTGGCCTCCCTCTGTGACCGAAAGAAAACTCGCCGAATTAACTTCCCATAGTAAGACAAGCTGCTAGAGTTTTGATTAAAGTCAGCATGAATGGGTGACTTTCACGAATGGAAGCAAACCAGCATGATGCCGCTCTCCGCAATGTGGCGTGACGCATTGCTGATCCTGGCGGCGACCCCGCTGGTTTACTACGCTCTGGCCATCTTGGTAGCGGTGCGGTTTTTCCGGAGGCACCGGGCACGACCCCTGCCAGCATATACTCCACCCGTAAGCCTGTTGAAACCGGTGCGTGGAGTCGACTTCGGTTCCTACGAGAATTTCGCGAGCTTTTGCCAGCAAGACTATCTCGAATATGAAATCTTGTTTGCCGTGAATGATGACCGGGATCCGGCGGTGCCGCTGATCCAACGCATCGTCGAGGAATTTCCGGAGCGGCGGATTCGCCTGCTCGTCGGCGCGGAGCATCTCGGCGCGAATCGCAAAGTGAACAAACTGGCGCGGCTCGCTCGGGAGGCGCGACACGATGTGTTGGTGTTGACAGATGGAGATGTGCGCGTGGGGCCGAGGTATTTGCGGGAAGTTGTGGCGCCGTTGGCGGATCGAAGGATTGGGGCGGTAACGTCGTTTTACCGTGCAATCGCGGAGAAGAGCCTCTGGGCGGAGCTCGAAGCTGTTGGCGCTTCCAGTGATTTTTTCGCTGGAGTGCTGATGGCCGAATGGATGGAAGGGATCCGCTTCGCTCTTGGGGCGTCCATTGCGACCACGAAGGAATGGCTCGGGGAAATTGGGGGCTTTGAGGCCTTTGCCGATGCGCTTGCCGACGACTATGAGGTGGGCCAGCGGATCGCCAAAGCGGGAGGCGAGGTCGTGCTTTCTCGGGAGGCTGTTTGGACGGTGTATCCCGCGCAGACCCTCGACAGCTTTTGGAATCATCAAGTGCGGTGGGCACGCACCGTGCGATTGTGCAGGCCACTGTCCTATGTAGGACTGCTTTTTACGCAA
>Ga0209180_10000108_pt1 | contig 36251 bp, 30 predicted proteins | sample CZO8metaG_3_FD_188355 | JGI IMG/M metagenome (GOLD analysis project Ga0209180, IMG submission 188355) | Vadose zone soil microbial communities from the Eel River Critical Zone Observatory, Northern California, USA - CZOApr15con2H2.8 metaG... | ecosystem: Environmental > Terrestrial > Soil >...
TCAAGCGAAAGTGGATCACCGCTTCTCACATGGGTTTTCGCTTCTGGCCAACTTTACTTGGAGCAAACTGATCGATGATTCTTCTTCCGATTGGGGCGGGTTCTGGTCCCTCGACGTTTTAGGCCAGGACTTCTACAACCGCAGGGCAGAGCGCTCGGTCAGCGCGGGCGATATACCCGCACGCTTGACGCTCGCCCCGATTGTTGAACTGCCGTTTGGCCCGGGGAAGAGATGGATCAACAGTGGTCCTAGCAGCCAAGTGCTTGGCGGTTGGCGAGTGAGCGCCATCTACACGATCAGCGATGGTTCGCCATTCGGAATCACGGATAACTCGTATGGATTCTGCAACGGTGCGGGCGTGTTGTCGGATCGTCCCATGGTGATCGGCAATCCGCTTCCCTCGGGCTTCCAGCAAACACCAGGCCACTGGTTTGACACGAGCGCCTTCGACTTCTCGGGGACGTGCCCAGCGGCCGGACTGGTGGATCTGACGGGTCCCTTCGATGTGCACAAGGCCTTTGGGAACGCGCCGCGTTACTTCTCGAATATCCGGAATCCGGGCGTCAACAATTTTGACTTCTCCTTGCAAAAGGACTTCAAGATTCCTGCCAGGGAGCAGACGCGCCTAACTTTCTCGGCAGATTTCTTCAACCTGCCGAATCATCCGGAGTTTGCGGAGCCCAACGCAGATCCGACGGTCAAGAACTTTGGACAGATCAGCCGGACTGCTCTTAGCAGCAGGACGATACAGCTCGGATTGCATCTGTATTTCTGAGCAGGCAGGGTTCGCCGGCTTGGCGAGAAGTGTACGTTCCCGATCGCTGGACTTCCGTGGCGCGCATTATTTGCGTCTGGCACACTCAGGTTGCACGTGGGGAACCGACCCGGTCATTTTTCTTCCGCAAACACCTGCGGGCGAAATCGCCCTGCGACCCCCAGTCACGTTCAGCAGTGGCTGGACGAATCCAACTGGTCTTGTAAGGAGATTACATGAGACGTAGCTTGAAATGGAGAACGTCCCTAATCTTAGCAAGCATGCCGGTCCTGCTCTCGCTCGCGGCTCTCGCGCAGGATAATAAGAATTTTGCTCCCGACAAGATGGATACAGTGCTGTACGGCGTAGCGTATTACCCGGAATATATGGCCTACGATCGGCTCGACAAGGATGTCGAGATGATGCAAAAGGCTGGCATCACAGTGGTTCGCGTGGGGGAATCAACTTGGAGCAGTTGGGAGCCGCGTGACGGAGAATTTCAGTTTACCTGGATGGAACGCGTTCTTGATCGCTTGCACCAAGCGGGCATCAAGGTAATTCTGGGTACACCTACGTATTCCATTCCGACATGGCTGTACAAGGAACACCCGGAGATCGCCGTCACGCATCAGGGCACCATACCTCAACTGGCGGATCCCTACGACCCCGCATATCCATCCTCGATGACGCCTGGCTTCTACGGGCCCCGCCAGAATTACGACTTCCTGAATCCCCACTTTCGGCAGCATGCCGAACGCGTGATCCGAGAGATCGTAGGGCATTTCAAAAACCATCCAGCGGTGATTGGATACCAGATCGACAACGAGACGTTTCCGAATGGGGTCCCCACGCTGTATGCGAACGCCGCATTCCTGGATCGTTTGAAACAGAAATACAAGACTCCGGAAACAATCAATAGAATTTGGGGTCTCGTTTACTGGGGGCAACTTGTCGACAAATGGGAGGATCTGCCCCAGCGCAATGGCATTCTCAATCCCGGCTACAAGCTCGAGTGGGAGAACTTCCAGCACGACATTGTCACCGACTACCTTGCGTGGCAGGCAAGAATCGTTTCCGAGTACAAGCGAACGGACCAGTTCATCACACAGGACTTCAGCGGTGGAGTCCACACGAATCTGGATCAATGGGCGATCGCGCGAACTCTCGACGTCGTTGCGGAAAACCCCTACTTTGAAACTCAGAAGCGGCTCAACGCTCGCGGCATCTGGATGTCGGGAGATCTCGCGCGCTCATTGAAACACACGAATTATTTGGTTACCGAAACGAATGCCCAAACGATCGGATGGGATTCACGGACGCAATACCCGCAGTATCCGGGACAATTGCGGCTAGTCGTTTATACCCATCTGGCGGCGGGAGCCAACATGGTGGAGTACTGGCATTGGCATTCGCTCCATTATGGGCAGGAGACGTATTGGAAAGGTGTTCTCTCGCACGACCTCGAGCCGAACCGAACGTACGCCGAAGTTTCACGTGTGGCAGGCGAACTCAGAAAGCTTGGACCTCAGCTCGTGAACCTGAGGAAGGACAACAAGGTCGCAATCTTGTTCAGCGCCGACTCTTCCAACGCGCTCAGCTACATGCCCGTCAGCGACCACGTCAACTATATGACCGTGCTCCGACAGATGTACGACGCACTGTACGAACTAAATGTCGAACCTGATTTCGTGCAAGCAGGAGATTCGAATCTTTCGCGGTACAAAGTCCTGCTCGTACCGCCACTCTACAGTGCGTCCGATGAGGTGCTGCAGCAACTTTCTAATCATGTCAAAGACGGCGGCCAGATCGTGATGGCATTCAAGAGCGGGTTCACGAATCAGTATTCGACTGTAAGAGCCGTCATGGCGCCGGGACCGTTGCGTGCCGCAGCCGGTTTCCATTATCAAGAATTTACAAACGTGGCTGAACCGGAGCGGCTCACACCGGATCCATATGGAGTAGGTGACCAAAACAAAGGTGCTGTGTGGGAGGAATTCCTTGTTCCCGATACCGCTGAGGTCGTCGCTTCCTTTGACGATCCGTACTGGCGCTTCCCCGCGATCACACGGAACAGATTCGGCAGCGGCACACTGACCTACGAGGGCACTTTTCTGACGGACACTTTGCAACGCGAGATCATTCGCGATGTCCTGAAACGCTCCGGCCTGACTGGGCCTGATCAGGACCTTCCGGCAGCTGTGAAGGTTCGACACGGCCGTAATGCGCAGGGGAAGTTGCTGCACTATTACCTGAATTTCTCCGGACAAGAGCAGTCGCTCTCTTATTCGTACGGCGACGGGTCTGATCTCTTGACCAGTAATTCTGTGCGGCAAGGACAAGGTGTGAAGTTGAAACCGTGGGACTTGGCGATTGTCGCCGAACGATAGAAGTCGCGATCAAGTTTTTGTCTTAGCCTTAAGCAAAATGAACCTGACGGAACGCGATCCGTGACACTTGGCCGATTGTCGCAACAACAGAGAATGTTCATGAACCAAACTCCATGCACAGCGCGGACTTTGAAGTGCTCGGGGCCTATCGTAGGGCTCCTCTGTGCGGTTGCTCAGTTTTGCCTGTGGGCGCAAGCGGCCGCTGCAACCGAGAAGGCTGGCAAGACGGATGTATGGCAAGTCCCCGTAAGCCAGAACTTAATGCCGCATTTCGAAGAGGCAAACGGGCGCAAGGTCCTCTACGTGGATGGCAGGCCGTTTACCGTGCTTGCCGTCGAGATTCCCTGGTGGGACCTCATCTACGGTAGATACAGGGAAACGGAGACCGCCTATGACTTTCTCTATCCTGTCGCAGAGGAGATGAGTCTAAATGCGCTGAAGGTTCCAATTAAGTGGTCGATGATCGAACCGGAGAAAGGGGTATACGACTTTTCTTATCTCGATCACGCCAAGAGCCTGGCGGAACAGCACCATCTGAAGCTGGTTTTGAACTGGTTCGGGCACTACGCCAGCGGTGACGGGACGATCTATCTCAATATCACTGGGGAGCTGTTTGCGCCAATGTACATCGTCAACGACGAGAAGACTTACCGGCGGGCCGTGGATGCGGACGGCATCGTCCACCACAACGCCGCCTCGTACGACTACGAACCGATCATCGAGCGTGAAATCGCCGCCTTCCGTGCTTTCCTGAAGCACATCAAGGAGGTGGACTCGCAGATTCACACAATTCTCATGATCCAAATCGAGAATGAAATTGCAGTGTTTGGAGTAGACCGGCATAACCCCAAGCGATGGCGCGATCATTCGACCGCATCCAACAAACGATTCGCTGAAAACGGGTTTACTGACGACTTGAAGTTCAGCGCATGGGATCTGAGTTATAACTGGATACGGCGCATTACCGATGCAGGGGCCGCAGTGTATCCTCTTCCGTTCTTCCACAACTTCGTTGGCGGCAAGGTGGCGGACTGGATGGTCGGCGGCTCTCCTGGAGAGGACGTAGAAACCTATCTAAAGAACTGTCCGAATATTTCGTTCATTGGCGTCAACTCCTATTTCTGCGCGGAGTGGCGGCCTGACAACAGTTGTGCGCGACCCTCTGAAGCATCGATTGATGAACTCCGGGCTCCGCTCTTGCGTTACCGCGTGGGTCGTAACTTGCCGGCGATTACCGAAACAAATAGCGGTGCGAACCCCATCGCGTCGCGCCTCGCTTACCTCGCTATCGGTGAATTCGGCGCGCCCATCTTTGCGCCCTGGGCGCTGACAGTCTCTTACCCCGAGCCCTACGCCCCCTACGTCTTGCCTGATGGTACCCTGGCAAACGGGGCATTTGCCCTTCGCGATGCTTATTCCTCTCTGTCCAAGGCTCTTCCGCAGATTTCGTATTATGCCGGAACCGACAAGTTGAAGGTGTTCATGTCCCGCTTACCCGGCCAAACGTTTTCGCAGACGGAGGATGTCAACGGGTTTAGAGTAGCCGTCAGGGGCGAAGGGAATGGACAAGTGATTGTCCTGCACTTGTCTGATCATGAGTTCTTGCTCGTCGGTTATCGCGCTAGTGTTTCCCTCAAGGACCCCGTATTCCGGTGGCCAGCGATGAGAGCCATCCTTGTGGAGAAGGGCTACTGGTGTGGTGATCGTTGGGTCAAAGAAGGTGAGCCCGGTTACGATGTCAATCAAAGCGACTTGACTCTGAGCATAGATCTTGATGTTCCGCAAGCTGTCCGGGTGTCGTGGTAAACCGAGAAGTACGGTTCGCACCTATCGCAGTTTCCTGGACGAAGCGTCCCAGTGGGGAGCCTTGTGACGGAAACTTCATGGGAAGCAGATGATCGTAGATCAATCCCGTGAATATGGTGGCTTCCATTGCTGCCGTCCATGGTTGCGGCAGACGTCAGGTCTTTGGGGATCCAGGCGCCTTCGCTAGTGGTTCTCCCCGGAACAGCACGCAGCGTCAGAGTTATGAGGTTGTGAGTACGTCTTAGCCGGGTCCACGAACTGGGCGTTACTGTACTTGTCATGGTGGCGAACCCACACCATCGTATACGCCAATCCATCTTCGTCGCGCCCCTTTGGCGCAAGGTCGAGCCAGTTGTACGCTCCGATCAGCATGTCGAGTCCGCGGCCGTAACTCGAATACGTATGGAAGATGCTGCCGGCCCCATCCTTGTAGAACACGCTTGTGCCGGGTCCTTCCTCGCTCGGGAATTGCTGCATGGCGTAGTTGTAGTACATCTGGCCTTTCGCCAGGTCTTCCTTGGTGAATGAAACGTGATAGTCGCGGTTGAAGTCGTTCCCGTGCGACGACACCCACTTGAACCGCCAGCCCATCCTCTTCTTGAAGGCCTCGATTTGCGGCAGCGGCGCTCGCGAAACCACCACCAGACTTACGTCTCGTGCTGCGAGGTGCACGACGCTGCCGTCGATGTGATCCGACAGCAACGAACAGCTCGGGCAACCTTCCTCCCACCCAGGACCAAACATGAAGTGGTACACAATTAGCTGGCTTCCGCCGTCGAATAGATCGGCCAGCGTCTCTTTGCCGTTCTGGCCATCGAACACGTATTCCTTCTCTACTCTCTCCCATGGCAGCTCCCGGCGCTGCCGGCTCAATTGATCGCGCAGCCGCGTGAATTCCTTCTCCTTGCTCAACAGTTCCTTGCGCGCGGCAAGCCATTCCGCTTGCGACACGACCTTCGGACCTTCCATCTTGCCCTTCGCCGTAGCCATGATCATTTCTCCTTTGTTTTCGTTTCTTTAGACGAGATTCTGTCCGCCTTATTTTTCGCATGAAGCAGCTTCGCGGCGAGTGCCGTCAGGCCGCCCGTGGACATCACCCCGGCGACCGCCAACGCCGCACTCGCCATGCACGCTGGACACATATGTCTCCTCCTGCAGCGGTCGCGCTCACCGCGAACGCTGCGCTTCGGCCCGCTTGCGAACACTCTCGTTGATATGCGTCCAGCCCTTCCCCACTCCCGCTCGATGGTCATCCTGAATCAGTCCCAGTGCCGTGTGGTGAAATTTGATCAGCGTTCCTCCGTCCACCTCGCTCAGCCGGTACTGCACGTTCGAGACGATCGGATACGACATGAATAGCGGCCCAGTGATTTCCAGAAGCGTCGGCCGCTTGATTGCTTGAACGTGTCCCCAGAAATGACCGTTGTCGCCGCCTAAGTCGCGGTACCACCGTCCGCCGGGCCACGGCTCAATCTTCAGTGGCATCGGCTTGCCGTCGGGCGTGTCATTTTGCGGCCCAAGCTGCTCAAGCAACGCTGCGAAGGTCGCCTCGAGCGCCGCCCGTACGTGAATTTCCTCGGTCACGTTCAACGCCAAGTCTTCGATCGTTCGATCCATCTTTGGTGCTGTCGAAGCCATCATTCCTCCTCAAATCAGAATTTGTCTTGAACCTTGGCTGAAACCCAATTGTACTTCGCTCACGAATCGTGCTTCCCCTCCGCTCGCTCCTTCACGCGATTCAACTGATGCCGCCAGAACCGTTCGAACGTGCTCGTCCACTCGTGAAGCGGCCGGATCGCCTCGGCGTTGGTTCGATACAGCATTCGGCGGCCGTCGCGTCGGACGTTGACCAGTCCAACATCTCGCAGTACGCGTAAGTGCTTCGAGACCGATGGCTGCTCAAGGCCCAGGCTCGCCACAATTTCCCCGACAGGGCGCTCCTGCAGAGCGAGATAGTTCAGGATTGCCCGCCGACGGGGCTCGGCGACGGCATTGAACGCATCCGAAGTAGTGGCTGCGCGAGGCATGGAAGAAATATTACATTCCCATATGGGCATATGTCAAGCGAATTTTTCTCTTGGTGTTGATTCTCGCTAGATAGGAAAAAAGGCCTGCACGGACTCGGACCGCGACGCGCTCCACATAGGAAGTCTGAATGCAGATGAGCTAATGGTTGCGTTTCTTGCGAAGACAAGAAAGCCCACTCCAGTCCCCGCAAGAGCAGAATTGCAGAACGAACTCGGCAAGTCTTTTGAATGGAGGCACTTAGGTTTCTAAAGTAGTCAATTCCACCGTGTTTTACGGTTGTCGGAACGGGCGCCGTCGAACCAATCATTCCGCTTAAAAGCTACTTTTAACAATTTCGGTTTGACATGAGCGCAGTTACGGCTTAAATAGTGCGAGCAGGACGAGTCTACTCAGCCCGTGCTTAATGTTGAGGAATGCTACCGTCCACCGCACGGTGCATAGCTCGCATGAGTTAACTCACTTCGCCGTGAAAAGCGATTGGTCGTCGCGGGGGTGCGTTTTAGATTTGGTTTCGTTTGGGTCCAAATCTTCTTTCTCTGCGACTCAACTGTGCCGTTCAGGCTCGATTCCGTTTCGGGGAGGAAACCTTGAAGGTCCGCACGCTCTTCTTAACCGATGTACCGGCAAAGCGATGCGCTAAGTTTCTCATCCGCCTTGCCACCATTCTGGCCGCCACTCTTTCCGTTGGTTCGTGCTTCGCTCCCGCCGTTCGGGGAACCGCTCCCTCTGATTCTTTGTCATCAGAGGACGCCAAGGTCGGGTCACTCGAATCGGCGAATGTTGCGATTCCAGGCCCGTTGCGCTCCTTTTTACGCATGGCAGGGATCAGTCAGAAGGTCTCGCCTGAAGAAGTTATGCCTTTGCTGGCTCGCAACGTATTCGTATTGGGGTATGAGGGGCGGTCACCCAAGGGCCGGCCCTCGGAATTCCTTATTCTCTTGACCCGCTATGTGCAGCAGGCGCGAGAATTGGTGGCTCTGGCAGGTCCCGACGGTGTCATTCATGTTTCCACCTGCGATGAAGCGAAACCCCTGCTGAAAATCCTGGGTTATCGAACCCGGACTGACTGCGGGCAACGTAGCACTTTTTTGGAGACCGCCGATCCACAAAGAGCGTTTCTCACCATCGACTCGGGATTCCCCCTGCCGGACCTTGAAAAGAGTCTCCAAGAGGGCCGGTCTTTCACGTACTCCTTCTCGATGTCGCGCGTACCTGCGCCGCCCGTGGAAATCGACTGGACCAAGAAAGAAAAAAAGGTTGATGCACTGGACATGCTCTTAGGCGATCCGGAGCTGGCCCGCTTCTACTGGGCGTTGGCGCGGATGGATGCCGAAACTCTATCTGCCTTGCGGCAATTGCACGTGCTAAAAAAAATGGTTCCGCAAGCCGCGGCCTTGGACTTCTATGGCAGCCACATCTGCATTCGATCTGGGCGAGTGGTTGTACCTGGGGGATCAGTCGCGGCCCCCGCTTGGAAAGAACTGGTCGGAGCGAGTCCTGACTCTCCAGGAGAATTCATACCTAAATTGTTCGCGAAGGATAGCGGCTGGCTTGCGGCGTATTTTGACGACCTGTCCAGTGTGCCTCCGTCACAGCAAACTCATTTCACCGAACCTGCCCGGCTGCGGCGTTTTTATGAGATGTTCCGCGGAAAAGACTCTTCCGATGCTGGAACGGGCGTGTTTCGGAGCGACGCAGGTCTGTTTCTTCTGGTGACCCGGCTTCGGTGGGGGCCGAACGGCGATCCATACGTTCCTGGAAATCTCGAGGTATGGAAGAAAATCTTCCGACAAAAAACGGATTCCAAAATTATCCGCGACTGGGGCCGCCGGGCCGCACATTGGGACCGCCCAGATCAATTGCTGGAAGCCCTGTCCGCGATTTCTCGCGTGCCCACCGACACGGGTCCTTTGCAAAGCTACTTAATGCTTAGTGAACTCGACGGCAGGCGCTCTCCGGAGCATCGGCTTAGGCCCGAAACGGTGGCCTTGCTTGCCGGCAAGTTCTCTGAGTTCAGCGACCAGTACCTGGTCTTTTCAGAATTTCCAGATTTGGACGATGCTTCCATCGCTGCCTTCCTCCAGGTTGTGACTAGTCTAAACGGTATTCCCAAGAACACTCTGCGGGGCAACGCCTTCGGAACCTTTCAGGCCAGCGTTGGACTCTGGCAGATATTGGCGCGTCAGGGTGAAATACCTGGCGCCGCTTTGAACGATTCTTGGCAAAAGGTGATCAGGCCTTTTGGCAAGATCGGCTCTTCAACGCAGCTTTTCGATGCAGGCCGCACCGCCCTGAAAGACCTGCTGCTCGCCGCAACCGGCAAAGCCGATGCTTCTCAAGACAAAATCATCAATTTGCTTGCGGGTCCCTATCAGTCAGCGCCGGAAGCCCAGCGCATGCATGAACTGATCGCCAACAGAATCCGATCCGTTTTGGATGGGCAGCGTTTGGTTTCTCTCGACACCCTCTTGGCCCTGGGTGACGGCCTGCGCGAAGTCACGCAAGGAAACTTGTCAGGCAATACCTTGCTTCCTTTGGCCGGGGAACTCAGGGAATTCGAGATGCCTCAGCCAATTTTCCGAAATAGCGAAAGAGATCAGTGGGCCGCAGGAATTTACAATAACCGTCATACGGAATTGCAGATGCGTACGAACCTGGCGAAGATAATTAAGTCGCCAGGTTCTCCCGAACAACTGGCGGAGGCCCGCGGCCAACTCGCTCCGTTTCTGCGAGACACCCTCGTAGGCCTCAATTACGCCTACTATGAGCCTCCCGGCGCCCAGATTCTCCACCATAATCCTCTTTTCGTTCGTTCACATGATTTTGCGGGAGATACTGTCATCGGCCTGGAACGGCTTTGGCAAGCGCCTCAGTTGTTCGGCGCGGGCTCCCCGGCGGGCGGAGGCGCACACTTGGTCGGATCGCTGGCCGATTTACCTTACGTCCTTGCCACCGCGGAGCAGGATTTCATCGCACCACAAAACGTGCAGGCCCTGATCTGGCGAGAGTTGGTGCCCGGCCTTTTGACCAACGCCGTCGTGCCCCGATGGTGGAACGTGAGCCAAAATGAGCTTCACGCTGTCAGCCTCTATCAACAGTGGGGCGAGGAGTTTTTGGCCGCTTCCGCTCAAAATGACGAAGTGCGGAATAAGGTCATGAATATCCTGTCCGATCGTATGATTCCGCAGCGCTCCGAAAGAGTGGAGCAGGCTCTGCGTTCAGGACACTTGCCCGAAGCGCTTTCGCAGCTGATGCCTGCGGACACTTTCTATCTGGCGGCTGAATATCAACGAAGATTTCCGCAAGAGCCCGACTCCTTCGGACCGGCCGGTAATGAGCTCGCGACTCTCTCTGAGCGCTACCCCAGCGAGGTGAACTGGGAACGTTTGTCGCGAGACTTTGGAGTGCCGCATCGCATCTTGGCGCAGAGTTACACGCGAGAGCTGCTGAATCTGCCGCCTTCCCCGGTTTTCATGGGCTACTCCAGCCGCTTGTTGGCTGAGACCTGGGATTCCAACAACCTATACTGGGCCCGCCTGGCCGACGAAAAAGGTTATTCGCCGGTGATGCTAAACCGCCTGGTTCCTGAACTTACGCGGCGCATGGTAGAGAAGATTTTTGCTACGGATTTCGAGGATTGGCCGGCGCTGTTGCGCGCCGCTCGAGAAACCGGTGAAGAGTTCCGGGAGGGCAAGATCGTTGTCTTGTCAAGAAATGACAGTTTTTCCCAGCCCTAGATCAGTTCTGTTGGCTCAATTTTTCACGGGACTGCTACAGCCGGAAAAAACAACACGGTGCGATATGGGATACAAACCTATGCAAAAGCGATATCTTTTGATGGTGACACTTCTCTTAGGACTGCTGCCTCTTTCCAGCTTTCGGACCGGTGCGCAGCAAGACGCGACGCGCCTTCGCGTTGTGGTCAACCTGGTGCAGTTGAATGTGGCCGTGACCGACAAAAAGGGGAACTATGTAACGGGTCTTCATCCTCTGGATTTCGCGATCACCGAAGATAGCATTCAGGAGAACATTGCCACATTTGAAGAAGGGAATGGTCCCACAACCAGATTGGTAGATATTAATGCAGACGTTGGCAAGAACGGTGCGGACGACTCCGCGTCCGCGCAAGGGAGTACTCGGATGCAAGATTCGGTGTCAGGCTCTTCTTTGGAAGACCCGCCGGAAACGCTCAGTTCGGCGTTTGCCGGCGCCAATGTCTTTATTTTGTTCGATACCAGCAATTACATGTACCGGGGCTTCGTCTTCGCGCAAGATGCCATCGCCGATTTCGTTCGCTCTCTGGAAAGCGCGGACAAAGTAGCCTTCTATTCGTACAGCCGCGACCTTTACCGGGCCGCGGCTTTGACCTCCGACCGGTCGCAGGTGGTGCGCGGCGTGCGCACGAGTGTGGCTGGGGACGATGCGGCACTCTATAACTCGTTGTTGTTGACCGTTCAGGATGCCGGCCAGCATCCGGGAAGAAAGGTGATCGTAGTGTTCTCGAACGGCCCCGACAATTCCAGCATGGTGCCTCCTGAGGATGTCGCCGAGCTGGCCCAATCAGCAGGCATACCTATCTACATGATAAGCACCAATGAGGCGCAGCTTGAGCCCGTTTCTACCGCTGTTTTTGACCGTATGAGCGCGGCCACTGGCGGCAAGGCCTATTTTGCCAAGAGTTGGCGGGATGAAAAGAAAGCGTTTGCCTCCATCCGGGACGATTTAGCGCATCTTTACTCGTTCAGCTATTATCCCAAGCCGAATCCCAATCGTGGATGGCGCTCCATCAAAGTACAACTAGTAGGCGAGCACTTAAAGAAGTATCACATCCGGACGCGGAACGGATATCGTCCCAGACCGAACCGGTTTTCAACAGGCAATGAGCCAGCGTCTGCTTTAGGGTCTGTCCCGAACTGACGCAATGGGAATCACGCAGCGTTGGAATTGGAAATAGCCAACCGGTCCAGAAAAACCTACTTTTCTCGCGGTGAGAAGAAATGGCACAGCGGCCAGGCGCCGAGCTCAGCGTGCATCATGCTTTGGATGGTCGTCCACTCTTTCAGAACCAATTGTGTCCGAGTGACGGGGGTCGGACCACATCCATTCCTCGCAGACTTCAGGTCTGGTGGCGCAACAATCCTCTGAGTGCGAGCAGCGCGGCGAGGAAGCCGAGGCGAAGCAAGCGATCTGGCTGAGAACGCAAGGACAAGGAAGCCGCGCAAGTAAGAATCATTTTCTCGACGCACGTCGCTCTGATTCAATGGAGACGAACCAAAAGATCAAATCAATCGGGACAAATCTCGGGACACCGCGGGTTCGACATTCAGAATTGTGGTTCGGCGGACTTCGCCGTTTCTAGAGTAATGCGCTGCTTCTGGCGGTAAGCGATGTTTGCCATGTGTGCCGCGATCGCCGAGCGGTAGCCGATTTCAACGGACGCATTCGGGGTTTTGCGTGTCCGCACGCAATCGATCCAGTTGGCCATGTGATTCTGATTCGGAGTATCTCCGGAGAGTGCCGTCCCATCGCGGCGATTAACCTTCTCGGGATAGTAACGAAGGCCCTCCACAGATCTGCCGGTCACCATATCCGTCGCTCCGGACACATGCTCGATGGTGCCGTCACTCCCAAGTAGCCGCTCGCCCAATCCGTAGTGACTGTTGCTGAAAGTGGACTGCCAGGTGACAACAATGTCTTTTGGAAATTCCAGCGTGACCACAATCGTGTCCGGCACCTGGCGACCGTCTTTCTCGGAGAACACGCCGCCGGACATACAGGCCGCGCCGGGTTCCGGCAGATCGAGCGCGGTCATGATCCACGCGATTTGGTGTACCATGTTTTCCGTCACGTTCCCGCCAGAAAACTCCCAGAACAACCGCCAGTTAATGAACTTGAAGGGATCGAAGCCGCGGTCAGGGCGTCCATTCAGGAACGCCTTCCAATCGACATTTTGCGCAGTGCAGTCCGAGGGCACCTTGCGCACCCACTGACCTTTACCATGCGGAGTGTTGCGGCTCATCCAGGATTCTACTTGGGTGACCTTGCCGACGATGCCGTCCTTGATCCACTTCCGGGTATCGGCCAGCGAGCCGGAGCTCTCGTGCTGCAATCCGATCTGAACCACGCGGTCGGATTTCCTAGCCGCTGCCAAGCATTGTTCCGCCTCCGGAATGGACCACGTCATGGTCTTCTCGGAATACAAGTCTTTGCCCGCGGCAAGGACGTCCACAAAATGCCGGCAGTGGATGTGCAGCGGGCTGGCCACGATGACACCGTCGATATCTTTCATATCAAGCAGGCGCCGGTGATCATCAAGTGTCTGAATCCCAGGCGCCATCTTTTTGGCTTCGTCGCGCCGGTCTGTGTATACGTCGGCGATGGCCACCAACTGCACGCTCGGAACTTCCAGCACCTGTTTGAGCAATTCCTGTCCGCGGCCGCCTACGCCGACCATCCCTATGCGGACGCGGTCATTGGCCCCCAGCACTCGCGGGGGTGGATAGGCGAGCATCGCCGCCGTCCCCAAAGTAGTTTGCTTTATGAAATCACGCCTCGTCTTCTCCTGCATTTGTGGCCTCCCATAATCTGCAGATCTGAATTCCGGGCGCCCCCCCCTCACTGTTGTCCCTTTTCACGGGTCGTCTGAAGATACTGAGTTACGGCCTGGGCAAAATCCGCTATCGCTATTTCTGGCTCCTCGATTTCAGGATGCCAGGCTTTCTCCCATTCAAACGAATAGTAGCCCTCATAACCGCTCTTCGCGAGCAGCTGCACCTGCTGCATCACCGGAACGTCGCCGCGGCCGGTGAGCACGTAATGCTCATTGCTGCCTTCGGTTCGAGAATCCTTGAGATGCGTGTGACGGATATATCGTCCAAGCAGGTTCACCGTAACTTCCGGCTTTTCTTTGCCGTAAACATACGTATTGTGCGCGTCCCAGAGTAATCCCACATGCGGTGAGTTTGCTTTCTCGAGGATCTCGCGCAGCGTGGGCGAATCGGTAAAATCACCGTGGGATTCGATTAGGACGCTAACTTTCTTGGGGCCCGCATAAGTTCCGAGCTCTCGAAGCGAGGTTGCGACCCGCTCCACCGTCTGATCTCGCGGGCCAATGAGCTTGTTCCCGAAGACACGCACGTAGGGAGCCCCGAGGTCCGAAGCCAGATCAATAAACCTTCGAGCATCGGCAAGCTGCTGCTCGTGTTTCTCCGCATCGGCATCGTGCAGATTGTCCGAGCTGCTCACACACGAGATGCGCAGGCCGTGCGCAGCCACTTCTTTCTTCGACTGGGCAAGGCGCGCAGCGCTGAATTCCGGGCGCGAAGGCAAGTCCATGGTTCCAGCAAGCCCGCGCAACTCGATACTGGCAAAACCATTCTGTTCTGCGAAGTCGAGAATCTTGAGCCAATCCCAGGCCGGACAACCTAGCGTCGAGAAACCAATCGGCAAGCGCATGCCCGTCGCCCTTAAAGCGGCAGGCAGCGCCGTGATGGCCATTGCCAAGCCTTGAATAAATTGTCGCCGAGCGACAGGCATGATTAATCTACCCGCGAGCCGTTCGGCTTGCCGGTTCCACATCGTTCCCTTCTAGTGGCGATTGCGCGCCCGATCCCGGCATATATGTGGGTGAGATTGCCACTGCCGCATAACCCCACACGGATAGTCATTGGCTACAGCGCGCTCCCGCTTCTTGAAGCTCCTTTTTCATCCCCGCCCAACTCTGCCGCGTGGACTCCTCTGGCGTGCCCGCGCCTCTCCAGTGAGTCTCCAGACTCACCGCGAAATGATACCCGTCGCGCTTCAACGCCTTAAACTGCCCAACCCAATCGATGGTGCCGCGGCCCATAGCCGCCCATTGATACCCCTTGCCCTCCGGCTTCCTTACCGCGTCCTTGCAATGGCAGTGGCCAATGCGATCCTTTGGCAGGAGATCATATCCATCCGGATAAGGCTTTTCATCTTGCTCCGCTGCGTTTCCCGGGTCCCAGTTGAGCATAAGATTCGGGGACGGAACCGCCCCAAGAACTTTGGCTGCCTCAGCCCCCGTCGCGGTATTGCAAGCAGGCTCATTTTCGAGAACCAGAAGCACATTCTTTTGGGCCGCCTTTTCAGCGGCACTCCGCAATTTTTCATTGATGGCCGCGCGATACGGCGCTTGATCGTCAAGCCGCCAGAAATCGAAGAAGCGCACGCGATCGGTATTGAAGGCTTTTGCCAGCTCGATGCTGCGTTCAAGAACTTCATCCTGCTGCTCGAAAGTAAAATCGGCCTTGAATTGATCGCGCTTGGGGCTGTACTTTGACCTGGGGGCGTCTGGCCAATCCACCTTGAAGAGCGGACTGGCAATGTCGGTGACGCGCAATTTGTTTTTCTCCAAAATCCGCCGCGCTTCCTCGATTTCTTTGGCGTCCAGCTTGAGCAGGTTCTTGTTCCACATACCTCGCAGCTCGATCCAATCCATCCCAAATTCCTGAGAGGCGACTTCGCAAGCACGGCCAAAGTCCTGCGTGATTTCGTCGTTGATTACGGCGACTCTGAACGGTGACTTCATACTGTTATTCCGAGCCTCTCTTGGAGGTATTTCTTGCTGATCGCCGCCGAATCTTTGGGCGTGCGCGTCTTGTCAGGCACGCCGTCCAGCTCGACGATCGCCCATCCGCGGAAATTCACTTTGTGAAGCGCATCAAACACTGCCGGGAGATTCACCCTTCCGCGGCCGAGCTCTACAAAACGATACGGGCGCTTCGCGTTTGCACTGTCAGGCAGTTGTTCGACATCCTTTATATGCAGGAAAAGCAGCCGGTCGCTGTACTTCTCAATTGCTTTCGCCGGGTCGCCTCCACCCTGAAAGTAGTGCGCCACATCCAACTCCAGCTTGGCGTAGCGCGGATCAGCGGCTTCCAGGATGTGGTCCACTTCTTCAGGACGCTCACCGAGCGAGCCCATATGGTTGTGATATCCGAGCGAGATCCCCAGATCGGCCGTACGCTTTCCGATTTCCGTAAGCAGCCGCCCTAGCCGCGCGTAGTCCGCCGCCGTGATTGCGCGATCCTTGGGACGCTCGTCTGTGACTTGCAGGTACAGCCCGCCCGCGTCCTTCACAAATTTCGCATGAGCCGCGTGCTTGGCAAGCTCCTCGGCCTCGACTGCTGGATCAATACGCACACCGCCGCTCGAAAGCGCAACCATCTTGAGTTCGTGTTTTTGGAGCAGATCCCGCAATTCGGACGCGCTGCCAAATTCCTCGATGACGTTGGCACGCAACTGAATTCCATGAAAGCCCAGGGATGCGATGTCTTCGATCGCCTGGCGGTCCTTTCCGCCCCACGTGATGGATGCATATCCGATGAGGATCGCGGCCGGAACAGGCGAAATCGGTGTATCAAAATAGGATAGGTCCATCGGCGGATACAGCAGCTCCGCCGCCACTAACGCTTTGAGCGAAATTGACGAAGCCGCCGCCGCGGCTGCCACTGTGCCCAGCCCAGCAACAAAATCACGTCGCGGTATTCGGCGCTGCATATGTGTCTCTCCTTGCCTGCTTCGCGGTTTCCACGAGTTCCTTCGCGCGCTGTGAAGCCCGGCTGCACTAAGTGTTCCCAATCGTCCACTCTGCAGGAAATCAAGCTGAGCCTTGTGCTCGGAGCGATACTTGCGAACCGTCGTGAGTTTGGCCCGCCGGGCCTCCCACAAAGCCCATATATCTTGAGATTTCGCGGCAGAACCCAATTAGAGTCGCCCCGATCTCTTTCTCTTGCTTCAGCACGCGTCCGACCGGCCCCGAGAGGCTCATCGCCGCGATTGCCGACCCGGTGAGATCTAAAATGGGAGCGCCGATGCAGGCAACCCCCGGCTCATTCTCCTCGTGATCCAAAGCGTAACCACACTGCCTGGCTGTTTCTAGCTCCTTTTTCAGCTTTCGTGAATGAGGGGGAGTGAGTTGCTCAAGAAAAGTCGCGATCTCATGGCCCGGCGAATGGGCCAACATTGCTTTCCCCAATGCGGTCGAATGAATCGGCATGCGGCTTCCAATCATCGCCGACATGCGGAACGGCCGTGAGCTTTCCAGAAGTTCAACGTACAGCACTTCGCCATTGTGAAGAACCGCCAAGTTGATGGTTTCATTGAAGCGCACCTGCAGTTGGCGCATGAAAGGCTGGGCAATGCGTTTTAGATCGCGCCGGAACTTGGTTGCATGCTCAAACAATTTAAGGCCCAGCTTGTAACGCTGGCCGTCCAGAGTTCGCTCTACGTAACCCCGTTCCGACAGCGTATAGAGCAGGCGGAAAGCTCTGCTCTTGTTTAGGCCGGCCCTTTTGCTGATGTCCCTTAGGCTGACCTCCTCGGAGTCCTTGAATCCCTCAAGCACATCGAGCGCCCTAGCAACTGCGTCCACTACATATTTGTTGGCGGTCGTTCGCTTGGCTTTCATCGCCCACAGCTTTCCTCGAGTCCAAGAACTAACGCATTGCCTGCTTGCCTCTCTCAGCCACGGTGCGGGTCCGTGTACAGGATGGAACCCGCTTACACTGTCCGATTCCGGGCGCAGACCCTCGCGCGAGAGCCCTGCGAATCTCGCTGCCTAAAAAGTTAGCTTCACTCCGAGTTCCATGGTTCGGTTCCCATCCGCCCCGCCGATGGTGCCGGTGATGTGGCCGAAAGTAGCGCCATTACTGGCGTTTCCGTTTGGCTGATCGAAGTGTGGAGTATTGGTTACGCTGAATGCTTCCGCGCGAAATTCCAGGCCAATTCGCTCTGTTACCGGGAACCTCTTGAACATTGCGGCATCCAAGTTGAAAAAGCGCGGACCGGCGAATTTGTATCGGCTCATGTTTCCGGCCGTCTGTAGCGTGGTCACCGGGACAAATGCCGAAGTATCGAACCACAGCTGAGCGGTGGGAGATCCCGGAACGCTCGGTCCGATGCCGCCAAGGACATGGAAGGGTCCCACTTGGTTCGGCGTCTGCCGCGTGCCCGGGGCGTTAAGTCCAGTACCGCTGGCGCTGAAATCCAGCGGTCTGCCGCTCATGATGGTCATAACCGTACTCACCTGCCAGCCCCCGGCAACCCAGTTCGCCCAGCCTGAATGCAGCAGGGGCTTGCCCTTGCCAAACGGCAAGTCATAGACGACGCTTTGTACGAAAGTGTGCGTCCGGTTGTTGCTGACCACCATGTAGTTGCGGCGGAAGTTCAGATAGAAGGACGGACCGCCGCCGTCGTTCCCGCCTCCATCCCCCACGTCCGATCTGTACGCCAAAGCCTTTGCGAACGTGTAGGAAGTAGTTAGCAGAAGCCCGCCACCCGTCCTGTGGTTAAATCTTGTCTGCAAGGCGTGGTAATTCGAGCTGGTCGGCTTGAAGAGAAAATCCGTGGCGCCCGTTCTGCCAAACAAGGCGCATAGGGGCCTTTGCGGGCAAGTGGCACCAACGGATGGAGCGACCGCGGCATTCAGATCATAGTCCATGGGAATGTCCACGCCGTGATTGCCCACATAGGCCACATCCAGCACGAAGTTCTTGGGCAGCGCGCGTTCGACGGCGAGGTTCCACGATTCCACGTACGGCTGCTGAAAGTTCTTGTCAATCACGTTGTATTGGGAATTTAGCCCAATGCACGCGACGCCCGGAACGGGTGGAACTTGGCATATACCCGATATGATCCCGTTACTCGGCAGCGCGGCTGGTGCTGGCGCGGGAAATCCAAAACTCATGGAAGCAATTTGGCCGCTAGGCCATATGGGCAGCGCGCCAGCGGTCACTTGGTTAGTGCCATTGGCCTGGCGTACCGGGTAATTCCAAGCATACTGGTTGTTGGGGAAAGGCTCGTAGCTGATGCCGAAACCCCCGCGCAAGACAAATCTGTCTGTGAAGCGATAGGCCAAGCCGAAGCGCGGAGCAAAGTAATGGTAGAAGGTGTCACGGCCAAGGTTCAGCGGGTTTCCCCCAATTCCTGCAAGCACCAACGTGTTGGTTGTGGGGTCGTAATTGGAATAGCCACCGGAATGTTGCGGCGTCGGCGGGAAGTAGAGTTCCCACCTCAGCCCCACATCCAGGGTTAGCTTGGAGGTCGGTTGCCATTTATCCTGTCCGTAGCTGAAGAGTTCCGTCTCTCGCCACGATCCGGATACCACGGAGACATCGCGACCGACCTCCGTGGGCGCGTCGAGGAGAAACGCGGCGAAATAGTTGCCGGGAGATGTTGCCGACGATGAAGTTGACGTGGTGCTGGTGCCGAAGCGGAAGACTCCGCGTGGGCCGAACGTCTGGGCTTGCACCAAATCGTCACGTAGCCGCCGGACATCGACTCCCCACTTGAAAGCGTGGTTCCTATGGATTTTCGTCCAATTGGTCACCGCGTTGATGTTGGTCTCGCCGCGGTCCCACGGGAGGGACGCCGAGTAACCAATCATCGGGCTCGAGAATCCGCTCTGGCTCTGGAGCATGTCAATGGAGGTCAGGCCGCTGGTAAAGGTATCCAGATTGACGCCGGTGATGCCCAGGGCGTCTGACGCCTTGGAGCCATAGTCCGAGTTACGGGCAACATTTCGGTAGTGGCTCACACCGACACGCGTCTCCGCAATCAAGCTGGGGGAGAACACATGCGTATGATTGAGCGCTCCACTTTGCACATGTTGCGTACCGGTCCCTTGAAAGCCGCCTCCTTTGGGACCTCCGGCCAGGCCAAAGATCGGCTGATCGTTGAGGTTCTGCACGGCCCGGCTGAACCTGAAAGCGAAACGGTCGTTATCCTTGCGGTTAAAGTCAAACTTGGTGTCGAAGGCCGTGGTGTTTTTCAGGAAGCGCGTGTTTTGTTGATAGTTGTTGCTGAGGCCTGGGTTGGCCACATTGGTGTGCGGGACGAGCGCCAGAATTTTCAGCGCCAGGGGCGATAATCTTATCGAAGTTGGGTCAGTTGGGCACGCGAAGTTAGGAATTACATTGTTAGGGAACGGCGTGCGATTTGCGGGGGCTGCTGGTATAGGTTGTCCACTGGCGTCTTTCATAAGGCAGGCATGCGCCGCATCAGAGGTCTGATACGGATCATAGATCGTGCTCCCGCCTGCGTTGAGGCTTCCACCACGGAAGTCATCCCGGGGCACTGTCAGAATGTCAAACTTGCCGCGTGAATCGTCAATTCGCAGGATATCGCCGAAGAAGAAAAGCTTATTTCGGATGATTGGCCCTCCCACATTACCACCGTAGTAGTTGTAAGTGCTCGGCGCTTTGGCTAGGGTCTGGAAGAAAGGCTTGGCTGCCAGGGCGCTGATCCGGTTGAACTCGTAAGCGGCACCATGGAAGGCGTTTGTGCCCGATTTCAAGATGACGTTGGTGACGGCGCCGCCGGCGCGTCCGAACTCGGCGGTGTAGTTGCTGGTGCTCACGTCAACCGTCTGAATGGCTTCTGCGGGCGGGATGTAGATTTGCAGCAGGCCCGTACGCTCATTGTCATCCACGCCCTCGATCTGCAGGTTGTTGAATAGGCGAGCTTGGCCATTCACTTCCGTCGACAAGCTGTCTTGCGCATTGAAGAATTCAGAATGCACTCGATGCGCCCGTGTCGCCCCCGGCACCAGATTCAACAGATTCTGGAAATTGCGGTTGTTTCCGAGGGGGAGATCGACCACTTGCCTGTTGTCTATCTTGTCGCCCACGTCGGCTCGGTCCGTTTGAAGTATCGGAGTTTCGGCGGTTACTACTACGCTTTCGTTGATGGTCCCCGGCTCAAGCGCGAGGTTCACTCGAGTGTCGGTGTTCACCACCACATCCACTCCAGATCGCACGGCTTTCTTGAACCCCTGTTTCTCGACCGCCACTGCGTATTGGCCTGGGGGGAGATCGGCGAATGCGTAGTTTCCGCTGTCGTTGGTGGTGATACTGCGGACGACCCCCGTTTTCATCTCCGTGGTCGTCACTCTTGCCCCCGCCACGACTGCCCCGCTGGCATCCGTGACCGTTCCGAGAAGAGTTGCATTCACTGCTTGTCCCAGCGCGCTCGAAGAACTGAAGAGCAGCACGCACAACGCTGCCAGACATCCCCGTAGCCCACTCCACCCTGATTTCATAAGACCTCCTCGCGGCGTTTCGGACAGTAAAACACCGTTGCATTTCTTGCTTTGCGTTGAGGGATAGTCTGATTGACATTCATTGTCAAGATATTTTTTCGATTGGCTCAATTCATGAAAGCGATTTTTCGCTTACCGGCTTCCAAGGCAGGCCGCTCCCAAGTCCTTGTGTTTATCTGGAACTTGGCAAAGCCCTTTGAAGCGTACGCTCTACGGAAGACCGAAATCCGAGGCGCGCCGTGAGTACAGCGAGTGAGAACTGGTCGAAATCGCCTGGAATTTCTTGCTTTCGGCAACGAATCAAAGAGAAGTCGACGAACCCCGCGGCCACCTTTGTCCCTCCGACATCGACACCAATCACCAATCTCTTAGTGCTCACGGCGTTCGGCATTATCGGAGAGTTCCCATTGGGCCCGGGAGTTTTACTGCGCTTCTATGCCAGGGCCGACCGGGTGCGAACCGCGGATTGCATAATAGAAAATGTAGGCATAGCACAAAACGGGGAGGATAAACGCATGGTGAATTCCGATTCGGTCGGCAAGTGCACCCTGCATCACGGGAATGATTGCGCCTCCCACGATGGCCATGATCAGCATCCCCGAGCCATCCCCTGTCAGCGGCCCCAGCTTGGCAATTCCCAGCGTGAAGATACTCGGGAACATTATGGAATTGAAGAATCCCACGAAAATTATGCTCCACATCGCCACGTGACCTGTCGTAAGCATCGACGTGCACACCAGCAGGCCGGCAGCAGCAGCGGCCACGCCCAGCACGACTCCGGTCTTTACCTTCTGCAGGATCGCTGATCCGATAAACCTGCCCACCATCGCGCCGCCCCAGTAATACGCCACGAACCCCGCCGCCGCCACTTCCGTGATATTCCCGATGTTCTTCTGCGTGAAATAATTGATCAGAAAGCTTCCGATGGAAACTTCCCCGCCCACGTAAACGAAGATGGCCACTGTTCCAAGCACGAGATGCCGGTATTTCCAAAGGCTGGTCTTTGGCCCCGATTGGCCGTGCCGCTCCGCATGGGGCATAGCGGGAAGCTTCACCAACCCGATGACGATCCCCAGTAAAATGAGAGCAATCCCGATGACTAGATATGGCAGTTTCACCGAAGATGCTTCCTGAACGCGGTAAGCCTGCAGCGCCGCCTCAGGCATCTGCCGAAGCTGGTCCAGCCCCGTTGGATTTGCGCTCAAGATGAGTAGACCGCCAAGATAAGGCCCGATTGTCGTGCCGAGCGAATTGAAAGCTTGCGTCAGGTTGAGCCGGCTCGACGCTGTTTTTTCCGGCCCAAGCACCGCCACGTATGGATTCGCCGCTACCTGCAGCGCCGTGATCCCCGCCGCCAGCACCATCAGTGCGCACAAAAACAGCACGTATGACGCCGCGGTTGCTGCCGGAAGAAACAGCAGCGCGCCAACTCCCATGGTCATCAGACCAATTACCATTGTCCGTTTGTAGCCGACCCAATCGATCAATTTTGCGGATGGAATCGAGAAAATGAAATACGCCGAGAAGAACGCGAATTGGATCAGCATCACTTTGGTGTAGCTCAAGTCGAAAATAGCCTTTAAGTGCGGAACGAGGATATCGTTGAGGACAGTGACAAAGCCCCACATAAAGAACAGGCTCGTCACGATCGCCAGCGCGCCCGTGTAAGTGGTCGAGGTCTCGCTTACAGTGGTGGGACTGCTAACAGTTACATTTGCCATCGCTTGTCACGTCCATTCTTCTGCAAGATACGCATTTGCTCCCGCTTCTTGCTTGGCAGCCAACGTGGAAGAGCAGGCGAAGCGCCGGTCTTGGACTGCGCAGGATAATGACACAATTGGCCGGGATACAAAACCTTTTCCGAGGATTCTGGGCTCGTGCGGAAATCACGCGAGTTTGCCGGTGCCCCGACCGCTGCCGTAGGAATACGGCATTTCTTGTGATGCATTTGTAATCTACCGCCGGGAATATCCCCTTGCTTTTCCTGGCGTTAGCGCGGAGCGCTTTACTCAAATTGCGGCTGGCAATATTCGCGCAATTGTATTTTTATGAGAACCATTGACACACCGCGAGCCTCACCGTAGCATCGCCTTCACCGGCCGCAATTTTCGCAAACGCGCGCCGGAAGAGGGGCCTCTCATGAGCCTTCGCGATTTCCTAGCCAAGCAATTCATCGACGTCATCGAGTGGGTCGAGCCGGAAGACGGCATTCTTGCCTACCGCTACCCCATGCAGGACCGCGAAATTCAGAACGGCGGCAAGCTGACCGTTCGTCAATCGCAATTCGGCGTCTTCGTGAATGAAGGGCGCGTTGCGGACGCGTTCGGTCCCGGCCTGTACACCCTGACGACGCAAACGCTACCCATCCTGACGTACATCATGAACTGGGACAAAGCGTTCAAGTCGCCCTTCAAGTCCGATGTCTATTTCTTCTCCGCTCGAATTCAGACCGATCAGCACTGGGGAACGCAGAATCCCATCTCGATTCGCGACAAGGAATTCGGCGCGATTCGTCTCCGCGGCTTTGGCATTTATTCCTATCACTTGAGCGATGCGAAAATCTTCTACAGCAAGATCAGCGGCACGCGCGACCTCTATCGCGTTGCCGATCTCGAAGGCCAATTGCGCAACACCATCATCGCAAAAATGACCGATATCTTTGCGGCAAGCCAGGTGCCTTTTCTGGATATGGCGGCGAATCAAGGCGCGCTCGCCGAAAAGATCGGCGAACAGATGAAGCCCGCTTTCGCTGAATACGGACTCACTTTGGACAGCTTCGTCGTGGAGAATCTGTCGCTTCCCGAGGAGCTGCAAAAAGTGCTGGACCAGCGCATCAGCATGACCATGCTCGGAGACATGGGCCGCTATACGCAATACCAGGTGGCCCAGTCCATTCCAGTCGCGGCGGCAAACGAAGGCGGCGGCGCCGTGGGCATGGGCGCGGGGCTCGGCGCTGGCGTGGCCATGGGCCAAGCCATGATGGACGCCGTGAAGAAGGCAACTTCCACGCCGGCCGGTGGCCCGGCCCCCGCAGCGGCAGGCACTCCAGGCGCTGAAACGAAGTTCTGCGGCGAATGTGGCAAGCCCATCCCGCGCAGCGCGAAATTCTGTCCGGAATGCGGCAAACCGCAGGCGTAGTATCACTGCGTGCCATGAGCGGAATCGAGTGGGTTGTCGAAGCCTATGGTTGCTCGACGCAGTCGCTGCGCGATCCTGCTGTCTTGCAGGATCTGTTCAGCAGAATCATCCGGGAGATGAAGCTTCGCCCCGTGGGGAAGACCCAGTGGCACCAGTTTCCCGGTACCGGCGGAATCACTGGCCTCTGCCCGCTCGCCGAATCGCATCTCGCATGCCACACCTTTCCGGAACACGGATCGCTCTGTCTCAATCTTTTCTGTTGCGTTCCTCGCGCCGAATGGGATTTCGAATCGGTTCTGCGAGATTTCTTCGCTGCGGATGCAGTTTCGGTCCGCCGGTTGCAGCGGCCTTATGAGTCGAAGTTGAAGCAAGCTGCCGGTCACTGACATGAAAAATCTCCCAACATCGCCTGTGAACAATTCGCGATGACGCAGCCCGCTTCCAATTGTCCGAACTGTGGCGCGAAGATTGTTTTTCGCTGGTCCAGCAGCGTGCAGACGGTCTGCGAATACTGCAAAAGCATTCTCGTGCGCACGGAGGTCGACTTGAAGAAAGTCGGTCAAGTCGCCGATCTTCCGCCTGACAGTTCGCCCATTCAGATCAACACGGAAGGGATCTACCGCAACAAAGCGTTCGTCGTCGTCGGCCGCATCCTCTACGAATACGATCAGAGTGGCTGGAACGAGTGGCACGTGATGATGAACGACGGCACGAACGCCTGGCTTTCCGACGCACAAAATGAATACGCGGTGTCCTCCTCGGCGAAGGCGCAGAATCTGCCCTCCGCCGCGCAAGTGCAGGTCGGCCAGCAATTCACTTGGAGCAATCAGCGCTACGCTGTGAGCGTCATCACCCACGCGCACTATCGCGGTGTCGAAGGCGAGTTGCCGTTTCAATACTGGGACAAAACCGATGTCACTTTCGTTGACCTGCGCACCGAGACCGGAAAATTCGCTACGCTCGATTACAGCGACGCCGAACCCTCTTTGTATCTCGGCGAATTTGTCGAATTCGACGATCTTAAATTGAAAAATCTGCGCAGCTTCGAGGGCTGGTGATGAGTATAGGGACTCCCCCGCTGCCTGGGCCGCCCAAGCCCCAAGCGAAGGCGCTCAATTGCCCGAAGTGCGGAGCGGCCATCACGCTCCGCTCGTTCGGCCAGGCCGAAACGGTTGTTTGCGGGAGCTGCCATTCGATTCTCGACGCCAAAGACCCAAATCTCGCGATCCTTCAGCAATTCGAAGCCGCCACCCATGCGGTCACGCCGCTTATCCCTCTTGGCACGCGCGGCAAGCTGCGCGGCGCGGACTACGAGGTTATCGGGTTCCAGCGGCGCGACATCAAGGTCGAGGAAATCACCTACTATTGGCACGAATATCTGCTCTTCAATCCGTATAAGGGTTTTCGCTACCTCAGCGAATATAATGGCCACTGGAACGACATCAGCATCTGCAAGCAACTCCCGACTGTCGAGAGAGGTTTTTCCTCCGGCCCGGGCAGCGCGGCGAATTACCTTGGCGAGAGCTACAAGCATTTTCAGACTGCTGAGGCCAACAGCGATTTCGTTCTCGGCGAATTTCCCTGGCAGGTTCGCGTCGGAGAAAAGGCTGTCGTTACGGATTATGTTCATCCGCCGCGCGTCCTTTCCAGCGAAACGCTCGACAAGGAAGTCACCTGGTCTATCGGCGAATACATGTACGGCCGGGAAGTCTGGGACGCATTCAAACTGCCCGACAGCCCGCCGGAAGCTACGGGCGTCTACGAGAATCAGCCCTCGCCTGTCCGCATAAATCTCACCAGCGTTTGGGTCGCGTTTGCTGCATTTGCCGTGTTTCTCCTGGCTCTCATGGCCGCTTTTGACATACTCGCGAAAAAAGAACCGGTCCTGCATGAGACCTATCAATTGAATCGCGCTGACGCGAGAGGTGAGTCTTCTTTCGTCACCGACGTTTTCGAACTGACCGGCCGCACTTCAAACGTCGAAGTAAAAACCTACGCTCCCGTCAGCAACCACTGGATCTATCTGAACTACGCGCTCATCAATCAGGACACCGGTCAGGCCTGGGACTTCGGCCGTGAAGTCAGCTACTACTACGGTTACGACAGCGATGGTTCTTGGTCCGAAGGAAAACAGAATGATACGGTTGTGGTTCCAAGTGTCCCCGCCGGCCATTACTACTTGCGAATCGAACCCGAGGCCGATCCTTTGCTTCCGGGCGTTCCGTACACGGTCGACGTGACCCGCGATGCGCCGGTCTTCGGGATCTACGGCATCGCCTTTCTCGCTTTGCTCCTGCCCGTAGTTTTGGTTTCCTGGCGCGCTTACACTTTCGAGCGCGCCCGCTGGTCTGAGAGTGATCACCCACCCGCGCAACTTTCCAGTTTCACAAGCAGTTCGGAGGACGATAGCTGATGTTCCGAAGATTCTATCTTTTCTATGGATTCCTGGTTCTTGGCACCGCCGCTTTCGGCCAATATCGCGGCTGGAGTCTCGACACCATCAATCAACTCAAAAACGTTCCCAAATCGGTCCGCGATAATCCGGGTTCCTATCGCTCGGTTTATAGCGGCTATCACCATTACACCGGAGGCAAATAAGATGAATCTCGTTCCGCTTGGCAATATCGTCGCCGCACTGGTCTTTGCCTTTATCGGGATTCTTGTTTTCATCGTGGCGTTCATCGTTATGGATAAGTTGACTCCGTACCATCTCTGGAAAGAGATCGTCCAGGAGCACAACATGGCTCTCGCGATCCTTGTGGGCGCGATGTCCATCGGCATCTGCATCATCATTGCCGCCGCGATTCATTAGCTCATGGGAATCCTGCTGTTCATCTCCGTGCTGCTGGTCGCGGCGTGCGGCCTCATCTACGAGCTCGTCGCCGGCACGCTCGCCAGCTATCTCGTCGGCGACAGCGTCTTTCAATTCTCCACCATCATCGGCACGTATCTCTTCGCCATGGGTATCGGCAGCGCGCTTTCCCGCTACATCAACCGTGGCCTCGTTCATCGCTTCGTGTGGATCGAGCTTCTCCTCGGCGTCATCGGCGGCTTTTCTTCCGCCCTCCTGATGCTTGCGTTTGCCTTCACGCAGGGCTTCGAATTGATTCTGTACGCCCTCGTCATCGTGATAGGCGTTCTGGTCGGGCTAGAGATTCCCCTGCTCATGCGCATCGTCCGCGATCGTTACCGGTTCCGCGACGTCATCGCGCACGTTCTAACCTTCGATTATCTCGGGGCGCTCGGTGCTTCACTACTCTTTCCGATCTTGTTCGTGCCGCGCCTCGGCCTCGTCCGCTCCGCGATGTTGTTCGGCTTGATTAACGCGGGCGTCGCGCTGTGGAGTACTTTCCTTTTTGCAAATCAACTTTCCGAGGCGCGCGGATTGCGCATCGCGTGTTTTGTGGTGCTCTGCGGATTGGGAGCGGGAATGGCCGGGGCCAAGCAGATCACCGCCACCGCTGAAGACAACATCTATGCCGACGAGATCATCTTCGCTCGCGACACCCATTACCAGCATTTAGTCCTAACGCGCTTCAAGGACGACCTTCGTCTTTTTCTCAACAGCCACCTGCAATTCAGCTCCCGCGACGAGTACCGCTACCATGAAGCGCTCGTACATCCGGGGCTCGCCGCTGTTCCGTTCCCCCGCCGCGTGCTCATCCTCGGCGGCGGCGACGGTCTTGCTCTCCGCGAAATTCTGAAATACGCGCAAGTCCAGAGCATTACCCTCGTCGATCTCGATCCCGAAATGACCAGGCTCTTCTCCTCTCATCCCATGCTGATCAAGCTCAATGACAAATCCTTGCTTTCCCCGCGCGTGCACGTCATCAACGCCGACGCCTTTCCCTGGGTCGATTTGAACGGCGACAGTTTCGATTTCATTGTGATTGATTTTCCCGACCCCACGAATTATTCGCTCGGAAAACTCTACACCACGGCGTTTTACCGGGCCGTCGCGCGCCACCTCAGCGTGCAGGGCCTAATGGTCGTTCAAAGCACCTCGCCGATGTTCGCGCGCGATTCGTTCTGGTGCATCGTGCAAACTCTGAAGCAAGCGGGGCTGCAAACTTATCCATACCACGTCTACGTCCCATCGTTCGGCGAGTGGGGCTTCGTTCTCGCCGCCACGCATGGGTACACTTCTCCCACTTCGCTTCCCTCAGGATTGCGTTTCATTAACATCGACGGCCTCCCCACGCTCTTTCAATTTCCGCCCGACATGGCGCCGCTCCCTATGCCGCCAAACCAGCTCAACAACCAGGTGCTCGTCCGCACTTATGAGAACGACTGGAAGGACATCACTCATTGAAGCTAGGCCGTCGCAAGTTTCTTGGTCTCGGCAGCGCTGCGCTCGTTGGTCTTTCCCTCAAAAGTGAACGCAAGATCGAAGGCTCGTTCGTCAACGATTCTTTTCAGACGGGCCATCTCTTACGTGATCGCACTTCATTCCCCGCGGCGAAGCGCACTGAAAAATTCCCTGTAGTCATTGTCGGCGGCGGAATCGCCGGACTCAGCGCCGCTTGGCGTCTTCGCAAGCGCGGCTTCAGCGATTTTGTTCTTCTGGAAATGAACGCCCAGCCCGGCGGCAACGCCCGCTGGGGCGAAAACGAAATTACGGTGTATCCGTGGGCCGCTCACTACGTTCCTGTCCCCGGCCCGAAGGCCGAATACGTCCGCGAACTCTTCGCGGATCTCGGCGTCCTCAAAAACGGCCAGTGGGAAGAACGCTATCTCGCTTTTTCGCCGCAAGAGCGCCTGTTTCTCTACGGCCGCTGGCAGGAAGGCATCGAGCCTGCGGTAGGCCTTAAACAAACAGACCGCGATCAATTTCAGCGCGTTGAAAATGTTTTCAATAATTTTCGGAAGAGCGGATCCTTTACCGTCCCTCTTGAGCTCGGGCTCTCTCCGAAGTTTCAGGCCCTCGACCGCCTCTCTTTTTCCGATTGGCTCCGCCAGCAAGGCTTTGATTCGCGTCTCCTGCATTGGTACATGAACTACGCATGCCGCGACGATTACGGTGCGCTCGCGAGCGACACTTCCGCTTGGGCCGGAATCCATTATTTCTCTTCCCGCGAGCCCGAGGAAAAAGGTCCGCTCACATGGCCCGAAGGCAACGGCTGGATCACCCGCCGCCTCCTTGAACGCGTCGGCCGAAACATTCGCGACAGCCAGATGGTGCACCGCATCATCCAGACGCGCCGCGGCGTCAGCGTCTTCGCCGGCGAAACTGAGTTTCAGGCCGAATTTGTCATTTTCGCCGCCCCCACGTTTCTCGCGCCTTACCTCCTGGAAAATTTCCCACGCTTGCGCGATTTTGTTTATTCTCCCTGGCTGACCGCCAACCTTACGCTTGACCGCTATCCCGATTCCCGTGGCGCCGAGCCCTCCTGGGACACTGTGTTCTTCGATTCACCCGCGCTCGGCTACGTCGACGCCATGCATCAGAGTCTGCGCACTCACGTGGACCGAACCGTCTGGACTTTTTACTGGGCGCTTGCCGAAGGCGCGCCATCGCGGAACCGCCAGCTTCTCCTCGAAAAGGAATGGACCTATTGGAAAGAGGCCATCCTCCACGACCTCGAGCGCGTTCACTCCGACATCTGTCAGTGCGTCTCGCGCATCGAGGTTATGCGCATGGGCCACGCCATGGTCCGCCCCGCCGTCGGCTCCATTTTCTCCGAAGAGCGCCACCGCTTGACGCGCCTCAATGACCGCATATTCTTTGCCAACTCCGACCTCAGCGGCATCTCCATTTTCGAGGAAGCTCAATATCGCGGGGTTGTAGCCGCTCAAAAGGTGCTGTCCAAGCTCCACGGACATCGCTGAAAGGTGGCCCCCTCTTGCGCTTTCAGTTTGCTTGTAACCTTTCGCCGGTATCCCGCTCCTATCACCAGGCAGGTGGCAGGCCGGGCCGAGGGCAGGACCACGAATATGGAGCCCGGCGCCTAAGTTCCTGCATCCAACATAGATAAACGCACGTAAAATAGGACGGAGAGGACCGCCGTAGGCATTGGGAGGTAAGAGATGTTGATCCGCAAAGCCCCGGATTTAACTTGCGCCGACGTCACGCCAAAGTCGGTTTATCTGAACCGGCGCAATTTCCTGCGCGCCATGGGCATCGTCGGGGCGTCAGCCGTGGCCGGTAAGAGATTGCTCGAACTGGCTTCGCCATCTGAGATGGCGTTTGCTGGCGCGAAGCTCATCGGTCTCAAGCCCAGCCCGTTCAGCACCACCGAAAAGCAGAACTCCTACCAGGATGTGACGCACTACAACAATTTCTACGAATTCGGCACGGACAAGGGCGATCCCGCGAAAAACGCGCAGCATTTCAACACTTCAAATTGGTCCGTGTCCGTCGAAGGCGAAGTGAAAAAGCCCCGCAAATTCAGCATGGACGAAATCCTCAAGCTCGCTCCGCTCGAGGAACGCATCTACCGTCACCGTTGCGTCGAAGCGTGGTCCATCGTTGTTCCCTGGATCGGTTTTTCTTTCAGCAATCTCGTCAACCTTGTCGAACCGACTCCCAAAGCGCAATACCTGGCCTTCCAAAGCCTCTACGATCCCGGCCAGATGCCGCAAGCCAGATACGCCGGCATCGACTTCCCCTACGTCGAAGGCTTGCGCATGGACGAGGCCATGAACCCGCTCACGCTGCTTTGCGTCGGCATGTACGGCGAGACCTTGCCGAATCAGGACGGCGCTCCAGTGCGCATGGTCATTCCCTGGAAATACGGCTTCAAGAGCATCAAATCCCTTGCCAAGATCCGCTTCGTTCAAAAGCAGCCGCCGGCGACTTGGAACATTGCCAATTCACAGGAATACGGTTTTTATTCCAACGTGAATCCCACAGTGGACCATCCGCGCTGGAGCCAGGCCAAGGAACGCCGCCTCGGCGAAATCTTCAAGCGGCCCACGCTGATGTTCAACGGCTACAGCGATCAGGTCGCCGCCATCTATAACGGCATGGACCTCCGCAAAAATTTCTAGGCTGGAACCTCCGCGTGCACGCAATCCTCACCAGCAAATGGACCAAGGCCGCCCTCTTCCTTCTTTGTCTCGGGCCTTTTGGCGAATTGCTCTGGCGCATCATTCACAACAATTTGGGCGCCAATCCCGTTGAGTTTCTCCAGCACGCCACCGGTGACTGGATCTTGCGCTTTCTTGTCTTCACTCTCTCGATCACGCCCCTCCGCAAGTTCTTCAAGCTTCCCAACCTCATCCGTTTCCGGCGCATGCTCGGCCTCTTCGCCTTCTTCTACGCCTGTCTGCACTTTCTTACTTATCTCGGGCCCGATCAGTCCTTCGACCTCGCCGCGATGTGGAAAGACGTCGCCAAGCGGCCTTTTATCACCGTCGGCTTCACCGGTTTTGTGCTGCTGATTCCCCTGGCGATCACTTCCACCGCTGGTTGGATTCGGCGCCTCGGCGGAAAGCGCTGGCAGCAGCTTCATCGCGCGATCTACATCAGCGCTGTCTGTGGCGTGATTCATTACTACTGGCTGGTGAAGTCCGATGTGCGCAAGCCGCTCTTCTACGCCGCGCTCGTCGGAGTTCTTCTTCTCTGGAGATTGGGAGATTGGCTTTTCAAACGAGGTTCCGCGGTTGGCGTGAAGCTCTCGCCGCAGCGCGCACCCGCCAACCCGTCGCGTTAATTCTGGTTGTACTTTTTCCTGAAGCCTTCGCCTACAGTGGCTTCGTCGTGGTTCTTTTTCGCTTCCGGAAGCCATCGAGACCGAATACCAATCCCGCCACGACAATTCCCACGCCCATCATGACCAGCCCGAACGTCTTGTCGCCGGACGGGTCGCGGCCCGCGTGCACCACCCAGACAGATTCACCCACGGTCACGCCGTTCTTCTCAAACGCATACTTCACGTCGCCTTCCAGTCCCTTGTCCGCAACTCCTCGCACAATGAACGTGCCATCAGGTTCGCGATGCATGTACTTCCGCATTTCCTTTTCGTTCACTCCCACCACGAGCTGCACCGGCGCGGCTGCATTTTGTTCCGCCGACATCGGGATGTACAGATAGTGCTCCTTGCTCAGATACGTCCCGCTCAGGTGTCCTCGCACGTCCGCGTATACCAGGTGAGCCTGCAGTTTCCCGTTCTGAAAATCTACCGCCGTCAATTGTTGCAAGCTTCCCGCATGCGCTCCGTTGTAATAGGTCCAGCCGCCAAATCCGAAAGGAACAAGCAGAGCGCCATAGCGGAAGTACCGCAACCACGGCTCCGGTGCAGTGGCAGTCGCTATCGCCGTGGGAGCGTTCCTGGCACTAGATGGGGTTCCGGGGACAGGCCGTTCCGCTCCGCGGAAGAGAAACTTGATCCCCAGCGCAATTCCCAGGAGACCAAGAATGATGACAATCGCGGTGGCTTCCGAATAATAAACGCCAAACCATTTCAGTTGCAGCTCGGCCAGATAGCGGTACGGCCCGGAATACGTAAAAGTCCAATACAGCGTCAGAGCGACCATCGCGGCTGCAAGCGCCAATCCTGCTTTGTTGTTTTGATTCTTGACCGGATTCATTTTCGCCTCCGGGTTGCTTCCACTTCTATCACTTCATCATGTCAGGCGTATCAGCAACGGCGAGATACCGGTGGTGTAGCTGTTTTCAATGAAAAACTGTACCGAAGGACAGGCAGTATTCTTGGCTAATTAAGATTGTTGGCCGGGAGCTCGCCGCTGAATTCCACGCCCCAAAACCGCGGAGCTGGTGTGAGAAATTCAACGCCCACGCGCTGGCCCTTGTCTCCCGGGTGGCCCAGATAGACGACCCGGCATTCCTGTTCTTCCTGGGTTACTGGGTTTGTCAAGACCAGCATTTCGCCGCTATCTACTTCATTCTTCATCAGCAGCAAGCCTCCGTGGGCATTCACCACCACGGTTTCGCACGCTTCCTGAAACTTCTTGCCGTTATGCTCACGGCCCTGCGCTTTGACGCGTATCTTGTGAAAAACTCGCCCGCTGCGGCGTGGTATGGCTGAAGCGGTTTCGCTCATGCCGCCATCTTCGGATGTCCGCGACGCGCGGTCAATTGCCCACCTGGGCAGGTGTTCCGCACCCGCAACTTCATATTCGCTGGCCAACTTGAAATTTGCGTCTCCCGGCATCTCACGTGCTCCCTGCCACTGCCGAGCGCAGCGATAAGAACAAATTGACCCATGAGAACTCTCTTGGCAACGACTATGTCATCGACTATTACGTGGAGGCGAATCGGCCGTTCTCTAGCGCGATGGCGAGCATCTCGTGAAAGTACGATGACATGTCCGCTGGATTAGCAGATGAAATGTGAGCTTTCTAAACGCGGGTGTATGATCTGGCTTTGCCCACTGGCCCCGCAGGAGCGGGCGGCGAAACGAGGAAGGAGGATGTACCATGCGGCGAACATCGAGGATTGCGCTTGGCACGTTTCTTGGATTGGTTTTCCTACTGGGATCAAAACCGGCGTTTGCCCAAGAGGGCCTGCAGAAAGTGAAACACATCATCATCGTAATGCAGGAAAACCACTCATTTGACAACTACTTTGGGGCCCTGGCCTTCGCGCCAGACAGCCCCTATCACACGCCCGGCGGAATCGATCACGACGGACACGGCGCGTGCCAGGAAGGCGACCATAGCTGCGTCGACGGATTGTCGTGCATGATGGACGCTTCCGGCGGCCTGCACTGCTTCAACTCCAACATTGACGACGGCGGCCATTCGGTTTTCGCATTTCACGATTCGAGGCGGTGCGTCCTGCCGGACCTTGACCATGAATGGCTGGGGACGCACAAAGAGGCCAACTTCCTGGACCCGAATGATGCGCTGGGGGATTTCCGAGGGGATGGATTTGTACGGCAGAACGATCTGACCGAACAGCTCGACGGCAGTGTGGAGAGCCCCACCGAAGACCAAACCATGAACTTTTATAACCAGGAAGAAATCCCGTTCTACTATGATCTCGCGCAGAAGTTTGCGATCAGCGACCGCTACTTCTCTTCACTGCTCGGTCCGACGTTTCCGAACCGTTCTTATCTCCTGGCCGCTACATCCTTTGGTCACCTGACGACGAACGATAGCCTCCCGCCGCTGGGCGGCTATAAACCGATTACCGAAACGATTTTCGATTTGCTGGACAAGCACAACGTAACATGGGCCGACTATTTTTCAGACGTGCCGCAGGGAGCGATCTTCCGCTTGTTCAGCGCAACCGGCGGAGATCCACACTTCCTGCCGCTGCCGTTCTTCTTGGCGCAAGCTGCCGGAGTGCCCGGGGCAGGTCCGCTGCCGGAAGTATCGTTTGTGGATCCCAATTTCGGGGTTTTTGGAATCCAGTCCCAAAACGATGAACATCCGCCGACGGACATCCAGCGGGGCCAGGCTTTTGTTTCGCAAGTCGTTGCGGCGGTCCGCAACGGTCCGAGCTGGAAGGATTCCATCATCTTCATCGTCTACGACGAACACGGCGGTTTCTTCGATCATGTTCGGCCGCCGAGGGCGCCGCAGGGCCATGCGCGGACCCCGGATGGAATTTCGCCGGGGCAATGCGCCGATTTGTCGAACGTACCCGCCAGCTTGCAACCGGGAGGAGGCACCGAGTGTGCATTCAACTTCTTCAGCGTGAGAGACACGAGTGTGAAGCTTGCCGAGGCGCTCTGCCCGGCGCTGGCGGCAGATCCGGCGGGTCCGTTTCCGGAGCAGTGCGCCAGTTTCGATCAGCTCGGAATGCGCGTTCCGTTCCTGGCGGTTTCGCCGTTCTCCAAGCCGCACTACGTCTCGCACACAGTGGGGGACCACACTTCGCTCCTGGCGCTGATTGAGAAGAGATTCCTGAGCCTGGATGATAATGAAACGAACAGCGATGGAGACGACAATGGGCGGCCGCATCTGACTCGACGCGATCAGCACGCCAATACACTCGAAGACTTGTTCGACTTCGAGCACTCACCATCGCTCGGCGCTGCGATAGTCCCCGCAGCGCCCCCGGCCAAGGACAAGGATTGCACTCCGATGCCGCCCCGCATTAGGGCGCAGCGCGAAATTATCCGAGGCACAAAGACCGCGCTGCGTCATGACTGCGGCGCGGAAAACGCAATTTCTCAAGCTCGTCGCGGAACTTGATCGCCGCAGCAATAGCAAGTACGACGAAAAGCGCCATACAGGCGAGCTGCGCGACCAAAAAGGGCGGCTCGGACTCCAGCCGCTGATCGCGTGCGTTGCCGTCAGCCGGCCACCCTAACACGTCCTCAGCTCCAAACAGGACGTCGACAATCAAGAAACGGTCCACAAAAAAGGGGTTCTGCGAAGCTGAGACGGCCACGCCCCAACGGTCACGTGGACGTATAATGCCCTTACCGGAGGAATGGATTTTCGTTGGTCCGGGAACCCGCCTTACCAGGAGTTGGCCCGACGCCAGAGCCGACTGCGGGCGGCAAGCGGACTCATCGCCAGGAATCCGGGGCCAACTGCACGAGCAAGCACTTCGAGGTTTTTGCGGGAGCTATCTTGGCCGATTGCCATTTTGCGACAGCTCTAATGCCACGACCACTGCTCGTCCTTGCAAAGAGCCCCGTGCCACGGCCGCCGTGCCGCGAGGCGCTCCCCATCGTCTCGCGAGGATCATCTTCGCGAAAGCAGGAGGGCCGAGGTCCTCGCACGATTGACTTGTCCCACCCGGCATCCCAACATGACACCCACTCGTCCCGGGAAACGCCACCCGACGCGGAATATCAAGCCAGGATGCTGCACCTCCTCGGTTTTGGCAACTGGCTTCGCATGTGCGACGACGGCCCGTCGTGGTTTCGGGGGGTGCGCCGACGATTCCAGTTTTTTTATTTGTCCATTGCGGCGTAAAGGAGTAGAGTCCCAGCAACTCTGTGGAGGATCTTCCATGAACCCAATTCATCTGCGCTGGCGCGAGTTGATTCTTGCCGCGGTGGTATGTCTGACTTGCCAACTCTTCGGGGTTGCTGCGGACGAGCCAACCCTGACCAAGGAGCAGATTAAGCAGTTCCTTCTCACCGCCAAGGTGGTGAACAGTCGCGAGGCCAAGAAAGGCGTCACCCACACCATGCGGCTTACGCTCTCCGAC
>Ga0209180_10000111_pt1 | contig 36036 bp, 32 predicted proteins | sample CZO8metaG_3_FD_188355 | JGI IMG/M metagenome (GOLD analysis project Ga0209180, IMG submission 188355) | Vadose zone soil microbial communities from the Eel River Critical Zone Observatory, Northern California, USA - CZOApr15con2H2.8 metaG... | ecosystem: Environmental > Terrestrial > Soil >...
GTAGAAGCGCGCGTCCTCCGCGGCGATTATAGCGTGCTGGAGATCTGGCGAGATTTGGCTGAGCGGAATGAATTTGTAGCGTTCGTGATACGGAGTGTGGTGAATCCAGGCCTGCAAGTGGCGCTGAATGTGCACCGCGATTGACGGTGGGTCGATCCACCGGGCGGCCAGAAGGATCAGCGCCGTAAGCGACCAAACAAGCACCACGCCGATGGCAAGCCATCGAACAAAGGATCGGAGAAAACCCTTGCGAAGCGGTGTCTTGGGGTGTGTGTCTGGTTTTTCAGTCACATTTCAGAATAATAGCCTGGGCTGGGTTGCCGCTTATGGCTGATCTTGCGCGCGAACGCGGAGTGCGGCGTTCTGCTCAGGCCACTCGTGCCAAAGCCCCTTGGTCCTGAATCACATCGTTGGAGCGCTACTCCCTAGAAGCCCCACTTCGGGAGACTATTGCGTTGCACTTCCTCCCCGCAGTCATGGAACGTACAACCACTACCGGTGTGGAAAAAATCCCCATTGCACCAGCGATTCAAGACTCCCCAAGAAACTTGGGTCCAGTTTGGGTTCATTCATTGCCGCTGTAAAACCGAGGCCTGGGGACGCAGAACCCATCTTGCACCCAGCTGCTGGCATAACCGGGTGACCTGGATTTGGACATTGCAATACCCCCCGGACCTTTGATTACGCAAGGTCGCCAGACCGGCTGCTGTACCTTTCAGGAGGCAGGCGATGCACCCGCTTCGCAACCGCCGCTCGTGTTTGCTATTCCTTTCGTTGTATCCACCATCAGCCAGCACAGGCCGCTCGCGGCCGTAACGAGGGCTGCCAGCGTCAACGCAGCAGTCCAGCCAAACGCCGAAGCCAGATAGGCGGTGACGATGGGAGAGAGCCATCCGCCTAGATTCCCAAACGTGTTCATCAGTCCCGCAACCGAACCCGAGTACTCCTGGCCGATGTCAATGCACGCGGCCCAGAATGTAACCGAAGCAAACATGTTGAGTCCGGCAGCCGCGGCGAGGAGCAGGATGGCTGTGACTTTGTTGGAAGCGTGGGCTCCTTCCCACAGTAAGATCGCCGAGGAGAACATTCCAACCCAGACAGCCAGGCGCTGTCCCAGACGTCGTCCAAACTTGCGCACGGCAAAGTCCGAGAACAACCCGCCCAGAGGAGAGGCTATCGCGATGGCCAGATAAGGAGTTGCCCCGTAGAATCCGCCTTGAGTCAGCGAGAAGCCCCGCACCCGCACGAGGTAAATGAACAACCAGGTATGAAAGAAGTAGATTGGGAAACCCTGGCAGAAATATCCCAACACCAGTCCGATCACCGAAACATTCGTGAAGATCCGGCTCCAGGGGGCAGAACCCGTGGAGGCAAACTTTGTGTCACTGGAGCGATTCGAGCCCACGACGTCGAGTTCGAACTGATTTACTCCGGAATGCTGATCGGGCCGATCGGTAGCAAAGAAATACCAAGCAATCGCCACGAAAATTCCCGCCAGACCACAACAGTAGAAAGCGGGACGCCAGCCCCAGTGCTGCATGATCAACGTGATCAGGGGTGGTGTGAGCGCGCCCCCCAGGCCAATACCGAGCAGGTTGAAACTGCTTCCCAGACCGCGACGAGTATCCCCCATCCAATTCGCGACGATCTTCGTGTAGCTTGGGGAACTCGGAGCCTCCCCGATCCCGATCAAAAATCGAACGATGGCAAAAGACCAAGCCAGACCAAACCAATGCGCGAAAGGAAGCCGCGGAGCGATAGCCGTCGCGGCAGTTAGAACGGACCACCACGAGATTGCCACAATCAGGACTTTTCTCGGACCGTAACGATCCGCCAGATAGCCCCCTGGGATTTGTGAGAGAGCGTAGCCCAGCAGGAACGAACTGAGGATCCAGCCCATGGTCTTGAGCGGGATTGCGAATTCGCCCTGGATATAATTCCCTGCGATGCCCAGGTTCAAACGGTCCAGATAGGTAAGGATCGCGGAAGCAGTCACCATCCCCATCATCACCCAGCGTATTGACGTTGCGCGCGGTCGCGGTTGGCCGCGCTCGATGGCTTTCGGTATGGGTGCGTGCGCGTTCACACAATTTCCAACGATCTGGACAAGTTCCAAACACGGAACGTTCCGCGGACCGGACCCCGAAGTTTTACTCTAAGCCGCGACCGGCTTGGGTTCCGTGGCGATTTCCGCTACGTCACGGCTAACGAAGAAATGCACCGCCGGAGTGATGATGAGCGAAAGGACCATGGAAATCACCACTCCTCCGATCACAGCAATCGCGAGCGGCTGCAACATTTGCGAACCTGCTCCCAAGGCAAAAGACAGCGGCAGCATTCCCGCCAGAGTTGCCAGTGCGGTCATCACAATGGGCCTGAGTCTTCTGCGGCTGGACTGCAATATCGCTTCTTCTGGTGAAAATCCGAGATCGCGAAACTTCTGATCGGCATCGAGCAGCAAGATACCATTCTTTGCGACGATTCCGATCACCATGATCATTCCCATGAAGGAAGAAATGTTGAATGTGGTCCGGGTAATCAGCAGGGCGATAAAGACTCCGGACGTGGAGAGCAGGGCGGAAGCCAGTATCGCCAGTGGCGCCGCAAAGGTGCCGAATTCAAAAAGAAGAACGCAGAATACCAACACGATGGCGAGCACCAGAACAAAAACCAGGTCGCGGAAAGACTTCTGTTGTTCTTTATAGGTACCCCCGTATTCCACTCGAATGGCAGCCGGCAGGTGCAGCCCGGCGATCACCTTTTGGACTTCAGACATGGCGGTACCGAGGTCCGTACCTTCCAGGCGAGCAGTGACGGCTACTTGACGTTGCAGGTTTTCGCGCCGGATTTCAGTTTGTCCGGGAACAGATACTACATCCGCCAGTGCGCCCAGGGTCGCGGTGCGTCCGCTGCTGCTGTTCAGGAGAGTGTTGCGCATGGCTTCGATCGAGGCTCGGCTACTGGCCGGGAAGCGCACGCGCAAAGTAAAAGCTCGATCATTGCTTACGACCGGTGCCGACGCAGGCTCTCCTTCGACCATCGCGGCAGCGTCAATTGCCGCCTCTTCCAGAGTAAATCCCGTGCGTGCCGCTATGTCGGGACTGACCTGGAACGTAACCGCAGAACCGCTGATGGTGTTGTCAATACCGTTCAGCACGTCCACGATGCCCTTGATCTTGCTGATCGAATCGGCGACTTTAGGAGCCCAGTCGGCGAGAAGGTTGGGATCCTGGGCAAAGAGCTTGATCTGGACAGGCTCGGGTGCGCTCGTGAGGTCTCCGATCATGTCTTGCAAGACTTGGATAAACTCCACGTCCAGCGCGGGTTCTTCGGCTTTGATCTTGCTGCGGACCTCTTCGATTACTTCGTCAATCCCACGGCTGCGACCATCCTTCAGCTTTACCGTCACATCTCCCGTGTTAGCCTCGGTCACAGCGGCCAAGCCCAGCTGTAGGCCTGTGCGGCGAGAGGTGCTTTCCACTTCAGGGGTCTCGCGTAGCATCTTCTCGACATGCGTAATGACGCGGTTGGTCTCGGCAAGCGAGCTGCCGGCCGGCATGATGTAGTCCAGCACAAACCCGCCTTCGTCCATCTCGGGCAGCAAGTCGGAGCCCAGAAAGTGGTAACAGCCATAGGAGAGTGCGATCAGAGCGACGCTCATGAAAGCAAGTTTCCTGGGATGCTGTAATGCGCGGCGCAGCCACTTCTCATGGAAGTTCACTACCTTCAGAAAAAAGCCACTCACCGAAGCGTCTTCTGCGGCCAGCAGTTGGTTGATATCCTCGTCGTGCTCGATTCCCGTCTCCGCCGGAGTCTCCTGTGCCGGCTGCTTCCTCCTGATAAAAAACTGGCTTAGAGTAGGAGTCCACGTCAGCGCAAGAACGAGCGACGTAAATAGCGACACTGTCATCGTAACTGCCAGGGCCCGGAAGAATGTGCCGGTTACGCCTGTGATCGAGATCAGCGGCAGGAACACCACGACGGGTGTGATAGTCGAACCGATCAAGGGCTTCGTGATCTCAGCCAGCGCACTTTGGATAGCTTGCAGGCGGTTCTGCCCGGCGTCGCGATGCAGGACAACGTTTTCGACTACGACAATAGCGTCATCGATGACCAAGCCAACGGCGGCAGCCAGCCCGCCGAGTGTCATGAGGTTAAAACTCTCCCCCAGCAACTTCAAGGCAATGAATGTGACAGAAACTGTGACAGGAATCACCAGTCCCGCCACGATCGAAGTTCCCCAATCCCGGAGGAACACAACCAGGATAATCGAAGCGAGAATGAGCCCGAGCAGAATGGCGTCTCGAACGCTACTAATGGACTGATTGACAATCAACGACTGGTCGTAGAACGGCTGGATCTGGATGCCCTTGGGCAGCGTTTGTCGAATCCTGTCGATCTCTGCGTGCACTTCGTTGGCAACCTGAACGGTATTGCTATCGGGCTGCCGGTTGATGTTGATGAGCAGCGACGGCTTTCCATTCGCCGTGACGACCGTGTAGACCGGCTTGACGGCGGGCGTGACGGTAGCGACATCGCCGATGTGCACAGGGATTCCCGTCTGAGTCGTCTTGATCACTACACCGCCAATTTGTTCCGGAGTGCGCACTTGCCCGTTGATGAGGCCGAGAATAAGCTGATGATTTTCTTCCAGCAAACCGGGGGAATCGATCAGGTTGGTGCGTCGCACCGACTCCAGGATGTCGGGAACCGTGACACCGGCCACCAGCAGCTTGGCCGGATCGGGAACAATGTGAAACTCCGGCTCTTGCCCGCCCTGGATCAGCACTGTTGAAACGCCGTCCAGACGGTTCAAGCGGGGCTTGATTTCGTAGGTCACCATTTCCCACAATTTGGTTTGTTCCACAGTGTCGGAGGTAAAGCTGTAGCCGATGATGGGGAAGCTGGCGAAAGTCAAGCGATGAGCGTCGATTTTCGTGCTGGCGGGCAGTTCGCTTTGTACGCGTGATAGCGCAGCGTTCACGGATTGCAGCGTCTGGAACATGTCGACGTTCCAGTCAAAGAAAAGATCGATTTCCGCCGAACCGCGGCTCGTAATCGAACGAACGTTCTGCAGTCCAGGCACGCTGTTCACGGCTTCTTCAAGTGGGCGGGTGATCGTGACCATCATCTGGTCGATCGGCATCACGCCGTTATCCACCGCGATCAGGATTCGGGGAAAGTTCGTAGCAGGAAAAACGGCAACCGGGACGGTGAAGGCGATATACCCGCCAACCAGCGCCAGGGTGACGATCATGAAAATGACTGATCGCGCGTGACGCTCGAACCAGTACCGAGACTTCCTGGTGTTGGATGCCGCTCTATTGTTTCTCATCTTTGGTGGAGTCTTTGGAGGTTGGATCTTGTCCCGCTGCGGGTCTATCGCTCTGCTTTGCTGCCTCGGCCGGCGCCTCGACGGAAACCTTCGCGTTATCCGGCAAACCGTAAGCGCCGTCGGTCACGACCCGTTGGCCTTCTTTCAATCCCTCCGTGATCTGGGCCTTGTCGCCCTGACGTATCCCCATCTTGACCGCCTGCTGATGAGCATGCTGGTCATCGCCAATGACCATGACTGTTGTAGTGCCGTCTGCGCCAGTCAGCACCGCGGAGGCCGGGACAACCAGGGCATTGGGCACAGCTTCGGACACCATCGATAACCGGACACTCGATCCGGGTTTGAGAGTTTGTTTTGGATTCGTCGCCTGCACCCATACCTCGACCGTAGTGCTGTTCGGATCTAATGCTGGACTCACCAGAATCACCTTGCCATCAACGGGCTGTTCCTGTCCGGGAACGTCGATCGTGGCATTGTTTCCGACCTTGAGCAAGGCAGCATCATTTTGCGGGATATGAGCCCGCGCGGTGACACGTGAAATGTCCATGACCGTCATCAGAGGTACTCCCGAGCCGGCCAGTTCGCCCGGATAGAGCGGTCGATCCGTAACAACTCCGTCAATGGGACTGCGAATCTCCGAATAACTCAGTTGGGCCTGGGCGCCCTGGTACTTACCCTTCGCCGAAGACAGTTGCCCCTGCAGACCCTTAAGTTCCTGCTGCTTGACGACGGCGTTCAGGGAATCCAGGTGCCTTTTCGCAAGTTCATATTGAGCTCGCGCTTGTGTGAGGCTGACGGTGGCCTGATCCAGGTCCTTGCGAGGCAAGGCGCCTTGCTTGAACAAATCTTGTCGGCTGTCATAGAGCTTTTGTTGCGCATCGAATTGCTCTTTAGCAGACTGCGCATCGCTGGTGGCCTTCTGCAATTCTTCCGGGAGCCCCGCAGCGGTTCCGGTGACATATGCAGCTTCGGCCTGCTCAAAGGCTCCCTTGTTTTCTTCCTGGGCTGCCGCCAAGTCCCGATTTTCAAGGACGGCCAGAAGCTGGCCCCTCCGCACTCTAGTCCCCCGATTGACGTAAAACGTCTTCACCGGCGCACTGATTTTCGGAACTAACGCGGCCTGTTGCAGGGGGAACAACACCGCGTCAGCCGCTACGACGCGTTGAATCGCTATCTTTTGAACCGTAGCCACTTTGACAGGGACAGCGGCCTCTCCGACTTTTTCGTGAGAACAAGCGGTGAACAGGAACGCAATCGTGCTCGCAAAAATTAATGAGGCAGCACGGAGAGCGACTCGTCCCTGAAGGGCACCGTCGTCGCTCACTTTCGAAGGTACTAGTGGTTGAGTGTTCATCGGCCTCAGAACTTTCCAGTCAGGGTCTGAATGTTCGCGATCGCAACTCGGAATCGCACCAGCCCGTCGTTATATGCATTGTTGGCAAGCGTAAGCGTATTCTGTGCGTCCACAACTTCCAGCACGGTAGATTCGCCCCCTTGATAGCGCAGGGTGATCAGCCGCAGGCTCTCGGTTGCGAGTTGCACCGATTGACTGAGCAGGTCCAGTTCAGCTCGTGCGGCCTGGGCTTCGTCGTAAAAGGAGCGCAGGTTCGCTATCAGAGTGCGCTGCGCGGCGCTCAATTCGATCGCGACCTGTTTCTTTTGTAAGTTCGCCTGCTTGACCTTGCTGAAGTTAGATCCCCACGTCCAGAGAGGAAGTTGGAGAGTGGCAGCAGCCGCACTGCCCAGCGTGTTAACACCGTCATTTTTTGTGGCAAAGCGATTTGAGTCAATTCCGTACCAGTAATCCAATGAGATCGAAGGCAGAACGCCTCCCCAGGCGCTGGTCACTTCGTGACCGGCTTGCCGCAGAGCGGCCTGCGCGGCGCGGAGATCGGGATTGTTTCGAGTACCCGCTGCGGTGACCTCGTCCAACGACCGGAGGGGCTCGAGTGAGGTGAGGTCATCCGCAACGGTGAAGTTTTCATTGAAGTCTCGAAACAGCAGGACAGCAAGATCAAGGCGCCTCTTGTTCCTCCCTAACTCGGCTTCCCGCAGATCCCGCTGTTGTTGCTGAGTCTGTAGCTGGGCTTTGATGACATCGGAGTGCGCTACCTCACCGCCTTTTTCGAGTTTCTCGCTGATTCCCAGAAATCGCTGTGCTTCCTCGTTGGCGCGCTGCGCGGTTTCGTACTTGTGCTGGGCGGCCAAGTAACCGTAGTAGGCCTGGGCGACAGTGACGGCCAATCCGCGCAAGGCAATTTCAGACTTGGCTCTCGCCACAGCCTGTGCCGCAGTGGCTCGGCCGTAGTCCGCGAACGTTTGCAACGAAAGATTCTGGTGAACATTTCCTTGCGCAATGTACTCGCGAATTCCGTTGTTGGCGATAAAAACCTGGTTGTTGCTTCCCCGCGATGTGGGCTCCGTATAAATTGCCTGCATGTTGTAGTTAACGTTTGGCAGCAGGGTGGCCCGGCTTTGCACCAGATCCTCATGAGCGAGACCGAGTGCGGTGAAGGCCGCTTGCATTTGAGGATTATTCGCTCTCGCTCTCTGCAACGCGTCCGAGAAAGTTATGGTTTGAGGCGCCCCGAGTGTTGTATTTGCGTGGGGACTCTCAGGCGCAGATGACAATTGAACACTTGTGGCAGGTGCACCGGCCTGAGCATAAGTGCGTCCGACCGTCAGAAAGACGAGGGACGGTATGCACAGACTGGCAACAGCGACGGTTCTCCAGTTTGACTTACAGGTGCTTGCCAGATTCAACATGCTCTCCGGGCCTCGATAGAAGCAGACATACCAGAGTTACCGGGAGCACATTAAGGAGCTCTTAAAGAAAAGTGAAATTGTGTTCAGAGTGAGGACTTTGGAAGCACAGGCCTTGCGTCATCGCTCTCGGTGATGGCGATTAGGGGCAGTTCAATGCTGAAAACACTGCCCCTCCCTTCTTTACTGGAGACGCCCATTTCGCCGCCATGTGCGGTGCAGATCGCCTTAACGATGGCGAGGCCCAACCCGGCTCCGCCGGAGTTCCGAGAGCGTGCCTTGTCGGCGCGGTAAAAGCGTTCGAAGACATGGGGGAGGGCGTAATCGGGTATTCCAGCACCGTTGTCGGAAACCTCCAGGACTGCGGCGTTCGCTTTTCGGCGAACGCGCAACTCGACTTCGCCGCCTTCTTGCGTGTACTTGATGGCATTGGCAACGAGGTTCACGACCACTTGTTGCAAGTGTGAGCGATCTCCCTCGACATAGACTTCACTCGCCACCGCGCTTCTCAGCCGGATTGATTTTTCTTCGGCGAGCAGTCTCATTTGGTCGGCCGTCGAAGACGCCAGTTGGCCGAGGTCAAGACGTGTCATGTCCATTTTTGCTTCGCCAGCATCCAGGCGCGAAATGGCCAACAGGCTTTCCACGATGTGCGACATGCGGTGGGTTTCTTCCAGAGCGCTGCCGATCTGATCGGTGAGCGGGGGATTGAGACGGTGGCTCTGAGCGATGCCCTCCAGTTCCAATTGCAGAATGGTCAAAGGCGTTCGTAGCTCGTGGGAAGCATCCGCAGAAAAACGATTGATGTGCTGGAAAGCTTCGTCCAATCGCTCGATCATGCGGTTCAGCGAAACAGAGAGTCTTTCCAGCTCATCTCCGGTCCTGATGACGGGCAATCGCTCGCTCAGGTTAGTGGAAGTAATGCCCTCTGCCCTTCTGGTGATTTCATCGACTGGTTGAAGCGATCGCCTCATCAGCCAGTAGCCGCTGCCCACCGCCAGCGAAATGATGAACGGCATGTAGACAGCAAACGTCAATAGCAGTCCGTGCAGCACTACCTCAATCTGTTGATAGGGGACACCGCTTTCAACGATGAACCGGCTTCCGTCTGGCGTGGTGAATTCCATCGTATCTACCAGCAGTTGATGTCCTCCCTCGAGACGGATCTGTCTGGAGCGCCCCTTCTCGTCCGCGGACGGCAAGGGGACTTTGGATGGATCAAATGAACCATCCTTCGGCGCACCCGAAAGAAACACGATGCCTGCGCCCTCTCGAATCACCCTGATGAACTGGCTGTTCACTTCGGGCGCGTAAGCCTCATTGATTTCGGTCTCAAGCCATGCAGGGCGTTTTTCAGGAAGTTGTGAAAGCAGCTCTGTTCCGATCGTGCGGCAGTGGGAAGCAAGCGTTCTTTGCAGATTCCAGTACAGGTAGCGCTCAAGCCCGAGGTAGACCGATGCGCCAAAAATCAGCAGCGCACCTGCGAGTAGCCCGGCATACCAGGCCGTGATGCGAAAGCGAAGGGACCGGGTATTCACGATTGCGCTCCATTGCTGATCGTGTAACCAACACCGCGGACAGTGCGAATCAGCTTGTGCTCATAGGGGTCGTCCACCTTGTTTCGCAAGTGCCGCACGTAGACATCCACGATATTGGTGATGCCGTCGAAGCTCTGGTCCCACACATGTTCGATAATCATCGTCCGCGACAGCACCCGACCGGCATTCGACATGAGGTATTCGAGCAACGAGTATTCCTTCGACGTCAGATCAATCCGCTTGCCTGCTCGTTTCACCTGCTGCGAGAGGCGGTCGAGTTCCAAGTCTCCCACCCGCACAACGCTACTGCGGCTGACTGGCCCCCGTCGCAGCAACGCCTTCACTCGAACCAGCAGCTCCGCAAAAGCAAAGGGCTTTGTCAAATAGTCGTCCGCGCCCGCCTCAAAATTGCCGACTTTGTCAGCGACTGTGTCACGCGCGGTCAGTATCAATACCGGAACATGGACGTTCTGACTTCGAACGCGGCGTAGGACCTGGGTGCCGTCCATTTTTGGAAGCATCAGGTCGAGAATAATGAGATCGTAGTGATAGGTGGTCGCCAGTTCGAGTCCTGACTGACCGTCGGCCGCAACGTCAACCGCAAATCGCTCTGCCGTCAAACCGCGCGCGACAAAACTGGACACCTTCGTTTCGTCCTCGACCAGCAGAATGCGCATAGGCTCTCTCGCATAGTATATTGCCGTTTCAGGATGAACCGTAGGCGAAGTGGAGATGAAAAAGCGTTCAGAAGAGTAGAGGGAGTATCTCAGTAAAGGTACCGCATGAGCCGGAGCTGCAAGAGGGGCCCGACCCATGCTATCCATGCGGTTAGGATCCAGTCTGAACAAAGTTTCATTTGCCCTTCATGGGGCCTTAATGTTGACCAACCAGCATCAGTATCCCACCATGATCATCAGGTTCCTCGCCACAGTACTACTCGCCTGCACGTTCGCTCATTCTCAAACGCCCGCGCCCGACCACTGGATCGCCGTTCGCGCAGGCCGGCTTTTTGACGGAAAATCCGAAAAGCTCGCGACCAACCAGGTCGTGCTCATCAAAGGGGACCGGATCGTCGAGGTGAGTCCTGCCGATAGAGTGAAGATCCCCACCGGCGCCGAAGTCATTGATCTCAGCCATGCCACCGTACTACCCGGTTTGATTGACGCGCACACCCATGTGTTCGGAAATGGACCCGATCTGGAAGCGCAGATTCTGCGGGATTCCTACCAGTACCGCACGCTGACCGCGCTCGCGAATGCGAACAAGGATCTGATGGTGGGATTCACCACTCTTCGCGATCTCAAGACGCTCGGCGCCATGTACAGCGACGTGGACTTGCGCAACGCCATTGACCGCGGGATCGTGCAGGGCCCGAGGATGCAGGTTTCTACTCGAGGAATTCAAACTACTGGCGGCTTTCTCATGAACGGCTACTCGGCCGAGGTTCCGCTTCCGATGGCACTACAGGTGGTCGACTCGCCCTGGGCGGCTCGCGAAGCCGTACGGGAACAGATTGCGCACGGGGCAGATTGGATCAAGTTGTATGCTGCCTATGAATTCCGCTTCACCAAGGACGGGAAGATGGTGAATCCGCCCACCTTCACTGCGGAAGAAGTCGCGGCGATCGTGGACGAGGCTCACAAAAAAGGCCATAAGGTCTCTTGTCACGCTTTTGGCGGCGAAGGTTTGCGCAATTGCCTGAATGCCGGCGTGGAGTCGATCGAGCATGGAGTCGACCTTGACGATAGTGATATCAAGTTGATGGTGGAGAAAGGGACCTACCTTGTGCCTACTCTTTATCACTACCAACTTGATCGTGAGCACGATTTGAAGAAGTATGGCGGGCACAGCGTGGCCGAAGTCTCAGAACGCAGCTTCCCGAAGGCGGTAGCGGCAGGAGTCAAGATTGCGTTTGGATCGGGCGCCGGCCCTTTTCCACACGGAAGTCAAACGAAAGAATTCGCTTACATGGTGAAGTTCGGGATGACTCCGGTGCAAGCGATTCGGGCGGCAACCATGGGAGCTGCGACACTCATGGGATGGGAGGATCGTATCGGTTCGCTTGAGGCCGGGAAGTTCGCCGACATGGTTGCGGTCACCGGGGATCCGACCGCGGATATCACCGAACTTGAACGGGTCAAGTTCGTAATGAAGGGCGGCCAGCTCTTCAAGAACGAGTTGAAGTAACAGCGGATGAATAGCGCATGAGAAGACGCGACTTCTTGAGAACCGCCACCGGAGTGGGAGCCACACTTGGAATCCTGGGCAGCTCGGAACCGGCCGCGGGCAGCGACGCCGCGCCCCAACCGTGCGCGGAACCGGGCTTTCCTCAGGTTCAGAAGCTGACCGAAAGTGTTGCGCAGTTCGTTGTGAATACCAAGTATTCGGATATCTCTCCTGAAGCCCTGGAGCTGGGCAAGAAGTCAATCCTGGACGGACTTGGACTCGCGCTCAGCGGTTCAAGAGCTGAGACTGCGGGCTTGATCCAGGAGTACGTGAGGTCGTTCGGTTTTCAACCTGCCGGCGCGACGGTATTAGGGTCTGGGACGAAGCTCCCCGCGCGTTTCGCAGCTTTTGCCAACGGCGTTGCGATTCATGCGGACGACTTCGACGATACGCAGCTCGCGGTGGGCAAAGATCGGGTCTATGGCTTGCTCGTTCACCCCACAGTATGTGTACTTCCGGCTGCACTTGCCACGGCGGAACTGCAGGGGAAGAGCGGGAGAGATTTGCTCCTGGCCTATCAAATCGGCGTGGAAGTTGAATGCAAGATCGCGGAGGCGATCTCGCCGCGGCACTATCAGGACGGCTTTCATTCCACCGGAACCTGCGGCGTCTTCGGTGGCACTGCAGCATGCGCCCGGCTGAAAGGCTTTGATGTAGAGAAGACTGTGCGCGCTCTGGCGATTGCCGCCAGTCACGCTGCCGGGTTGCGCGAGAACTTTGGCACCATGATGAAACCATTCCAGGCTGGGCACGCGACGGAGAGTGGCGTGGTCGCGGCCGACTTCGCTGCGCTCGGATGGACCGGCGCCGAACAAATCCTGGAGGCTCAACGCGGCTTCTTCCATGCGTACGGCGGTGGATACGACCCGAGTGCGATTATTGACCGCCTCGGCAAACCTTGGACATTCCAGAACCCGGGAGTTTCTATCAAGCCCTTCCCCAGCGGCTCCCTGACGCATCCTGGGATGACCGAGCTGTTGCGGCTGGTCCGCTCCAACTCAATCCGTGCCAGTGACGTGGAACGGGTCGAGGTTGGCACCAGCCGCAATATGCCCAACACGCTAATTCACCATCGGCCGACCAATGGTCTGCAAGCTAAGTTCAGCATGGAATTTTGTATGGCCATTCTCCTTCTGGACGGCAAAGCTGACCTGACGAAGTTCACCGATGCAGTGGTGAACCGGCCCGACGTACAAGAGATGATCGGACGGGTTCGATTCTATGCGGATCCCGAAGCCGAAAAAGCCGGATACGACAAGATGACAACTATTATCAAGATCACCCTCAAAGACGGCCGCACGATTGCAGGCCGGGCGGACTTCGGCAAAGGAAGTCCCCTCAACCCCATGAGCTATGACGAAGTCGCCGAGAAGTTTCAGGGCTGCGCTGCCTTCGCGGAATGGCCCACTGCAAAGACAACGAAAGTCATCGATCTGGTACGCAAGCTCGAAGAGGTGTCCAAGGTGCGCGCATTGACGGCGCTCTTGAGTAAATGAGTTTCCAACCTTACGCAGCGTCACCTGACAGTGGGGCAAATTGAAAAGCTACAAGATTGCAGTGATCGAAGGGGACGGGATCGGACGCGAAGTTGTCCCTGAAGGAATTCGCGTGTTGGAAGCGGCTGCGCGCCGCTTCGATCTGTCTTTGTCGTGGCAAAACTTCGATTGGAGTTGTGAGACCTATCTCCGCACCGGGCGCATGATGCCCGAAGATGCCCTGGAACAGTTGCGTCCGTTTGACGCCATTTATCTCGGAGCTGTGGGATACCCCGGAGTGCCCGACCACGTGTCGCTTTGGGGTTTGCTGATTCCCATTCGCCGCGCCTTCAAACAATACGTCAACCTGCGGCCGATCCGTCTGCTGGAGGGAATCAAGAGCCCGCTCAGCGGCCGCAGAGCCGGAGAAATCGATTTTTGCATTGTCCGGGAAAATAACGAAGGCGAATACTCCGAAGTGGGCGGACGACTGCACCGCAACACGGATCTGGAAATGGCGATTCAGGAAACGGTGTTCACACGGCGAGGGTGCGACCGCATCATCACCTACGCATTTGCACTTGCCCGGTCCCGAAAGAATCACGTCACGTCGGCAACGAAGTCCAACGGCATCGTCTTCACCATGCCCTTCTGGGACGAACGCTTCGCTGCGATTTCAAAGAATTATCCGCAAGTTAAAGCGGACCAGTACCACATCGATATCCTGAGTGCTCATTTCGTAAGCCATCCCGACCGCTTCGATGTGGTAGTGGGATCGAATCTTTTCGGCGACATATTGTCGGATCTGGGCGCCGCCGTTGTGGGATCGATGGGGCTCGCTCCGTCCGCGAATTTGAATCCTGAGCGGGAGTTCCCTTCCATGTTTGAACCTGTACACGGTTCAGCTCCCGACATTGCCGGCAAGGGGATTGCCAACCCGGTGGCACAGATCTGGTCAGGCGCAATGATGTTGGAGCATCTGGGTGAGAAGGAGGCCGCTCACGCGGTCGAACAAGCTGTCTTTCGAGTAATTGCCCGACGCGATCCTCTCACTCCCGACATCGGCGGGAAAGCCGGAACCCAGGATATGGGAAAGGCAATCGCGGCTGAGGTCTCGGCAGTCGCAGCCGGAGTCTGATTACTACCTGCTGCCGTCAGTCCACGGGCGCATACACCAGGATTGCCGCATCTTCCTTGTCGTTTGCTGGAACAGCAACATAGTAGCGATTGAGTTCGGGCGACCAGAACGACGTACCCGCGCCTCCCCGCGTCGGAATCTTGCCTACGGTCTCGTATTGGTCAGCGCCCTTCTGCTGATACACATACACAAAGCCGCTCGGCAACTCTCTTCCGCCGGAAACATAGACACGCTTGTGCAGTCTGTCGAAATAAACTCCGTCCTGCCCCTCGGCAGTGGCAAGGTGCGCAACCTCCTTGCCGGACTTCGAGTCCATGACAATCATTTCGGCAGGTGTGCGAGTTCCAATGAACAAGCGAAAGTTGGATTCATCAGAAGCCGCATCTCCGGGTCGCTGGCTACTGACGGGCCAAGTGGAAAGCACTTTACGTTTGCTGGTGTCCACTACCTGCAGCTGGTTGGCGATGGAAATGAATACGAATAGAGTTGTCCCAGATTTATTCAAGAGCAGCTCTGACGGATGGGCGGTCACCTTGATGTCGCCGATGTGTTTGTCGTTCTTCGCGTCGATAATTCCGACTTCTCCGTAGTCCTTTCCTGCATCCTTGCCGCCGTAGCCAACATAGACCAGCTTGGAGTTTAGTTCGTATACGATGCGGTTGGGCCCAGACTCAAGCTTGATCGAGTCGAGAAGTTGGAGAGTATCGCCTCGAAACACTCGGACCATTCCGTCGTCGCCGCTCGCCAGAAATAGCCTATTGAATTCAGGGACATACAACGCGCCTTGCGGCTTCTTGAATCCCGGTATGCTCCGCATCCATTTCTCGGTTTGCAAATCCACCACTTCAAACGTGCCGTTCTCGAGTCCTGCCACAAACAGGCGTTTGCCCTGTACGTCCACGTCCATGTGGTCCAGGCGGCCCTTCAGATTTGGTATTGAAATCGTCTGAACGAGCTGCAGCGGCTGCTTTACGCTTTCCTGAGAACCTGCAAGCAGGGCGCACGCAAGGACGCAAGACACGACTGCCAGGAAAGGGACAGAAAACTTGTGCATCATGTGCACTCAATCCTCAGGTGCGTACACCCACAGCGCAGAACCCTGCTTCGAGCTAGCGGGCACCGCCAAATACAGACGGTCTCGTTTCTCGTACCAAAGGCCGGTTCGTGCTCCGACCGTGGTTGGGATCTTCGCGAGTGGTTGGTAGTGATCAGCGTCAATCTGTTGGATCACGCTCAGGAATCCCTCTCCTCCAGGTGCATAGATTCGCTTCCGGCCGGTGTCGTAATACACATCGTCGGAGTCGGCGACACAAGGCACGCTCGCAATCATGGAACCGTCGTCAGTATTGAGCACGACCAGTTGTGCGGGCTTTCGAGTAACTACCAAAAGGCGGTGGTTGGCTTCGTCCAGAGCCATCGGATAGTTGGCCTTCCCGGTTTGCAGAGGCCAGTCGGTGACCTTGTGGGTCGTCCGATCGATCAGCACGACCTTCGCTTTGGTTGCGATGTTGGCATAGATCACCGGCTTGGAGCTGGCGATCTGAAATGATTCCGGGTGAGCATCCAGCTTGGCGGCGTCGTCCAGTCGTTTGCCGGTTGTGGCATCCATGACCGCGATTCCGCCCACGTCGTCTCCGCCATAGGCGACATAGACCCGTTTTTCTGCTGGATCGTACCGGACATTGTCAGCATCTTCTCCGATATCGATCGTATCCAGGAGTTTGAAAGATTCCCCGTCGTAAACCCTCAGTTTTCCGTCCGTACCGTTCGCCACGAAGAGCTTGTTAAGCTCGCCGACATAGGCAACTCCTTGAGGCGCCGCCGCTCCTGTGATGCTGTGTATGTCTCGGCCGGCAAAAGTATCCACCACTTCGACCGTGTTGTTCCCCAAAGCAGCACCGATAACGCGTTTGCGTTTCGCGTCGAAGGTGAAATGGTCGATCCGGCCCTCCACATGAGGTAACGGAATTTCCTGGACCAGAAGGAGCGGCGCGCGTTGCGGCGGGTTAGGCTGGTCCTGCGAGAATGCGCGAGATCCCAGGGTTAGTGCTGCGAGGCTCAGAATCGCAACGTTCTTCATTTCCGCTCCAATCTAAGGCAGAACGTTATACACACGTACCTCGGCAATCTGGTTTTCGTGATGTGGAACGCCCAGGTAGTAGCGATTCAGTTCGGGCACCAGAATTGCGGTCTTGGCGCGAAATGCGGTCGGCACGTGGCCCACGCGATCGTAGTGATCGGCATCGCGCTGCTGGAATACGTCAATAAACAGTGTCCCTGCAAAGTAGATGCGTTTGCTGCCGCCGTCGTAGGCCATGTCGTCCACCATGGCCGCAGCGGGCAAGCTGCTAACCACTTTCCCGGATTCAGTATCCAGCACAACCAGCGTCCCCGGATCCCGGGTGCCGACAAACAGTCGATGACCACCCTCGTCGAGCGCGATCGCGGTCGGCTTCTTTGCTTCCTGCGCCAGCGACCACGTCGCGATCAGAGTGCGTTTGTCGCGATCAAACACTTCGACCGAGTTGTTACCGCGGATGTCGACAAACATTCGGGGACTCGATTTTTCAAGAGCCATGCCCTCTACGTCGTTCGAATCTACCTTGATTTCGCCAACGGTCTTGGCCGCGTTCGTATCAATGACGCTGATATAGGCGCTGGGAATGTGGGCATCTTTTCCGCCGTTTACAACGTACAGGTACTGGGTTTTCGGATCAAAGGCGCTGGCGTCGGCGCCCTCTCTTAGCTTGATGCTTCCGGCCGGCTTGTAAGAATCAGTCTCGTAAATCTTGATCTCACCCAGGTCTCCATCCACCACAAACAGCTTCTTGGCGTCGGCGCGGTAGAGCATCGAGTGCGGCGCCTTCAGGTCGTCAATGGAGTGAACCAGCTTGTTCGTCTTCAGATCAAAGACGAGGACTTTCGAGTTCTCTTCCGCGGTGGCGAACAGGCGGTTTCCGGCCAGGTCGACGACAAAGTGGTCGAAATCCCCGTCATGAAGTTCTGGTAGTGGGATTGAGTTCGAAAGCTCGAGCGGCGCCTTCTCCTGACCCCAGGCGCCGATTACAAACGTGATGAATACTGCCGAGACAATCAATGCTAACGATTTTTTCACCTTGACCTCCAAATGTGGTTACTCCGAATACGATTCAAAAAGAGAGCAGGCAATGCTTGCATCAGTAATGTGCGATGGACATGAAATACGCATTAAAGAAACATTAAAAACAATTCGTGCTTTCGGATCAGGGTGCGAGCGTTGCAGTCCCTTCATGAACAGACGGATGCCTGGCTCCCACCGCCAGCATCAGCACCCCCGACACGAAAAGGCTCGCCACCAGGTACAGCAGGCCCGCCGCAAAGGAATGCGTACGCCCAGCCAGATAACCCATCACCAGTGGTCCCACAAAACCTCCGAGATTCCCTACTGAGTTGATCAAGCCAATCGAAGCAGCGGCAGCAGACTCGCTCAGGAAGAGAGTGGGAACCGCCCAGAAACAAGGCTGGAAACCATAGAAAGCCCCGCCAGCTGCGATGAAGAGCAGAATTGATACGGTCGGGTTGGCGCGATATACCACAGCGAGCGCGAGAGCGACTCCGCAGAGGAAAACGGGCAGTGCCGCATGCCATCGCCGCTCGCAAGTCCGGTCGGAATGCCAGCCGTTCAATTGTTGTGTGATGAATGCCGCAACGTAGGGCAAAGCAGCCAGCAGCGTCACTTTCAGATCGCTCTTTCCGGAGATGCGTTTAAGAATGGTCGGCAACCAGAACGCTATGCCGTAGCTCCCGGTCATGGCGCAGAAGTAGCACAACGTCAGCAGAACTACATCGCGGTGGCGGAGGGCTTCCCAAATGCTGTAGGAGTGAACGCGCTTCTTTGCCTCCTTTTCCCGCTGCAATTCGCTTGTGATCCAGGATCGCTCGTCCACGGGAAGCCATCGGGCCTTCTCCGGCCAGTCCGTGAAATAGAAAATGGTGATGACTCCGAACAAGACCGCCGGAATCCCTTCGATGATGAACAGCCACCGCCATCCCCTCAGCCCGAGCCATGAGATCCCGAGCAGCAGGCCGGCAAGCGGAGAACCGATAATGTAAGAAATAGGGTTCGCAGCATAGAAGACCGCGACCGCTTTTGCCCGATCCTGGTAGCGGAACCAATGGGTCAAATACACAATGACACCGGGGAAAAAACCAGCCTCAGCGGCCCCCACGAAAAAGCGCACGAGATAAAATTGGCGGGCTGTGTGGATGAAGGCCATCAACACCGTAATCATTCCCCAGGTAATCATGATGCGAGCGATCCAGCGTCTGGCGCCCCAGCGCTCCACAATCAGTGCCCCGGGGATTTCCAACAGGAAGTAACCGAAAAAGAAAATGCCTGCCCCAAAGCCAATCACGCCTTCGCTGAAGCCAAGGTCCCGCGGCATTTGAAGTGCCGCAGCCCCGACGTTCATGCGGTCGATGAACGCGATCACATAGAGTAAAAAGAGAAAGGGCAGAAGCCGCCACGCAATGCGATGTCGGGCTCGTTGAGCGACTTCGGCGTCGGGAGCCGACGAGGCGCTTTCTGCTGGGGCAGAAGTGGCCACGTGTTCAAGCATAGATCCTCACCTGTCTTGCCATCGCGTAAGCTCCATCTCAGTGAAGAACCAGCGTGTTCATTCGCTTCGGCACTTCTCCTACTGGAACCGCGGCCACTTCTTTGAGAGTCCTCGTGTCAATGACCGACACCATTCGAGCGGCGGAGTCCGACACGTAGACGAGCTTGCTGTCCGGCGTGAATGTGATCCATTCAGGTACTGCCCCGGTCGACGGACGCCCCAACGAATGGACCTCGGGCAGTTTTGCGTGCCCGATCAATTTGAGATCGGGCAGCGAATACTTGAAGACGGCATTGGCAAAGGTGCTGTTCACCCACAGCGACTTCCCATCTGGAGCCACGCCGATGCCGTGAGAAGGAGTTCCTGCTCGCCGTTCGGCGATGCCAAAACCACCGGGCTGATCCGGCAACCTGATTCTTACCACCTCGGCGCGCTTGGCAAAATCGACCACTGCAAAGCCGTTAAATCCTGAAAGCTGGACAAAAATGCGGCGAGTCGCTCCATCAGCGCCTGTCTCGAAAGCCATAGGTCGGACGGAGCGGTCGAACTTGATCTCCCATGCTGCTTTCTCGGTTTCGAGATCAATCACAGTGGCCGCCTTGTTTTCTATCGAACCGCTGACCGCAAACTTGCCGTCGGGCGTGACGTACACGTTGTGCACGCTGCCGTCGACGGCGATGCTCTTCGTCCGCTTTTGGGACGCGGCGTCGATCACATCCACAACGCCCGGTTCCGACCGGATACCCACCAGCACTCGAGCCCCGTCTTTGGTGATGGCGATATTGTTCGGGCGTCCACTGAGGGGTATTTTTTGCAGGATGTCGCCGCTCTTTCGATCCACGAGGTCGAGTACACTCTCCGACTCGTTGCTGATGTAGAGTCTCGTGCCGTCGGAGGAGAATGCAATACCGTGCGGCAGTGCGATTCCGCGTATCACTTGCACGACCTGGTTCGTCCCAGAGTCGATCACGTCAACAGTGTCGCTCGCGCTGTTCGTAACATAGATCCGAGCGGTCGGCCCCGACGAAGACTCAGAAGTAATCTCCGTGCCCGCGCCGCGTACCCATTCCGCAATCACCAGCCAGTCGGCGTCATTCTGAGAGTCAAATTGCCTGCCGCCGGAATGGAACGGATCTCCTCCCGCTTCGGGCGCAAGGGGATGCGTGAGAAGGCGGCTGGCGAGAGCATCACCCGGGACGACCTGATCGAGAGCGCTCTTGAAGTTCAGCTGCGATTGCTCGTTGGTCCAGGCCGAGCTTCCGGCTGTCAAAGTAGCAAGATAAAAACCTCTGTTCGGCAGAATGTGACAACCATAGCAGCGTGCGTGGCCAGGCCGCTCCTTCAGAAAAATCGGCTCGACTCTGGTCTCGAAGAACTCGAAATCAAGTGCGGTGATTTTGTTGGAAGGAGGTGCCGAGGAGGCTGCGCGGTGCGTCGGGCCTCCCGCAGCTCTTACGGACGCCGGCTGTCCCTGTGCCCCGGTATAACAGGTATTCACAACGGCAACAAACAATAGCGACAGCGCCGCTCTCTTTGTTCCCAGCATTTCCAGCGAATCCTCACGATCAAATCTGCACGTGCGTCGATTTAGTTATACGGATAGCTAAACTTGGAACTCCGCAGGTGCACTTCGCGGATGACGAAATAGTTCTGAATGATCAGGTCCGTGCAGCAAGGGTCGAAGTTCTCGGATGTCCTTCACGTCATCGAGCCCAAGCACGCGCTCGATCAAGTTCGAGCATACTTTGACGCCGAGGACAGGCGCCATCAACTCGCGCGCCTTCGCGACCACTTCGTCGCGACTCATCGGGTTCTCAGGAGTGCCTCGCACATGCTCGACGCGCTCGCTAAGCTGCGTCCCGTCGGTTAGCGTAATTTCAACAATGGCCACCCGTACCGGAATCAGCCGCTCAAGTTCCTCGTCAGGAACGAGTTGCACCTTAGCGCGTTCGCGGAGCACAGCCGGGTCCTGCATGCGTGCCTTATCGTGTGCGGCATCGAAGGAAACCGTTTTGTCGATCAGCATCACCGCGACCAGGTGCTGAAGACAGATATCCGGCATGTCGCGGTTGTTCACGGTGTAGGCTGCGCTGGTGGCGGCACGTACTACCACCTTCTGCACCCGATCCCGCTGAAAGGGGTGTCGCTTATGCAGATTCTCCAGCGCATCGAGCGGCGCCTGGATTGGTCCACCGGTAGTCCACTTCTTGAGGGTCGTCAGCATCACTCCGTAGAGCTCACCGAGCTGCTCGATCATCCCTGCCGGATCGGCCTTAGGGTTGTAGGACTCCACGAAATTGTTAGGGCCGGACAGAACATCGTTGACGCCAGTCCATCCCGAGTGAACCACCAGGGCTGCATTAACCCCGTTGCGAGCCCCCATAGCGCCGAACAAGAAGGCCTTCTCGATATGTTCGGTGTCGCGCCGCCATGCGCCGATGCCGGCGCCAGCCTGCTGGGCGGCATAGTCAAGCAGCCAGCGCATCTGCTGGGCATCGAGACTGGCGACGCACCCGGCAGCCGCCGTCGCGCCCATGGTTCCAACCAGGTTGTGCGTTTCTTTCATCCCCGGACCGACGGTCTTCATGGCGCGCATGGCGATGTCGTAGCCAAGTGCCACGGCCCGCAAAAAGTGCGTCCCACTGATGCCGAACTGCTCTCCCGCAGCGAGCGCAGCGGGCACCACCGCGCAGCCTGGGTGCGCTCCTCCGGTGGTGAAATCGTCGTCGCTTTCGTCGGAGTGAGCGAGCTCCCCGTTTGCGAATGCCGCCTCGATGGGTCCGCAGAGGATTTGCGAGGCGACTACCGTGGCAATTTTCTCGCCACCATAGGCGCGAGCGAACTGGATCGCCATGCGCCCGGGGGACAACTCAGATCCCGAAACCATGGCGGCGATGGTGTCGAGGATGTGGTGCTTGGTCTCCCGTACTACATTGTCCGGCAGCGCGCGGTTGCGGGCCTCGGCCATGTAGGTGCTGAGCTTCGCCATGACCGGGCTGACGTCCTGGGCGACGGCCCTCGCCACCTGTGGAAGCGCTGCAGCAGCGGTAATCCAGGCCGCGTGCTGCAGCCAGGTGCGCCGGGTCAGGCTTCGCGTGCAGGTTTCACGCCGCATGTCCGCGTATCGATCTTCTCTATCCACTCTTCACCCATGCGACCCTGACTAGAAGATCACTTTGACTGCGAACTGAATCTCGCGGGCCGTGGTGGTCGTGCGGGAAAGCAGGCCCGCGACTCCCGTTGGCGCTCCCGTCCCATCGAAGATGTCTGAGTTGTCAGGCGTGACGGGAGGGGCAAAGTTTGCATGGTTCAGGATGTTGAAAATCTCCGCGCGGAATTGAATGTTGAATCTCTCCGAGATCCGCTTGATGTAGTTGTTCTTGAACACGGAGAAGTCCAGCTCTGTGATGCCTGGACCAATCAGGATATTGCGACCGGCATTCCCGCGAAGGTTGTAGCACAGTGGAAATTGGGCTTGGACTGGGGGTTGCGCTGGATCGCTCGGCTGGATGCTTGGGGGATAGGGATCGCAATTCGCATTCCAGAAATTCATGTCGGGCGCGGTGGGAACCGCGAAGCACTGGGTCTTGATGTAATTGTTGGGGTTTCCGGGATTCGTGAGCGTTTTGCACCCAGGGCCGCCGAGGCGGTTCGGGAAGGCCCAATCATCGCTGCTGTTTGTGTTCGCTGGGTCCGACCCAGTGCCCCAGGTTGGCGAGAACGGTATACCGTCGCTGGCTGTAAAGATGAGCCCCAATTCCCACCCACCCAATGCCCATTGAGCAGGCGAGGAGAGAGACTTGGGCGTTGGAAGCTCCCAGGTGCCATTCACGACTAATGTGCGCCCAACGTTGAAATCAGAGAGGCCGCGGCTCAAACTCAAATCGAACCAGTGGAGGCTGGAGATCGAATTACTGAAAGAGTCCCCCGCGCCTGTTGCCGAGCTAGTGTCCATGCTCTTGCTCCAGGTGAAGGTACCTTGCAACTGGAAGCCGTGACTCATGCGCTTCGCCAACTGTGCTTCCAGGGCATTGTAGTAAGAGTGTCCCTCATAAAACATTGCCCGAATTGAGCCGAAGTTGGTGTTCAGCGGGTCGAGCGGGCCCCCGAACGGACCATCGGGGGGAAGGGGGAGGTTGTGATCGTAGGGCCAGACGTATCCGGCTGACGTTTTCGTCGGGAGAACGAGATTGGCTTCATCCACGCGGAAGGGTTGATGCACGCCCCGCGATCCCACATAGGCAACCATTGCAGCCAGGCTTGGGGTTAGCTGTTGCTGCAGATTGAGGTTCCACTGCATAACGTAGTCGCGCTTAGGGTGCTGAACATACGTTGAGCGCAACGAATTCGCAGATATGTCCGATGAATCTACGGTAAAAAACTTAAGGGGTACTGGAAGAGAGGGATCATTCGCGTTGATCGAAGTATAGGAGAAAAAAGGAGCTGCCTGTGTAGTCAAGAGTATGAACTGGTAAAGCAGGGGCTGAACATCAAACAGCCCGATGCCCCCGCGGAGTGCGGTTTTTCCGTTGTGCGACGGGTCCCACGCAAAACCGATGCGCGGTTCAAAGTTGCGAAGGGTCGGATTCTTAAAGAAGGGACCGGCGCCCGAGCACCCTCCCGTCGGTGGTACCCTGCCACAAACCGGCAACGGGTCCACCAGATTTTGAAGATTGACAATCTTGCCGTCTTTTTCTGTTGGTACCGTGGACATCTCGTAACGCAGACCCAGATTTAGGGTCAGGTTCGGCCGCCAGCGCCAGTCGTCCTGCACATAAACACCGAAGAGCGTCTGTCGAAGATTGCGCGGTGAAAGCGTGTTGGCGATGCCGCCTTGGAATTTAGTGGGATTGTTGGTAAGAAAATCCTTTAGCGTATTGAACCGCCAGATTCCATTTGGATCGGTGTCGGCCAGCACATTGAGCATCATGCGTTCGACGGCGACCCCAAATCGGATGGAATGGGTGCCTTTGGTCCAGAATGCGTCGTCATACGCCTGAACTGAATTCCAATGGTAGAAGTAAGTCGGGCTTCCGCCAATTCCGCCGGTAAACGGAGTAACTCCCTCCATGAAAACCTGGGATGCTGCCCGCCCTGCGAACTCGGGGCCGCCCGCTGCGCCCGCTCCCAGATCTGTCCTGGTGGCGTCCGGATTGATCGCCTTCAAGCTTTGGTTATTGTTGACGGCTTCGTGGTTACCACCAATGCGGATTGAATTCGCAAAACTGGGAGTGAAAATGTGAGTCTCCTCCACGGCCACGAACTGCCTCGAGGTGAGCGTGTCGAACAGAACGTTGTTCAACCCGTCGGGAGACGAATAGGGGGTCTTGTCGAACATGTACGTCCCGAACAGATTGTCCTTGTCGGAGAGTTTGTGATCGACGCGCGTCGTAAAAAAGTTCTCGTTGACGACCTGCTGACCCGCGAAAGTGAATATTCCCAGGTCTCCGTTACTATCGGGAGCCGGCTTTTGGGGAAGAGGGTAGAAGGTGAAGTAAGCCGCCGCGTTCGGATCTACGATTACATTCCCGGTGGAAAGAATCCCATTGCGCGCGTCCTGCGACGGCACGGTCGTAACCGTCGTAATGCCCTTCGACTGCCGGATGCCCTCGTAGTCTGCGAAGAAGAACATTCGGTTCTTCAGGATGGGTCCGCCCAGCGATCCCCCAAACTGGTTCCGCTTGAAGGGTGGAGTAGAAAGAGTGGGATCATCGAAGAAGTTCCTCGCGTCCAGGTGGTTATTCCGGAGGAACTCATAAGCGCTCCCGTGTATTTGATTCGTCCCGGAGCGCGTAATGGCATTGACGACCCCGCCGGAGGTCTTGCCGTACTCCGCGGAGTAGTTGCTCGTCAGGACCGAGAACTCTTGAATCGCGTCCACGCCGAGGTTCCCTCCCAGGACACTGCCGGGCGCGCCATTGGCGTAGTCGTTGAGGCTCACGCCATCCAAACGATAGTTGTTCTGCTGCGGCCGCGCGCCCGAGATGGTCAACTGCTGGCCGAAACCGCGATTGCCTCGATCCGTTCCCGCCGCGAACGTTGGCTGAGTCTGGATCGCATTCACCCCGGGTTGTAGTTCCGCCAGATCCGTCCAACTGCGGCCATTCAGAGGCAGTTCGCGGACCGTGGTCGCATTGACCACGGCGCTGATGTCTGACGTGGTGAGCTGCACGGCGGGGGCTTCAGCCTGGACCTGAACCCTCTCGATCGTCGTGCCGATCTGCATTGTCAGATCCAAAACCGCCGCCGCTCCCACCGTCAACGTGATGCCCTTCCTCACCTCGGTCTTGAATCCGGGAGCGGTGAAAGTCAGATCGTAGCTTCCAGGCAACAAGTTGGGCGCCGTGTAAAAGCCGTCGGTGTTCGTGGTGACGGTCCGGCTAATACCAGTATCGGTGTTCGTGATGGTAATGCGAGCATTGGCAAGGACTCTGCCGCTGCTGTCCACCACCGTCCCTGAGACTGTTCCACCCGTTACTTGGGCTTGGAGGTTAACTTGTGTCGCACTGAAGATGAGCATCAGCGCCAGGAGACTCGCACTGAGTGTTTTCAAAGCCGAGGCACAAATCATTTGGGGGGCCCCCTTTGTGCGCACAGAGCTTAACTCAGCGGTCAGGAATCAAAACACATTAATTTCCATTCATCTATGAAAGGTCCATGAATTTTCGTTCATGAATAGATCATCCACGCGCGCTAGGTCCCAGAGTCTCGAGTTGCGGGAAGAATTTCAGAAAGCAAAGACGATCGTAGTGCGAGACGTCGTGGCGCAAGAGCGGGTTGGACGATACGAACTCGAGCTACCGTTTTCTGTCCTTGTTGATCGTGTTCACGTGTGCTACGGTCCGCTCCCACAACCTTCCGATCTACCACCGCGTTTGAGGAGCGATCGGGCAGCGAAGTTCCAGCAAGAATAAATAATGGAGGAAGAGGCGGCTGGCTGAAGTCAAAACTGTCCAGCATGTCATTCGCCTTTAGATCTCTCTCGGTGAGCGAAGGAAGGCCGAATCTGCGCTCCACAGATTTTAGAAACGAAGAGTACTCATAAATCGTGCGAGTGATGTGGCCTTTTCGGGAACACGGAGAAATCATGATGAGAGGCACGCTAGGGGCTACTACATCGAGGTGAGCGGCAGCTCGGCAGGGCACGCTGGCGGGGCCTACACGCTCTCTCTGCCAGCAGGGGTGCCGCCGGGCAATCCGATCAACGTGGGACAGACGCTATACGGCAACCTGAGCACGGCAGCCAACGGCGTGTGCAACGGGGGCAACCCGGTGGACCATTGGCAGTTCACTCTGTCGCCACGACCAGGTTACGATGGAACCGGATTCGACAGCGCATCAACCCAATTGTTCTTTCTCGTGGGTGGGGGGCAAGAAGCAAGAATCGTTTCGTATGGGCGCTGATTACTGAAATGTCGTGGCGCATCGGTCCGTGGAGCTTCGCGAGGGAACAGGCTACGGAAGAAAAAATCACCCTCCGGACAAAACCACACACTTGATCCTGCAGCAGCATCGTCGGCCTGAGAGGCGAGCAGTTCACTCATCTGCAATGCCGGGGATTCCTTTACGTGCGATTCCAAAACCAAGTCTTTGTGGAAGGCTCGGATCTGCCATCGGCGTCGCTGACGAATCAATCAGTTAGGAAAGTGCCGGCTGGGGAGGCTTTTCGAAAGCCCTGGGTTGTGAGTGTAATCGCCTGTAGCTGTTGAAAAACTCGCTCGCAGAACTTCCGCCGAAAATGCGTCGCGTCAGGATGCCCTATAAACGATTTTCTCCGATCTCCGATACATTTCTGGTCACTCCTTTTGGGTCGGTTTTCAGACAAATCGAGTTTTTCAACAGCCACGCCTGTTAACGTCAATTGACCTTGGCACCTGGCTGTCCTGAGCTTATTTTGATCCTATGATCAACGCCTGGTCCCGATTGCTCTTCGCGGGTCTCGTGTTCCCCGTGGTTGTGGCACTGAGCATGTCGGGGAAATCGAAGCCGAAGGAGACAGTGATTGACGAGAGGGCCTTTCGCTTCACTCTGCCCGGCCAGTGGAGCCGCGAGCCGTCATCCGACCCAACTCGTTGGGCGTATCAAAGCGACCATGGTGACTATCTGACGGTTTCCCTCTTGGGTTTCTTTAGCGGGATGGGCGCAGAGGAGCGATCCAAGGCTTTTAACCGTTTAGTGGAGATGCGGAAGCTCGCCGAGACTGCGCTGCCCGGCTTGACCGCAGTGACGACTACCCAGACCACGTTTGGCGAGTCAGGAGGTATCCTTGCCGCTCGGTACAGTGGTATTCAGTCGGCGGTACATCGCCGTTTCACATGCTTGATGCTTGGCAGCTCCTCGGCTTTCACGGCCTTCTATTATGAAGCTGTTGGCTTAACCAAGACGCAATCTGAGGACAGAGCCAAAACGATAATGAACTCGATCATTGTGCCCCGCTAAACGGTCGTGAGTGAAATCGCCTGATTTCTCCAACTACCTGTTGCAAACAGGTTGTGCGGGCACTATCTGGATAGCCAAGACTCCTCCCATGTGGCAAGCTTGCTCATGGCAAAGAGCAAACTGACCGAGCGTGAGAAATCCCGCCAAGAACACGAACGGGCCAAATCCCTCGAAGACCGCTCCCGGCAGCTAATGAGGAAAGCGGCTCAACTCCAGCAAAAGGCTCATCACGAGGACATCCGCCGAGCCGCTGCGCGGATCGCGAAGCAAGTTATTGAGACGAAGTAGTTCGGTGGGGACTCCGATGGGATTCAGTACGTCAGGTCAGCACTCCTAGAATCACTCCTTCGACGGATTGTAGCGAAGGAATTCGTCCGGCAAAACGAGAAGGCCGCCGCTTGGCAGCAGCGACCCTGGTTGCTGCAATTTAGTCGGACTCCTTGCGAACCTTCTTTCGGGCACGCTTTCGGGCCAACGCTTCCTTCACCCGGCGTTTCGCACCCGGCTTCAAGTAGAAGGAGTGACGCTTTACTTCCTTAATGATGTCTTCTGTCTGAACCTTTCGCTTGAACCGACGCAGGGCGTTCTCTATCGACTCGCCCTCTTGCAGTCGAACTTCTGCCAATCTCATCACCCCCAACCCAGTACCATGTTTGGACACTTTAGAGCTTATCCCATTTGTGCCACGCTCCGTCGAGCCAATTGCCAAACGACAGGGCGGAGCAGCAATCCAGCGATTGGAGAGGATCATGCAGAAGATTGATGGCGTCTTCGGCCCGAGGGGAAACTGAGCAACTTGCCCCACAGTGCTATCCCCCCTCACTCTGACGGGCCATTTCGCCCCTGGCGTTTCCCGCCTACTCTGTCCAAGACGGGATCGCGCGGCTCGCAAAAGAGGGGTGTAGACGGCGAACGTTTCAGAGCTGCGCTTCCCGTCACCAGGACCCTAAACTCGTTTTCCTCTGTCCGGGTCCGGCCTGACCTATTTCCTCTTCACCAGCCGCAGCTTGGCCCATCGTTTTCGCTGTGCGGCAGCGATCCGTCTGCGACCGGCAGCCGATATCCCGCCTGCACGACGGCGTCCAGTACGTCCCAACCGCTCTAGCGCCAGGATGGCGTGGTGCAGTCGGTCAATGGTGGCCTTGGCTTCACGGAGTTGCTGTTTGAGGATGGCTACTACGTTGAGTCGTGTAGGCATGCGGAATAGTCTATCCCACGGATAGTGAGTGTAAACGCCTGTGGCTGTTGAAAAACTCCCTCCCGGGAAAATCGTGAAAACAAAATCGCGTCAGGATGCGTTATAAACGATTCTCTCGAGTCTCCTGGACATTTTCTATCCCCAAATTTCGGCAGTTTTTCAAGGAAAGCGACTTTTTCAACAGCCACGCCTGTTTACGACAGTTGAAGATTCGTGCCGAAAGACCCGGGGTTGTAGAATGGACGCGCTAAGATTCGGAAGGTCGATGCTCTTGACACAGACCGCCAGAAGAGCGCAGGCTTGTTGAGCATCAGAAGCACAATCCTTGCATCACTCGTCTGCGGAGCAGGCTGTCCATACCAAGTACTTCGCAACGTCCCAGCAGTTTTCTGGCCGAAGGAGTCCAACATGAAAAAGCTGATCCTGGTTTCTATAGTGCTGGCCCTGTTGGTGTCCCTGACGGCTCTCGCTCAGGACACCACGAAACCCAGCGACGACCAGGCGAAACAGGACAATACCAAGGCTGCCCCACAAGAAAGCCAAGAAAAGTCTGCGAGCAAGACAAAGACCGTGACCGGTTGCCTACAGAAAGGCGACCAGCCGGACGAGTTTTCCATCACCGGCGAAGACGGCAAGAGCTGGGACTTGCGCAGCAGCACCGTTAAACTCGCCGAACATGTCGGCCACCAGGTGACGGTCACCGGTTCGCCCACCCGCGAAGCGAAGGCAGAAGAAAAGAAAGAGGGCCAGGTTGAAAACGCGGCGCGAAGAGAGGAACTCGGCGAACTGCGCGTCACCAGCTTGAAGATGGTCAGCCAGAGTTGCACCAAGTAACGATTTCGGAAGCAGATTATTCCACGGCCAGCACAGCGATGATGCTGGCCTTTCTTGTTTCTCAGCCCAGAGTTTGCAAACTCCCTTTCCGATTTGTTTTATATAGCCAGCGAAGGCGTTCGGGGCTCGAACCCCAGACCTCTACCGTGTCAATTTTGATGTCACCAACCTAAAACTTTTTAGCTGCCTATTGCTTTTCCGTTTTCACAACCACAGAAACAGAAATGGCCTATTTGTGGTGACGAATTGGTAACGAGTTTTCTTGGGCTCAACCAATACAAATCGCATTTTCCGCAAAAGGGCTTTTGGCACACCGTGCAACACGTAACACGCAATTTGGGGCTCGGGTTACCCAGCGTGTCGAAAAACAACCTTTTTGTCAAAAGTGTTGCGTAGACGTAGATTAACCTTTAAGCAGCGCAAGTAAAATCGGCCTGACGACGGTCGGCGGGCCGCATCCGGAGGTGTAGGTATGCCAAGGAAGGCCAGGCTCTTTGCGTCGAGTTCCGGTTCTGCGGCTCGTGGATTTTTGAAGTTCCGGGCGAACATCCCACCTCGATGGATAAAAAATGCTCAGAAATCACGCAAGAGAATTGAGCCAGAGATTGTTGAGGCACTGCACTCCCTGATAAGCATGAGGAAAGATCGCCCGCGGGCGCAGGTCGCAATCAAGAAAGCCAATCACGAATTCAAAGCGATATTGAGCCGCTGGGAAACGGCTTATAACAAAGAACATTTCTATCGAGGAATACGGATCCTACTGGAGCTTCAGCGCAACGGTTCATCAAAGCTGTGACTCTCCAGCCCCTTATTTCAAGTGCTTGTTGACCGCTTTGGTCATCTGAAACATGTCCAATTTCTTAGTGCCAAAAATCGGCTGCAACTTTTCGTCGGCCAGGATTTCTCGTTTGTTCGTTGGGTTCTGAAGATTGTGCTTCTTAATGTGCGCCCAAATCTTTTTTGTGACTTCACTTCGAGGCAGTGGTTCTGTGCCGACAATTTTGGCCAGGTGCTCTGAAGGCTGCATTGGCTTCATAAAAGCGCTATTCTTTGTTGTTTTAGGCGTTGTCTTTGCCATTTTTTAGGTCTCCATTCTTGCGCAAGCGTGCCCAACTCCGCGATCACCGGAATTGTAAAGGATCAGGCTGGTAGATGTGCGTAAAGTCAACACATCTGGCACAATGACAGGGGCTTGTTGGCCGAATGGATCCGATACGGTTCGTTGAAACGCACGGTGTCGTACTAGAGGGAGGTCAGGGACCACGACCAAACCTGGCCGAAGCCATAGCCGGAGAGCCGATCCGCGGCAGTTGGTGGGGACACAAACAAGGACGGCCAATCTTCAGGGCGACCCGTGCGGTGCGTGATTGCGATGAGATTCTTGTGTGCCGCTTGATCGACGGGAAGATTACCTACGTTCACCGGCGACTCTGGCCAGCAATAGTGCGGCTGTCGAAGTTGCTCGACAAGAACAGCCTGGCCGCAGTACACGAGAAGCACATGCCCTCGGGGGCACACAAAGTTTATACGGTCCCCTTCCCACGGTGGGTACCACCCGACATCCGGCGTGTGGCCGAGAGGCTCTCTGAAGAGGAGGCACGGTGTGCAATTGGGCGAGTGGATTAACGCCCACCTGCGCAGAAGCACACGACGGGACTGAGCCTGAGGGAAATCAAACGATTCTGGCGCAAATACACAAGGCGATCGCTACGGGCGACCGCCCTCTTTTCACACCCACCCAACTAGGCCGCCCGTACGTTCTCAGCTTGCCACCCCTTCGGTCCTTTTGTGACCTCAAACTCCACCTTTTGGCCTTCCTGTAGGCTCTTGAAACCGCCTGCCTGGATAGCCGAGAAGTGCACGAAAACGTCTTCGCCATTCTGGCGGCTGATAAAACCGTAGCCTTTGGCGTCGTTAAACCACTTTACTGTACCTTGTTCCATGTTACTCGTGTTCCTTTCAATCGATTTTACGCTGGAGGGGAGTCGGAGGTAGTACTGGGCAGGAACTGGCTGACAAGCGAGAGCTGCTCACACCAATTCAGGTCTGGCGCGCATTCATCGTACCCCTTTCGACCTCAAAATGCCATGTTGGCAATTGCTCAGTGGCTACAACGCTGGACTCTGGCCGTGCTTTCGCCGGAAGCGAGTGCGCAACATCATCTCGTCAATCATTACATACGATGGGCCCGATGATCCCTGATGGCAAGTGACTCGTGTTCGCGATTTCGGTAGAGCTTGGGACGAGCTTCATTGACAAGCAACGCGCGCCCGCCTTGGACCGAACCCCTAAGCGTGCGAATAGCATCTTGCGCCTGACCAGCACTGGTCATCTCGACGAATGCAAATCCGCGCGGCTGACCGGTGTCGCGATCCGTGACAATCCTGACTGTCTCCACTGCTCCGTAGGTTGAGAATACTGCCCGAAGCTGGTCTTCGGAAGTGGTGAAATCCAAATTACCGACGTAGATGTTTGTCATGGCCTACCTCCACACTTGTCGATGGTGTTGAGCATCCTTCCCGGAGCGGATTGCTTCCGAGTAACGGACAGCGGGGCGCTGTCAGTGTTGACAGAAAATAAACGAGTTGCACGTTTGTTTTCTGGAGAGTGACCTGATCCGCCAATGTGACTGGGCGGATCAGATCTACGCACTTTGCGTTGGTGCACTGAATCGAGTCATGCGACGTGGTTCGCGACCCCGCTACGTTCATCGGAAGGCGACAAACGTTCCACACTAGCAGCCCAAGAATCTACGGTGCGATTTTGAAAAACCGTCCCACGAACCTGCTCTTCTCGTACTAGTCGGGCTGCGGTGAGCAGCTCGTTGCCCACCTGCGGCAGTCGATTGGGCGGCTCGTACCCTTCGGCATAGACGACTGCGTTCAGCGCGCTCTGTCCACAGGCGGACCCTGGAAGGTACGGCTCACCATTGGAAATCAGATACATACCATCCATCACTAAATGCAGTGCAGGGGCTGGGTCATTGTTCTGACCGTAACTTCGTGTGTGCTGCTCTGCCGCGAGAGCGTGCTGCACCAGCTTCTCGACCTTCTTGGCATTGAACGTCAGTGTTGCCATCGCTCGTCTCGCATTCTTTGCTGTCAATGTTCATAGTTTGGTTGTCTTGATCCAGCCGTACTCAGCCTCAAGCCTCCGCTTTGCGCCGTCTGCCGTTCTTGGACGCCACCCAGCACGCAGCTCTGTTGGATATGGCGTGAGTGTCCGGAAACGGTGGCATACGGCACGCCCAAAAAGCGCTTTGCGACTATCCCTGTGACTTCGAAACAATTGAAGTTTTGCTGTCTCACCTTTTCCAAAATCCGCTTCAATGCGCTGTGGATGTTCGTTGCTCCAATAGCACCGAAGATCATTACTTTTACTTCAGTGGCAATGAAGAAGAAGTTCCACCCAGCAGTATGGATCTTTCGATCGAGAGAAGAGCCATCGAGACCTTTGATCACGCTCCAGTTTCCTGAATAAGGCTCGCTCTCCAACCCAAGAACCTGGGCGATCAGGGGCCGCTCCTCGATCAGAATAGTGCCGACTTGAACTTTTGGCGTCATCGGCTCTCCCGAGTGAACGTATCTTGCGACCACAAAAGGGGTGGCGCAGGTATCCACCCCGGGCATTGACGAGGCACCGTCTCAGGCGGCCACGGCCGCGGGTTTGTGGATAGTCGAGCTAATCACATCCGAGACTTGCACCTTGGGAGTGCCGTCTAATACTTTATCCAGGATCTTGAGCACTTCGGGGTAGCCTGCAGTGTTGTAGGCTTCCGCGTACTCCTTGGTATCCCAGAGACTGATTGCGACCACATCCAGCCCTCCCGGGAGAGCAAATGTGATTTCGTCCCGGAACCCATTCTGCTTCCGCAGCATGGGAATGACTTCTTTATCGAAAATCCGCGTGAACTCGCTCAGAGCGTTTGGTTTCAGGCGTAGAGAGACATTGCGAGCGAACATGATCAACCTCCAGCGATGGCTAGGTGATCTAAGAGAGGGGGAACTTCAGATGGGCTGACTTAGTTCAGGAAACCTGAAAGAGCGGAAGACGACTCGCTCAACTACCACCCTAGCCTTCTGCACTGCGATTGTCAACCGGCACTGATTTCTGGTGGCGCTCGGTTGACTCCCGATCACGCTTGCAGCAGCGCAGTTTCCAAACACGAAGGCGATGGATACGAGATCGGGCTTCTTTCGGGAATGATCCCTCATCGCTGATTGATTTGCGGATAAACCTGAGGCGAAGCGGAGATACCGCACCTCTGCCCATTGGCTAGTCTTGGCTGTTCCGGCGGCAGGGAAAGGTACGGCATGGGAGTTCCTGCAAAGAGATAGCGGCACGGCTTCGCCATCCAGCGGGCCCACCGCCCTGACCACGTGACCCGCGCGCTGTCGGTGGCAATGCCGGTATCGGCATACATCTGGCGATAAATTTTCGAAATGAGAACAAACGCGAGCCGGCCGCGGCTTGACTTGATGAAGCGGGAACGCTTCCAGATGGACGCGAAACTGTAAAAGCTGTCCCACACCGCCTGGGTCCGCGAACGGATTTCCTCAGCTGACATTACCGGATGGTCCCAATACAGCTTCGGGCGAAGAGCTTGCGGAATAAGCCACCGCCGGGTCAGGGGAACTCCCGCGATGGTTGGCGGGTTCGCTCCCAGCCCCTTTTCCCAGCGATTGAAGTCCACGGTCCCCGGGTAAGGGCTTAACGTCACGAATTGGGCGAATGTGAGGTCAGCGCTTTTCGCAACGGCAGCAGTGGCGGCGAAGGTTTCTGGACGATCGCTGGGCAAACCAAAAATGAACGAACCGAGCACATGCACGTCATGGCGTCGAAAAGTCTTCAGGCGCTCAATCAGATTCTCCCCCGCTAAGTTGAAATCCTTGTAGACATCTTTCAACCCCTCCGGCGTAACTGATTCCACTCCGACCAGCGCGCCTTTGATGCGTGCCGCTTTCATGGCATCCAGAAATTCGGGGTCTTCGGCCGCCTCCATGGTGATCTGGGTGAAGAAAACCATGTCCTCCGGAAGCTGCGCCAGGCGAGACATCAGTTCAAACCGTTCAGCGCGGAGCGCTTTAAGTTCATTCAGCCGGGCTGTGTTTTTCTGCTGGGCGGCAAGATCAAGATCGGTCAGGGTCACGGGATAGAAATTGTCGTCTGCGAGCGCGACGAAACGAAAGCCCAAGCGGCGCAACTGCACAATTTCTTCCATCACAACATTGGAGGCACGTTGGCGGGGGCGCTGGCCGTCCGTCCGCCAGACCGAGCAAAAAGAGCAATGCTTAGGACATCCTCGAATCGTCTGCACCGATGCCCACATGTAACGATTGCGCGGAACCAAATCCCATCGGGCCGGAACAAAATCGCTGGCTTCGATCTGCCCTCCCGCATAGACCGGTTTCGGGGCGCCATCACGGCAGTCCGCCAGCGCCTTTGCCCAAACAATGTCACCATCGCCTTTTACGACCGCATGTGCACCCCCAAGCTCACGCGCTTCCTCAGGATAAAGCGTGGCGTGGATTCCGCCAAAAATTACATAAGCGCCGCGCTGCCGCACCATCTTTCCGATTTCATAGCCGCGGAGCGCATTTGCCGTGTGAATACCGATCCCGACAGCGTCTCCCCATTGAATTCGGTCCGGATTCATCTGGAACAGGGTCTCATCGACCAGCATGGGATCGCCGAAGCTTTTCGGCGTGGCGGCAGCGAGCACGTACTGCCAACGAGGAGTGATCACCGCGGTTCCGAACGACACACTGCTAGGATTAACCAGGTGAACATTCATGGCAAGACGCTCCCTTGTCCTTCTTGTCGCCTTCGAACGCTTCACGCGAGTTATCTCGTGGCTGCAGAGGGAAACACAACCCCGAGTTATTTTCGTTTGCTCTGAAACGTGCGGGAATAGCAACCGCCCGCACACGCTCTGCCTGGCAGTACAGAGAAGGCAGAACACTCAAGAGAACCGGCCAAGAGCCCTGAATCGTACAGGGCAGATTAGGCTTACGGCGCTGGGCTGTCAACATTTGCGCAAGTGCGTAGTGGTGCAGTTTGAAATCCACAGGCCCTAGCTAAGTTTTGCCACCCGTGGGAAACTGTCGGCGTAGCTAGGAAACCGAACTTCGGGAAAACTACAATTAAACGCGCTAAGGCCGCCGTCGGGAAGCCCCGGGCGAACAACAAGAAGAAACCTTCCCGCGAGGACTTCAGCCAAGACGCTACACGGGAAGGCTAGCCATGCCCAAACGCAAGCTGAGGATCGTGAAGCGGGCGGGGACGTTCCGTTGCGCGGAATATGTGAATATTGCAAGGCACAGTTCGCGGCTGCCCCACATCCCCTCAACCAAGCCACGGACACCCCATTCATGCGAATTTCATTGCTTTTTTACCGCGGGAGCCTAGACTTAGGAGGTCCCTTACGCATCACTCCGTCGCTCTCTAGACGTTCTCGCCTTCCGCGACGGTCCCCTGCGCAACCGATAGAAT
>Ga0209180_10000118_pt1 | contig 34929 bp, 23 predicted proteins | sample CZO8metaG_3_FD_188355 | JGI IMG/M metagenome (GOLD analysis project Ga0209180, IMG submission 188355) | Vadose zone soil microbial communities from the Eel River Critical Zone Observatory, Northern California, USA - CZOApr15con2H2.8 metaG... | ecosystem: Environmental > Terrestrial > Soil >...
CAATTACATCGATCTCGACCTGAAGACCGCTCCCGTCCCCGAATCCGGCCCGTGTCTTTACAAAGGCGTCATGGTCGCCTGCGGACCTCCCGGCCTGGTCGGCGGAAAAAATATTCTTTATCACAACAATGGCGACGGCACTTTCACCGACGTCAGCGAAAAATCCGGCATCCTCAAAGCCAACGGCACCTACGGCCTCGGCGTGCTCACCGCCGATCTCGACAACGACGGCTGGCCGGACATTTACGTCGCCAACGATTCCACCGCCAGCGCGCTCTATCAGAATCAGAAAAACGGCGCCTTCGTTGACATTGCCATGGATGCGGGCTGCGCTCTCAGCGCCGACGGCAAACCGCAAGCCGGCATGGGCATCTCCGCCGCCGACTACGATCTCGACGGCAATCTCGATCTCGTCAAGACCAATTTTGCCGGCGACACGCCCTCGCTTTACCACAATCTCGGCGGCGCGAATTTCGAGGACGCCACTTTCCAGGCCGGCCTCGGCAAGTACACTCTTTATCTCGGCTGGGGCTGCGGCTTTTTCGATATGGACAACGACGGCTGGCCCGATATTCTGCTTTGCAACGGCCACGTCTATCCCGAAGTCGAGCAACTCAAGACCGAAGCCGGCTATCCGCAGCGAAAACTTCTCTACAAGAATCTCCGCAACGGCCGCTTCGAAGACGTTTCCTACAACGCCGGGCCGGGAATCTCCGCCCCGGTCGCGGCACGCGGCTGCGCCTTCGGCGACTTCGACAATGACGGCGACCTCGACGTGGTGGTCAACACCGTCAACGATTACCCGCAGCTTCTGCGTTGCGATTCACGTACGGGCAACAATTGGCTCAAGATCAAAACCATCGGCACAAAATCGAACCGCAGCGGCATCGGCGCGCGCATAAAATGCGTCACGCATCTCCCGGGCGAAAAAAGCCTCCATCCGCAGATTGACGAAGTGCGCAGCGGCGGCGGCTATTTTTCGCAGAATGATTTGCGCGTCCATTTCGGCATCGGCAAAGCCGAGAACGTCGAACTCCTGGAAATCCGCTGGCCCAGCGGCCTCGTCGAGACGCTCCGCGACATCAAGCCCAACCAGGTGATCTTCGTCAAAGAGGGCGAAGGTATCACCCGCACCATGCAATTCGACCCGCCCAAGTCTCCCAAACCTCCGAAGTGAATCCTCTTGCCTTTGTAGAGGCCGGGCTTCAGGCCGGCCTTTTTGCTTCTCGGCGAACTCTGTGCTCGGCGCGTGCTCCGGCCTTGCCGGGGTGCCCTCTGCGTTAATGTTTCTCCTTCTCTTTCTCTTTTCTCTTCTCTGCGAACTCTGCGCTCTCCGCGCCCTCTGTGTTAAATCTTCCTTCCTTCTTTCTGTCCCCCACCTGGCTCGCCTCCTCCTTTTGTGGGACCATCTCCCCTGCTCTTTCGAGTCACGAAAATGAAACGCCGCCTCATCCTGACATCATCACTTCTCGCTGCCTCTCTCGCCTTTGCCACTCTCGCTACCGACCTGCCCTTCCACGCGTGGACGCGTGCGTCCAACGAACCCATCCTTTCTCCACAGGGCACCACTTGGGAATCCGCCGGCACCTTCAATCCCGCTGTCACATTTGCCTTTGGCAAATTCGTCATGCTCTACCGCGCGCAGGACGCCTCCGGCACCTCGCGTCTCGGCTACGCCGAAAGCAGCGATGGAATCCACTTCGCCCGCCGCCCCGACCCGGTCCTCTCGCCTGAGACCGACTACGAAAAAGACGGCGGGGTCGAAGATCCGCGCCTGCAGAAGTTCGGCGACACCTGGTACCTTACATACACCGGCTACAACAAAATGGACGCGCAGCTTTGCCTCGCCACATCGCTCGATCTCATCCACTGGGAGCGCAAAGGCGTGATCCTTCCCGCGTACAAAGGAAACTGGAACATAGGTTGGACCAAGTCCGGCGCCATCGTCCCCGAAAAAATCGACGGCAAGTACTGGATGTACTGGCTCGGCACCGCCGCGGACAAGACCGACCAGATGGGCCTCTCTTATTCGAGCGATCTTCTCCACTGGACCGAAGCCACGCAAACTCCGGTTCTCCCGCGCCGCCCTGGAAAATTTGATTCCCGCGTCGTCGAGCCCGGCCCGCCGCCGATTCTCACCCCGCGCGGCATCGTCCTCGTTTACAACAGCGCCGACGATCATCTCGTCTATCGCACCGGCGTTGCCGTCTTCGACCGCCGCGACCCCCGCAAACTCCTCTCCCGCTCCGAAGAGCCCATCTTCGCCCCCGAAAAACAATGGGAAAAAGTCGGCCAAGTCCCCAACGTCGTGTTTGTAGAAGGCATGGTCGCCACGCACAGTGCGGAAGACGTCGTTGGCCACCGGGAATACTTCCTTTTCTATTACGGTGCCGCCGACAAATTCGTTGGCGTCGCTGAAGCCCGGGCAAAATGATGGTGTCATCCTTCGCGAGCCGAGGCAAACCTAACTCCACGCCGAAAACCTAGCCCCATTGTCATTCCGAGCGCGGCGCGCTCTTTGCGCTCCGGTCGGTTCTACGGAGCGAGGAATCTGCTTTTCAGTCTTGTCTGAAACTCACCACTCACCATTCGCCACTTCTTTTTCTACTACGGCGCCGCCGACAAATACGTCGGCGTGGCCGAAGCCCCAGCCACCGCCACCGCCGTCATTCCGATGTAGTGGCGGGTCTTTAGACCCGCGATTTTCTTCCCGTTGGTTCCGCCATCCCTGTCGCCGTCCACACTAAACACTAGGGACCGTCATTTCGAGCGCAGCAAGCCGGCTTTTTCTTCCCGCTTTGCTCCTGCAAAGCGCCCGGCTTGCATAGCGAGAAATCTCTCTTCAGTCCTGTCTGAAACTCGCCACTCGCCACTCGTCACTCGACATGCGTTACCTTAGGCGATTACTATTCAGGTAGATTGAACCATGCCGATGAAGAACCCACCGCACCCCGGGGGCTTCGTGCTGCGCCAGTGCATTGAGCCTTTGGGTCTGACCATTACGGATGCCGCCGCCGTGCTGGGAGTCACGCGCACCACGCTGTCGGAACTGGTGAACGGGAAGCGCGGAATTTCTCCTGAAATGGCCGTGCGATTGTCCAAGGTTTTCGGGGGCAGCGCGGAAAGCTGGCTCACGCAGCAGGCGCACTACGACCTTGCCCAAGTCCGCACCGGCCGCATCAAACTCCGGCGGCTTGTATTGGCTTAGCCGGTTTTAAAAGGAATGTTTCGTAGGCAGCTGTCCTCGCCCCCTTGCCTTGAACTCATCCCAACCATCTCGCGCTATCTCGTTCTGTCTAAGCCACTTAAATTTATCATTGACATAAAGTACTAATATGTTATAATGGTCTTATTGAGTCGGCACGATTCTTCCGTGCCCCGCCAACAATGCTCGCCCGCCACGCAGTCCTTCTAACTTGCTCAAAATCCTCTGGGTGTGCCCCGGCTACTTTCTTGCAAACAGCTCGCGCCCATAAACCCCTTAGAATCCGCACCTCTACACGTAGGGGGAGGAGGTCCCATCTGTTATCAACCGCCAACCCTCCCCTTTGTTTTCTTACACTTACGAAATGCAAATTTAGCAACTCCTTTGTTTTGAAATTCATACAAAATGCCGGGGGTGTACCCCCTCTCATGGCCAACCAGCCGCTCCAATCAGGGCTTGGCGGGCGGAGGATTGACCAGCGTGCCGGAACCCTCTCTCAGAGTGTGGATGGAATCGGTGGAAAGATTTTCAAATCGCTCGACCAGACCACTGGGCCAGCGCACTTGCACCCAATCAATCTTTGTCGCTCCGCCGAGGCCGAAATGGACGCGCATGTCGTTATTGGAAATGTAACTGGAGCCGCTGCGCACTTCGTCAACGAGAGTGCGCGCACTCGCTTTCACCGTAATGCGGGCGCCGATGCCGTCGCGGTTGGATTTGACCCCAATCGTCCGAAAGGTGATCCAGTGGTTCGCGTTGCGCACATCGTTGACCAGAAGAGAAGGCGGAGCGTTCATGTTGCTGACCACTGCGGACATGCGGCCATCATTCCACAAGTCGCCGACCGCCAAACCGCGCGAAGAACTTACGGCCGTGATCGCGGGCCCCGCGGACGAGGAAATATCGGTGAACGTTCCGTTGCCATTGTTGTGATACAGAATCCGGGGCTCCTTGAAATTGCTGCCGAGATGCTGGCTATCCACTTCCGGGTAGACGTGGCCGTTGGCGAGGAGCAAATCGGGCCAGCCGTCGTTGTCGAAATCGAAAAACGCGACGCCCCAGCCAAGGTATTGCGTGTTGAGCCCGAATCCCGCGGGAAAGGTTTTGTCGTCGAAGGTGCCGTCGCCATTGTTGCGGTAGAGCGTGGAGGTATCGTCAGAGAAATTAGTTTTGAACAGATCGAGTTTGCCGTCACCGTCATAGTCGGCAACGGTCGAGCCCATGCCGGCCTGCTCGCGCCCGTCGTCGTTGAAAGCGGCGCCGGAGACGACGGCAACGTCGGTGAACGTGCCGTCGTGATTGTTGTGGTAAAGAATGCTGGCCGTGCTGTCGCAGGCGACATAAATGTCCGGCCAGCCGTCGTCGTCGTAATCAAGAGTGGAAACGCTGAACGCGTAGTGCCCGTTGGTCTGATCGATGCGGGCTTTGGCGGTGACATCTTCGAAAGTGCCGTTGCCAAGATTGTGATAAAGGATGTTTTTCGCCCACGGCAAGCCGCGCGGGCCGCACATCACCGCCACGCCTTTCCACATGCAGGAGGCCCGCTCGCCGGGAGCGGGCGTGGTGGACAAATCGAAATCGACGTAGTTGGCGACGAACAAATCGAGCTTGCCGTCGCGGTCGTAGTCGACAAAGGCGCAGCCGGTGCCCCAGGCTTTTCCGTTGCCGGCAACTTTCGCTTTCTCGCTGACGTCGGTGAAGGTGCCGTCGCCGTTGTTGTGGTAGAGGACGTTTTTTCCGTAGTACGTGACGTAGAGATCTTGCCAGCCGTCGTTGTCGTAGTCGCCGACGCATACGCCCTGGCCCCACCCGGTGTGAGTCAGTCCGGCTTTTGCGGTGACGTCGGTGAACGTGCCGTCATGGTTGTTGCGATAGAGGTGGCTCGTTGGGGCTTTTCCTGGCGGGAGGGGATCAAGCGTCGTGCCATTCACGACAAAAATGTCGGGCCAGCCATCGTTGTCATAGTCAAAGATGGCGACTCCCGTTCCGGTGGTTTCGATAATGTACTTTTTCGTGGTCTCGCCGCCGAAAATCACCGGTGCGCTCAACCCAGCCTTCTGCGCGACATCGACAAAATGCGCGATCGGTTTTCCGTTCGTGCTCTGCGGATGACCGGCGAATTGGGTCGCGAGCGAGGCGAGGCTGAAAGAGAGCCATGCGCAAAGCCCTAGCAGAGAAAGAAGCCGCAGAAAGGAGAAATGAAAAGTCATCAACCCTTTAGCATACTAAGATGCGCGTGCGAAGCGGTCAACCACGGTAGCCGCGCGCGGTCAACCGCCGCCGCGGTGCACCGAGGAGCGAGAATCGAAAGCGAGCATGCTACAATTTTGATGCCGCTCTCCCAGGCTCTCTCGCGTGAAATTCATGCAGATTCGTCGCTGGATGCCATTTCTTGAACCTGGCGCGCTTTGTCTACTTTTTCTCGGCGCTTCCGTCGCGCCTTGTTTCGCGCAATCGGCGCGCGCTGCGCCTGCGGACAGCGCATCGCGGGCGGCGGCGGTTTATCAGCAAGGGATGTCGGCGCTGCAGAACGGCGATCTGGGCGGCGCTCGCGCAGCCTTCGAAAGAGTTTTGCGCCTTGCCCCGCAAAGCCCGGAGGGGCACAACTCTCTCGGCTGGGTTTTGCTCGCGCAAGGCGAGATTGATCCGGCGATCAGCCATCTTCGAACGGCCGTGAGGCTAAAGCACGATTTTGCGCAGGCGCACATCAACCTTTCGAATGCGCTCGCACGCAAGGGAGACTTATCCGCCGCGCTGAGCGAGGCGCGGGAAGCAACGCTATTGGCCCCGAGCGATTCGGAGACGCATCACACCCTGGGGCGAGTGCTCGATTTCTCCAGAGACTTCGATGGCGCGGCCAGCGAATTGCGGCGATCGATCGAATTGGAGCCGCAAAGGGCGGAGTTGCACGACGATCTCGGGACCGTGCTGGTGCAGAAGGCGGACACTCGAGACGCCGGAGCAGAGTTTGCCGAGGCTCTGCGGCTGCAGCCTAACTTTGCGACGGCGCATTTTCACCTCGGTGTTTTGCGCTATCAGGAAAAGTCGTATGAAGAGGCAGCTCTACATCTTCAGGCGGCCGTGCAACTGAATGCCGCGGACCCCGGCGCTCACTATTACTTTGCGCAAGTTCTGAAAGCAAAAGATGAGAAGGACGCGGCCATCCGCGAACTGCAAGCTTGTGTGAAATTAAACTCAGATTATCCGGACGCGCAGAACAGCCTGGGTCTGCTGCTCCAGCACAACGGCGAGGTGGAACAAGCCATTACGGCATTTCGCCAGGCAGTGAAACTGGAGCCGGAGAATCCAGACGTTCACAATAATCTAGGGCTCGCCTTTTTGCAGAATGGAGATGGCAGCGGGGCCATCGCGGAGTTTCGAACAGCGGTCCGCCTGCGGCCGGATGACAGCGGATACAAAGGAAATCTTGGCGCGGCATATTTGCAAGTGGCGGATTTTGATACCGCCATCTCTGAATTCGAGGAGGCGCTCAAGCTTTCGCCGCAGGACGCCTCGCTGCATTACAACCTCGGGCTGGCATTGAAACTGAAAGACAAACTGCCGGAGGCGGTGGCCGAATTGCGCAAGGCGACGGAATTTGATCCCGGTCAAGCGGATGCGCATTACACGCTGGGTGTGACACTGTGGCAGCAGGGCAACTTTGCCGGCGCAGCGGAGGAGCTGCGCGCGGCGATTCACGCGAAACCGGATTATGCCGAGGCCTATTACACGCTGGGCACGGTGTTGAAGCAGCAGGGCGAGTTGCCGGAGGCGGTGACCGCTTTGCGAGAAGCGATTCGATTGCAACCGGAATTTGCAGGGGCCCATACGACTCTAGCGACGGTGTTGCGGCAGCTTGGTGACACGAAGGGTGCCGCTGCGGAAAACCGCGCGGGAATGGAAATCGCCAAACAGAAAACCAGCGAGCAGGCCGCGCTTTTTGCGACAAACTCAGGACGCCGCTTGCTCAATGCCGGAGACCTCGAAGGTGCGATTTCCCAATTTCGCGCGGCGCTTAACTCCTCGCCTGATTATGCGGCCGCGCATTTTGAGCTTGGACTAGCTTTGCGCCAGCAAGGCAAATCCGAAGAAGCGCAAAGAGAGTTTCAGAAAGCAGCGGCTTTGGATCCGCGGCTGACGCCGCCCACCGACAAAAAAAAGTAAGAGCCACGTCATGATCTGCCGCGGGATCGAGTGGTTCTCTCATGGATTGGAGAAAGACGAGTTAAGTGTTCAGCGATCAAGATTAAATGGAAATGTGAAGGTGCGCTGAAATCCAGTTCGAATGAGTTTCTATTTAAGCGGGCCCTTTGCGCAGCGCAACGAGTTCCGATCCAACGGGCACGCCGCGGGCTACTTTCACACGGATGACCGCTTCGAATGGTTTCAGCTCGCCGGAGTTCGAGACGGAGAGGCGCAGGAGCAATTGCTCCAACGAATTCTGCTGGCAGACGTACTCTACGGCAGCTTGCGTGCCGATGGTCGTGGTGCCTGCGAGAATCAGAACAGAGCGCGACGGATTCAAACCCCGCACAAGCGCTAACACGGAATAATCTTCCGTCAGAGGCTCATTCGAAGGAGAGGCGAGATACTCCTTGGGTTCGCCTGATTCCGGATGAACATTGATGATTTCCATGTTGCCGACGCGCAGGCCGGAAGTGACCTGCTTGAAGGTGAATTCCTGGGTGTTGGGAATTTCCAGAAGCGTCAGATTCTCAGAGGGAGAACCAATGAAGATCAAGTCGTTGTTCTTGGCATCGTCTAATGAGAAGAGGCTGCCACGCTTGACGCGGATCGACTGATGAAGTTTTCCGAAAATGTCATCCAGGGCATGCACGGCGAGAACTTCCCCAACGCCGGTGTAGTGATCGAGAATGTGAGCCTGTCCATCGCGCGGGGCGTTGTAATAGCGCATCCCGATGTCCGGGCGGCCGACAAAGGCCGCATTGCTGAAGATCACCCAGGGCTCTTGAGGTCCGGTGAGGAAACCTCTCCAGAAAACGCGAAAGGCCACTGGCGGATCTGTGCTTGCGTCAGCCGGACGGGCTTCCGCGGTCCTCCGGGTAAGGAGCCGATCCGTGGCGATCGCTACGACAGCGGTGAGAGCGACGACGAGAGCAACGAGGGCTGTGAGCCACCCACGGGCGGACCGGGCCTGACCGGCTGAACCAGACTGCAAGTCTGCGACAGCTCCCGCATGGTTCCGCGAGGCATTCGGGGAGCGTTGATGGAAGGTGAGGGCATAGGTGCCCTTGGGCATTTCCACCACGGTCTGATCATCTGCGCCTTCAGAAGCATAATACTCAGCCAGTTTTGTACGGAGACGGCCCGCTTGGACGCGGACCATGGAGTCCACGTGGGGGTCGAAGTCCTTCTGGCGGCCGAGGACCTCAGTCGCGATCTGGTACTCCTTTGGGGAGCTTCCGGGGTGGTCAATCGAATTATTGGCGAGATATCGCAGAAGCTTGCAGAGGGACTCCGAGCCGTGCAGAGTATGGCTGCTGAGAAGTTTCTCGACTTGGGCGAGATGTTGGGTTTTCTCAGTCACGGGACACCAGCAGGGGATTGTAACACCAACGTAACGCGTTTCGCATGTCTGTGTGAAATCATAATTTATCTCGTGTAACCGTATCAGACCCTTAGAGACTTTCTTCGTCACGCAAAAAATTGATAGAAGGCATCATAAATCTCTGTCGCCCCTGGTTTGGGTGCTCGCATTTCTCTATTCCTGTAACGGTCAGAGAAAGTGGCGAAAAGGCAGTTTTTTAGCGGGGGGCAGCGAAGCAACACAAGGCCGAGGAGTTTGGGGGGCTGTTCACTGCGGTCGGGTTGGCTCGACCGGTAGCCGTCTATTCCCATTTCATGTGGTAGTGTGCCGGGTTCCCGGAATGGAAGTTAATGGGCGGGCCCGGGACGTGTCGAACGAACTGGCGAGAGCGGTGAATGCTCTGTTTTGGGGCGATCAGTTGCATTTGAATTCGATGAGGAATGGTGCTCAGGAGGGGTGTAATGAGAAAGCAAGCGATTCTGGGCGGGATACTTGTTCTTTGTTTGGCGTTGGGGATCTGCGCCACCACATCTCTGGGACAGGCCGTGTATGGAAGCATTACCGGTTCAGTGACAGACCCGCAAGGAAATGCAGTGGCGGGTGCCAAGGTCACCGTGACCAACATTTCAAAAGGCACGACGGCGGAGGCGGCGACGAACGAAAGCGGGAACTACTCCGTCACGCACCTGATCCCGGATAGTTACAAAATTCATGTCGAAGCGGCCGGATTTAAGGCATATGACGTAGCAAGCGCTCGAGTTGACGTGGACACTGTTGTTCGTGTTGATACCCAGTTGCAAGTAGGGGCAGTCACACAAACGGTCGAAGTCACAGGCGAAGTTCCACAACTTCAGACCGATAAGACTGACGTTGCAACGGTCTTTGCGACGCGTACCGTAGAAGACCTTCCGATCTACAATCGAAATTTCACGACCTTTCAGCTACTCTCGCCAGGAGCGCAGCGTCTTAACTGGGGTCACGCCGCGAGCGAAAACCCGCAAGGTTCGCAGCAGATCGAAACGAATGGGCAGCACTTCGCCGGCACGGCGTTCGAACTCGACGGAACTGACAACCAAGATCCAATCCTGGGCATTATCGTTATCAATCCCAATCTCGATGCGATCGACGAAACAAAGATTATTCACCAAGACTACGACGCGGAATTTGGCAAAGCCATCGGCGCCATCGTAACGACGCAGACCAAATCGGGAACCAACGAGATTCACGGATCGGCGTTCGATTTTGAGCGCTCCAATTCCAATTTTGCCCGTAATCCATTTAATCAGGCGAGTGGCGTTCCCAGCGGCAACTGGAATCAGTTCGGAGGTACCGTTGGCGGACCCATTAGGAAGAACAAGCTCTTCGCTTTTGGCGATTATCAGGGCCAGCGCAGCCACGTTGGCGGCACGTCATCGGACCGTGTACCGACCGCCCTCGAAAGAGGAAGTATCAGCGCCGGTACCGGAGCCAACCTTAGCGATCTGGGCAAAAACATCTACGATCCGTGCACTGATAAGGTGACGGGGTTCACGGCAGCCTGCAACGTTGCCCCCGCAAACCGGGCGCAGTTCCCAGGCAACGTGATTCCAGCAAATCGCTTGTCTCCGCAGGCCGAGGCTCTTCTGGCTAAGATCCCGCTGCCAAGTACTACACGCGCCACGCCGTTTCTCGATAACTTTTTCAGCTCCGGCAACAACACCCTCGATTCCAATGGCTTCGATGTGCGCTCGGATTTCGTTGCCAGCAGCAAGGTGAACGTCTTCGGGCGCTACAGCTTCCAGCAGTTTAAGCGTTCCGGTCCGGGTCTCTTCGGCGTAGCTCTCGGCGGTCATGCGCTCCCGAGCGACCCCTCGGTTGGCGACTTTGCAGGAGATTCATCCGTCCGCAACCAGAGCATTGCTACAGGTTTTGACTACACGCTAAGCCCGACATTGCTAACGGATTTCCGGTTCGGCTACGTGCGTTACCGCGTAAATGTTAGTCCCGGAGGCTTCGGCACGACACCAGCCAAAGACGCCGGCATCCCGAACGTTAACACAGACAACACGACCTCTGCGATGCCCGCTTTTACCATTCAGCAGCCCGGAGCTTCTGAGTTCCTTTTTGGCTACTCCTTGCACGTGAATCAGTGCAACTGCCCCCTCACCGAGAACGAACATCAGTATCAATTCGTGAACAATTGGACGAACATGCGCGGCAAACACGCCATCAAGTTTGGTGCCGACGTTCGCTACGCTTACAACCTGCGCGTGCCCAGCGATTCTCACCGCGCCGGTCAGTTCGATTTCAACAATGACGCCGCCCAAGGGGTAATAGGTACTACTCCAGATGGCGGGGCGGGCTTGGCGGGATTTTTGCTCGGTTTGCCCAGCCACTTCGAGCGTTACGTCAGCAACTCTCTCAACGCATACGAGACTCAGCCTCGGCTGTTTTTCTACGGTCAGGACACGATTCACTGGACGTCGAAACTGACCGTCAATCTTGGGTTGCGATGGGAAATCTACAGGCCAGAATCGGCAGCCGGAACGGCTGGAGGGGGCTGGGTTGACCTCAAGACCGGCGAAATGCGCGTTGCGGGCCAGAACGGTGTGGATCTGAGAGGGAACACCAGCACGAGCTTCACGCACTTTGCACCGCGGTTAGGCGTCGCCTATCAGGCGAATACGAAAACCGTAGTTCGTTTGGGCTATGGTCGAAGCTATGACATCGGTGTGTTTGGCTCTATATTCGGCCACGCGATCACGCAAAATCTCCCAGTACTCGGAGCTCAGCAACTCAATTCCAATACTGGCGGATTCGTTTTCAATCTCGCTCAAGGTCCGCCGACGTTCGTTCCGGCGACTAAACTGGCGAACAACTGCCTCTTAGCGGATGGAAGTGGCCCCAACCCTATTACTAACCCAACCGGTACGAAAACCACTTGTCTCGGAGTTAATGGCCGGTCGCTCGTGCCGGACGGAATCTTCTCTCGCGCGCGCCCCTTCAACAATCGGCTGCCTACTGTGGACCAGTGGAACGCCACCGTGCAGCGGCAGGTTACTTCCACTATATCTGCCACGCTGGCCTACGTAGGAAACAAGGGCACGCATACCTTTGCGGGCGGCGGGCCCGCGTATGGCGCCAATGATCCCACGGTAGTTGGCTTTGCAACTGGAGTACCGAAGAACAACCGTCGGCCCTTCTACAACAAATACGGCTGGACGCAGAATATCGACTATTTCGGGAACGATGCCGACAACCACTACAATGCCTTACAGGCGGTCGTTGAGAAGCGCTTCGCGGGCGGTTTGTCCTTTCAGGGCAGCTACACCTTTCAGCATTCCTCGAACTACGACGGGAGCTATTACAACATCGACCGCAGAATTGCCTACGGCCCGAATGACGACTATCGCAACCACTTGTTTATTCTTACGCAGGTTTACGATCTTCCGTTTGGCCATGGCAAGCAGTGGGCAGGCAACTTGGGGCGCGCAGCGGACCTCCTCGTCGGAGGCTGGTCTATCAACAGCGCTACCATCGTCGGCAGCGGCCTGCCCTTCACTCCACATCCGGACTCTTGCAGTGCTTCGAGCGACACCGGTCCTTGCAGGGCCAATGTCGTCGGCTCCGTGAAAGACGGCACTCGCTCAGGAGACCCGCAGACTGCGGGCTACTGGTTCCAGACTACCGGAGGCGTCAAGCTCACTACTCCGGGACAGACGGCTGGACCTTGGGCCCAACCTGCGGTGGAGACCTTCGGAAACGTCGGGCGCAACAGCTTCCGCGGACCGAAATTCTGGAACACGGACTTCTCTGTGTTCAAGACCTTTAGCGTCACTGAAAGATTTAAAACTCAGTTCCAATTTAACGCCTACAACGTCTTCAACCACGTTAACTTTGATCGCCCAAACAGCTGCGTCGACTGCAGTAGCGCTGGCAACATCACGGGCTTGGCCTTCGGGTCAACCATGCGCAGGTTGCAATTTGGTTTGAAGCTGAACTTCTAACAAGGACAAAGACACCCTACCACCCCGACGGGGAGCTTGAAAAAGCTCCCCGTTTTAGCTCTAAGTTGGTGCGGAACGGCTCGACAAAGGGGTTGGGAAATAGACAGAGCGCTGTACGCCGCGGTAAAATTTTTGGTGTCAGCCCCAGGAATACACTCATGCATCGCTCTGGCCTTACCTCGCAGAAACTAGTATCTATCTTTATGTCTTTTGTGGCGGCAACACTTCTCCTCCCAGCGTGGTCCCCTTCGTCGGCCTCCCAGAAGACGGCCCTGTATCTCGACGGCAGCCCGGCAGATCCCTTTTTGGCAGCTTCGGGAAAACCTGTTGTGCTCGTCTTCGTGCGCACTGACTGCCCTATCTCCAACCGCTATGCGCCGTTGATTCAGCGAATCAGCTCGCAATATGGAGCCAAGGTAGACTTCTGGCTTGTCTATCCCAGCAGGATGGCTTCCGCTGAAAAAATTCGCCAACATGAACGCGACTACGGCTACAAACTCCCTGCGCTGCGCGATCCGCAACACGCGCTCGTCACTCAAGCTCAAGTCAGGGTTACGCCGGAAGCGGCCGTCTTCGACGCCAATCACCGGCTGCTCTATCACGGCCGCATCGATGACTTGTACGTGGATTTCGGACGCGCCCGCCCCGCTGCAACCACCCACGAACTCGACGATGCTATCCAAGCCGCTCTCAGCGGGAAAACACCGCCACGCAATATGCCGGGCGTGGGATGTTTCATCGCGGACCTCGAATGACGCTTTCCTGCCGATCCGTCGTTGCATGCTTGCTTGGATTCAGCTCCGTCGCCGGAGCGGTCTTAGCCCAACAGAGGGACACCACCACTCAACCCTCTTCACCTGTCCCTCAGCAGGTCACCTTCAATCGCGATATCGCTCCCATCCTTTTTCATTATTGTTCCCCGTGCCACCGGCCCGGCGAAGGTGGCCCTTTTCCGTTGCTTACTTACGCGGACGCAAAGGCCCGGGCCCGCCAAATCGCCGCGGTAACTTCGAAACGCTTCATGCCCCCGTGGCTGCCGGAGCCACAGGAGTTGAGATTTGCCGACGAACTCCACCTGTCCAACGAGCAGATTACCCTCCTTCAAATGTGGGTCGAGCAGGGAGCGGTTGAGGGCGCTTCCGCCGATCTACCCCCCGCCCCGCAATTTGTCCCAGGCTGGCAGCTCGGCCGTCCGGATGAAATCATAGAAGCGAAAAAACCGTACACTCTCCCCGCGAGCGGCTCCGACATGTATTGGAATTTCATCTTTCGAACGCCCGTCGATCGCACGCGCTGGCTAAAAGCCATTGAGATCCGGCCCGGCGAAAAACGTGCCGTTCACCATGCGAACATTCTCGTGGATCGCAATCAATCCGCGCGCCGCCAGGAGGCAGAGCCGGGTGCGGGTTTCCCCGGCATGGAGCTCAAAATCGAATCAGAGACCTTTGATCCGGACAGCCACTTCCTCTTCTGGAAACCCGGCATCGTGCCCAGGCCCGAGCCCGAAGGCATGTCTCTGCGCCTGGACACAGAGACTGATCTAGTTCTAAACATGCACTTGCAGCCTTCCGGCAAGACGGAGAAGATCCAGCCGAATCTTGGCCTGTACTTTACCGACAAACCCGCGACCCTCTTCCCTTTGCTGCTCCAATTGGAAAACGACCGGCAGCTCGACATCCCTCCCGGCGAAAAACATTTCCTCGTCACAGATGAATTTACGCTTCCGGTCGATGTGGATCTGCTCGCGATCTACCCCCACGCGCATTATCTCGGCAAGGATCTAGAAGCTCTCGCCACTCTACCCGACGGCTCGGCAAAAACACTCATTCACATCCCGCGATGGGACTTGAACTGGCAAGCTGTCTATCGCTACGCAGATCCGGTGCCTCTGCCGAAGGGGACCACCATTTCCATGCGTTATGTCTACGACAACTCCAGTGAAAATCTCGCCAACCCAAACGACCCTCCACGCCGCGTCGTCGCCGGAAATCGCTCCAGCGATGAAATGGCTCACCTGTGGCTTCAGGTCCTCCCGCGCGCCTCCTCCGATGGGGCTTTCGATCCGCGCATGTTGCTGCAGGAAAACATGGCTCGACACAACGTAGGAAAAAATCCCGCCGAATTCGAAGCGCACTACAACCTCGCGGCCATGCTCCAAGCCCGCGGTGCGCAAGCCGAGGCAATCCAGCACTTCGAACTCGCGGTGCATCTTCGCCCTCAAGATGCCACCGCCAATAATGCCCTGGGTGCGTCTCTCCTGGCCGCAGGCCGCATCGGCGAAGCCATGCCATATCTGTATGCCGCGCTCCGGGCGCAACGAGATAATTTCGACGCGCACTACAATTTGGCAAATGCTCTTGTCTCTCAGGATAGGTTTGTCGAAGCAATTGAGCACTATCGCGCCGCCATTCGCTTGCATCCGGACGACGCCAACGCGGAGGCCAACCTGGGCGGCGCTCTGGCCGAAACAGGCAAGCTCTCCGAGGCCAAGCTGCATTTTCAGCGCGCCCTGCGGATCAATCCCAATCACAAGTTAGCGCGCGAGAATCTCGAACAAATCAACCGCGAGCCGAAGAATCTTCAACAGTAACGGAGAGTTTGCTTGTTCTTGAAGTTGAGAGAGTATCGAGACTGAAGATCGGCTTGAGCCAGTTGCACTAGAGGTTTCGAGATGTGTAAAAGTCACTATTTGATTATAATTTTTGCAGCGCAACTATTGGCTGGCTCTCTGCCTGTCTGCGGTACGGTCTCGGCACATACGATTTCGCGCAGAGGGGCGGCGCAGTCAGGCGAGGCAGCCAGGCAAAAGCCGGACGGTTCGCTAGATCCCGCATTCGATGAGGCGCGGCGACTCTCAAAGCAAGGCAAATTCGACGAAGCAATCCGGCAACTTGAAGTGCTCGCCAGGAATCAGCCGGACTTGAAGGGAGTCGCGCACGAGTTGGGGGTGGCCTGCTACAAAAAGGCTGACTACTTGAAGGCCGTGGCGAGCTTTAAGAAAGCGCTGGAGGAAAATCCGGGCGACAACGAGGCGGTGCAGTTGATGGGGATCTCGTATTACCTTGCGGGGCGGCCTCGGGAGGCCATCGCGCCGCTTGAAAAGGTGCAGACCTGGTATCCCAGCGCAAATGTCGATGCCGCGTACATCCTCGGGATTTGCTACATCCAGACGAAGGATTATCCCAGCGCGCGGAAGGCATTTGCCAAGATGTTCGGTGTTTCTGCGGAGTCCGCGGCCAGTTATCTGTTCACCGCACGGATGCTGCTGCGACAGGATTTCGGGCCGGTGGCCGAAGAGTATGCGAAGAAGGCGGTGGAGGTCGATCCCAAGCTCCCGCTGGCGCATTCGCTGCTGGGGGAGATTTATCTCTATAAATCGCGCCTGCCCGAAGCCACTGAGGAGTTTCAGAAGGAATTGGAGCTGAATCCTGGAGACGCCGCCGTGTATTACAAGCTGGCGGATGCGTACACGCGTTCGCAGAAGTACGACGAGGCGGAAAAACTTCTGCAGCGCTCCATCTGGCTGGATGCCACGTCGACGGGGCCGTATATCCTGATGGGGAAGGTCCTGGAGAAGAAAGGCGAGACCGCGCTGGCGGTGCGCGCGCTGCAGCGGGCCCTGGCGATGGATCCCAACAATCCCATTCCCCACCATTTGCTCGGACAGGCTTACCGGGAGCTCGGCCGGACGGAAGACGCGGAGCGCGAACTGAAGCTGTCCGAACAGTTGCAGGCGCAGCAGAACGCGAAACCCTGAGCGAAGTGCTTCGCTGAAGAAAAGACAACGCAGAAACGCGAAGCGCGCCAGGATTCGCGGAGAGACCGTGCCTTGCGAGATTCTAATGAGTTTGAGAAGCGCTGCCGCCTTGCTCGCTGGCGAGCTTCTGCACAAGCTCCGGGGGCAGATCACGCAATAGTTCCAGGAACACGCCGTTCGTCCAGCCGAAACCAACGATATTCATGTGATAGCCGGCGGTGACCTGGGTCTCGGAAGAACGCGTGACGGCGTTGTATTTCTCCCGAATCGTTCCGTCACGCCGAAAATTTTCCGCCACCGTGGAGAGGAACTTGTAAGAGACGCGGTCGGCTTCTTTGTTAAAGCCGTATCGCCGCAAGCCTTCATCCGCGAGAAGCTGATCGGGCGCCCAGGCGTACGGAAAATCCCACTGCCCGCCGGTTTCATTGGGGCTCATCACCAGGCCGCCGGGCTGCTCGAAAGTGGAAAGATGCCGCACAAGAACTTGCGCCTGTTCCGGCGTGGCGAGGCCGGCCCAGAGGGGAAAGAAAGTGGTCACATAGTCGTAGGACGATCGTTTTTGATTGACGAAGTCGTAGTCGACGAAGAGACCGCGCTGCTCGTCCCATAAATATTTCTGAATGTTTCCTTTGCGTTCTTCGGCGCGTTTCTTCCATTGTTCTGCGTCTTCTTTGAGGCCGAGGATCGAGCTGATCTGTTCCAGATCTTTTTCCGTCTTGTAGAGGAGACTGTTGAGGCACACCGGGGCAAAGTGATGCGTACCGGCTCCGTAAGGGCCGAATCGGAAGGAAATGTCATAACCCGATTCGCGCATGGAGCGGTCGCCTTTGTAGAAGTCGGAGCTGAGTGCGACGTCTGTGGCGACGGTGCAGTCCGGCCGGGTCATGGTGCGCGCGACGTCGCACACCTGAAGAGAATAGGTCGAGCCCACAGTGGACGGGGAAGTCTGACCGGGAGCTTTTCTTACGAGGAGGTTGTGGTCCAGTTCAGGATGAGCGAGGAAAAAGGCCACGACTTCGCGGTAGTGGCCGGTTTCATCTTTCACACTTTCGGACGCGGGGCCGTCGCCGAAATCATAGTAGCGAGAAAGGCCCGTGGATCCGGCCAGGTGAGGCTCTTCGGTCCAGAGAGCGTGGTCCTTGACGGCAAGTTTGTACGCTTTGGCCAGCCAACCGCGGTCTTCGTGACCGGCAGACTTTTGCGCCTCGTAGATAGCGAGAATCATGGAGGTCAGAAAAGGAGGCTGGGAACGCGTGAGATAGTAAGTACGGTTGGCATTCAACACGGCACCGTAGTGCTCGACCTCGAAAAGAAAATTGTTCACCATGCCCTGAGCCAGATCGATCCTGCGGTCGCGGACAAGACCCAAAATGATGAAGTAACTGTCCCACCCGTACATCTCGTTGAATCTTCCGCCCGGCACCACGTAACGGTTTTCGAGATAGAGCAAGCCGGGAGGATTAATCGCTTCCACGCCGGTCTTTCCCAGGTGATCGGCGGAGGAAGGAAGAGTTTTGACCTGGACGTGGCACCGAGTCTCCAGCTCGTGCACGGCTGCAGGTATGGGGAAGTCCGCGGGAAGATAAAGGTGGGGCGCGGTGGTCAGCTTCGGATCACTGAAAGTAGCGCAATCGGAAAGAGAACGCGACAAGGTGTCCCAGCCGGCGGAAATGTAAGAGCGGATCGGCTCAAGACCGGCGTGCGGGTCTCTTGAGGGCTGTTGCGCGCGGGTTGCGGCTGAAACGGGAAGGAGAATGAAAACCAAGCTGAGAAGCAGCGGCTTCACCGGGCAGGGAGGATGAGGACCTGCAGGGAAAGAACGGTTCGTTTCGGCGTGCATATCTCGGGTGAGGATAGACGGTTGCCATTCGGTAAGCAATGGTAGTTTGCGCAGAATGAGTGGCTGGCGTTTCGTGGCTCGGCCGCAGACAGAGTACTGGCCGGGAGGCGCAGTTTTGTATCGCAGTCAGGTACACCAAGCGGCGTCACCAGGATTTCAAGATTCTCAAGCGATGAATGAACCAAAACGGAGCAGGTGGATGGCGTCTAGTTCGTCTTCTTTCGGGGGGAGGTGGTTTTCTTCGCGCTGCCAGCCGGAGCGTTTTCAATGAGCAACGTGTTGAGGAAGTTGCGAAGGTAAATTTCGTCCTCAAGATTCGCCTCGCGCACCGGACGGCTCTGTGCGCGAATGACCCCGGCGCGATCGATGACCACGATCTGCGGGACCTGCAGACGGTCTGCGGGCTCGCGGCCCAGGTAGGCATCCACCTTGTCCGAAGACGTGTAGCCCATCAGATAAGTGACTCCAAACCGCTGCGCGAAGCTGGTCACATTGGCCCCGGTGATATTCAAATCGAAGGCTATGGCAATCGGCTGAAACCCGCGCGGGCCGAGTTCCTTGTGGAGCGTCGTGAGCGTCTGCGACACGCGCATGCAGTGCGGGCAGTTGGTAAGCAAGAACTCGATCAGCACCACTTTGCCTTTGAGGCTGGAGAGCTGTGTCTGCTTACCGGAAGGCTCGACGATGGTGAATTCAGGCGATTTGCGAAGCACCGGAGCCGTGGCTGCCAGCGGCGAAACGCCAAGCGCCAGGGAAACGGCCAAGGGAATGAGCTTGCGCATGCGTGCAGTTTAACCCACGTTGCCTCTTCGCCGTCAGGTCTGCTTCCACTTCTCGGCGATGCGCTTCACTTCCGCGGTTGCCGCGTTTGCCGCTTCATCCGGAGTGCGCTCGCCTTTGACGACGCTCAGGAACATCCGCGAGACGACAAAGGTGTTGAAAACCTCCATGGTCACCGGGTCTGCGTATCCGGGATAGCCAAGGTTCGCGGTCCAATGCAGGGCGTCTTTGAGTAATTTGTACTTCCACGAAGGGCTGGCCTGCGGGTCGTTCTCCAGCCGGACGATGAGGTCGGGAACCGTCTTCTGGTACGTAGGAAAATTGCAGCCTCTGGACTGTTCATAGCTGTTTTTGGAATTGTCTATCAGGTCAGCCAGGAATTGCTTCGCCGCCTCCGGATTTTGCGCGAAGTTCCACACCACGGAGCAGTTGGTGACGTGGGGCAGGCCGAATATGCCGGAAAAACCAAGCAACGGCGGTTGGATCATGATCTTCGCCGCGAGTTCTGGGTCCTGTTTTTCTGCAGCGCGCAAGAGGCTGATGGCATTGATGCTGGACGAGGTCTTGCGCGCCAGCATGGCCTTTACGTTGCCCGAAGCGCCCCAAGTAAGCTGCTCCGGGGTTCCGGTATCTTGGTAGAGGTCTTTGACGTACTGGAGGGCCACCACGGTGCGAGCTGTGTCTATCATCAGGCTCCCGTCCGCGCTCAGGACGCCGCCGCCAAATGCATTCAAGATAGTATGCAAAGTGATGCTACCCTCCAGGCTGGGCGCCAGCGCCAGACCACAGGGAATGCCCCGCTTGGCGCGGAGGCTTTTTCCGCCGTTGCGCAGGCTGCCGTAATGCATCGGGCCGAGGGGCATGCCGACCTCGCTCCAATAGTCCACAAAGTAGTGAAACGGGGCGGGCATCCAGGAATCACAAAAGGCGAAGTATTTCTTGGTTTTGGGATCGAAAGTGGATTTGTGCCCGAGCCGGTTAACATTTCCGTACTTGCCGGCCACAGTCTGATAGATTTCGCCGTGGTCAACCACGTGTTGGATGTATTCAGCCGGCGGCCAGGGAAAGATGAAGACATCCTGGCCCTTGGCAGCCTTAACCTCCGCCGATGCGCGCGCGTAAACCTGCTCCACTGGAATGTGGTCCACGACGATCCGGACATCGTGTTGCGCGCCCCATTGCTTGGCCAGCACATCCTCGAACCACCGGTCATACTCGGGGAAGAAATGGGCCCATTTTGCGATCTTCAATGTCTTTTGGCTGACGAGGGCGCGGTCAGGAAAAAGGAAGAAGGGACCGACAGCCGCTGACCCGGCTGCCATCCTGATGAAGTTTCGCCTAGAGAAGTTCCTTCCGACGCTTTTGGACATGGGTAGACCGTCCCCGGGTTACTTTGGCGCCCGGCTCGCCTCCCGGGATGCTGCGCATGCTAGGCTATTGACTCCTGCGTTGGCGAAGTCCTAATGAAAAAGCACCGGGCCTTAACACACCACAGCCCCAGCAGGCTCAATGTCTGCCGGGGCCGGGGAAGCGAAATCCAACTCTCTTGCTTACGGGCAAGCAGTACTGCCCTTGAAGTCTCCCGTAGTCTGCAAGCAATTGAAGTTATTCGTGAAGGCCGGATCCAGCGGGGCGCCGCTTGGCGTGAGAACCTGATCAATGAACGCATCCACGGCAATGGCCCCGTTCCGAGGATCGAGGATGGCCGGACAGATGAGCCACACCGCTCCTCCGTCGGAGCCATTGACACTCTCGTTGCCTTCATTCGCGCAGGGCGGGCTGGGAGGCTGCGTACCCAAAAAGCCGGGAATGGGATTGGATCCAACCTTCTTGCCCTCCAGGAAGTTAAGCTCGTCGCCTGTCTTAATGATAGGGGTCCCGTCCAAGCTGGTGCCGTTGATAGAAGCCAGGGCAGACAGCATCTGACCGCACTGCGCCGTCTGGTGCGGTCCAAAACCCGTGTCAGTGAACCAGAAGTAGGTGATGATCCACATGCCCAGCAAGTCGTCACAGAAGTAGCCGAAGGGGCTGCCCGGACCACCGGAGCTGGCGTCAATGGCGTTGCGATTGCTAGCAAACCGCCAATCCTGCCGCAGGTTCGGGGTGGCCACATCCGAAGTGATGTTACCGCTGGAATCGACGGTGTCGCTAACATTAAAGCAGGGCGTGGTGCCGGTGCCCATGCTGCCGCAGGGAGTGGGAGCGAAAGTGCCGTTCGCCAAAGTCTGTTTGATCCCGGCGTAAGCTTCGAAGCTGCCGACGAGGGTTTCCGTGGAGAAGCCGCGGGGATTCAGGCCGTTAGTGATCGAAACTGTGTTGTCGCCTTCCTTAAGCGTGAAGTTCCCCGCGTTGAAGAAAGGCTGGGCATGCGCGAAGGCGATGATGGAGATGAAGTCCGTCGGCGACTTGCTGCCATCGTCTATGTAGCCCGCTGTGGCGGCCAAGATACGGACATTGGTGTTGTCCGGGTTGTTGACAGGGCACGTGCTGTCGTTCACCCAGTTTTTCTGACCGCTCTTGGTGGCTGGCGGACCGGTCAGGCGGAAGAGCCCGAAGCGTGCGTCTCCCGGCTGGTTCAATTCGGCACTTGAGCTGTTGGCCAGGACGCCGTTCGCCTCGTAGAACGTGTTGTTGAAGTCGCAGGGCGGCGCGTTAAACACCGGGAATTTCTGGCTGCCATTGGTGCCGCCGGGGGCGGTCGTAATCGTGGTCTGCGCCGCGAGAGATCCCCCCACCGCGAAAATCAAAACACAAACGAAAATAGTCTTCCATAGGCTTCTCACAACTTTTGCCCTCCCTCCGGGGCCACGTTTCCCGCGACCCCAGATGAAAAATCTGTCAACAACAGACCCCGGCCGCTTTGAAAAGCAGCCTAGTGGTCATGCGCCGCTGCCGGCGACCCTACTCGGATGCTGTCAGGCCGCATCATCCACCCGATGGATTCCGCGATCCAGTTAGCATGGGCCATGCCCGGACACACTCCCCAAAGCATCAGGGGCTCGTTGCCGTAACGAACGTTCCCGATATGCTGGTTGATGTCCTGATCCAACTTTGGATCGGGATTGGTAAAGCCAACACTCCGCCGCAGCAACTCCATGTCTTTGGGCTTGGCGGTCAAAAGAGTCCACCCCGGTTTCATCCTGTACGTTTCGGCATAGCGCTTGAGCACATCCGGAGTGTCCTCTTCCGGCTTGAGCGTAAACGAATACATGAACAGGTCCCGGCCAACCTGTTCGCCGAGCAGCTTCTGGACCTTCACCATGTTGGCCATGACTTTCGGACAAATCTCGTCGCATTTCGCAAAAAAGAAGTTGATGGTGACGACCTTGTCCTTGATCAGGTCATCGTAGAAGCGCACCTGCTTGCCCTCCTGCGTGAGCAGAGGGATGTTTGGCAAATGCTGCTCCTGGATGCGCCTGCGCGCCATAGCGGACATGGTGTGGTCGGAGGTAGCGGCACGAGTGCCCGGGCGCGTGTCGCTACCGGTGGCGCCGGCGGCGCTCATACTTAAAACGCCGCCAGCAATGGGAGCCATTCCCAGCATGCCCAAAAGCTTTCTTCTCGATTCGTTAATCATGGCTCACAGCCTCCTTTTGGCTTGGCGATTCCTCAAGGCACCAGCACCGTGTCTGCGCCGCTGGCTACAACGTCCCACAGCCCCATCATGGCGTGGTCCTCATGCACCACGTTGTGGCAGTGGATGGGATACTTGCCCAGCCAGTCGCGGAAGCGGAAGAAGAGCAAGACGCGCTCGTTGGGATGCAACTGCGTCACGTCCTTGCGCGATCTCTCGACCAACGACGGCGCCACGCGGTTGCGCGAGAGGATCTGATGCTCCTCCAGATGGATGTGGACGGGATGGGTCCAATCGCCGGTAGCATTGAACAGGATCCAGTTCTCCACGCTGTTCTGCTGTACCAGGAAGCGGAAATGGTCGCAGGTCATGAACTGGCCGTTGATGGACCACTGGCCATTCAAGCGGTCGAATTTGAACGTGCGAGTGATGCGTGGCGTCGCCGTGGTGTCAGGCAGCGAGTAGAACGTCGGGTTGGTCGCCGGATTCACACTCCCATCAGAGACCGGTTTGCTGCTTACCTGGAACTGCAACAGGAGGTTGCCCTTCCCAGCCGGCAGAATATCGGACTGGATGTGGGAATCGGGGCCGGTGCATTCAAATTGACCGGAGGTGAAACCCGACGGAGGCACCGGTCCCATTCCGTTGATCTGGTTCAGGCGGTTCTCCAAGTAGATGGTCTGACCTGCGAATTTGCTGAAGTCAATAATGATGTCCACGCGCTCGGCCACGCCAATGCGGACGCTGTTCACTTGGACCGGGTTCGGGAGGAGATTCCCGTCGTTGGCAATCACCCAGAACGGGTTCGTCGCGTTGGTGTTATTCAGTTGCGTGAGGAAGAACTCGTAGAAGCGCGACGGTCCGGTGTCCAGCAGGCGGAAGCGGTAGCGGCGCGGCTGCACCTGCAAGAATGGCTGGATCACCCCGTTCACCAGGAACTTGTCGCCCAGGATGCCATCCAGGTTGAACAGATCGAAGACCAACTGGCCGGTGGTCGGATCGTAAATCTTGTCGGCGAAGGCCAGGGGAATGTCGAACTGTGGGTAGCTGGGGAGATGGAACCCGGTGCTTTCGTCGCCGGTGTCGGACTGGTTGAACAACAAATGGAACCCCAGCAGGCCTTTGTAAGTGTTCTGCGCGGTGAAATCCACGCGGTGATCGTGATACCAGAGCGTGCTCAGCGCTTCATTGATGTCCCCAAGAGGCGGGTTGGTGGAGTTGAATCCCGCCAGCACCTCGGGATAGTACTGATCACAGAAAACATTCGCTGGGTAGAAGTCGCAGGGGTTGCCGTCACTTTCAGAAGGCGTGTGCCCGTTGTGCAGGTGCGTCGTCACTGAAGGAAATCCAAACCCTGTGTTGTTTTTCTGGGTTATGGGGGGCAGCAAGTTGATATTGCGTGTCATCTGCGGGGTGCCGTAGTGGGCCGCATAGGTTGGGCCAGGGCTCATGATGCCGTTGACCTGGTCATTGAAACCCCAGATGGTCTGCGCGGGAAGGCGCGTGTCGCTCGTCTGGCGGACCGTAAACTGCTCCTGGGTAAACTTGTAAACCTTGGGCGGGGGGAACGGGAACATACCGATATTCAGTTGCGGGGCCTGATGGCAAGCCGAGCGGACCTCAAAGGGAAGCCCGGTTGCTGGGTTAATGTTCGTATTCGGGCAGATGGTGGGCTTGGGGTTCAGCGTGTTAACATCCACCGTGGCCGGATTCTTCATGATGGGGAGGGCATCGAGAAACGGTGTGGTGTTGGGGCTGGCCGTCTGGTTACCAGGAACGCACAGGTTGAATGATCCTGGGCTCTGATTAGTGCCGCCTGAGCTTGCCGGGGCGGGAAAGCTCTGCTGGCCCCAAACCCGGGCGCTCAAACCGCTCTTGGCGACCAACATTCCGCCCGCGGTCAGCAGCCCCATCTTGAAGAGGTCGCGCCGGCTGGTTAGTCCAGCCGCAATCAACTCCCGCCGGTTTTTTGCGGCGTTGCACATCTCCTTAAAGCGCTGCCTGGAAACTTTCTCGCCGAAAACGTTGTAATACATGAGGAGCCTCCTCTTAACTGTGCAGGCTGAGCGTGGGTTAGTTTCAACCGTTCAACTGATCGGCTGGGCGGAGTTGGCTGGGAAGCGTGCTGGGATTCTGAAAACGTTCGCGAACGAGTGGGAATCTACGCTCGGCCCGCGTGCTTGTAAACCTCAAACAATTAGCCGAAACAGCTTTTTGTTAGCTTTTCATGCGGCGGCTCTGTTGCCTGTAAATCTGAGGGGCCTGCCGGAAATAGCGTTCAAAAGCACGGATGAAACTGGAACTATGCTCGTACCCAACGGCATCGGCAATTTCCTTAATGCGCAGGTGGCTGCGCGTCAAGAGATCAGCGGCCTTCTGCATTCTCTTTTGGTTGAGCAAGTGGCCGAGGCAAACGCCCGTCTGTTGCTTGAACAAATGCAGAAGGTGCGAGTGGCTGAGATTGAGTTCCAGCGCCAATTCATCGATTGTGCAGGGCGGCCTGGATGCGATCATCCCGAGGATTCTGTGGACTCGTTCTTCGTATGCTGTGGGAATTGATATTTCTGGCGGCGCCGGATGTGCCTGTGACTTGCGTGCTTTCGAAGAGTTTGATCTGCTGCGGTTTTTTTTTGGCTTGATGATGCGACAATCCCAGTCAGACACGGAAACCTCCTGCCGCTGTCGATTCAAGGGCTTTGCTTAGGTTTGCGAATGCGCTCAGGTGAGAACGCTCAATCGAGTCCGAGATCGAAGCGCAGGGCCGTGGATCAAGCGGTCGCGTGCGGGATGAAATGCCGAAAGACTTAGAGGGAGGAAGCTGACTCTGACAATCGAGTCGTCCACGTCCCTCGCGGAAAGTACAATTTTGAGACTGCGTCACGACCGCGCCCCCGTTCCTGGCAACGGGGCAGGGCGCAGTATCCTTACAGGTAATATGTTCGGATGTCAATAGCCTTCGTTAAATGTTTATACAGTTTGGCGGTCTCGCGTTGCGCGACGCCTAACGATCCAAGGTCAAACAAGAAAGAGCAGTCTGTAAGTAAAGGAGTAAGTAAAGGAGTAGGTGGCGCGCCCGGGGAGACTCGAACTCCCGACCCTCTGCTTAGAAGGCAGACGCTCTATCCAACTGAGCTACGGGCGCCTGATTCATTCTAGAGGATTTCCCGCTCCTGGGACCACGCGTTTGTATGTTAACCAGCCTGTCCGTGCCGAATCCCGGTCACGACACAATTCTCTCTCATGCGCGAAAACCCTTGCGACCATCTCTCAGAGTTTGATCCCCGGTATCTGTTTCTTGCGTGTCTGCCGTCAGGTGAGTTCAGCTCAGCCACGAGATGCGCCAGCAAGTGCTGCTTCGTTTTCGCGGCTCACGCTGGAGATGTTCTCGAGCACGGCGCGGACGATGTGCATCCGGTAATAGACGTAGACGAAATACATTACCGGCACGACCAGCAAGGTCACGCCCCAATTGGTTCCGTCCCCCGCAGCGCTGGCCAGACCGGCCACGGCCGCGCCCACCAGGAAGTAGGGGAAGGTCCATTCGTAGCAGGAGGGCCAGACTTGCTTGAGGGGGCGTCGCTCGGCCAAGGAAATGACCAGCGAGACCAGCCCGGTGTTGAGCACCACATACACGCAGGCTCCCAGGACCATCATGGCTACGAGGGAATTCAAACCCAGCATTGCCAGGACACCGTGCGAGGTCCAAAATGCCGCGGCGGTACAAACCAAACCGTCAGGCAGGCTCCATTGAAAAGCACCTGCACGGGCTTGGGCCGCTGCTGCGTCTTCCAAAGGGACTGGACGAGCGCCCCGCAGAGACCGATCAGCACCGTCTCGCCAAAACTGAATAAGGCGATGGCGATCAGGATGAAGACGAAGTTAGTGGAGATGGTCGTCTTAAAGCCCGGCAGGCGAATCTTCATCGCGGAGGCCAGCATTGCCAAGGCGAAGAACAGGACGAAGTGCCCGAAGTTTTCCGGATTCCATCGAGAGGCCACCACGGTCAATACAGCCGTCGCAAGTGCGGCCATCATTGCGATGTAGGCTTTGGCTAGGCTCGGCATTTTCTTTGCTCCTTTCGTTTCTTGTGCCTATGCCTGCCTAGTTCAGTGGATCTCCCTCGGCCAAGATGTTCATTGCGAAGACTTTGTCTGCCCAAGAGCCCCATACGACGCTGGAACTCCACACGACGCTGGAACCCCACACGACGCTAAATGCTGTGGTGCCGGACTGGCCCCAAACGACGCTGTTGCCCCAAAGCACGGCCGTGCCGTTAACCTCGGTACCATTAGAGTTGAGTTGGATGGAGCTGCCCCAGACAACAGAGTTGCCCCAAACCACGGAAGTACCCCAGACGACAGATGTGCCCCAGACCACCCCGGTTCCGTAGACGATATCCACCTGTCCGGTTTTCGTGTTGTAGGCCGCCTTGGGTGAAAGAGCGCTTGCAGTCGCGACGTTTGCGTTTGCCAGCGCCGCCTGAACGTCCAGGTAGCCAGCGCCGATGGTAAAGATGTCGTACTGCTCATAGTAGGTGATCCCCGTGGCTGGATCCGTAATGCTGCTGCTGGACGGGAAGGTCTTGCTGGCCGTCTTCATCAGCCGTGCTTTCACCTGATCGGGCGTAAGCCGGCTCTGCTGGAGTAAGAGAGCGGCCGCTCCGCTGACGACCGGCGAGGCCATGCTGGTACCGCTCAAGGTAAAATACGCGTTGGATAGAATCGTGCTGTTGCAAGACTTGTAGTAGTCGATTACCGCCGGATTCTTCGGAAGCAGGACAGACAGTGCCGAACCAGGCTGGTAGAGAGATACCACGCGGTTTCCGGGGGCGACGATGTCCGGCTTGATGTAGTTATCGTACGACGTGGGGCCCTTCGAGCTGTACGTGGTGATCACATCGTCCGTGCGGCTGGGCGTGCCCATCGTGTTCATCGCGCCGACAGTGATGACGTAAGGATCGTTGCCCGGCGCGGTGATCGTGCCGTAGCCGCTGTTGCCGTAAGTGTTGAGCCGTCCGTAGTTTCCGGCCGCGACCACAACGGTTATGCCTGCTTTCCAGGCTTGTTCCACGGCCTGGCAAAGCGGATCGAGGGAAGCGCTTTCGTACACGGCGCGGCCGAGGGAGAGATTCATCACCAGAATGTTGTACCGCCTCTGGAGCTGGATCGCCTTTAGGATCGCAGAGATGACGACACTATCCGTGCTCATGCCGTTCTGGTCCAAGACGCGCAGGTTGACGAGGTCCACGCCCGACGCGATACCCACAAAATGCCGGTAGTAGGTGGAACCGGTCGAGCTCGCTCCACTGGAGGCGATAATGCCGGCAACGTGAGTGCCGTGGCCGAACGGGTCGCCGGTATTCGTATCGTTCGGGACAAAGCTTTGCGAATAGACAACTTCGTACGAGCCGCTAGCATTGTGCAGGTCCGGAATATCCGAGATGCCGCTGTCAATCACCGCCACGCCGATTCCCGCGCCATTCAGACCTAAAGTCTGCGCGTAGCCGCCGTTGACGGTTGCAACCGTAGTGTCCAGCGCGCCGCGAACCGGCCGGTCGGGCGAAATGTAGGCCACGTCGGGGTCGTCCGCCAGGGCATCCAGCGACTCCACCGGAACGGAATAGTGCGCACCGTTGATGAAGTCCAGCTTGGTCTTCAGGATCCCGCCCTTATTCTGCACCTTCTGATGGTGGGCATCGGTCGGCGTTTGGTTGAATTGGATGATCACGTCAACCGTGGCGCCGTCATGGCCGCCTTTGAGGGCGTCAAGATCTTTGGATAGCTTGTGCTTTCCGTCGGCAAGGGACAATCCGGCAGCCAGCAGGGTGATCAGCGCCAAGAGCGCGATCCGCCTGCCCCAAGTCGTTGTCGTCTTTAGGACGCTGTCGTTCGAGGGTCCCCTTGTTTCGGGTGTGGCGAACATGAGCTAGGCTCCTAAACTGTCTTGAAGGGCCGAGTGGGGACAGGGCCCGATGCGTTCTGTCAGTGCTGGAAGTATCAGGTCTGGACTAAAAATGAGTCGATAGTACAGGGGGTCCCCGGACTTAGTACTAAAGTACAGCCGGTTTGCGCAGACAAGGAATCGTCTCGGGGGTCTCGGCCTTGGGCACTTTCAGGTCCTAATGAGGATGCCAGGAAATGAGCTTAGCGGCCTTGAGATGCACCAGCAAGTGCGGCTTCGTTCTCTTGACTCACGCTGGAGATGTTTTCGAGCAGAGCGCGGACGATGTGCATCCGGTAATAGACATAGACGAAGTACATCACCGGCACGACCAGCAAGGTCACGCCCCAATTGGTTCCATGCCCTGCGGCACTGGCCAGACTGGCCACGGCCGCGCCCACCAGGAAGTAGGGGAAGGTCCATTCATAGCAGGAGGGCCAAACCTGCTTGAGGGGACGCCGCTCGGCCAAGGAAATGACCAGCGAAACCAGCCCGGTGTTCAGCACCACATACACGCAGGCTCCCAGGACCATCATGGCTACAAGAGAATTCAAACCCAGCATTGCCAGGGCAGTGTGCGAGGTCCAAAATGCCGCGGCGGTACAAACCGTCAGGCAGGCTGCATTGAAAAGCACCTGCACAGGCCTGGGCCGCTGCTGCGTTTTCCAAAGGGACTGGACGAGCGCCCCGCCGAGACCGATCAGCACGGTCTCGCCGAAGCTGAATAAGGCGATGGCGATCAGGATGAAGACGAAGTTTGTGGAGATGGTCGTCTTAAAGCCCGGCAGGCGAATCTTCATCGCGGAGGCCAGCATTGCCAAGGCAAAGAACAGGACGAAGTGCCCGAGGTTTTCGGGATTCCATCGAGAGGCCACCACTGTAAGTACCGCGACAGCAAGGGCGGCCATCATTGCGATGTAGGACTTGGCTAGGCTTGGCATTTTCTGAGTTCTTCCTCTCGTCTCTTGCACTTATGCCTGCCTATACTTTAATCTTCGCCTGCGACCATGACGCTTTCCGCTGTCGAGGTTGACTGGTCTGATGAAGTACCCCAGACAACACCGCTGCCCCAGACTACGCTGAAGCCCGAAGTGCTGCTGTCACCCCAGACCACTGAGCTGCCCCATATCACCGAGTCGCCCCAAACGACGCTCGTGCCCCACACCAATGAGTTGCCCCAAATGACGCTGTTGCCCCAGATAACGCTCGTGCCTTCGACCAAAGAGACAGTCTGCGTGCTTTGGTCGAAAGTCACGGAGGGCGACATTGCCGAACCGTTCGCTAGATCGTTGTTGGCCAGCGCCGCAGGAATGTTCAGGTAGCCCGCCCCGATGGTGAAGATGTCATAGTAATCGGTGTAGGTAATGCCCGTGCTCGGGTCGGTGACGCTGCTGCTGGCTGGGAACGTCTTGGAAGCCGTCTTCATCAGCCGCGCCTTGACCTGATCCGGCGTAAGATTCGGGTATTGCTGAAGGAGAAGTGCCGCCGCCCCGCTCACCACGGGCGTGGCCATGCTCGTCCCGCTCAGCGTGAAATATTGGTTGGAGAGCGTGGTGACGTTGGTGGTTTGATAGTACGACAGGAGGGCGATATTGGCCGGGTAGTTCTTGGGCAGGGTCGCTGCCATGTTGTCGTCAGAAACCACGCGATTCCCTGGCGCAACCAGGTCTGGCTTCACGATTTGGTCGTAGCCTGTGGGGCCTTTCGAGCTGTACGTCGCAATCGTGTCGTCGGTCGTGAAATAGGTTCCGTTCGTCTTCATCGCCCCGACGGTAATGACATAAGGATCGTTGCCGGGCGCGGCGATGGTCCCGTAGCCATAGGTGCCCGCCGAGTTGTCCCGGCCATTATTCCCCGCGGCCACGACGACAACGATTCCCGCATTCCACGCCGCTTCCACAGCCTGGCACAGAGGATCCAGCTTATAACTCTCTTGGACCGGGCGGCCGAGCGAAAGGTTGATCACACGAATGTTGTAAGTGTCTTTCAGCGAGATGGCTTTCTGGATGGCGTTGATGACGTTGCTGTCTGTGCCTGTCCCGTTTTGACCCAACACGCGGAGATTGATCAGGCTGGTATTTGGCGCCACTCCCTTGAATGTGCGTGTGCAATTGGAGCACGTCGAGCCCTTCCCGGTGCTCCCGACGATGCCAGCCACGTGGGTTCCATGACCGTAGAAGTCATCCGTGCCACCACCGACAAAATCCTGGTCATATACGTCCCTGTTCTTTCCACTTGCGTCTTTGAAATCGCTAGATTTGTGGATGCCGCTGTCAATGACTGCCACGCCGACGCCAGTGCCATCCAAGCCGTAGATGTTCCAGGCAGTGGGCGCTCCCACCGCTGAAGTTACATAGTCAAGGGATCCGCTCACCTCGCGGTCAGGCGAGATATAGGCCACGTCGGGATCGTTGGCTAGTGCGTCGAGCGCCTCAACCGGGACGGTATAGTGAGCCGCCTTGATGAAGTCCAGCTTCGTCTTCAGGACCCCGCCCTTGCTCTGCACCTTCTGATGGTGGGCATCGGTCGGCGTTTGGTTGAATTGGATGATCACGTCCACCGTGGCGCCGTCATTGTCGCCTTTGAGAGCGTCGAGATCTTTGGATAGCTTGTGCTTGTTGCCATCGGCAAGGGACAATCCGGCAGCCAGCAAGGTGATCAGCGCCAAGAGCGCGATCCGCCTGCCCCAAGTCGTTGTCGTCTTTAGGACGCTGTCGTTCGAGGGTCCCCTTGTTTCGAGTGTGGCGAACATGAGCTAGGCTCCTAAACTGTCTTGAAGGGCCAAGTGGGGGACGGGCCCGATACCTTGCGTATTTGTCAGTGCCGGAAGTATCAGGCCTGGACCAAAAATGAGTCGATAGTACAGGGGGGGTCTAGGTGTAGTACTAAAGTACAGCCGGTTTTGGAGGGGCCGAGAATCCTGCCTAGAGGCGATCAAGCCCCTCATTCTTCAAGGAGATAGTCTTCGGGCGGGAGTCGCCGGGGCCAGTCGCCGACGAAGCCGCAGGCCCGCGGGGCCTTACGCTGCACGCTCGACAATGGAGAGAGAACCTCCCCGCCCCACTTCACGGATCTGAACGGAGTGCAAAGAATAAGGGAGGGAGGAAGTCCCCCTCCCTTTGGTTGGCGACCTGTCTTAACGCCGGCAGGGCATCCGGTGCGTTACTCAAGTTCTCGCTATGGGATTAGGGCTTGAACGTCTCGTTTGCAGCGCTGGAATTGCCGAATGAAGCCGTGCTGCCACCGACAACGTATATCCTGCCACCGTGGGAACTGACACCAGCCTCCTGCCGAGCCATCGTCATCGCCGTGTTGTTAGACCAGGAGTTGCTGGCGATATCGTACACCTCGTTCGCATTCGATAACGTAACTCCATCTATTGTTCCGCCAATGGCGTATACTTTGCCGCCGGAATGGCCTGCCACAAAACTGGCGCGCGCGGTCGACATAGGCATCAGTCCCGTGGTCGTCCAAGTGTTCGTCTGCGGGTCGTACATATCGACCTCGCCCGTGACGCCCGTACTGTTGCATCCCCCGAAGACGAATATCTTGCCTCCGTGCGCCACCGCCGCCAAGTCGGAGCGCGGGGTTGGCAGTTGCGCAACTGGGCTCCAGGTGTTGGTGTCAATGTCGTACTTTTCTACGGTCTGCAAGTATAGTCCGCCGCTGCAGGGGCCATTGGTACTCTGCCGGCCTCCAATGACGAAGATGCCGTCATCAATCACCGCAGCGGCCGCCCCTGCGCGGGCCGCGTTCATTGGGGCAAGAGTCGTCCAAGCATCTAATACCGGGTCGTAGCGTTCCAGATTGGGCAGTGCCACGCCGGAATCCCCGCCGCCGATAACGTATAAGAATCCGCCATGAGTGGTATCACCATAAGCCGCCTCAGCGCGAGTTGGCAAAGGAGCCGGAGCTCCGGTGCTCCAGGAGTTTGTGTTGACGTTGTATAGCCGCGTTTGGTTGGTGTTCCCAGGCACGGGAGAGGGAGAAAATCCGTAGGCGCCTACGATAACTTGCCCGATTCCTCCCACGGCCATCCCCTCCGTCGCGGAAGGGGAGACATTTGCAAGCGGTGTCCAAGTGCCGCCTTGTCCGTATGCTGCTTGTCCTACGGTGAAGGTTCCCAGTGCCCCAGCTACAATAGCCAGAAACCATTTTCTTCGTGTGCAGAAGCGGTCGAACATATTCCTTTCCTCCTTAGAAGTTATTGGTTTGTCGAAAAACTCGCACTGCGACCCGCTCATGAAAGGCAATCCGAAGGAATGCGAACGCGTATACGGAAGCCGGGACACTGGCTTGCATTCCCGCGGGATGGGCTAGTTTGTTTTCGCGTGGCGGGTGAAGGATCTTCGGCTGCGAAGCGAGCGCGGTCTCCACTCAGCCCCAGCAAAATTCGGCTTTCGCAAGCCAGGTGAGCTTCGAGCGCAGGCACACGTAACCTGTCGCCGTAGCCGACGATGTGGTTTGCCGTCGCCTGATAACGGTGGCGGCCTAATCGGGTGCCACCGGTGGGTGTCTTGAGCGGCTCGCGGCTCTGGGCGCGGCCGGCGCTCCGTTAGGGTTGCTGTTCAGGCCGGGACGCGAATCACCGCGCAAATGAAAATCAGCAAAGCCAGAGAAGACAGGCACTTGGCGCCCCTCGCCTTCCCTTGGGTTTCCCTGGCCTTCTCTTTCCTCGGAAGTGGCGCATCTCCGAGTCGGGACATTAGCTCGCTGGGACCTTTAGCCAAACGGCGTTACCCTAAGGTCGAACCCGGCACAAAGCAAGCGGGTAGATACCGGAGAAACCCAACGGTGACTTGTCCGGGAGATATTTATCTGAACAGTGACTTATAAAAGGATGGGCCAATGAGGGAGAAGTTCGCTCTCCTCGTTGGCCCACGACGGGGTGGGCTCAGAGGCAGGCGGGACAAGACCCGCGATGCAGCGCTAAATTGCAGCCAGGCTGAGGATGGGGGCTGAGTCCCGCAGGAGCCAGCCCTAATCCTCGCCCAGAATAACATTCGAGGTTTCTGAAGCGACTTGGTTACTGGTGCCCCAGAGGACGCTGGTTCCCCAGACCACGCTGAAGCCGGCGTCGGTGGTCGTGCCCCAGCAAACGCTGCCGCCCCAGACCACGGACGTACCGTTCACGAAAACGTTCGTTCCCCAGACCACGGAAGTGCCCCACAGGACCGAACTGTCCCACGTGGAGCCAGCGGCGTTCACAAGATACACCGCATTTTGCGTCGAGTCATATACGGCGGTGGGAGACAGGGCATTGCCCGTGGCTAGGTCAGAGCTCGCCAGAGCCGCGCCAACGTCCAGATATCCGGCTCCGACGGTGAAAATATCGTACTCGCTGACATAGGTTGCAGCGGTGACCGGATCGACGACCGTGCTGGAGACGGGGAACGCTTTATAGGCGGTCTTCATCAACCGCGCCTTCACCTGGTCCGGCGTAATCTTGGGCTGGGACTGTATCAAGAGCGCAGCCGCTCCGCTTACCACCGGCGTGGCCATGCTGGTCCCGCTCAGAAAATAATAGTCACTCGCCGTGGATATGTTGGAGGAGCTAAAAGCCGGTTGGTAATAACTGAAAAAGACCAAATTCTGGGGATACGTCGGGGGAAGGGCTGCATAGATATATTGTCCAGTGGCAGGGTTGCAACAGACCGCTGGTGCACGCAAGGAAACAACCCGATTCCCAGGCGCAACAATGTCCGGCTTGACGACGTGGTCCAGCAGCGTGGGTCCCTTGGAGCTGTAGCTGGCGATCAAGGAGTTGGATCGCAGCGTGCTGCCTTCGGTCTTCATGGCGCCCACGGTGATGACGTAAGGGTCGTTGCCCGGGGAAGTGATGGTCGCGTAGCCGCCGGTGCCCATGGAGTTGTCCCGGCCGTAGTTGCCGGCCGCGGCGACGACGACGATCCCGTTCTTCCAGGCGGCCTCCACGGCCTGGCACAATGGGTCCTGCTTATAGCTTTCAAACACCTGGCGGCCGAGCGAGAGATTCATGACCCGAATGTGCAATTTGCCCTGGAGGTTGATGGCGACTTGAATGGCGGAGATCACCCCGCTGTCGGTTCCCTGGCCGTTCTGGTCGAGAACGCGGAGATTGATTAAGTTTGCGTTGGGCGCGATGCCTTTGAACGTGCGAGTGTCGACCCAGGAGTAGCTAGAATCCTTCCCGGACCCCGCGATGATTCCGGCCACGTGTTCGCCGTGCCCGTAATAGTCGTACGTGCCTCCGCCGACGAAATCTTGGCTGTAAATGATGCGGAGCTTGCCGCCGCTGCCAGTGGTGCTATACAGGTCGG
>Ga0209180_10000121_pt1 | contig 34548 bp, 28 predicted proteins | sample CZO8metaG_3_FD_188355 | JGI IMG/M metagenome (GOLD analysis project Ga0209180, IMG submission 188355) | Vadose zone soil microbial communities from the Eel River Critical Zone Observatory, Northern California, USA - CZOApr15con2H2.8 metaG... | ecosystem: Environmental > Terrestrial > Soil >...
CAGTTCAAGCCTTCGCACCTTGCGGCGCTAAGCCCTTGCTTTAACCTTCCGGCACCGGGCAGGTGTCACCCCCTATACGTCGTATTCGACTTTGCAGAGAGCTGTGTTTTTGTTAAACAGTTGCAGAGCGCGATTCACTGCGACCGCTTCGGGCTATAAACCCTACAGCGGCGCCCCTTCTCCCGAAGTTACGGGGCTAATGTGCCTAGTTCCTGAGCGAGTGTTCTCTCGAGCGCCTGTGGATATTCACCTCGTCTACCTGTGTCGGTTTGTGGTACGGGCACCTGGACGACTCCTTAGAGGTTTTTCCCGGCAGCGTGAAATCAGAGACTTTGCGGCCATACGGCCTCGTCACCACTCTCACCGTTGAATGACCCCGGGGATTTTCCTCCGAGATCCGGCTTGCAGTGATCAATCGGCATCCATCAGCCGACTCCCTTATCCTTCTGCGTCACCCCATCGTGATAACGTCGCCAGGCGGGACAGGAATGTTGACCTGTTGTCCATCAGCTACGCCTTTCGGCCTCACCTTAGGACCCGCCTAACCCTGAGCGGATTAACCTTCCTCAGGAAACCTTAGACTTTCGGCGACACGAGTTCTCATCGTGTTTATCGCTACTTATGCCGGCAGGGTCTCTTGTGTAGTGTTCAGTAGTCCTCTCGGTCTACCTTCAGACTCCACGCAATGCTCCCCTACCAAAGATTATTTCCGAAGAAATAACCATTTCGCAGCTTCGGTCGTATGCTTGAGCCCCGTTGGATTGTTGGTGCATATCCGCTTGACCAGTGAGCTGTTACGCTTTCTTTAAAGGATGGCTGCTTCTAAGCCAACCTCCTGGCTGTCCGAGCGAATACACTTCCTTTCCCACTTAGCATACAGTTAGGGACCTTAGCTGGCGATCTGGGCTGTTTCCCTTTTGACCACGAAGCTTATCCCTCGTAGTCTCACTCCCGCGCAGTTGTCCACGGCATTCGTAGTTTGATTGGATTCGGTAACCTGAGTTGGTCCCTAGTCCATTCAGAGCTCTACCACCGTGGCAATTCACGCAAGGCTGTCCCTAAAGACATTTCGGGGAGAACGAGCTATCACGGAATTTGATTAGCCTTTCACCCCTACCCTCAGCTCATCAGAGCGATTTTCAACTCACACCTGTTCGGTCCTCCAGTCGCGGTTAAGCGACCTTCAACCTGGCCAAGGGTAGATCATCCCGCTTCGCGTCTATTCCTACGTACTTGTCGCCCTATTCGGACTCGCTTTCGCTACGGCTCGCTTGCGCTTAACCTTGCACGTAAGAATAACTAGCCGGCTCATTAAGCAAGAGGCACGCCGTCAGGCTTTCACGGACCGAAGTCCGTGCATGGCCCTCCGACTGCTTGTAAGCATACGGTTTCAGGTTCTATTTCACTCCCCTCGCAGGGGTGCTTTTCGCCTTTCCCTCACGGTACTGGTTCACTATCGGTCGCCAGAGAGTATTTAGCCTTGGAGAGTGGTCTCCCCAGTTTCCCACCAGATTACACGTGTCCGGTGGTACTCAGGATACCGCTTCGAGTCCGGTCCATTTTCGGTTACATGGCTCTCACATTCTTTGGCCCCGCTTTCCAGCGGGTTCACCTAATGTCCGGTTTGGTAACTCTACTTATGCGGTCCTACAACCCCCAATTGTAAACAATTGGGTTTGGGCTGTTCCGATTTCGCTCGCCGCTACTTTCGGAATCTCTGTGATTTATTTTCCTCCAGGTACTGAGATGGTTCACTTCCCTGGGTTGGCTCATACCCGCCTATGTATTCAGCGGGCTGTAGCGAGAGTTCATCTCGCCGGGTTTCCCCATTCGGAAATCCTCGGATCAAAGCCTGCTTGCGGCTCCCCGAGGCTTATCGCAGCTTGCCACGTCCTTCTTCGCCTTCTGGCGCCAAGGCATCCACCGTACGCCCTTAGTAGCTTAATCATAAAACTTACCCAATCCGTCTAAATCGCTTGTGGCGGCGAGTTTACCTCGCCACCCTTCAACTTCGACGTTTTGACTTTCGTAGCTCCATACTTCCTCGCCTCAGCACTCCGCTTACCCGGGCATGGGTTCTACGGAACGTCCGGTCACCCCGAAGGGTCACTAAGAAAACTGAAGCAGGCTTTCGCTTCTACGATCCTCAAACAATTGGCTAAGCCGCCTTTTCTTCCACAGTTATGCTCAATCTCGAGCAGAACTTGTAATAATCCACACCATGACGCCCCGCCTGACCGTAATCAGGTCGTGGGTTATCGGCGTGGACTTGCCAGCCTTTCTGTTGTCAAAGAACTTTTATTCCGAGTCCATCGGAATGTCCCGGTCGACCGCTTTACGATCGCCCTTTCCAAATTGACCGGCTTGCGGTCACGCCAAAAAAATTGGCTCGGGACTTGTCTGGCGGGACTTACCCGTTCGCTTTGCGCGAACTCGCCTTCCAGCTCTTCTTCCGGCTCTTCGAACTTCCAACCTCGAAGCTCGAACCTCCAGAAAATAAAAAACCCGGCGTCGAGCGCCGGGCACAGCCACCGTTCCAGTGGCTTTGCGCGAAGCTCGACAAATTGCTACCCTGTGCTCGTAAGGCGCCTCACTATAGGTCTGTTCTTAGTTTACTTCAGACCGACTGTGAACTCCCCTGATAGGTCCGACGAGTATTACACCCCCCCGAACCATCAATGAGTATACAGGATTCTCTTGATTCGTCAAGCCCCCGTAACAAATATTTTTGCTCACCCCTGTGCCTTCCTGTGCAAAAGTCGCCACCCCCATCGGACTTTACTTGCGTTTCCAGGGTTCCTCTTTGATTGTTCCATTGGTGCTGATGATATAAAGGAAGTGATCGGTGGCGACGACTTCAGGCACAGTTGGTTTGCGGCTCAGCACATAGAAAACGTCCGTATCCTCGGGCACATTCGACAATACATGAACGTGAAAGCCCCCTTCCAAGGTTTGCTTGGCCTTCTTCGGCGGAGCCTTGAATTCCAGAATGAATTTGTGGAGTCGGCGATTCTCGACGATCGCTCCACCGTCCGCGGACATCAGAAACCGGGTATCTCCGCCGTACGGATACACGCCGGCAACCGTTGGAGCAGGAACGATGTACACGTAAATTTGATTTGAGCTGGCCGGCAAGGCGGCCACATTGTAAGGACGCTTCTCCGGTTGAAAGACCGCCAGCGCGACTTCTATTGCCTTCGCCGCAAACAGGAAAAACGCTGCGTCTTCTTTCGGCTGGTCAAGCTTTTCAACGTGATATTCCGCAGGATTTTTCCCCGGTATGGCCTCGTACGCAATGAGGAACCTGTCCTTCGGCTCGTTGAGTTGCCCGAACACAACGACCCATCCCGCATCCGTTTTCTTTGCGATATAGCGTCCGAGGTTCTTCGTGCCAGGTTTCAACGCCATGACGACGTCGCTCGCATGCCACGCGGCTGCGTCGTACTCCGCCAGCATCCGCCCCCGCTCGGTGATTCCATGCAACTCCGCATCGCTCAGGCCAGTGATCTGCTGAGCGCGGACTAACACGGCCGAGTGCAAAAGACTCGCAGCAAGGAGGGCAGTGCGATGGAGCATCCGAAGTCTCGGTGAGCTACCCAAGAAATCACCCCAAGTTCCGGCTATTCTACCCAGGCCTTCTAAACCCATGGTCCGGCATAAGCGTAGGCCGCAGGGGCGCTTTATCCAAGAAATCTCTAACGTGTTTTTCCTCACCCCTGTGTCTTCCTGTGCAAATCCCACGCGGCGTTGGTTCTTGACTGCGAAGAAAGCACTCCTTATGCTGCGGAGCTGCTGCTTCTGATGTCCCCTCCTTCGGCGCGGCGGGCTTTGAATTCAACTCCCGCGCCTCAGTTGCAGTTGTGAGGTGCAAATGCTTTTCATTAAGCCTTTTTCCTTCCATTCGCGTAGCCTCGGGAACCTCTCAAGTGTGGTGAAGTTTATCTGCCTGTCGCTATTGCTCGTGGCAGTAGCTGTGCCCCGCACGATTGCTCAATCGGTTCTCCCGCCACCTCAGGGCACGCAGGCGAACGCTGTTTTCGCCGATAGTTTCAAGGCAAATCATGTCCTCAACGTTTTCGCCACGACACAGAAGACTAGCTGCTATACGCCGGAAGTTCCCTACGCAGGCAATTTGGGCCCGGTAAACGGCTACACCGGGGAGACGGCGTGCAACGGAGCCGCGAATACTAGCGAAAACCTTGGACCATACCCCACGCAAAACGTCATCAACCAACCGCAACTGGTAAACAACCACAGCGAGTCAGATATCCGCGTGGACCCCACGAACCCCAATCATCTGATCGGGCAGACCAAATGGTTCGTTAGCGCCGAGGGCTACAACCATTTGCAGGGCTTTTACGAATCCTTCGACGGCGGCAAAACCTGGCCGGTGCAAGGTCATATTCCGGGTTATGAGGGATTCACCGACAATACCGACCCAGTGGGGGCTTTTGACGCCTTCGGCAACTACCACGCCTTGCTGCTACCCTATCAGTTCTCGTATGACAAATTTGGCTTTCAGGTGTTCAATAACGGGTCTTCCCTGCCTAATCCCGCGCTCCCGGGCGAAGCCATCTCTTCAGCCAGCCGGCCGCATGGGGCGAGTTCGGCTGCAGACTGGAACTTCACTCACAACGGCGGCCTGGATTATTTAATGACGGCTCCGAATGCTCATTCCAATGACCCCGACAAGCAGTGGATCACGGTTGATCTCAATCCCTCCAGCGCGCACTTCAACCGCATCTATGCCATGTGGACGTTGTTCGCTTTCAATCCCAGCAGCGTGTTTGTCTCTTTCGCAGACGCGAATGCCGATGGCAGCCACACCGACTGGTCAACACCCACGGTCCTGCCGACCATCAACGGCCATCCCTGGGACAGTTACATGCTGCCGCACGTCACGCCAGACGGAACGGTGTACACGACAGAAACCAACAATCCGGAGCAGAAAGGCTTCCAGTTTGCCGATCTATACGTGATCTCCTCGGGCGATGGCGGCGTGACCTGGCAGACACCTTTGCTGGTACACCATGACGTCTTCGTTCCCACCTATCAGAACACCACTTTTCGCGAAGGCATTGTCAACACGTTTGCCGTGGGTCACCACCTTGTCAACGGCCACTATCCTCTCTACGTGAGTTGGGAAGATGGTGCTTCCGGCCTTGCGAATATCTACCTGACCACTTCCACGGACAACGGTGCCACCTGGTCCACTCCCATCGTAGTGAACGACAACGTCAATCCCGTGGACGAACTCCAGCCCAATCTGAACGTCGCCGATAACGGCGTCGCCGACACGGTTAGCGTTGCCTTCTATGATCGCCGCTTGCCCTGTCCGGCCGCGGGTACAGCGGAAGCCATCGCTGCGGGGATTGGTCTCGATCCCGGTACCAGCAGCTCTCCTGGAACTCCTTACGGCCGCTCCAATTACTGCGTCAATACTGCAATCCAGTTCTACAACGCAGCGCTGCAACCCATCGGCCACAACATCCGCTTATCCCAGCACACCTGGGATCCGCAACTCAATGCGCCGCACCCACATTGCATCTGCAACAATGAGACTTTCATTGGAGACTACTTCGGGAATAGCTCCTCAGCATCCATTGAGTACACCACTTCGGTGAGCACTTTTGACGACGGCTCCAATCCGAACCACTATCAGCAACAGGTCGTTGCCAGCGTACCGATTCCGAAGTCCCAGTGAAAGCCGGTCTCCAAACAACGGAGGTGGCTGTATCCTTCAACCCCTGAACTCCGGCGTTCATTCGCTATGAAGCTCTAAACCTGACCAGGAAGCCAGCGACACTGAGACTTTTTTTTCCAGCGACCAGCGTATATTGCTCAGGGTGCACCTGAGATGGGACAGGAAGGTTCTTGCGGCTTTTGCAACGCAAGCGTTTCGGCGCGATTTATGCTATTCTCTCAATTGCGGAAATTGAATTGCCTGAATTCCCTGTCGAGTGCGTATGCACTTCTCCCTCCTCTGACTTCAGCCGATTCATAGCCAACCGTTTGCGGCCTTGGGGACCGGAATCTTGGCGGGTTCTCTCGCCAGTACCGCGCTTGGGAAAGCATTTTCGGCAGAGCAATTTGGAGAAACAGCATGAAGAGTCTTTTCGTTGGAAATATGAACTTTCAAACCACGGAGAGCGATCTGCGAGCTCTCTTTGCGCCGTTCGGGCAAATCACGCGCGTGCACATGGCCGTGGACCGGGAAACCGGCCGAGCTCGCGGTTTTGCGTTTGTGGAAATGCCCAATGACGACGAGGCCGCCAAGGCCATTGCCGGATTGGACGGCAAGGAGGCGGGCGGGCGCAACCTCAAGGTGAACGAAGCGCGGCCCAAGGGCGAAGCCGGAGCACCGCGAGGACCCAAGACGTTCGGCAAGGGCGGCGGTTACAACAAGGGCGGCAAGGGCGGCCGCGACCGCTTTTCAAACGAGGACTACCGCGAAGCGGCGCGCCAGCCACGCGAACCCCGCTGGTAGTCCCGCGGATCACGAGGAGACACTTTGACCACTACATTTCAGAAGCGCCAAAAAGAAATGAAGCGCCTGGAAAAAAGCAAAATGAAGGAAGCGAAGCGCGCGCAGAGGAAACTCGAGAGGGCCGCGCAGAAACAAGCCGGTCAGAGCGGCCCGCAAATCGAAATCACGACTCCTGAAGAATCGCCCCAGAACTGAGCCGTCAGCTCCTCGGTTTTCGAAGAGCGGCTCGTCGCCCCCTAAGACTCACTTTCGCTTTCCGCGCATCGCTTTCATCGGGCCTTATCTCCGGTTGCGCTCCATATTTTTTGTGAATGTGTAGAAAGGCCTCTGCCCAAGCTATTTCACGAATCCAAAGCTGCCGAGCCGCGCGGCCACATTCTTCCAGCCATTCCCGGTCGCGAGGGGAGAAGGCATTGGCCTTCTCGCTCTCCACGTCAATCGTTCCGATCACACTTCCCTGAAAAGGGTGAAGGATAGGAACAATCATCTCCGAAAGCGTGCTGCCAAACGCGGTTAGATAACGCGGATCTTTGCGCACATCGCCCACGACAATCGTCTTCTTTTCCCGGATGGCTGCTCCGGTCAGTCCCTTCGTAGTTGGAAAAGTGGCATACGCCGGCGCGCCCGGTCCGCTCCAAGCAACGACCGAAACGGCCTCCAGCGATACGTCGTAGACGCCCACCCACCGGTACGCGCCATACTCTCGGATGGCCTCGGCAATCTGCGTTGCTTTTATCTTGCGGTCCGCTCCGCTTGCCACGATCTTTCGAATCTGCGCAAGCAGCCTTTTCACACTATCGCTCATGCGTTTTTCCTGCCAGTTTGTTTGGTTTCAGAACCGCCAAATTGGTGCGCTGCGGAAAATAGCGCGGTGCCGAAAATATCAATCCGGAAACGCTTTTGCGGCAATTCCCGGCACCAGCTTCAGCGCATTTTTGTAGTAGATCTTCTTCAAGACATCGTCCGGCACTTGAAAGCCGTAAATGCGCCAGAACGCGTGGCGCTTGCGGTAATACTCGAAATATTCGTCGCGCGTTTCGAGCGACCGGAAATACCACTTGTATTCATTCACGTCGTAAATGTCTTTCCCCATCAACACGCGGTCTTGATACTTGATCAGGAAATCGTGCGCGGAATACGGCTGACGGCCCAGCTCCGCCAGGACTGCGGCCATGTCCACATAGACATTCGGATAAGCATCAAACAGTTTGCCGAGCCGCTCCAGGTCGTTGCCGTGAAACGCCAGATGCGGGGCGATAAAATTCGTTTTTGGGTGTTTCGCAAAGAGATGATTGCGCTCGGCGATGAGCGTTTCGAACGGCGGATATTTCGCCGGCGGCCGCGCACGCCCCGGAAATTCTTTCAACTCCAGCCAGCGTTCGTTGTGGTAGTCCCAGGGGTCGAAAAACGCCGACGGCTCCGCGACGTGAATCAGCACGGGGATTTTCAACTCCGCGCATTTCCTCCACACGGGATCGAACTCCGGATCGTCGACGTGCACGCGTTCGCCATTGGCGTATTTCAGGTCCATCCCGAAATTCTTGAAGATTTTCAGCCCTTGGGCACCGTTTTTGACGTCCTGCTCCAGCCTCGTGGCCGCGCGCGCTCCATAACCAGGAGTGTTCAAATCGTCGTAACTCAGGTTGGCGAACACCACGAAGCGATTCGGGTAACGGCCCTTCATCACCTCCACGGTGCGCTGCAATTGTTGGCCCGTTCCGCCGCTCAGGTTCACCATGACGCGCAGGTTGATCGTGTCCATCTCCCTGACGAGCCGGTCCACTTCTCCCGGCGTGGGGTTCCAGTGGTGGCTGTGAATATCGATGAACGGGAACTTCGCCCGCTCGACCCTGTGTTCCTTGGTGACCAGAGTGGATTTCGGCTGGTATTCCTCAATCGTCGGTGTTTGCTGGGCCTGTTGCGGTTCCGGTGTCGCTTGAATCAGCTTGGTCCTCGCCGCGCGCCCTGCGAGCAAAAGCCCGCAAGAAGCCATTAAGGGAAATGCCAGAAGAGTGATGGTGCGCCGGGACTTCATAGTGCCCCTCTGCTATTTGCACGGTAGGAGTATCTTCGCACACAACTTCCTGGAACGTTCGAATCATGCGGCGCGGGCCGTCTGATAAAATTGATGCAAATGACGCACCGCACGCTCTTTCGTTTTCTGTTGCTCGCGGCGCTTGGCTTGGTCGCTGGGTTCCTCGCGCTGGCGTTTGCGGTGCCCATCGAACCGCAAGTTCCCGCCCCGGTGATCGCCTTATTCTCGCCTGGCCTGAAGCTTGCGGAACTCCTTACGCCGGTAACTCACAAATCGATAGCGTGGACCTTCGGTTGGTTTCTGCGGATTGCGATCGCCGCTAACGCGGCTTTCTACTACGGGATCTTCGCCCTTGCCACTCACTTTGCAGTGCATCGCCGCACCAGATAGCCAGTTTCTCCGTTCCGATGAATGATTTGCAAACCTGCAAGGCAGGCCTTCACGTTTAGCAGGGTCGCGCGTTGACTCAATTTAGGCATGCATCCCACTGAAAGTACACAACGTGGGCCATGCATCGGTTCGGCCTTTGGCGGTGGAAGGAAGAAGAATGGAGGCGACAGAGACTGACGAACGGGGAGCACAACTCTCCCAAGAGTGCCCCCCACCCGTCAACCTACCAAGCGGAACAAAGGTCCGCACGGCACAATGTCGTTGGTGCGGCCGCTTGTTTCGAATGGGCTGAGTCTGGATAAATAGTGGCGGCGCCGGCGGAATCGTTTCACGGCAGCCGCTTGGAGGACGACCAGCAAACCGTGACTGCAAGCGCGCCATACGCATTGCCGACGCTTCAAAAAAGAGGAACCCGCTCCGTCACCGGGCGGCTGAGAGTGTGCTCCGTTTTCCTTTGGATTCGACCGCCGCGCGGCAAAAACGCAGGACTTCACTTGTGTTCTGCGCAGACTTTCCGTCTTGGTCGTCTCCATCTTTTGGGAGAAGATCAATCACATGACCGAATTCATGCAGCAACGCAACGACCTGTGCGGGCAGCGTGTTACCCATGTAGGGCCCGACGCGTAACAAGTGTACGCCACGAAAATTCGAAGGACCGCCTTCCCTGGAGATCTCAATCACCGTCGCTAGAGAAGAGAAGAAGGCGCCATTCCCGTTAATCGTGATGGTGGCGTAGCGCCCCTCACCCTGAAAAACCTTGGCCACATACGGACTTCGAAAAGTATCTACAGCACCCGAGTCTCGCGACTCCCGGACGTCGTGCTCTCCCGGGAGATCCAGCGCGAAGTGGAGCGTTCGAAAGGTGGCACCCGGATTCGAATCCATTTCCCCGAACCAGGCCGAGCACGCGTTTTCCGTTTCCAGGATTTCGAGAACTCTTTCGCGCGCCCGCAAAATCTTCTGCCCTGGCTTCCCCAAGGCGTTCAAATTTTCTTGCATGAGGTCCCGGGGCACATTGCATCCGATCCGAACCCCGCTCGAGGAATTGCATGGATTTACCAGGGATGCATCCGCCGCGAGAGACGAATCACAGGTTGAGGTGGCGTCCTCGGCTAAAGCAATTGTCGCGCGAAGATATGCCGCCGGAGTACGCGAGTCTTGCGTGCAACGCGGCGGGGCCAATCGCATGTTGGTCAGAGGGAGAGGATCAGCGGTGCGACGAATGAAACTGGCGGTTTGCGGGAACGCTGCGGAACCGGAAACGAAAGAGACAAAAACAAGAGCGACGGCCTGAATACTCCGAGGAGCGGAGTACATTTTTTTCTCCCGCCCGGACCTGAAACTTATCACAGACCGCTCTTGGAGCCGCGCTTCCTGATGGCCGTCAACCGGAGGCTGCCCAAGGAGCGGTCGAACCACATCCGGGACTAAGGAAAGAGACGAAAATCCAGGAGCGAAGCCACCTCAAATGTTTCTAGAAAAAACATGAATTGGACGTGTGGTGTTCGGGATTGCAACAAATGAAATCACTCCGATCTAAAACGCGTGTGAATCGGGAGGTGAATCGCGACGCAGGAGGACAGAATCCCAGTCTCTCCGGTTCCCCAAAGGCAAGCGCGCACCTTCGATGTCGAAGGGATTCGTTCGAACAGGTTTGGCGGCAAACTCAGGAGGATGGCCGCAGCTTCCACTCCGGGAGAGACCGCTGGATACGCTAATCTGCCGCGCCGGCCTGTTCTTGCGGTTGTCTCATCCATCGTTGCAAAGCAAGCATGTCGGAAATCACGATGCGTGCGGCGGCGAAAAGGACCAAAGATAGAATGAAACTGCAAAGCGGAATGACAAACATCGCGGTGTGCAAACCGGAGGACCGGAAAGCTTCATTGATGGCATGAGCACCGGCAGAGAGCATGGCACGGCGCGCAAAATAATCACTGAGTTTGCCGGTCACGACGGGCCCAAAGCTTCCGCCAAGCAGATACATGGCAAAGAAATAGAGAGCCATCGCAGTGCCCCTCAAGCTGGGCTGAACCACGTCCTGAACCGCAGCGTAAACACCTGAGTAATAAACGTACATCAACATACAGCCCGCTCCCATCAGCACGACGAAGCCTGGGAGGGCTCCTGCAGGTTGCAGGAGCGCAAAATAGAGGCAGGGAGTGGCCAGGAGCAGCGCCACCGCTGCCACCAGCAGGCGCCCATTGTGCCATTTTCTTCCGAATCGGTCTGCCGCCCATCCCCCGATCAGCAGCCCGGGCAGGCCCATGGCATTGAAGACGGTTGCCGCGATCGCGCTTGATTGTTTGAGATTGAGGGAGTGATAGCGGCTGAGGAAAGCCGGCAAGAAAGTCGCGATCACGTACATGTTGAAATTGTGCAGAGCCCCAGAAAGGATGATCCAGCGCATCGTTGGGATTCTGAGGACGTGCCCGTACGGCGAGCCTTCAAAGGTCCGCCCTGCGCAAGGAGATGCTTCCATTGCGCCGCGCGGGGGGTCCGTGATGAGCAGCGCGAGCAAGGCCACGACAAGTCCCGGAATGCAGGCGACGTAGAAAGGAACGCGCCAACCATAGACAGCGGCCAAACGTCCGGAGATGAAGGTTCCAAGGAAGCCGCCAATCGGCAATCCCAACATGAAGAACGAAAGCGCGCGCGCCCGCTGAGCCACCGGGAAAAGGTCGCCGATGAGGGAATTCGCAGCAGGCGCACAGCTTGCTTCTCCAATGCCGACCCCGAGCCGCGTCAAGAGAAGGGAGCCGTAATTCCAGGCCATGCCGGAGGCCGCCGTCAGCAGGCTCCAAAGAGCCACTCCGAACGTGAGGATTCTGGGGCGGTTCCAGCGATCCGCCAGGCGACCAAGGGGAACGCCAACGACGGCGTATAAGAGAGTGAAGGCTGTCACCAGCCAACCGATTTGTGAGTCCGTGAGTCCCCACAGCTTGCGGATGGGCTCAACGACGGCAGTGATAATGTGACGATCAAAAAAATTCAGGAGGTTAATGGCGAAGAGGAGCATGAGAGTGATGCGAGCGCGCGATTGCGTAACTGCCACGAGAGTCCTCCCGATAAGTCGGCGCGTAGTGTACGACAATCACTGGCCAAAAGGGATTGCCTGGCGAGCCGGAGCCTCTGCTGGCTGCGGCTACTTGCGGCCGGCGAAGCGCACGCGCAACGTGACCGCGCGGCCCTGGCCGCCGGCGAACGTGCCAAAGTTGGGGGCGTCAATATTGTTCACCACGGTATTGGGATTCTCTCGGTCGAAGGCGTTCACCATTTCGACGCGCGCGGCCCAAAGATAGCCGCGGAATCCGAATTTCTTTTCGATTCCCAAATTCAAGCTGACATAGGCGGGAAAGCGCGACGAGTTCGGCGCGCCAACGAGCTGCTGCTGAAGATTGACGACGCTGAAGGGGTAGCCCGTGCGGTCCTCGAAGAGGTAGCTCAACTGGATTCCCCAGATGTGAGTGGGCGTCCAGCCCCAAGTCAGCAGGCGGTTGGGGGCATCCCAGGCTACGGGACCCGGCTGCTGCGGCGCGTAAAAGATGGAACCGAGCGCGACGTTAAGAACTTCATTCGAACGCGCCAGCGAACGCGTATAGGCGGCGAAGAGTTCAGCGTTCTCCGAGAAAACGTGGCGCGCGGAAATTGTGGCACTGCGGTAGCGGTCCTTGCGGTGATCCTGGAGAAGAAAAATTCCGCCGGGCTGTGCGGGTTGCTGGTTAACAAACGCGAATCCATGATAGCCATTGCGGGCCTGCAGTTCGAGGTCGACGAGCGTGTTGTGTGCGAGCTTCTGCTGCCAGCCCGCGCCGGAAATGGTGAAGCGCGGCTGCTGCAAGCCGGCCGCAGGCAGCACGAACTGGCTTGTGACCGGGCCGAGGACCACCACCGTTCCCGTGGAATCGTAAAAGGAGTCGAGTTGTCGCTGATCAAAGACCTGGCCGATAAGCGAGAGATTGAGTGGCGCGTTGTAGATGCCCCATCCGAGCGATAGCTTGGCGCTGTCGTCACCGAAAGGCAGGACATTGACCGACGCGCGCGGCTCGGCCATGGCGCTCTGCGTGAAGCGATCCCAATCGGTCCGCAAGCCCGCCTGGAATACGAAGCGTTTCGAAATCGACCAGGTATCCTGTGCATAGGCGCCAGCCTGGGTGTTGGAAAGCCGGGGATTCGCCAGGCCGGCAAAAGTCGATTGCCTTACCAGAGTTCCATCCGCGCGGAGCGCCTGGATTTCCGTGCGCTGAGCGGATTGCGAAAGGACCAGCGCCGCGACGTTGAGGCCGGCGGAGAGCTGATGCGCTCCGTGCCAATGGCGCGACGCGGCGGTCACGCTCGCGATGGCCTGCAAGCGTCGGCCGCGCTGATGCAAGCGTTGGAAATAGTTGCCGCTCGTGCCGTTAATGAGGAGGACGAAGGGTTGCGTACCTTGCGGGGTGTAATCAAGCACGCCGCTGTCCGCGGCCACACCGAACTCAAAGAGCGTGTCGTGCAACCATACCTGGTCTTTCAGGGAGATAAACGCGCGGCGCTGATCGGCATTGACAGTCGTCGACTGCGGATCGAGCGCGTCCAATCCGAGGTTGCTGTCGTAGGCGCGGTTATAGAGAAAGCTGGCGCGCAAAATGTGCTTTGGCGACAGGTTATATTGAAGGCGGAACAGGTTGTCGCCCGCCCACTCTTCGGAAGTGTTGACGCCCGGGGGCAACTGTTCGACCAGGTCGAACGTATGCTGGGCGCTGATCGCTTCGGAAAACCAGAATCGCCCGCGCTCGATCGGTCCGGAAAACGTGAAACGCGGATACCAGTTTCCGAGGTGAACGCCTCGTTGAATGTTGACGCCGGGAACGGGATTGGTCGTGCCGAAGCGCCAGCGGTCGTCGCCATCGGGAGTTTCAAGGCTCAGAATGCCTGCGCCGGAGTGCGCATAATTTGCACCCACTCGGGCTGTCTGGACCTCGGCGGCCCGCGTTGCGTCAATGTTGAAGCGTGAAGTCAACGTGCCGCTGACGGGATCGCCAATTTCAAATCCATCGAGGAGATACTGCGTGTCACCGGAGCGCGCGCCAGCGATGTGAAGATTATTGCGATGGTCGCGCACGATTTCGGGCAAGGCCACCAGGCTCTCCGCAAGAACGTGCGAGTTGGGCACTGGGATGTCGCGGATGCCGCGCGCGGAAAGCGTGGACCGCTGCGCCGTGTCCTGAGTATCGATCTGATTCGAAGGCGCCGTGACCTGCACTTGCTCGTGAAGCTCTTGAGCGTGGTTCAGGGTCAAGGTGAGTTCGTTGGTTCCGGAGCGCACAGTGAACGACTGCCCGGTGAGCAAGAAAAAACCTACCTTGCGAACTTCTACCGTGTAGTCTCCGGCGGGAAAACGTCGAAGCATGAAACGCCCCGCGCCATCGGTTTCGGCGCGCAGCACCTGGCCGCTGCTGTTTTCAAACTTTACTTGCGCCGCCCCGACAGGAACGCCGTTTTCGTCGAGCACGACGCCCGCACAATCAGCGAAATCCGCGGCCTGCATCTCCGCCAACGCAAGCATGCTGAGAGAAAGCAACAGCGCCGCAAATAAACGAGCCGTGGCCATGCAACGCCGCTCCAAAGGTCTACACTTTCATTAGACTACAAATCGGCCGCGCCAAGGTCTTGTGTACCGCAAGGGACGCCTCAACTTGACACTGCGAATAAGTCGGCCTACACTACGGAGTTTTTAGATAGCCCCGGAGAGCGCGTAGAGGGGCGGGACTTCCATGGACAAGAAAAGGCTCGATTATTACAAGAAGAAATTGCTGGCGCGGCGCGAGGAACTGATGAGAACCATCGCGCGCACGCAGGAAGAAGGCCGCACGGCGGACGAAGATCCCACGGTGGACCTGGCGGACAAGGCCGCGAATTCCTACACCAAAGAGTTTCTCTTCGGCATGACCAATACGGACCGCACGATCCTGAACATGATCGACGCGGCACTGAAGCGCATCCAGACCGATGAATACGGGGTCTGCGCCAATTGCCAGGAAGAGATGCAGCAGAAGCGCCTGGAAGCGGTGCCGTGGGCGAAACACTGCATCGTTTGCCAGGAAAAAATGGAGCAAGGCCTTCTGTAGGGTTCTACGGGCAAAAGAAATCAGTTTTCGCCCTCTCCCAGGTCGTTCCGTCCAGAAGTTACTCCGATGTACATTCCCTCTTTAATTAGAGTGCGAAAAGGAGTACATTTCTGCCGGCGTGGCTGAAGAAAGCTCATCCCGCGACAGCGCGGCACCTGGCCAGCAGGGTGTGCCTAGCCAGCCTCGGTCCAGTCGTAGCTGGCTCGCGGAAGCCGGCGACGCGCTGATCAGCGTGTTGTTCCCCGCAGGATGCAGGATCTGCGATCGGCTGCTCACTCGGGCGAGCCGGGTTCCCATTTGCAAGGAATGCCTCTCGTCCTTTGAGCGGGTAGCGGCGATTGCATGTGAGGTCTGCGGGCGGCCCCTGCCTGGATGGAAGCGGGCAGAGGGGCAGCCGCTGCTTTGCCCCGCTTGTCAGGACAAGACTTACGCCTTTGACCGTGCCCGCAGTTTTGCGGTGTACGAAGGGGCTTTGGTGCGGGCGATTCTGCTCTTGAAATTCGAGCAGATAGAACCACTAGGCAGGTGGTTTGCAGAACGGCTGGTAGAACTTGTGAAAGGCCGAGTGGATGGGTTACAGGCGGACGTGGTCGTACCGGTGCCTTTGCATCGCCAGCGTGAGCGAGAGCGGGGATACAATCAGGCTGCTTTGATCTCCAAGCCCCTGGCAAAGCGGCTACGCCTGCCGCATAAAGCCGTACTGCTGATGCGCACGCGTGCCCGGCCCGACAAGCGAATCTTGAGTCTGGAAGAACGATGGGAGTCGGTCCGTGGCGCTTTTGCCACACGTCCCGGCAGCCAGGTTGACAATTTGCGCGTCTTACTGGTAGATGATGTATTCACCACTGGAGCGACTCTCGACGCTTGCGCGCGGGCACTGCGAGAGGCAGGAGCCAAATCCGTGTTCGGGTTGACAATAGCCCGGGCCGTCAGAAATCCGCTACCCGACTCCAGCGCATGGTAGAATAACTTAAGGAACGCGCATGGGTGCAAACCGGCACATGTCGGTCGACTCCCGGGGGCGCTATACCCCCGAAGCGGCGGGCGCGGCTGTGCCTGACGCCGAGGGTCCCGCAGGCAGTAGATCCTACAACCCGATTTCGACCCGCCGTGCGTCGCTGATGCAGGAGCCGGTCCTGGTGCTAAATGCCACCTACGAGCCGATCAACGTGACAGCCGTCCGTCGCGCCATGGTGCTCATGCTGAAGGGCGTGGCACAAGCGGAAGAGTTACATAGTACTGAGGTGCATTCGGCGGCACACGCGCACAGAGTTCCCTCCGTGATCCGCCTGCTGGCGTACCGGCATATACCGCAGCAAAGCCGGGCGCTTTCTCGGAAAAACATATTGCTACGGGACCGGAATACCTGCCAATTTTGTGGGCGGATCTTCCCAAGTTCGGAATTGACGCTGGACCATGTTGTGCCGCGGTCGCGGGGCGGACGGTCTTCCTGGGAAAACCTGGTGGCCTGCTGCTACCAATGCAATAACAACAAGGGCGACCGGACGCCTGAGGAAGCCGGGCTAAAGCTGGCTCGGAGACCCAGGCCGTTTACATTGCATACCTCAAGGCAGCTCATGCGGCTGATTGGGCACCGCGACGAACGTTGGCGTAAGTATTTGTTTTACTAGACCTTGCGATGCTAAATCGATTTTTAGAGAAAAATTTAGATGGCCAGGAAACCTTTTTCGCTGGCGGCCATCTAATCTTACAAAACCACTTCGAGGACACACCCCGGGAAGCGGTTAGGGTTTTTGCCCTAACCGCTTCTCTCCTTTTGGGGCTCTTTTTTCATGGAATCCATTTAGCTGTGCGTTTTGTCACGGGATTCTGGGAAACTTTGCAGCGCCGTTTGTTCGTCGGGAAATTCCGGCAAGACCTGGTAAAGCTTCGTAATTTTTAGGATTTCCTCAATCTTCGAGGACAAACCGACCACTTTCATCTCGCCGCCCCGTTTCACAACCGAGACGTAGGTCCTTGCAAGCTCTCCGATGCCGGAGCTGTCGAGATATTGGAGACCGCTCAAGCCCAGAACAATCTTCTTGTGCCCTTGCTTCAAGAGCCGGGAAATGCAATCGCGCAAGGCTCCGCTCTCGAAGGTAGTGAGACGCCCCGTGACGTCCAGGAGCGACACTTCGCCTGCCTGACGAATCGTGACTGAAAAGCTGGTGCTCGTCACTGGTTGCATCCCATCTGCTGGGAAGGCCATTCTACCTGTGGCATAGCTAACGGCGCAGGAGAATTCCTGCGGCACGAAGTGCGCTTGTGGAAAAGTGCGGCTTCACCGAGCGCGATGAGCGCCAATAACATGAGCCCCGATAAATGGTTATTGGCGCATTACCACGCGGAGTCCGCGGCGCCAGCTTTCGGCCAGGCCCACGCGAACAACCGTGAGTTCCGGCGAGAGATAACTCAAGAGGTCGTCCGTCGATGGATGGAAGCGCAGCGAGGGCGCAACGAGATAGACGAATGGCGCCGCCTGTTGCAATTCAATTCCCGGAAAATAGCCGTAGCGAGCGATGTTTCCGTTCTGTAACTGCTGCTGAACGCGCAACCAGTAATCCGCGGCCTGCAAGGGCAGGTGGATGTGCTCATTCGCTTTCAGTTCGATGATCGCGAGCCGCCCGGAACGAGTGACGGTAAGCAGATCGAGGATGCCATGTTCACCCCCGGAGTTTGCAAAAACTTGGGCATAAACGAACTGTTCATCGAGGATGGCGTCGACGCGGGTGACGTTCTCACGAACAAGGCATTCCAGCCAGCGTTCCGGTTGAGCACGGTAAAGCGCGTGCCGCGTGTCGCTGGCCAGCGGGTCGCGATGATTCTCCAGATCTTTCAAGAGTCGCTTGAGGGCGGGGCGCGAAGCTGTCGTAAGTTCTTTGCTCGCATCGTTGATTCCGAAAAAGACGCGTCCTGCGTCCCAGCGAGCGAAGGGGAGGCCGCGAAAGCGCACCCACACTTCGCGGGACTGGGTCGCGGTATGCAAAGTTATCGCCTGGGGAGCCGCGGCGATGATGGATTCAAGCTCGGGCCGCGCCTGATGGAGAAGGGCTTCCGCTTCGCGGTGTGGGACGAGCCAAGTGTCCAAGTTACCCGCGCGGCGTGGATCGATTTTTTCAAGAATGTTCAGTGATGGGTCGAGCTCGTAGAGCTCCACTGTGTGCTGCGGGCCGAGCGCGGCGAGACGGTGTGCCACGGTCCGGCCGGCGTTCTTGGGAAGGATAATGCGAAGGCTTGTGACCGCTCCCCGGCGGCTCGAATGGCGCGCGCGCGTCAGCCAGAGTAATGCAAAGGTCAGGCTGTTGTCGGCCGTGTCTGAAGATTCTCCATCGGGCACGCCCAGCACCGCAACGCAGGCGGAACCGCGGCGGAGGAGCCCCCGAGCGTAATTCCCGGAGAGAGAGTGTTCCAGATCCGGCGCGACGGTGAGCGATTCGAGTGTTTCATCTGGAAACTGTTCCGCAAGCAGTTGCTTGAGGCGATCGCGGAAGTCTTCACGAGAAAGCACGCGTGCCTTCCGCTCAAAATCCGTGCGAATGAATTCGAGCCGCTCGGGCTTGGCGCGGCCGAAGCGCTCAACGGCCAGCGCCAGCCGCTGCTCGGAGTGATCGGTGATGGCCAGAACGCGGCGCGTAAGGTTGAACTGCTCCGACCACAGATGCAGGAGAGGCTTTTCACTGCTGCCGCGTACTTCCCAGGACATCCCCGAAAAGACCGCAACTCGGCCGCCGTTTTCAAGAACTTCAACGGCCCCGGAAGTGGAAAACTCCTGGAGGCCCGCTCGCAGTTCAGCAGCGAATTCCACGCGCTAGATTATAACTACTATAATTATCTTGAGAACTGCTCTTTCGCCGCGGTGACCTGCACCCCGATGACGCTGACGCCGGGCAACTGCGTGTTCCAGGAAGAAGGAATGTGCTTGGAGGAAATCTCAAACTCGCGGCGGTCCGCGAAGCAGTACGATTTCAGCGGCCGGCCGTCAGCCTCTGGACTAAAGGTTCCGGAAGATGGGCGGCCCGCATGCGCTCCTGAACCGCGGCAATATCGTACGGCACCCGCCAGAATTCGACCACCTGATGCTCGAGATCGGCAATGGCAAAAGCGGCACGCGGATCTCCGTCGCGCGGCTGGCCGATTGAGCCGGGGTTCAGAAGATAGCGGCGTGGCGCCTCGATGCGCAACGCGGCAAAAGATTCGCCGGCCCGCGGGCGAATCTGAAGGACTTCAAGCTGCGCATCCTGATAGGAAAAACCGCCCTGGTGATGGGTATGGCCGAAGAAGGTGACTTCGCCCGTGGAGTCCAGAAGGCCGTCGAGGGCCTGCGCGGGAGTGAAAACATATTCGTCTTCATCCTGAAGCGCGCCGTGCACCAGCACGATGCCGTCGGTTGCAAGCGGGCCTGGCGGCAGAGATGAAAGCCATGACAAGTAATCCGGCTTGAGTTGCGCGCGCGTCCAGTCCACTGCGGCTTTGGCGACCGGATTGAAATCATCCGTGGGCATCAAGCCGGTGACCGCCTTGTCGTGGTTTCCGCGAATGGTCTGCGCACCAAGCTCCCGCAGGCGCTCGGCGACTTCGTTGGGGTCGGGGCCGTAACCGACCACATCGCCCAGGCACACGGGAAGATCCCAGCGGTCCTTGGCCGCGTCAAGGACGGCATCCAGTGCAGTGGCGTTTGAGTGCAGGTCGCTGAGAACGAGAATCCGCATCCCTAGTATCCGGAAAATGACCTTGAGTATAGATGAACGTGCGCGCCGATGCACGGCGGAAGACACGGCCGCCGGTAAACGAGACCGATGTAAAAAAAGCAAAAGTTCGAGCACGGAATCGTATTTCTTTATGAAGAATTGAGACGCGGGAAATGACCAAGTGATAGGCGACGATGAAAAAGTCCGTAGGCTCTTCAATATTTTCTGCCGGCGCCAAGAATTTCTGGCCGGACCGCGAAACATTCTCCGGGAGCGATTCGTCTATACGGGTGCAGCTCGCAATGCGGCTGTTCTTGGCGAGATTCTGAAAAAAAACCCGCGGTGGCAGCCGCGGGGTCGTGACACGCAATCTTTCCGGCCGTTAGTCCAGGAAGAAAAGGTGTCTTCACGGGCGAGACTACTCGCACGACGCGCGCGTGTCAACTCCATCTGGCCAACTCCGGCCTGCTTTACAGCTGACTCGATCCTGACCGAAAGGAATTGACACGCATGAGATCAAATTCATTTCTCCGCAGTATCGCCTTGCTGGCAGCCATCGCCTTGGCCGTGCCGCTCTTCGCGAAACCCATCTCCAAGACCATCAACATTGCACAAGCTGCAAGACTCGGCAAGGCTGACTTGAAGGCCGGCGAATACCGATTGCAGATCGATGGGAACAAAGCCACCGTGCAGAAGGGCAAGCTAGTCGTTGCCGAGTCCGAGGGGCGCTGGGAAGACCGCAGTTCCAAGTCGGCTTACGACTCTGTGCTCATCGGCGAAGGCGGGCAGGTGAAAGAAGTTCGTTTTGCCGGCCAGACCCGCGTGTTTGTTTTCAACGAATAACTGAAGAATATTCCGTGGCTCCTTTCCACCGGACGAGAAGAAGGCTGCACTCACCTGTGGCCTTCCTCTTGTCCTGCTCGCCGCGGAGTTCCCGAAATGGCAAGTTCCAGCGTCGGGCGCGACTGAGTTACTGCACTTTCTCACCCTTTGCATGTGCAAGATCCCCTCGAATCATCGGACACCTTTTCCGGCGCACGGACGAATCAGCATGCAGTCGCCATAACTATAGAAGCGGTAGCCTGCCGTGACGGCGTGTTTGTAGGCGGCCAGAACGTGCTCCCGTCCGGCAAACGCGCAGACCATCGCGAGCAACGTCGAGCGCGGTAAATGAAAATTTGTGAGCAGGCCCTCCACCACGCGGAACCGGAATCCAGGAACAATGAACAACCGCGCCTCGGCGTTGCCGGCAAGCACAAGATTCGCAGACCCTGATTCGGCAGCGCGCAGCGCCGCGTCTTCCAGTGCGCGAACCACCGTTGTCCCGATCGCCAGAATTGGGCGGCCGCCGGCCCGTGCCGCCTGGATTCGCTCGGCGGTTTCAACGGGAATCTCATAAGATTCCGCGTGCATCACGTGGCCTTCGAGCGTTTCGCTGTGGATGGGCTGAAACGTGCCCAGGCCGACGTCCAGGGTTAGCTCGCAGATCTCTGTGCCCCGGTCGCGAAGTTTTTCCAGAATTTCAGGCGAGAAATGAAGACCCGCCGTGGGAGCGGCAATCGCGCCGGGACGTTTGGCATAGACCGTTTGATAGCGTTCGCGGTCCGATGTTTCATCGGCGCGATCAATGTACGGCGGAAGAGGGGTGTGGCCCAGCCGCTCGAACTGTTCGCTGATACTGTGCTGGTCATGCGATACAAATCGCAGCGTGCGTAAACCAAGTTCGCCGCGCGCCAGGACCTCCGCTTCAAGTTCCCCTGCGCCAAAAAGAATGCGCTCCCCCACACGCATCTTGCGGCCGGGACGAACCAACGCTTCCCAAGTCTGGGGGTCGAGCTGGCGAGTCAAGAAGATTTCGACTTTCCCGGTTAGGTGCTCCGATCGTATGGCGCGCGATGGTGGCTGCGAATGCACGCCCGCACGCTTTCCAAACAAACGGGCCGGAATGACGCGCGCATTGTTGAGAACCAGAAGTTCGTCGCCGCGAAGCAGACTCGGAAGCTCGGCGAAAAACCGGTCTTCGAAAGCCCCCGACGCGCCATCCAGCAGCAAGAGTCGCGACGCCTCGCGCTGGTCTAAAGGTCGCTGGGCGATCTGTTCTCGAGGGAGATGGTAGTCAAGTTCGTCCAAACGCATGCGAGGCGGCAGTCTAGCAGCAATTCTGACAACGCAAACAAACCAAAGCGAATAGAGTACGAAGAAGGAATTGCACACAAGCTTTCAGATCGCAGGCGGGCGTTCGTTTGCGTTTGTGAGCTTCCATAACATATTGAAATGTAATGCTTTATAGGAATTGGCAAACGCATTGGATTTACACTTGACAATAATACACTAATATTCTATTATACCTGCGAACTCACCTTTGGAGGTGCACAAAAATGAGAACCAGTACTCGGTGGGAACCCTTCCGCGGGGTCAACACTCTGCAGGATCAATTCAATCGTCTCTTAAATGATGTCTTCGACCGGAAAGGCGAGGAATCCAGCCTCACTGCCTGGGCTCCGGCCGTGGATATCTACGAGACCGAGCATGAACTCGTGGTGAAGGCCGATCTGCCGGAAGTCGATCCCAAGGATCTGGACATCCGCGTGGAGAACAACATCCTGACGATTCGCGGTGAACGCAAGTTCGAGAAGAAGGTGAAGGAAGAAAACTACCTGCGTGTGGAGCGCGCGTATGGCACGTTCGCCCGGAGCTTCACGCTGGCGAATACCGTGAATTCGGACGCGATTAAGGCCGATTACCAAAACGGGGTGTTGACTCTGACCATCCCGAAGCGCGAAGAAGCCAAGCCAAAGCAAATCAAAGTCAATGTGAACACCCAGGCGATGGCCGCTTCGGCAGCGAAGTAAGCCGGCACTGGAACTGTGGTAAGACTGAAGGGCTGGCCGAACGCGCCAGCCCTTTGCTGCAGAAGCAGGTGGAAGGGAGGCCCTTATGCTGCGATTTGAAAAAATGACCGTGAAAGCCCAAGAAGCGGTGCAGAGCGCGCAAGAAATTGCCGCGAGCCACGAAAACCAGCAGATCGAGCCGGTCCATTTGCTCGCTGCGCTGGTGGCCCAGGCCGACGGTGTGGTGCCGCCGTTGCTGTCAAGGCTGGGAATTCGCACCGAAGGGTTGACACAAGAGATTGAGCGGGAGATCGGCCGCTTGCCGAAGGTGCAGGGCTTTGCGCAACAGCACATGGGGCGTCCCCTAAATGAAGTGCTGGAGCGCTCGTTCAAAGAGGCGGAGAGTTTTAAGGATGAGTATGTGTCGACGGAACACCTGTTTCTGGCGATCGCCGCTCTCGACCGCGACCCCGCGGGGCAATTGCTGAAGCGCCACGGTGCTTCCCACGAGGCGATTCTGCAGGCATTGACGGGGGTACGCGGCACGCAGCGGGTGACTTCGCAGAATCCCGAGGCCACGTATGAGGCGCTCGAAAAATATGCGCGCGACCTGACGGAATTGGCGCGCCGTCAGAAGCTCGATCCCGTGATCGGGCGCGACGAAGAGATTCGCCGTGTGATGCAGATTCTGGCTCGCCGCACGAAAAACAACCCCGTGCTGATCGGTGAGCCGGGCGTCGGGAAAACAGCCATTGTCGAGGGTTTGGCTCAGCGCATCGTTTCCGGAGACGTGCCGGACGTGCTGAAGACCAAGCGAATCGTGGCGCTGGACCTGGCGGCGCTGGTGGCTGGCGCGAAATACCGCGGGGAATTCGAAGACCGGCTGAAGGCCGTCCTGAAAGAGATTACGGAAGCGGAAGGACAAATCATCCTGTTCATCGACGAACTGCACACGCTGGTGGGCGCGGGTGCGGCGGAAGGCGCGATGGACGCCTCCAACATGCTTAAGCCTGCCCTCGCAAGGGGCGAGCTGCGCGCCATCGGCGCAACCACGCTCAATGAATACAAGAAACACATCGAAAAAGATCCCGCCCTGGAACGCAGGTTCCAGCCCGTGCTGGTGAGTGAGCCGACTGTCGAGGACACTATCGCGATTTTGCGCGGGCTCAAAGACCGCTACGAAGTGCATCACGGTGTTCGCATCAAAGATGCGGCAATCCTCGCGGCGGCAACACTTTCAAACCGTTACATCTCCGATCGCTTCCTGCCGGACAAGGCCATCGACTTGATCGATGAAGCAGCGGCAAGTTTGCGGATGCAGATCGATTCCCTGCCCGTTGAAATTGACGAGATTGAACGCCGGATCATGCAGCTTGAAATCGAGCGCCAGGCGCTGCTGAAGGAAACGGATGCGCACTCCAAGGAGCGGCGCAGCCAGATTGAAAAAGAACTCGCGAAGCTCAGGGAAGATTCAACCGCGCGCAAGGCGCGCTGGCAAGCGGAAAAGGAAGCCATCGGCAAAATCCGCAAACTGAAAGAGCAGATCGAGCAGCTCAAGGCGGAAGAGCAGAGGTATGAGCGCGCCGGCGACTTGGCGAAAGTCGCCGAGATCCGCTACGGCAAGATTTCGGCCGCGGAGCGTGATTTGAAACAGGCGCAGGAGCGATTCTCTTCCGTTCAGAAGGATGCGCCGATGCTGAAGGAAGAGGTGGATGAAGAAGACATCGCGAAACTGGTGAGCAAGTGGACGGGGATCCCGACCGGTCGATTGTTGGAAGGTGAAGCGCAAAAGCTCGTGCATATGGAGGAACGGCTCCGCCAGCGAGTTGTTGGTCAGGACGAAGCCCTGGGACGCGTATCGAATGCGGTGCGGCGCAGCCGCGCAGGACTTTCCGACAGTAAGCGGCCAATCGGCTCGTTCATTTTTCTGGGGCCGACGGGCGTGGGTAAGACCGAGTTGGCGCGAGCGCTGGCGGAGTTTCTCTTCGACGACGAAAAGCTCATGATCCGCATCGATATGAGCGAGTACATGGAGAAGCACAGCGTCTCGCGGCTCATCGGCGCGCCTCCGGGCTATGTCGGCTACGAAGAGGGCGGCCAGCTTACAGAACAGGTCCGGCGTCATTTGTACTCGGTGATTCTGTTCGACGAAATCGAAAAAGCGCATCCGGATGTGTTCAACGTCCTGCTGCAGATTCTCGAGGACGGCCGGCTGACCGATGGCAAAGGCCGCACCGTGGACTTCCGGAACACCGTGCTGGTAATGACCAGCAACGTGGGCTCGACGGCCATTTTCGAATTGGCGGGCAAGGATCCGGAACGCGCCCGCAAGGAAGCCATGGAAGCGTTGCGGGCCTCCTTCAGGCCGGAATTCATCAACCGGATCGACGAGATCGTGATCTTCAACCCGCTCGGGAAGGAGCAGCTAGGGAAAATCGTTGACCTGCTGCTAAAGAACGTCGAAAAGCTGCTCGCGGAACGCCAGATCACGATTGAATTGACGCCCGCGGCGCAAGAGCTTCTTCTCCGCGAAGGTTACGATCCCGCGTATGGAGCACGGCCGCTGCGGCGGACAATCCAGCGGCTGATTCAAGATCCTCTGGCGCTGCAGATTCTGGAGGGCGCGGTGCTCCCTGGCGATCATGTGGCAGTAGATCGCGATGGACAGAAAGACGCGATGCGGTTCGCGCGCGTGCCGTCGAAACAACCCGCGGCTGCCGCAGGAATCTAATACATAGGAAGCGGAGCGAGGTCGCGGAGCTTCGCGTTTCGCCGAAAGAGGTAAGATTTTCGAGTTGTTCGGACGCATCAAAAGACAAGGGGCACAATGAGAATTATTCGCACAACTTTCCTGTTGGGAGTCCTCACACTCTTCCTGATGATCGTGGGCCAATATTTTGGCGGGCGAAATGGGATGTCGCTGGGCTTGGGAATTGCGATCTGCATGAATGCGTTCGCATACTTTTTCTCGGACAAAATCGCTTTGCTCTCCAGCGGGGCGCGACCGGTTTCACGCGAAGAATTGCCGAGACTCTATGCAGTGATGGAGCGTCTCGCAGCTAAAGCTAACCTCCCAGTCCCGAAGCTCTACGTGATTCGCGAAGCCGCGCCCAACGCCTTTGCAACAGGCAGAAACCCGAGGCATGCTTCTGTGGCAGTGACGGAAGGTCTTTTGCAGCTCATGAATGATGACGAGCTCGAAGGCGTAATCGCTCATGAACTTTCGCACGTTCGGAACTACGACATTCTGATTAGTTCCATCGCGGCGACTCTTGCGGGAGCTATCACCTGGATTGCATATTGGGGCCCGTGGCTCGGAGGCGGCGACCGCGATGATCGCGATCGGGGTGGCGGCTCAGGCATCCTCGGGCTACTGCTATTTTTTCTGGCGCCCCTTGGAGCAATGCTGCTGCAACTCGGTCTTTCGCGCCAGCGAGAGTACTCCGCCGACGAAACCGGTGCGCGGATGGTCGGCCAGCCCTACGGGCTCATTAGCGCACTCCAGAAGCTGGGAGCCTACAACCAGCGTATCCCGACCACCGCACTTTCCCCGTCGACTTCCGCGCTTTGCATCGTGAAACCGCTCTTCGGCAGTGGCACGCTGTCGTCCCTTTTCAGCACGCATCCTCCACTCGAGGCTCGCATCCAAGCCTTGCGCGAGATGACAATTACGCCGCAACGTTAAACATCATGTTTCGAGATTCTGCACTTTTGAACCAGTCCACGTGTAATCTTTTCAGAAATGTGAACGCGCCCAAGTTCCGCCGTTTTACATGGCAGCATGTAAGCAGTTGATTCAAAAGCAGATAATATATCTTTGACTTGGGCTTGCATTTGGCGCGGGAAGTGCACACTTCTGTCTGCTTGGTATTGGAGTCGTTGGGAAGCTGGGGGACCGTACCATGAGTTGTAGGGACACTATCCATTTGATTTGCTGGTATTTAGAGGGGCGGCTCTCCGCGTCGGTCGAGGGCGAGATCAAGCGGCATCTGGAAAGCTGCGCCGACTGCCACATGGTTCTGGACGCCGCTGTAAATACCTTGGATCGCTACTTTGGCGCCAATCGCACCGAGGAGACCGAGGCCGCTTTTCGAGCTGCTTGATTCGGTCCTCCCGTAAACAATTGAAAACTTGATCTTTAGAGCCGTGGACCATGCCGCTCACGGCTCTTGTTGTTCTCATCGAAATTCCCAAATCGTGTCAGACTGAGGTGAGACATAGCCTAGCCTATGAGTCATAGCACGGATGGCAGCACTGCGTAATCTTTACTGGTACTAGTACTATTATGAGACCCCCATGAATTCCCCTAATTGAGGGGTAATTGACTTAATGTAAAGAGGTTACCTTGAAAAATCGGTGATCGAAGCCTTTGGCGCAGCGGGTGCTCATCTCTAAGGCACAGGGGCGTAAGAGCCTAAAGGAGAATGAAAGTATATGAGCGAATTCAACGAATCTGCCAGCACGAGCACTGTCGGCGCACCCCGTTGGGTCGGATTGGCGGTAGCGGTGTTGGGCGGTCTTTCGCTGATCGGCCTCGGAGTGGGTTGGAGTGCATTAAACCAGGCGAGGAGCGTCGAACAAACGACTCAATCTACTTTGAAGCAGGCCAATGAAGCACTGAGCCAGCGTCTGGCCAAGGAAGACGAAATCAACCAGCAATTGCAGAGCGATCTGAAGGTGGTCACGGACAAACTGAACGTCACGCAAACGGATCTGGTCACCGCGCGGAAACAGGACAAGACAGCCACCAAGGCCGTCGACAAGAAGGTTACCAATCTCGAGACTTCTGTGAAGGCTGAACTGGCCACCAAGGCCAACACGGACGACGTGAACAAGCTGAATGGCGATGTCACCGGCGTAAAGACCGACTTGGACGCCACCAAGAACAGCATTCAAATGGCGCGCAGCGAGATGGGCACCCTCATCGCGCGCAATCACGATGAAATCGACCAGCTCCGCCATATGGGACAGCGCGATTACTTCGAGTTCACCGTCCAACGCAAGGCCGGCGCGACGAAGGTTGGCACCATTCAAGTCGAGCTGAGGGATACCAACCTCAAGAAGAACCAATATACGATCAACGTCCTGGCCGATGACAAGAGCTTCGAAAAGAAGAACCGTTCGGTGAACGAGCCGATCTTCTTCTACACCGGTGGGAGCCGCCAGGCGCTTGAACTGGTGATCAACAAGGTCACCAAGTCAAGTGCTGCGGGCTATCTGAGCGTGCCGAAGGCGGCCGGTGCGGCGTCGGCGAGCACAGCGACGTCCGGCCAATAAGCAAGTTTCGCGGGAAGTTTTCTCTAACTTCCTGGGAGCACAACAGATAGGGGAGGATTCCAAAGAATCCTCCCTTTTTTTGTTGAAGCGCTTCCGGGAATAAACACATACCGTATTGCAGTTTAGGAGTCTGGGAAGTGTCTGGACACCGGGCCGTGGCTGTGCCAAGCTACTGGACGGCCCGGCAGACCCAAAACCACACTGGATTTCTGGAGGGGGAAATCATGAAAATCCGTTTTGCGACTGGAATGGCAGTAACACTCTTCGCAGCAGCGCTGGCGATGGCAGCGGAAGGCACCTGGACCGGGTACATTTCCGATGACCATTGCGGGGCTAAGGGCATGAGCGAAAAGCATGCCGATTGTGCGGCGAAGTGCGTCAAGGAGAAAGGCGCCAAGTACGTGTTCGTGAACGAAGGGGACAAGAAGGTGTACACGATCGATGCGCAAGACAAAGTGGCGGCGCATGCCGGCCATCACGTGACCGTAAAAGGCACGGTGGAGGGCGACACGCTCAAGCTGGAAAGCATCGAAATGGCACCTGCGGCCAAGTAAGACTGCCAGTCTCTTTTTGGCGGGCGGGCCGGTCAAGTCGGCCCGCCCGTTTTCTTTTGTCTCTCAAGATGTTTCCGTTACGATGTTGCCCGCCCATGACCACGACTCTTATTCATGCCGCCCGCGCGCTGACACCGGCAACCGAAATTAACGATGCCGGCATTCTGATTCGCGAAGATGTTGTCGAGGCCATCGGACCGCGTGCCGGGCTGAGCCTGCCTGCAGGAGCGCGAGAAATTCGCGCCACCGGCAAGACAGCCATCCCCGGCTTTGTGGACGTCCACATTCACGGAGCTGGTGGCCACGACGTCATGGAGGGCAGCAGAGAGGCGATGGCTGCGGTGACAAAAACCGTCGCGCGGCATGGAACGACTGCCTTGGTTGCCACGACGGTCACAGCAAGCCCCGAAGATACTCTGCGAAGCGTTGCCGGGATTTCAAAATACATCGCCGAACAGCACCAGACGAACGATCCACGCGCGGAAGTGCTTGGCATCCATTTTGAAGGTCCGTTCATCAGCGCGGTTCGGCGCGGCGTGCATCCTCTTGAGTGGGTGAAGTTGCCATCGGCTGAGTTGCTGGAGAAGTTCCTGCAGGCGGCGGCCGGAAACGCCCAGATTCTGACCATTGCGCCGGAATTGATGGGGGCAATACGGTGCATTGATGCGGCGCGCAAGGCGGGGCTGGTCGTTGCGCTAGGCCACACCGACGCCACCTACGAACAGGCGCGCGCGGGAATTGCGCATGGCGCCCGGCATGCGGTGCATGTCTACAACGCCATGCGGCCTTTCTCGCACCGCGACACCGGCGTGATTGGCGCGGTGCTGACTTCCCCCGAAGTCACCGCGGAGCTGATTGCCGACGGCGTGCATGTGGACGAAGCGGCCATGAAGCTGCTCCTTCAGGCCAAGGGTGCAGGCGGAGTCATCTTGATCAGTGACGGTATTTCTGCCACCGGCATGCCCGATGGGAAATACATGCTCGGGACGTTTGAAGTAACCGTGAGCGGCGGAGTGTGCAGGAATGCCGAGGGGAAACTCGCGGGCAGCACGCTGACACTGGACCGCGCACTGCGAAACATCGTGGGCTTGGGGGCATCTTTGGCTGACGCCGTGCGCATGTTGACCCTGAATCCGGCGTCATTGCTCGGGATTGAATTCAAGAAAGGCTCGCTGCGTGTAGGAGCGGATGCGGATATTCTATTACTTGACGAAAGATTGCAAGTGGCCGGCGTTTGGGCGCGCGGCGTAGCATTGAATTAGGGAGCTACGAAATCCACGCGGGGGTCAGGGATTGAGGGGAATGTTAAGTTCGAGGGCGAGCTGCTCGGGATCGAAAGGGCTGCAGGCGAAATAGCGGCCGCCGACTTCCAGCGTTGGGACTATCCGCTTGCCCTCGTTCGCCTTGATGACGATTTCATCTGCCGACTCGTCTTCTTCGATGTTCACTTCGCGATACTCCACTCCGCGTTCTTTCAGAAAAGACTTGGTGCGCCAGCAGTCCGGGCACCGGGCAGTCGTATAAATAGTGATCGGGTACATTTTCAGTTCCGACTCAATTAGATAAGATAAGCCCGCTTCTGGTCGCAGATCCCTTTCTCCTTAGGAGAGGGCCTAGGTCAACGGGAATTTACGGACGTGCCGCGGTATTTGCGGGCGACCTGGATGCGGATCAATGCGCGCTGAAGAGCAACTCTGGCGCGGTCCCAATCGATATTGGTGTCTCCAGAGGCAAGATGCTTTTCGGCGCGCGCCTTGGCAACTTCCGCGCGCGCAAGATCGATTTCCGCGGCAAACTCGGCGGTCTCCGCGAGAACCGTGACGCGATCCGGCAGCACTTCAGCAAACCCGCTAATGATGGCCAGATGCTCGGATTCCTTGCCGCTCGTGTCGTGAAAACTCAGCTCGCCGATGCCCAGTTCGGTCATGAGCGGCGCATGCCTAGGCAGAATGCCGAGATAACCATTCGCGCCCGGAAGCTGCACCTCCGTGACGCGCTGGCGAATCAACTGCTTCTCCGGCGTGACCACAACGAGCTCAATGGATTCCGCGGCCATCTTCGTATTTACGCGCTCGCCTTCATCTTTTCGGCTTTCTCGAGCGCTTCCTCGATCGTGCCCACCATGTAGAAGGCCTGCTCCGGAATGTCGTCGTATTTCCCTTCGACGATTTCCTTGAAGCTGCGCACGGTGTCTTCGATCTTCACGTACTTGCCTTCGAGGCCGGTGAACTGCGCGGCCACGAACATCGGTTGCGAGAGAAACTTTTCAATCTTGCGGGCGCGCGCCACGGTGCGCTTGTCCTCGTCGGAAAGCTCTTCGATCCCCAAAATCGCGATGATGTCCTGCAGATCCTTGTAGCGCTGCAGAATCGATTTCACGGCGCGGGCCACCGCGTAATGCTCCTGTCCAACGATGCGCGCATCGAGAATGCGTGAGTAGCTAGCCAGCGGATCGACGGCGGGATAAATGCCGCGCTCGACGATTTGACGGCTCAGATTCGTGGAAGCGTCCAGGTGGGTGAAGGTCGCCGCGGGCGCGGGGTCGGTGTAGTCGTCAGCAGGCACGTAAATCGCCTGCACGGAAGTGATCGAGCCGGACTTGGTGGAAGTGATGCGCTCCTGGAGTTCGCCGATTTCCGTGTTCAGATTCGGCTGGTAACCGACCGCCGAGGGCATGCGTCCAAGAAGCGCGGAAACTTCCGAACCCGCCTGCACGAAACGGAAAATATTGTCGATAAAGAGCAGCACGTCCAGGTGTTCCTGATCGCGGAAATACTCGGCGACTGTGAGGCCGGTGAGGCCGACACGGAGGCGCGCCCCGGGCGGTTCCGTCATCTGACCGTAAATCAGGGCCGCGCGGGATTTTTCCGAATTGCCGGGAACCACGACGCCGGATTCCTGGAACTCAATCCAGAGATCGTTCCCCTCACGGGTGCGCTCGCCCACGCCGGAGAAGACGGACACGCCGCCGTGCTGCATGGCAACATTGTGGATCAATTCCTGGATGAGAACGGTTTTGCCCACACCAGCGCCGCCGAACAAACCAATCTTTCCGCCCTTGAGGAAAGGCTGGATGAGGTCGACAACCTTGATGCCCGTTTCAAACATTTCCAGCGTTGTGGACTGCTGGTCAAGCAGCGGCGCCGGACGGTGAATCGGATATTGCGTATCGCTCGTGAGCGGCCCCAATTGATCCACGGGCTTGCCGAGAACATTCATCACGCGTCCGAGCGTGGAACGCCCCACAGGAACAGTGATGCCCTTGCCCAGGTCAAAGGCCTTCATGCCGCGCACGAGGCCCTCGGTAGGTTCCATGGCCACAGCGCGAACGCGGCCTTCGCCGAGGTGCTGCTGCACTTCCGCGGTCACGTCGATCGGCTCGGGAACGCTGTACCCATCGCTGGTGACGCGAAGGGCGTTGTAAATCGCCGGCAGGTGGCCCGCTTCAAATTGTACGTCCAGCACCGGCCCGATGACCTGCACCACTTTGCCTATCGCTGCGTATTCCTCTGCCATGCTTTCTCCTAAGCGGTGGATGAAGCGCCGCTCACAATCTCAATAATCTCCTTGGTGATGGCTGCCTGGCGCACTTTGTTCATGTGCAGCGTCAGCGCATCAATCACTTCACCCGCGTTCTTGGTCGCCGATTCCATGGCGGTCATGCGCGCACCGTGCTCGGCCGCCGATGATTCCAGCATCGCGCGAAGCATCTGCGTTTCGACATAGCGCGGGAGCAACTTGTCCAAAAGGTGCTCCGCGGCCTGTTCATAGATGTAATCGACCTTTGAAGCAGCCTGTTCCGCGGCGGACTCCTCCTCGATGCGAATGGCTTCGACGGGGAGAAGCTTTTCGGCCGCGAGATTCGCGGACATGACCGTCTTGAATTCGCTGAATACGAGGTAGACGGAATCGATCTTTTCCTCCGCATAGAGATCCGTAACCAGCGCAGAAATCTCCCTCGTCGTCGCGAAATCAACGCGAGCGAGCACGTTCACGTATTCCGCGATGACGTTGAAACCGGCCTTCTTCAGGGAATCCCGGCCCTTTTTGCCTACCGGAATAACCGAAATCTTCCTGTTTTTATTGGCGCGGAAGAAATCGCTGGCCTTGCGCAGGACGTTGGTGTTGAAGGCACCGGCGAGGCCACGTTCTCCCGTCATGACGATCACCAAAACTCGTTCTTCCGGACGGTGCGCCAGGAGCGGGTGCTGCGGCTCGGTGATGCGCGACATCGTCGAGCGCAGCACGCGTGCGAGTTCCTTCGCGAACGGACGCGCGGCAAGAGCCCGTTCCTGAGCCCGCCGCAACATGGCCGCCGCGACGAATTTCATCGCGCGCGTGATCTGCTGGGTGTTTTTCACCGAGCGGATGCGGCGCCGGAAATCGAGCAGTGTGGGCATCGTGATTCGCTAAGCGAACTCCTCAGTTCGCAGCCGGAGCGGCGGCAGCGGTGAACCGCTCCTTGAAAGCATCGACGGCAGTTTTGACTTCACTCTTGATGCCATCGTCCAGGGCTTTCTTCGCGGCGATGTTCTTCAGCACCGAAGGATAATTGGTCTCGACGAATTGCAGGAACTCGCTCTCGAAGCGGCGCACGTCGGCAACCGTTACATTGTCGATCCCTCCGCTGGTGGCCACGTAAATGCCCAACACCTGCTTTTCGGCTGACAGCGGCACGAACTGGTCCTGCTTCAGGATTTCGGTGAGCCGCTGCCCGCGCGCAAGCTGTGCCTGCGTGACCCTGTCGAGTTGGTCGGAGCCAAATTGCGCGAAGGCCGCGAGTTCGCGGTACTGCGCCATGTCCAGTCGCAGCGAGCCAGCGACCTGCCGCATCGCTTTGATCTGCGCGTTGCCGCCCACGCGGCTGACGCTGATGCCCACGTTAATCGCGGGACGTATGCCGGCATTGAACAAGTCGGCTTCGAGATAGATTTGGCCGTCGGTAATGGAAATGACGTTCGTCGGAATGTACGCGGAAACGTCTCCAGCCTGCGTTTCAATCACCGGCAGAGCGGTCAGCGAACCGCCGCCCAGTTTGTCGTTCAGCTTCGCCGCGCGTTCCAGCAAGCGCGAGTGCAGATAGAATACGTCGCCTGGGAAGGCTTCTCGCCCGGGTGGCCGGCGAAGGAGCAGCGAAATTTCGCGGTAGGCCTGCGCGTGCTTCGAAAGGTCGTCGTAAAAGGCCACCGCGTGGCGCCTGGTATCGCGGAAGTACTCGCCCATGGCGCACGCGGCGTAGGGCGCAATGTACTGCAGCGAAGCGGGCTCTGCGGCCGAGGACGCCACCACGATGGTGTAGTCCATCGCCCCGGCGTCGGTCAGAGTCTTCACCACCTGCGCGATCGTCGAACGCTTCTGCCCGATTCCACAGTAGATGCAAATGACGTCGCCGCCTTTTTGATTGATGATGGTGTCCAGGATGACCGCGGTTTTGCCCGTCTGGCGGTCGCCGATGATCAGCTCGCGCTGCCCGCGGCCGATCGGAATCATGCTGTCGATTGCTTTGATGCCCGTCTGGAGAGGCTCGCGGACCGGCTGGCGGTCGAGCACGCCCGGAGCGATGCGCTCGAGCGGATTGCGCTGCTTTGTCAAAATGGGGCCCTTGCCGTCCACCGGCTGGCCAAGCGGATTCACAACTCGGCCCACCAGCGCTTCGCCGACCGGCACGGACATAATCGTGTTCGTGCGCTTGACAACGTCGCCTTCCTTCAATTCCGTCGATTCGCCGAGCAGCACCACGCCGACCTCTTCTTCCTCGAGGTTCAGCGCGATGCCGTAGATCTCGTGCGGAAAGGCCAGCATCTCGCCGGCCATGACCTTTTCCAGGCCGTAAATGCGCGCAATGCCGTCGCCGACGCTGATGATCGCGCCGACTTCGTCCACCGAAACGGTCTGCTCGTAGTTCTCAATCTGCTCGCGCAGAATCTTGCTGATTTCGTCTGCCTTGATGTTGGCCATGCCTGCTCCGTCGCTCCTGCCCAAGATCGTGTAGCCGCCCGAGCCGTTCGGGGCGGAAAATCCCTGTCTATTCCGCTGCGAGCCGCGCGCGCATCTCGTTCAAGCGACTCCGCAACGAGCCATCATAAATCGTGTCCCCGATCCGCACGACCGCGCCGCCCAGCAACGCCGGATCGAGCGAATACCTTGTTTCGATTTTCTTGCTCGTCAGGCGAGCCAGGGTT